>Ga0081539_10005075_pt1 | contig 13800 bp, 14 predicted proteins | sample TabmetS4T2R2_FD_71023 | JGI IMG/M metagenome (GOLD analysis project Ga0081539, IMG submission 71023) | Tabebuia heterophylla rhizosphere microbial communities from the University of Puerto Rico - S4T2R2 | ecosystem: Host-associated > Plants > Roots > Rhizosphere ...
TATTGTAGCCGATCGAATCGTTGAACAGCCCGCTGTCCTGCGGAACGATCCCGATCAGTCTCCTGAGGCTCGCCTGCTGGACTTCGGTGATGTCCTGGCCTTCTATTGTGATGCGCCCGCCGGTCGGCTCGTAGAAGCGGAACAGCAGACGCGAGAGGGTCGACTTGCCGGCGCCCGAAGGCCCGACCACCGCGGTCATCGAGCCGGGCGGGATATCGATGTCGATACCCTTCAATATCTGCCGCTCGCCGACATAGCCGAAGCGCACGTCCTCGAAGCGCACATGCCCGGCCGTGACAGTGAGCTCAGGTGCATGCGAGCGATCGACGATCTCCGGCTGGGTGTCGACGATTTTGAACATCTGCTCCATGTCGATCAGGCCCTGGCGGATCGTGCGATAGACCATGCCGAGCATGTCGAGCGGCCGGAACAGCTGCGCGAGCAGGGTATTGACCAGCACCACGTCGCCGGTCGTGAACCAGTGCCGGCTCCAGCCGTAGACGCTGAACGCCATGGCGCCGGCCATCATCAGATTGGTGACCAGCGACTGGCCGATGTTCAGCCAGGCCAGCGACACCTCATTCTTCACCGCGCTGTTCGCATAGGCGCGCATCGCCCGGCCGTAGCGGCGGGTCTCGCGCTCCTCGGCGGTGAAATACTTCACCGTCTCATAGTTGAGCAGCGAATCGACCGCGCGGGCGATCGCCAGATTGTCGGAATCGTTCATCTCCCGCCGCAGGTACGTGCGCCATTCGGTGACGATGCGCGTGAAGGTGATATAGGCCGCGACCATCACCAGCGTGCCGACCACCAGGCCGATGCCGAACTTGACGTAGAAGATGATGCAGGCGGCGCTGAGCTCGACCACGGTCGGGGCGATGTTGAACAGCAGGAAGTAGAGCATGATGTCGATGCTCTTGGTGCCGCGCTCGACGATCTTGGTGAGCGCCCCGGTCCGCCGCTCGAGATGGTAGCGCAGCGACAAAGCATGGATGTGCCGGAAGACGTCGATCGAGAGCCGCCGCGCCGCGTCCTGGCCGACCCGCTCGAAGATCGCATTGCGTAGATTGTCGAACAGCACGCCGCCGAACCGCGCGCCCGCATAAGCGACCACCAAAGCTATCGCGATCGCTACGCCCGGTTCCAGGCCGGGAGTCATGTGGTCGATCGCGCCCTTGTAGGCGAACGGCATGATGAGCGTGGCCCCCTTGGCGACCAGCACGAGTATCATTGCCAGCACGACCCGCGCCTTCAGGCCCGGATGACCCGCAGGCCAAAGATAATGAAGGAAGCGGCGCAGCGCCTGCCATCCGGCCTCCGGGCGCTTGATGTCGCTGATCTCGTCTGGAGGCATGTCGGTCGCGTGCGTGAAGATTCGTCTACGGGAATGGCGTGTTTGTCTAAGTAGGCGTGCGGATTGCCGCCGCCAAGTTATGGAGGTGAAACAATAGGTTTTTACACCCGTAAAATACTGTTAGAGAATCGAGCGGAGGCGCAATATGGGCCCGGCTATCTACATACTGGCGATACTAGGCTGCGGCGAGGATCAGACCGCATGCCAGACCGTTGCCGTGCAGCCGACTCACTATGCGAGTGCGGCCGCCTGCGACGCCGGTATCGATGCCGTCGCGCAGCGCCCGATTGCTGCCGACTATCCCGTGATCGTCGCCCAATGCCTGCGGATGGATGCAGCCGCGGCGGCCATATTGAAGGGCAGCGATGTGCAGCTGCCGTCGCCCGAAAAGCCGGCGCCCGTGAAGCGGGCCACCTATCGCCCGGGCCAGCTGGCGCGCGGCTGACGCGCCGACGCGCGGAACCCCCCGAGATCGCATCGGTTCTCCTGGCAAGGAGAGCCTCATGAGCAAGCACAATATGCGCCGGCAGCTGACCCAGAATCAAAAGGGCCAGATGTCCCAGGATCCGCGCGAGGGGCGCCATCACGAAACGCTCGGGCGCGACGGCAGGCCCACCGCGGCGGAACGCGCGCCGGCGCACGACCGGCAGGGCAAGGCGATGGTCGAGGCGTTCGGCCACAAGAATGCGCCCGAGCCGCTCGCCGAGGATTGAGCGCCATGGCGGGAACCGAAACCGTCGAGATGATCCATGAGGATCAGCTTCCGGGCCATGAAAGCCAGCTCGAGCCAAAGCCCGACTGGCAGCCGCGCTATCCGGGATCGGGGCGTCTGCAGAGCAAGGTCGCGCTGATCACCGGCGCGGATAGCGGCATCGGCCGGGCGGTGGCGGCGCTATTCGCGCGCGAAGGCGCCGACATCGCGATCCTCTATCTTTGTGAGCATGATGACGCGGCCAGGACCAGGGAAATTGTCGAGAGCGAAGGGCGGCGCGCGATCACCATAGCCGGCGATGTCGGTGACAAGGACTTTTGCGAGCGCGCGGTGCGCGAGACGATCGACACGTTCGGGCGGCTCGACATCCTGGTCAACAACGCCGGTGAGCAGCATGCCGACAAGGACATCATCGACATCACCGAGGAGCAGCTGAAGCGCACGTTCCAGACCAACATCTTCGGCATGTTCTACCTGACCCAGGCGGCGCGGCCGCACCTCAAGTCGGGGGCGGCGATCATCAACTGCACGTCGGTCACCATGTACAAGGGATCGAAGCAGCTGCTCGACTATAGCGCGACCAAAGGGGCGATCACGGCCTTCACCCGCTCGCTGTCGGAAAACCTGATCGAGCAGGGCATTCGCGTGAACGCGGTGGCGCCCGGGCCGATCTGGACACCGCTCAATCCGTTCGGCGGCGCCTCTCCGGAGAAGGTGAAGGAGTTCGGCAAGCACACGCCGATGGGAAGGCCTGGCCAGCCCAACGAGGTCGCGCCGAGCTTCCTGTTCCTCGCCTGCGACGATTCCTCCTACATGTCGGGACAGGTGCTGCACCCCAACGGCGGCACGATTGTCGGCAGCTGATGAAGGACACTGCCGGAGGAGGTTGCCGCACACAGTGCATGTTATTAAAAATCTGAACAATCCGCCCAGGGGAGTCTGCCATGCGATTCGTCTCGATTGCCGCGGCCGCGGTACTGCTCGCCACTCCGATGGCCGCGCCCGCCTATCTCCAGGTTGGGGCAAAGGCGCCCGACTTCACGACCCAGGGCGCGATCGGCGGCAAGGTCTTCACGGTCAAGCTGAAGGAGGCGCTGAAGAAAGGGCCGGTCGTCCTCTATTTCTATCCCGCTGCCTTCACGCCGGGCTGCACGGCCGAGGCCCATGAATTCGCCGAGGCAACCGAGGATTTCCGGAAGGCGGGCGCGACGGTGCTCGGCATGTCCGCCGATCCGATCGACAAGCTGCAGAAATTCTCGGTCGAGGAATGTCGCAACAAATTCGCGGTCGCCATGGCGGAGCCGGCGGTGATCAAGGCCTATGACGTTTCGTTCGGCTCGGCGGCGGCCAATATCCCCAACCTGACTCCGGAGCGTGCGGCCCAGCTGGCGGCGCGCACCAGCCGCACCTCCTTCGTGATCGCGCCGGGCGGCAAGATCATCTTCGTGCACAGCGACCTCAGCTACAAGGAGCATGTCGCCAAGACCCTCGCCGCCGTCCAGCGATGGCAGGCAGCGCATGGGAAGAAGAGCTAGGGCCTTTCACCTTTAGCCTCCCCTTCTCTATAGCCGTCGCTTCACGTCGACGGCAGCAGGGGAAGAGCAGTGAGCGGACGGTCGGTTATCGTGACAGGCGGCTTCGGCGTGCTCGGGCGCGTGGTCGCGGCGGCTTTTGCCGAGAAAGGCGATCGCGTTGCCCGCATCGACTTTGCGCCCGAAAGCATGGACGCGGGCCCGAACATGATCGACCTCGCCGGAGTCGATCTCAGCGACCCGGTCGCCGCATCCGCTGCGGTCGAGCGCGTCAAGGAGGAGCTTGGCGGCATCGACGTGCTGGTCAACATCGCCGGCGGCTTTACCTGGGAGACGCTGAGCGACGGATCGCCGGACAGCTGGCGGCGCATGTACGCGATGAATGTGCTCACCGCGGTCACGATGACCAAGGCAGCGCTGCCGGCGCTGGTCGGTGCGAAAGGCGGGCGGATCATCAACATCGGCGCCGGCGCGGCGATCAAGGCGGACATGGGCATGGGCGCCTATGCCGCCTCCAAGGCGGGCATCCACCGCTTCACCGAGGCGCTGGCCGCCGAGCTCGCCGGCAGGGACGTCACGGTGAACGCGATCCTGCCCAGCATCATCGACACCCCGACCAACCGCAAGGACATGCCGGACGCCGACTTCGGCAGCTGGGTCCAGCCGCAGGCGGTCGCCGATGTCGTGCTGTTCCTCGCCTCGCCCCAGGCGCGCTCGATCCACGGCGCGCTGATCCCGGTGACGCGGGGCGCCTGATCATTCTTCGCGAGCCCGCGGCAATGGAACCCTTGGGCTTTCCCCGCATTGCTGGCTGATGTGGGGCGTGGGGATTCTCATCTTCGTCAGGAGCCAATCAGAATGATCGAACGACGGCGTCTGGGCCGGGACGGGCCCGAAGTTTCCGCGATCGGCCTCGGCTGCATGGGCATGTCGGAATTCTACGGCAGCGCCGATGACGCCGAATCGATCGCCACCATTCATCATGCCCTCGATCGCGGCGTGAACTTCCTCGACACGGCCGACATGTACGGCACCGGCCGCAACGAGGAGCTGGTCGGCCGTGCGATCAGGGAGCGGCGCAGCGAGGTGTTCCTTGCGACCAAGTTCGGCAATGTGCGCGGCGCGGACGGCAGCTTCCGCGGTGTGTGCGGCCGGCCCGATTATGTGCGAAGCGCTTGCGATGCCAGCCTGAAGCGCCTCGGCCTCGATGTGATCGATCTTTACTACCAGCATCGCGTCGATCCGGACGTGGCGATCGAAGAAACGGTCGGAGCGATGGCGCAGCTCGTGCAGGTCGGCAAGGTCCGGTTCCTCGGTCTCAGCGAGGCGGCGCCGGCGACGATCCGTCGGGCGCATGCCGTGCATCCCATCGTGGCGCTGCAAACCGAATATTCGCTGTGGAGCCGGGAGCCGGAGGAGGCGATCCTGTCGACGGTGCGCGAGCTCGGGATCGGCTTCGTGCCGTACAGCCCGCTGGGGCGGGGATTCCTGACCGGGCAATTCAAAAGCGAAGACGATATTCCTGCGGACGACTGGCGGCGGCGTCAGCCGCGCTTTTCCGGCGACAATCTGCAGCGCAACCTGCGGCTGGTGGAGGCGATTCAGGCGATCGCCGAGCGCAAGGACTGCACGCCGGCGCAGGTCGCCCTGGCCTGGGTGCTGGCGCAGGGCGAGGATCTGGTGCCGATCCCGGGGACCAAGCGGCGCACCTATCTGGATCAGAATATCGATGCGCTGACGGTGACGATCAGCGCGGAAGACGAAGCGGAGCTGAAGGCGGTGTTCACGCCCGACGCCGCCGCGGGCACGCGCTATCCCGAACCGCAAATGGCGTCGCTGAGCTTGTAGGTCCTCGCACACGGAACGAGGGAATCGTTCCGCCACTCGCCGCTGCGCGTCCGAGCATGCCACTGGTTCTGCGGCCCCGGCCTGCTATGCCCTCAACCATGCTCAGCCGGCGTTCCGCACTGACAGGCATGGCCGCGCTCGCCGCGCTCTGCCCGACGCCCACGGCTGCGGCGACGGAAGAAGATCCCGCCAAGCCGAGACGCCTGCGCCGCGGCGACACCGTCGGCCTGATCGCGCCGGGGATGTTCAGCGACGGTCCGCTCGATGTCGAGCAGGTCAAAAGCACCATTTCCGGCATGGGCCTCGTGCCCAGGGTCGCCCCGCATGTGACCGCCCGTTACGGCTATCTTGCCGGCTCCGACCAGCAGCGCGCGGACGACATCAACGCCTTCTACGCCGATCCAGTGGTGCGCGCCGTCTTCGCGATCCAGGGCGGCTGGGGCTCCGCGCGCCTGCTCCCCTACCTCGACTGGAAAGTGATCCGCGCCAATCCCAAGCTTCTGATCGGCTCCAGCGACGTCACCGCGCTCCACCTTGCCTTCGCCGCGCGGGCAGGGTTCCCGACCATCCATGGTCCGAACTCGGCCTACAGCTGGCAGGAGATCAGCTGGAGCAGTTTCTGGAGCCTGGCCTTTGCGGGCGAGACTCCGCTCCTCCGCAATCCGGCGATCGGCGCCCTCGATCCCGCCGCGCAGGAGCGCTGGCGCACCACGACGATCCGGCCGGGCAAGGCCGCCGGCAGGCTGGTGGGCGGCAACCTCTCGGTCCTGGCCGCGCTGGTCGGCACGCCCTGGCTACCCGATTTCAACGGCGCCATCCTGTTCCTCGAAGACACCGGCGAAGCGGAATATCGCATCGACCGCATGCTGACCCAACTCGCGCTCGCCGGAATCCTGCGCAGGGCCGCCGGCATAATCTTCGGCCAGTGCACGCGCTGCACGACCAACATCCCCAAATACAGCGGCTTCACCATCCCGCAGCTGCTCCAGCAGCATTTCGCCCCGCTCGGCGTGCCCGCCTTTTCCGGTGCCAACATCGGCCACGTCGGCAACCAGCTCTGCATCCCCGTCGGCGTGCGGGCGGAGATCGATGCGGCGGAGGGATCGATCCGGATACTCGAACCAGCCGTCGCTTAGCTAGGGCAATTCCTCCCCGGAACGGGGAGGGGGACCATGCGTAGCTTTAGCGAAGCATGGTGGAGGGGGCCCGCGCTGGTCCTTGCTCCAGTCTGTTTCCCCCGAACTCGGCCTCAGTGGAATAATCTCGGGGACACAATCGACCCCAAAGCGGTCATTCAGGCTGCCCAGATGAACCGTACCAGGGCCATCGCGAAAGCGAAGACGAATGCGTATCCGAACTGATCGAGGCGGACGAGGTCTTGACCTTTTTTTCGTCTGATTTTCCCAATCAGCATCATGGCAAATCCGAGAGCCACAGGCGTCACGATGAGATTCACCTTGCGGAACATCGGATCGTCGATGTGCGACGTTGGAGAGATCCAAAGGCTGATGCCGCCAGCTATTATCCCCCAGAGCGTGAAGCCGAGGGTTGATAGCGCAGGATTCCTGGGTCGCCGCAAGGTATCGGCAAGACTATGGAATCCCAACTCTACAATCAGCTCGAAGAGCGCCTGAAGAAATATCTCACCCAGGAATTGAAGAATTATCTCGAAGAGAAATTCCATAATCTCAGCTTCCCAAGGGCCTTGGAGGCTGCGCATTGCCGGGAGTAGTGAATCAATGAAATATCAGATCGTGTTGCAGTCGTCGGCCTCGTCAGTCGGAGACTATGATGCAATGGTCTCGCTTGAGGATTTGTTGATCGAGGGACTGCCTGACGGAAGCGAACTTGATGGTCATGACGCAGGGTCCGGTCAAGTCAACATTTTTATACACACTCATAGTCCGCACCAGACGTTTGAAGCTATCAAGGGGATTCTTGAAAATCGAGGCGCATTGCCCAGCGTCAAGGCCGCGTATCGGGAAAAGGGTGGGAGCCAATATACAATACTTTGGCCGAGGAACTTAACAAAGTTCGAGGTCATGTAGGATCACGTTCGATAATCTCGGGGGCACAATTGGGCACAATACTCAATTCAGATTACGCTGCGGGTCATTAGATATTGCGTCCCCGAGATTGCACAGCAATAATGGAGATTGCGTCCTTCTCCTGAATCAACGACCATGCAATCATGCGCATCAGAATAGGCACCCTGCTCCTGACCCTTTGGCTTTCGGCGGCTTCTGTTTCCGCTGCAGCAAGGACTTCAGACACAGACTTTTGCAAGACGATCGTCCTTCGGCCAATCGCCTATCTGTACGAGGAGGGTGTGGACGAAAATGGCGTGGCATTTCCTGCCACCGCGGCTCCGCCCGTTGTTGAAAAGGGCAGGATCATTCGCCGGGTGACGCAGTACGTCGTCGACCGCAAGACTGGCCTCACTGGTTTCTGCGCCCACTTCGACACTTGCTATCGAGCGACCGCCACCGTGGACGGGCGACAAGTCAAGGCGCAGCGGCTTCTTAACTGCAAGATTGACTTTAAGCACCCGGACAAGGAGGACGACACGATCTATTATGGCCTTGATCTCGACCCTCGAAGAAACTCAGCCCATGACCTACGTATCGATCGGACGACGAGGAAACTGTCTCTCGATATCGATTTAGACTGGCTTGCGATTTTGTCGGTCGAGGCCCCTCGCTCCAAATGCGCCCGCACCGTCCGACGCGCTCTTACCGGGGACCGTCGCGCCCGGGAGCTTCTGAGATCTCTCTCTCCCTATGACTGCGGCTATGTCCGCTAACCAACAACCATAGCGGACATCCGAAACTCGGCCGCAGCGATCCCCTACTCAAATTCCAATATCACCGCATCCACCGCCAAACTCTCGCCCGGCTTGGCCGCGACCTTCGACACCACCCCCGACTTCTCGGCGCGCAGGATGTTCTCCATCTTCATCGCCTCGACCACCGCCAGCGGCTGGCCGGCTTCGACCTTGTCGCCTGCATCCACGTTCAGCTGCGTAAGCAGGCCGGGCATCGGGCAGAGCAGGAACTTCGACAGATCCGGCGGCGCCTTCTCGATCATGTAGTGCGCCAGTTCGGCGACATGCGCCGGCAGCACCGAGACGAGGTGCCCAGCGCCGTGGGTCGTCAGCTTCCACTTGCGGCCCTTCTTCTCGACGTGGACGATGCGGCCGCGTGCGTCGATCGTGCCGCGGAAGGTGCGCTGGCCCGGCTCCCAGTCCGTCTGCACGTCGGCGCGGGCGCCGCCATCGACGCTGGCGAGCCAGCCGCTTTCATAGACCTCGAAATGGACGCGATGCTCGGCGCCCGAGACTTTTACCACCCGGTCCTCGGGCAGGGCGGGCGGCCCGTTCAGCTGCCCGCTGATCCCGCTCGCGCGCGTCTCGCTGATGAACCCGACCAGCGCGGCGATGATGGCAAGGTCGCTGAGCAGCTCCGCATCGGCCGGCGCGCCGGCGAAGCCGTCCGGATATTCCTCGGCGATGAAGCCGGTGGTGAGCTCGCCGGCGCGAAAGCGCGGGTGCTGCATCAGCGCGGAGAGGAAGTCGATATTGTGGCCGATGCCGTCGATCAGGAATCCGTCGAGCGCGAGGATCTGCCGGTCCATCGCCTCCTCGCGGGTCGCGCCGGAGGTGATCAGCTTGGCGATCATCGGGTCGTAGTAAATGGAAACCTCGCCGCCCTCGGCAACGCCGTCGTCGACGCGCACGCCGTCAAGTGTCTCGGGCGGCTGGTAGCGCACCAGCCGTCCGGTCGACGGCAGGAAGCCGCGATAGGGATCCTCGGCATAGACCCGGCTTTCGATCGCCCAGCCATCCAGCTTCACGTCCTTCTGGCCGAACGCCAGCTTTTCGCCGGCGGCGACGCGGATCATCTGCTCGACCAGGTCGAGGCCGGTGACGCATTCGGTGACCGGATGCTCGACCTGCAGCCGGGTGTTCATCTCCAGGAAGTAGAAGCTGCGGTCCGCGCCGGCGATGAACTCGACGGTGCCGGCGCTGAAATAGCCGACCGCCTTCGAAAGTGCGACCGCCTGCTCGCCCATCGCCTTGCGCATCTCAGGCGTGACGAACGGCGAGGGCGCCTCCTCGATCACCTTCTGGTGGCGGCGTTGCACCGAGCATTCGCGCTCGCCGAGATAGAGGACAGTGCCATGCTGGTCGCCGAGCACTTGGATCTCGATGTGGCGCGGATTGACGATGAACTTCTCGATGAAGACGCGGTCGTCGCCGAAGCTCGACAGGCCTTCGCGCCGCACGCTGTCGAAGGTCTCGCGCACATCCTTCTCGCTATGCGCCAGCCGCATGCCCTTGCCGCCGCCGCCGGCCGACGCCTTCATCATCACCGGATAGCCGATGCCGTTGGCGATCTCGACGGCATGTTCGGTGTCGCGGATCTCGCCGATGAAACCGGGCACGACGTTGACCTTGGCCTTTTCGGCCAGCTTCTTCGATTCGATCTTGTCGCCCATCGCGGCGATCGCCTTGGGCGGCGGGCCGATGAAGGCGATGTTGTTCTTTGCCAGGAGCTTGGCGAAGCTTTCCCGCTCGGACAGGAAGCCGTAGCCCGGATGCACCGCTTCGGCGCCGGTCTTCCTGCAGGCGTCCAGGATGAGCTCCGCCTTCAGATAACTTTCCCCGGCGGGCGGCGGCCCCAGATAGACGGCCTCGTCCGCGAGCCGGACATGCGGCGTGCGCGCATCGGCGTCCGAGTAAACGGCGACGGTCTTGATACCCATCTTGCGGGCGGTACGAATGACCCGGCAGGCGATCTCGCCCCGATTGGCGATCAGGATTTTTTTGAACAACTCAACCCCCCGATGCGTCATTCGGCCCCGGCTCGATGGGACCCAGACCATTCGAAATTTCGTGGCACATGTCTGTAAATCGACTGAAGTAGGAGCTCTCAAGATCGCCAAGAGACAGCGCGAATGCCTCCGCGACATGCGTGAAATTTAGTTCATTGGCGATCGCGGCGGCCTCAGCCTGAAAGTTGGGATAAAGATCACGAGCGGTTTGCAGATCTCCCGCATTCCGCATTCCATAGTCGGCGACCCAGAGGCAGTATGTGAGCTGCTCGATCGAAGACAAAGACTCCAAACCGCCGAATGCCTTCTTCTGAATGATCTGATCGCCGGTCTCGATCAGCCAGGTCTCCCAATCGAACCCACTCACTCCGCAGCGGCCCGTGTAGGTTCGTCTGCTGACATGGCCTTGAGGCCAAGCTTGGCGAACAGCTGCGCATCGGAGTCCGATCCGGCGTTGCCGGTGGTGAGCAGCTTGTCGCCGGTAAAGATGGAGTTGGCTCCGGCCAGGAAGCACAAAGCCTGGGTGGTTTCGCTCATGCTTTCGCGCCCCGCCGACAGGCGCACCATCGAGTGCGGCATCAGGATGCGCGCGACCGCCACGGTGCGGACGAACTCAATGTCGTCGATCCGCTTTTCGGAAGTGGCGTTGAGCTGATCGCCCAACGCAGTCCCCGTGACAGGCACCAGCGCATTGATCGGCACGCTCTCCGGATGCGCGGGCAAGGTCGCCAGCGCGTGCAGGAAGCCGACCCGATCCTCGCGCGTCTCACCCATGCCGACGATGCCCCCGCAGCACACGCTCATGCCGGCGCTGCGGACATGCTCCAGCGTGTCGAGCCGGTCGGCATAGGTGCGCGTGGTCACCACCTGCTCATAATATTCGGGCGAGCTGTCGAGATTGTGGTTGTAATAATCGAGCCCGGCGGCGGCGAGCCGGTCGGCCTGGTCCTGGGTCAGCATGCCCAAGGTCATGCAGGTCTCCAGTCCCATCGCCTTGACGCCGGACACCATCGTGCAGAGCGCATCCATGTCGCGCTCCTTGGGGTTGCGCCAGGCCGCGCCCATGCAGAAGCGGCCCGATCCCGCGGCCTTGGCTTCGGCGGCGGCGGCGAGCACCGCATCGGCGTCCATCAGCTTCTCGGCCTTGAGCCCCGATTTGGCGAAAGCCGACTGGCTACAATAGCCGCAATCCTCCGCACAGCCCCCGGTCTTGATCGACAGCAGGGTGGAGAGCTGGACTTCGTTCTGCGCGTGGTGGGCGCGGTGGACCTGCTGCGCGTCGTGCAGCAGGTCGAGGAGCGGCAGCTCGAACAGCGCGGCGATTTCTTGGCGCGACCAGTCGGTTCTTAGCCCCTCCCCTTCAGGGGAGGGGTTATGCTTTTGCGTCACTTCACTCACTCCGCAGCCTCCTCGAGCGGGGGCAGGTTGTGGCCGAGCAGGGTCAGCACCTCGCTGGCCGCGCTCACCAGATTCGTGCCCGGCCCGAAGATCGCCTGCACGCCCGCGTCGCGCAGGAACTGATAGTCCTGCGACGGGATCACGCCGCCCGCCACCACCTTGATGTCGCTGCGGCCCGCTTCGCGCAGATGGTTGATCAGTTCGGGGATCAGGGTCTTGTGCCCGGCGGCGAGACTGGACGCGCCGACCACGTCGACGTCGGCCTTGATCGCCATGTCGGCGGCTTCCTTGGGCGTCTGGAACAGCGGGCCGGCGAGCACCTCGAAGCCGAGATCGCCGAACACCGAGGAGACGAGATTGGCGCCGCGGTCATGGCCGTCCTGGCCCATCTTGGCGACGAACAGCTTGGGCTTGCGGCCCTTGCGCCGGCTCACCGCATCGACGCCGTCGGTCAGCCCGGTCCAGCGCGCGTCGTCGGCATAGGCGCTCGCATAGACCCCCGAGACGGGCCGCGGCACCGTCTCGTAGCGGCCGAACACATCCTCCATCGCCTGCGAAATCTCGCCGAGCGTCGCGCGCTGGCGGGCCGCTTCGACCGCGAGCCCCAGCAGATTGCCCTTGCCTTTTGCGCCGTCGCGCAACGCGTCCAGCGCGGCCTGGCAGGCGGCCTCGTCGCGGCCGTCCTTGACCCGCTTGATCCGCGCGATCTGCGCATCGCGCACGGCGTGGTTGTCGACGTCGAGGATGTCGATCGCATCTTCCTGCGCCAGGCGATATTTGTTGACGCCGACGATCACATCCTCGTTGCGGTCGACCCGCGCCGCGCGCGCCGCCGAGGCTTCCTCGATCATGCTCTTGGGCCAGCCGGCGGCAACCGCCTTGGCCATGCCGCCTTCCGCATCGACCCGCTCGATGATCTCCCAGGCCCTGTCGTACAGCTGCTGGGTCAGCGCCTCGACATAATAAGAGCCGCCCAGCGGATCGACGACATGGGTGATGCCGGTCTCCTCCTGCAGCACCAGCTGGGTGTTGCGGGCGATGCGGGCCGAGAAGTCGGTCGGCAGCGCTATGGCTTCGTCGAGCGCATTGGTGTGCAGGCTCTGCGTCCCGCCGAGCGCGGCGGCCAGCGCCTCGACGGTGGTGCGGATGACATTGTTGTACGGGTCCTGCTCGGTCAGCGACACGCCCGAGGTCTGGCAATGGGTGCGCAGCATCTTCGAGCGTTCGTCCCTGGCGCCGAGATCGCTCATGATCCGGTACCAGAGCTTGCGCGCGGCGCGCAGCTTGGCGGCCTCCATGAAGAAGTTCATGCCGATCGCGAAGAAGAAGCTGAGGCGCCCGGCGAATTTGTCGATGTCGAGGCCGGAGGCCATCGCCGCTTTCGCATATTCCTTGCCGTCGGCGATGGTGAAGGCGAGCTCCTGCACCTGCGTCGCTCCCGCCTCCTGCATGTGATAGCCGGAGATGGAGATGGAGTTGAACTTCGGCATGTGCGCCGAGGTGAAGGCGATGATGTCGGAGATGATCCGCATCGAGGGCGCCGGCGGATAGATATAGGTGTTGCGGACCATGAACTCCTTCAAAATGTCGTTCTGGATGGTCCCGTCCAGCTTCTCCTGAGGAACGCCCTGCTCCTCGCCCGCGACGATGAAGAAGGCGAGGATGGGGATCACCGCGCCGTTCATGGTCATGCTGACCGACATCTGGTCGAGCGGAATGCCGTCGAACAGGATCTTCATGTCATCGATCGTATCGATCGCCACGCCCGCCTTGCCGACATCGCCGAGCACGCGCGGATGGTCGCTGTCATAGCCGCGGTGGGTGGCGAGATCGAAGGCCACCGACAGGCCCTTCTGCCCGGCGGCGAGATTGCGGCGGTAGAAAGCGTTCGATTCCTCGGCGGTCGAAAAGCCCGCATATTGCCGGATCGTCCACGGCCGCCCCGCATACATCGACGCGCGCACGCCGCGGGTGAAGGGCGCAAACCCCGGCAGGCCCGGATCGATGTCCGCAACGTCCTCGGCGGTATAGAGCGGCTTGACCTCAATCCCCTCCGGCGTGTGCCATGTCAGGTCGCGCCCCTTCACCTCCTTGGCGGCAGCGGCCTCCCAATCGGCAGGGGT
>Ga0081539_10005076_pt1 | contig 13799 bp, 13 predicted proteins | sample TabmetS4T2R2_FD_71023 | JGI IMG/M metagenome (GOLD analysis project Ga0081539, IMG submission 71023) | Tabebuia heterophylla rhizosphere microbial communities from the University of Puerto Rico - S4T2R2 | ecosystem: Host-associated > Plants > Roots > Rhizosphere ...
CATGCTCCCCCATCGGCGGGGATGCGGAACGCTGCAGTCCGCGAGCCGATTAGTGGACGACCGTGAGGTCCTTCGGAAGGGTGCTCAGGACCTCGTTGCCGTCTTCGGTGACGACCACGAGGTCCTCGATGCGCACGCCGAGCGTGCCCGGGACGTACACCCCCGGCTCGACCGTCACGACCTGCCCGGCCGCGAGCGGCGTCTCGCCCTGGCGCGAAAGGCGCGGCCCCTCGTGGACCTCGAGGCCGACGCCGTGGCCGAGCCCGTGCCCGAAGTGCTCGGCGTGGCCCGCCCCGTCGATGATCTCGCGCGCGACGGCGTCGACCTCCTTGCCGGTCGGCCCCGGCCGCACGGCCGCGAGTCCCGCGGCCTGCGCGCGCCGCACGAGCTCGTAGACCTCGCGGTCCGCGTCGGCGATGGCGCCCGTCGCGTACGTGCGGGTGCAGTCGGAGGCGTAGCCGTCCAGCTGCGCGCCCCAGTCGATCGTGACGAGGACGCCCGCCGGGATCTCGACGTCCCGTGGCACGGCGTGCGGCAGCGCCCCGTGCGAGCCCGACGCGACGATCGGCGCGAACGACGCGCCCTCCGCACCCATCCGGCGCAGCTCGGTCTCGATGTCGACCGCCACGTCGCGCTCCGTGCGCCCTGCCAGCCCGCGGCCGAGGACGCGCTCGAGCGCCGCGTCCGCCAGCAGCGCCGCGGCGCGGATCCGGTCGACCTCCTCGGCGTCCTTGAGCATGCGCAGGGCCTCGACGACGCCGCCGGCCGCCACGAGCTCCACGCTCTCGGGTACGAGCTCCTGCAGCCGCGCGTGCTGCTTGACCGAGACGTGCTCGTCGTCGAAGCCGAGCCGCACGCGCCCGTCGGAGGCAAGCCCGCCCGCCGCCTGCTCGAGGAGGTCCTGGGCGATCACGCGCTCCCAGGAGCCGTCGAGCTGCTCCTCGGACTGCGTGAGATAGCGGAAGTCGGTGAGGAATCGCCTGGTGCCGTTCCCGACGATCGCGACGCCCGCGGATCCCGTGAAGCCCGTCAGCCAGCGGACGTTCACGAGGTGGGAGACGAACAGGAGATCGACCTCGCGCTCGCGCAGCGCCGCGGCGATCTTCTCCGGCCTGTCCGCGGTCATCTCTCGGCCAGCTCCTCACGCAGGCGGACGAGCGCGTCACGGTAGCCGTCGGGCCCCTTGCCCTTGACGGTCGCGATGCACAGGTCGCGCACCACGGAGACGCGGCGGAACTCCTCGCGCGCATCCACATCGGACAGGTGCACCTCGACGGCCGGCAGCGCGGCGATGGCAAGCGCGTCGTGGATGGCCCACGAGTAGTGCGTCCACGCGCCGGGATTCAGGACGATGCCGTCGGCCAGGTCCTTCGCGTCGTGCAGGTGCTCGACGAACTCGCTCTCGGCGTTGGTCTGGAAGAAGCGGGTGCTCAGGTCCAGCTCGGCGGCGAAGCCCGAGATCCTGCGCTCGAGCTGATTGAGCGTGATCGTGCCGTAGTGCTCGGCCTCGCGCCGGCCGAGCTGGTCGAGGTTCACGCCGTGCATGACCTCGATGCGCAGCAGCGCCCCGCTCATGGCGCCGCCGGCACCCCTGCGGCGAGCTCGGTGACCGCGGCGAGCAGCTCGCCGTCGTCGACCCGCGCGCCGGGCCGCACGTCGCCGGGCGCATGGACGAGGACGAACGGCGTGTGCGCGCCGAGGCGCTTCTTGTCCGCGCGCGTCGCGGCGGCCACCTCGGCCGGGTCGACGGCGCGGTCGAGCTCGGTGGGCAGGTCCTTGGCGGCGAGCAGCTCGCGGACCTGCTCGCGCAGCGCGTCCTGCCCGCTGAGGCGCAGCGCCGCGAGCAGCCCGAGGGCGACGGCCTCGCCGTGGCGGTAGCGCGTGTAGCCGGTGACCGTCTCGATCGCGTGGCCGATGGTGTGCCCCAGGTTCAGCGTCTGCCGGACGCCGCCGTCGCGCTCGTCGGCTGCGACGACGGCGAGCTTCGTGCGCGCGCAGGCGAGGACGATGTCGCCGTCCACGTCCGCTCCCGCCGCCACACGCTCCCACAGCGTGCCGCCGGCGATGAGCGCCGTCTTGACCACCTCCGCGTAGCCCGCGGCATGCTCCGGGAGCGGCAGCGTGTCGAGCACCTGCGGCACGACGTGCACGGCCTGCGGCTGGTGGTAGGCGCCGACGTAGTTCTTGGCATGCGGCAGGTCCACGCCGGTCTTGCCGCCGTAGGCCGAGTCGACGTGCGCGACGAGCGTCGTGGGCACCTGCAGGACGGGGATCCCCCGCTGGTAGGTGGCGGCGCAGAAGCCCGCGAGGTCGCCGACGACGCCGCCGCCGAGGGCGATCACCCGGCCTGCGCGGGTGATGCCGGCGCCGGCCATCGCCGTCCAGACCTCCTCGGCCGTCGCAAGGGTCTTGGCCTGCTCGCCGGGCGCGATCACGTGGCGCGGCAGGCTCTCGTACCGAGCGCCGTGCAGGCGCTCGACGTGCGCGTCGGTCACGAGGAAGTCGCCGTCGCGCGGTGCCGGCCACGCATCGTCGCCGACCAGCACTGGATGGGGACCCCAGAGGAGCTTCGTGCCCTTGCGCAGCTCGCGCAGGGCGTCGGCGGCCGCGGGCAGCGCGCCCTGGGCGAGGAACGCGTCGGCCGCGGCCTCGTAGACCGGGCGCCGCTCGGCGAGCAGCGCCGCGAAGCGGTCGCGGTCGGCGGCGTTGGGCCGGGTGGCCCCGTCGGCCGTCGCGCGGTGCCAGGCGGTGTCCTCGTCGATCTCCAGGTAGGCGACGACGTGGTCTGCGAGCGCCTCGCGCACCCGCTGCGACGCGAGCGTCCCGCCGCCGAGCGCGACCGGCGTGCCGGGCGGCGCCTTGGCGAGCAGCTCGAGCGCCACCTCCTCCTCCAGCGCCCGGAACGCGGCCTCGCCGCGCTGGGCGAACAGCTCCGGGATCGACACGCCCGCGCGGGCCGCGATCTCGGCGTCGGCGTCGAGCGCCGCGGGGTCCATCGTTCGCGCGGCCGTCGTCTTGCCGGCGCCCATGAAGCCTATGAAGACGATCGCACCTGCCACCCGATGCGCTCCCGGTAGCGATCCACTGCCTCGAGCACGTCGTCGATGTGGTCGCCGCCGAACTTGCGCCGGTAGCTGTCGGCGAGCACGAAGGCGACCATCGCCTCCCCCACGACGCCGGCCGCGGGGACGACGCAGGAGTCGGTGCGCTCGCGCAGCGCCTCCGCCGGCTCGAGCGTGTCGATGTCGACGGACCGCAGCGGCTTGGTGAGCGTCGGGATCGGCTTCATCGCGGCGCGCGCGATGAGGGGGTCGCCCGTCGTCATGCCGCCCTCCAGGCCGCCGGCGTGGTTCGTCGCGCGGTGAAAGCCGCGCTCGTCGTCGTGGAAGATCTCGTCGTGCGCCTGCGAGCCCGGCGCGGCGGCCAGGCGGAACCCGTCCCCGAACTCCACGCCCTTGCACGCCTGGATCGAGCAGATCGCGCCCGCGAGGCGGCCGTCGAGGCGCTCCTCCCAGCTCACGTGGGAGCCGAGCCCCGGCACCAGCCCGAAGGCGACGACCTCGTACGTGCCGCCGATCGACTCGTTCGCCTTGCGCTGCGCCGTGATGTGGTCGACCATCGCCCGGCTTGCCTCGGGATCCAGGCAGCGCACTGGATCGTCGTCGACGCCGTCGAAGTCCTCCACGGCGAGCGGCTCCTCGCGGGCGGGCACGACCACCGGTCCGATCTGCGTCACGTGCGAGCGGATCTCCACCCCCACCGCGCGCAGGAGCGCCTTGGCGACGGTGCCGCCCGCGACGCGGGCGGCGGTCTCGCGGGCGCTCGCGCGCTCCAGGACGTTGCGAACGTCACTGAGCCGGTACTTCTGGGTGCCGACGAGGTCCGCGTGGCCGGGTCTGGGGAGGTGGACTTCGGGGATCTCCGCCTCAACGGGCCACGGGTTCATCCGCTCCTCCCAGTTGGCGAAGTCCCGGTTGGCGACCTGGAGCGCGATCGGGCCGCCCATCGTGCGCCCATGGCGGACGCCTGCGGTGACGTCGATGCGGTCGCGCTCGATCTTCATCCGGCCGCCGCGGCCGTGGCCGAGCTGCCGGCGGGCCATGTCGCGGTCCATCACCTCGCGCTCGAGCTCCAGCCCCGCGGGCAGGCCCTCGACGATGCAGGTCAGGCCGGGCCCGTGGGACTCGCCGGCGGTGGTGAGGCGCAGAGAGGACAACGCCGCGCCAGCATATGTGAGGCTTTAGAGCGGGGCGGCGGCGAGCGTGCCCGTGCTCGGGTCCAGCGCGAGGTCGCCCAGGTCGAGCTCGTCGTCGGTGACGAGCGCGCGGCCGACCTTGTCCTCGCGAACGCGAGCGGCCTGCGCGAGCGCCTCGGTCGCCAGCCGGCGCAGCGTGATGCCCGTGACGGAGACCGCGACGTTGCCGACGAAGGCGGTCCGTCCCGCGCGCAGCGTGAGCCGGCGGCACTCCTCGTGGGAGGGCTTGCACCGGCCGCCGGCGACGGGAGCGTCCTCGAGGTTCAGGAAGGAGGCGCTGCGGCCGCCCTCGCGGACGCCGAGGAACAGCAGCTTCGGCGACGTGCGCAGCGGGAGCATCTGCAGCCGGCGCACGTCGGTGCGGGTGATCCCGCCGACCTTCACGTCGACGCGGTACGCGCCGCGGCCGACCGGGCCGGCGGTGCTCGCGCGAGGCGTCGAGGTCAGCGTCCCCGCCTCCTCGTCGTAGTCCATGCCCCGGAGCTCGAGCTCGCCCGACTCCAGCGTGGAGCGCAGCAGCTCGCGGCCGGCGCTGGAGACGCGGGCGCGGGCGGCGGAGGCCTTCTTCGCGGTGCCCTGGTCCTCCTCGCCCACGCGCGTGACGTCGAGGCGGAACTGGCGGACGCCGCTGCCCAGGTCGATGTCGAGGAAGGTCGAGTCGCCCGCCTGCATCTCGATCGTCTGGCAGTTGGTCGTCGCCGGCTTGCAGTCGCCGTCGCCGGTCGCCGTCGCGTCGGCCGGGATGAGGAACGTCGCGGTCTTCTTGTCGTCCTTGACGCCGAGGTAGATGACGATCGGGTTGTCGGCCGACGGCAGAGCGCTCAGGCGGGCGATGTCGCTGTGGAGCTTCTGCTTGCTGACCCCGGGCTCGCCGAAGCGCAGGTCGACGCGGACGGAGGTGGTGCTCTCCTTCTCCTCGTCGTCGGTCTGCGGCGTGGGGGTCGGCGTCGGGGTCGGCGTCGGCGTCGTGGTCGTCGCGTCGGTCGAGGGAGCGGTGCCGCCGGTTGCGGGCGCGGTGTCCCCGCTGGAGTCGGAGGGGGTCTCCTCCGTCGCGGTCGACTCCTTCTTGACCTTCGGCTGGGTGAACGGGTTGTTCTTCGCACCGACCGGGGTGATCGTGGACGCGTCGGTCTCCTCCGAGACGCGGATCTGCGTCGCGGCGGTGGCGTTCCCGCCGGTGGCGGGCGTCGCGACGTCATCGCCGCCCGACGAGGAGCCGCCGAGCAGGATCGGCACCGCGACGAGCGCGCCGACCAGCAGCAGCGCGACGGGCCACAGCTTCTTGCCGATCAGATCGGCCCACAGGTTGCGAAGGAAGCTCATCGGACGGCTCCGGGGATCACGGTGGCTGCGGGAAGGGAGGACGAGCCGCCGGCGGCCTGCGTGGACGGAGCCGTCTGCGCCGGCTGCGTGCTCGGGTTCGCCGGCGCGCCGGCCTGCGTGCCGCCCGGGATCGTGATGGGCTGGCTCGACAGGTAGGCGGTCGCGACGATGGTCGCCTTCACGTCGGGGAAGCCGTTGCGGCTCCGCTCGAGGTTCACGCCCTCGACGGTGAGCAGGCGCCCGCGGACGGTGACCGCGTCGCCCTTCGCGACGGTGAAGGAGCGCAGGAGGTCCAGGAGCTTCGTCAGCGCGAAGTAGTCGCCGTCGAAGATGAACGTGAACGGCAGGCGGTTCATGCCGTTGGTGCCGGCCACGACCCCCGGGGGCAGGGTGGACGGCGTAGCGGCCGCGCCGGTGCTCGGCGTCGCGCTCGCGGTGGAGCCGCTGCCCGACGTCGAGGACGAGCTGCTCGAGCCGTTCGAGGAGGAGGACGAGCTGCCGCTGTTGCCGTTGCTCGTCGTCGAGCTCTGCGCGGGCGCCGGCGTGGCGGCGGAGCCGCCGACGGCGAGCGAGCGGAAGTCGATGCCGGCCTTGCGCGCGGCGGTCTCGATCTGGAAGACGAGCGACGCTGCGTCGTCGTCCTCCGGGACCGCCTTGCCGAGGCGGGCGATCGTCGCGTAGTCGGTGTCGAAGCTCTTCTTCGCGGTGGCGGCGGTGGCCAGCGCGCTGTTGGCCTCCTGCAGGCGCGTCTGCGCCTCCGCGGCGCGCGTGGCCGCGGCGGCCGCCTCCGCACGCTTGGGCTTCAGCGCGAGGAACCAGAACCCGGCGATGGCGACCACGCAGGCCAGCACGCCGACGACGATGCGGTCACGGTTCGACATGGTCAGGAGCCCGGGGCCGCCGGGGCGGGGGTCGTGGTGGTGCCGGCCGTGCCGGCGTTGATCGCGTCGATCGTGCTCTGGATGCCGTTCTTCGCGGCATCGCTCTGGGCGGCCTGGGGCGCCCCGAAGAACACGACCATCTGGAACTGCGGGACCTGGTCGGTGGTCTGGCAGCCGCCGGTTGACGTGCTCTCGCTCGAGGTCTGGGCTCCGGACCCGGCGCCCTCGTTCTTGGAGGCGTTGGCCACGCTGACGCGCTGGACGCCCTCGAGCCGCCGCAGGCGGGCCATGAGCAGCGCCACGCGCGACTGGCTTGGCGCGCAGCCGACCAGCTCGATCGCCGGGTTGCTCAGCGCGCTGCGCAGGCTGACGCTGCCGCCGACGCCGACGCCGGGGGCGGTGCTCCCGGTCATCTGCGTGAGCGACACGTCGGACGGGACGACCCGGCTGACCTGGTCGAACGTCGCGCTCCAGTCGAAGCGGGTGGCGGCGAGCGCCTGCACGCCGGTGACGCGCTGCTTGACGAGATCGTTGAACTGCCTGTACGCGGCGAGGTTCCCGGCCTTCGCCTGGGCGATCTGCGCCTGGGCCTCGAGGCGGTCCGCCTCGGCGTTGCGATCGGAGACCTGACGGCTCGTGAGCGTGAGCACCGCGACCATCGCGACGATCAGCGCGAGCGCACCGAGCAGGACATGCACGGCGCCGCCGCTCTTGCCCGCGGCGCCGGATGCGCGCCGCTGGTCGGCCGGGATGAGGTTGACGGCCCTCATGCCGCGAGCTCCTCGACCGCGAGGCCCGCGGCGATGCTGAGGCGCTCCACCGGGTTCTCCTCGGAGCCGGGCAGGACGCGCGACTCGACCGGGAGGCCCAGCTCGCGCTCGAGCACCGCGGCGAAGCCAGGCACGGCGACGGCGGGACCGGTCAGCAGGACACGCTCGACGGACGAGCGTCCCGTGTTCTGCACGTGGTGGAAGTCGAGCGAGGCGCGGACGTCCGTCGCGACGCGGCGGGCACCGTCGGTGAGGACCGCGCGAGCGTCCGCGACGATCGCCGCATCGCCCTCGACCTCCTCGAGCGGCTGCTCTAGGCCGACGTGGCGCAGCCAGGCGCGGGAGTGCTCGAGCGTGAGGCCCTGGCGCTCGGCGAGGCTGACGGCCATCGCCTCCAGGCCGCTGCCGGACACGCGCGTGAAGAGGCAGTTGCCGTTCTCGGCGACCGCGAGGTTCGTGAGGCCGCCGACCGAGACGTAGAGCGCGGGCTCCTCCTCGTAGCCGAGGGCGCGGACCATCGCGAAGGCGGAGAGGTCGACGCCCTCGGGGCGGAGACCAGCGGCGCGCGCGGCACCCAGCAGGCGCTCGATCATGTCGCGGCGCGCGGCCACGAGCACGACGCGGGCGCGCGGGCCGTTGGGCGTCTCGACGATGCCGACCGACTGGAAGTCGATGACGGCCTGGTCGATCGCCATGGGAAGCTCGTCCTTGGCCTGGAACTGCACCGCGGTGGCGAGCTCCTTGCGGTCGGTGAGCGGCGGCAGGTCCATGACGCGCACGACGATGCGCGCGTTCGCGACGCCGATGCGGACCTTGCGGTCGAGCCAGGAGTTCTGCGACCAGAGGGCGCGGAGCGCCTCGGTGAGCGCCTCGCCGTCGGCGACCTCGCCGTCGCGCACGACGTGCGGATCGAGATCCGCGACGGCGGCGCGCTCGACGGCCAGGCCGTCGGCGAAGGACACCTGGACGGCGGCGATGGAACCGGGCTCGATATCCAGCCCGACGATGGTCTTTGAGCGGCGTGCCATGGTGGGGTCGGTCAGAAGATCGACCGCGGCGCGCGGTTCTGTAGCCGGTGGCCACCCCGGCCAACCATTCGTCCGGGCCATCAACGACAGAGGCCGCCCGAGTGGGGCGGCCTCCGCGGTTCCCTGCTGTCTCCCGCAGCAAGCGTTAGAAGGTCCCCAGGTAGGAGTCCATGAGGCCCGAGCCCACGAGCATCGCCACGAAGCCGCCCACGGCCAAGAACGGGCCGAAGGGGATCGCGGTCTTGCGCCCGCCCGCGACGCCCTTGCGCGCGATGACGACGACGCTCACGAGCACGCCTGTGACGAGCGCGATCAGCAACGCGGGCGCGACGGCGGCGCCGAGGAAGAGCCCGAGCACTGCGGCGAGCTTCACGTCGCCCATCCCCATGCCGCCGGGAGCGGCCAGCGCCGCGGCCAGGAAGAAGCCGCCTGCGCCGGCACCGGCGATGAGCCGCTCGACCTCCCCGCTCGGGTCGAGCGCGGTGCCGAGGACGACGGCCACGATCGCGGCCGGGCCGGTGAGCTTGTTCGGGATGATCCGGTGCTCGAGGTCGATGAGCGCCATCGGCACGAGGAAGGCGACGAGCACGAGCCCGAGCACGAGCTGCGGCGTGTCCTCGCGGTGCACCGCGACCGTGATCGCCGCGAGCGCGGCCGTCCCGGCCTCGACGAGCGGATAGCGGCTCGCGATTCCCGTCCCGCACGACCGGCAGCGGCCGCGCAGCACCAGCCAGGAGATGAGCGGGATGTTGTCCTGAGGCTTGACCGGGGTCTCGCAGGACATGCAGTGCGAGCTGCCGGTCACGAACGACAGCCCGCGCGGCAGCCGCAGGGCGACGACGTTCAGGAACGAGCCGGCGAGCAGGCCGGCGAAGGCGGCGAAGAGGATGGGCATGGTGGTCATGACGCGGGGATCTGCTCCGTCTCGTTGGCGAGCGCCCACGCCGGCTGCACCGGGTTCATGAACCGCGGCGGCGAGCGCTTCGCGAGGCGATCGTCGTACTGGTAGTCCTTCACGTAGCCGGTGACCGCGGTGCCGCCGGACAGCGTGCCGACCGTGCCGCGGTACTTCTGGGCGATCGCCCCGCGCACCGTGAGCGCGCCGTAGACGGGGGCGCACTCGTGCCCGTCCACCGCGAACGAGCGCGTCAGGGCGAGGATGGCGGCGTCGATCTGCGGGTTGCTGAGCGGCGTGCCCGAGGTCGCGGCGCCGATGCAGTTGCCGGCTGAATCCCGGTTGACCGGGTGGTAGATGCGGGCGAACTTGTCGGGGATCAGGCCCAGCATCCACGCGTCGCTGTCGCGCGTGACGTTGCCGGTGACGACGATGTCGTTCGCCGACGCGAACGTGACGTTCTGGCCGTAGTTGCCCTTGATGAACAGGTCGCCGCATGCCGCGTTGCCGGCCGGATTGCCCTGCGAGGAGCCGTTGTAGGGCTTGATGGGGTTGAAGCCCGGGCAGGCGCCGGCCGAGCTGTCGTCGCTGACGTACACGACGCCCTCGGGGATCGCCATCGAGACGTTCGACAGCGTGGTGCCGTCCTCACGCTTGCCCGTGACCGTCATGTTCGCGCCGCTGAGCGTGATGAACGTCGGCCCCTTGAAGCGGTACTGCGTCTGGGCGTCGTTCTTCAGCGAGGCGTTGGACGGCGGGAAGTCGAGATGGGGGACGACCTTCCACGTCCCCACGCTCGAGTTGACCGGGCTGGCCCCCGGCATGTTGACGGTCGGCGTTCCGCCCCGATAGCCCGGCGACGCCCCGACCTCGACGGCGTCCTTGGGGTTGCGGCCGAAGCTCGCCGTGCCGGAGAGCAGGATCGAGTCGTTCGTGTGGAACGGTCCCGCGAGCTTGTCCCCGCAGCAGAAGGAGATCGCGCTGCAGCCGCGGTCGTAGTTGGTCCAGACGCCGCTCGTGTTGATCTGGCCGTCGAAGTAGGGCGTCCCGCGGTCGGGCCAGTAGCGGGTTGCGCACTCGTCGGTCGCCCACTGGACGACGTCGCGCGTGCTCGAGTTCTCCTTCGTCTGGCGGTCGCGCGTGTCGTAGCGGTACAGCGTCGGGTGCCAGGTCTCGTAGTCGGTGAAGTAGATGTAGTTCAGGAAGCCCTTGGGGCGGAACGTCGCGATGATGGAGCGCTTCGTCGTGCTCCCGGCGCGTGCCCGGCCGGTCGCGCGGATCCGGAACTCGCCGGCCGCGTTCACGAACGACGCCTCGTTGCCGACGACGCACGCCGTGTAGCCCGTGGTCGGCAGGAGCTCGATGGCGTACTGCCCCGTGCCGCCGGGCACGTTCACGAAGTTCTGCGTTCCGGGGTTGCTCAGCGCCGGGTTGTTGCCCGGATCGGTGCACTTGGACCAGTAGGACGGGTTGGAGGTCAGCCGCGCGAGGTAGTCGGCGACGCCGGCCTCCGCTGCCGCGTAGGCGACCTTGCGGTCCTCGTCCTTGCGGCCAGGCTTGAAGTCGCCCTGGACGTCGGCGAGCACCGTGCCCACGACGATCATGGCGATGACGATCGTGATGAGGACGACCGGCATGGCGAACCCGCGCTCCTCCCGGAGGCGGTCGCGGAGCATCTGGAGCGCGTTCAGCATTGCGGCGTGTTGTCCGTGTCGGTGGGGTCGTCGGTGCGCAGCAGGACGGTGCTCGAGAAGCTCGAGCCGGCCTTCGTGACGTCGCCGTAGTCCGGAAGCGCGTTGAACGTCACGGTGATCTGGCCGACGCTCGAGAGGTCGGCGGCGGCAAGCGGCACCGCGAGCAGCGACGTGTCGGGAGCGTCGGGGTCGTCGTACTGCCAGTACTGGAAGACCGGGGTCGTGCCGACGCGCGCGATCCGCGTGCCCACGACCGACTGGCGGCTCGGCGTCGTGGACCACGTGGGCGGCGTTCCGGTGCCCGTCGAGACGCTGAGGCTGAGCGTCTGCGCCGTGGCGTCGTAGGTCAGCGTGTGGCGCTCGACCACGGGTGCCAGCTGGTAGTTGGCCTGCGGGCGCGAGACGTAGAAGCTGACGCTGTCCGCGGTGCCGGAGATGATCGCCGTGCCGGAGTCCGGGCACGAGGCGAGCCGCAGCTCCTGGCCGATGCGGTCGATCGTCATGCGGCCCTCCCTGACCGCCTGCTGGCGCCCACGCGACTCGGCGGAGCTGCGCACGAGCGTCGTCAGGAGGCCCAGGACCGCGAACAGCACGACCATCCCGATCAGCATCGCGGAGAGCATCTCGACGAGCGTCATGCCGCGCTCGTCGCGGCGCACGCGGCTCAGAAGGGACATGCGTTCGACAAGGTCGGGGCCGTCATGTCCAGCGTCGTCACACCGGTGCCGCCGGGGGCGGCGTAGGTCTTGTTGTCCATGCCCGACGTGCCGGTACGGGCGCGGCGGTTCGCCGAGGCGCTCGAGACGCACACGTCGTAGCCCGAGCCCCACGGCAGCCCGGGGTTCGCGAGCGTCCGCGTGGTCGTGTCGATCGTGCGGTTCGTGATGAGCGTGCCGCACGCCGTTTGGATGCGCACGACGATGTCGCTCGGCAGCGTCGTGGTCCCGTTGTTCGTGAGGCGGAGATTCAGAGAGGGCAGCTCGAGCGTCGTCGACACCGACCCGCCGCGGGGGACGGTGACGCTCGGATAGGCGGCGGTCGGGAGCCCCGTGCCGGTCGGCTGGGCCGCGGTGCAGGAGTCGACCGAGATCCCGTAGGAGGACGGGAACGGGTAGAACAGGCCGGCCGTCCCAGTCGCGCCCGAGATGCTCGTGAACGCCTTCGTCACGCCGGCCGGCAGGCTGCCGTTCGTCAGCGTGACACCGGACGGGATCAACGCGTTGGGCACGTCGCTCGGCGACGTCGAGCTCGCGAGGCGCTGCTGGAAGCGCACCGCGACGGTGCCGCCGAGGTCGTACGCGAAGCTCTCCTGTGCCGTGTCCTCGGCGACGATGTTGATGCCGGTGATCGAGACGTCCTGCGTGCCGTCGGGCTCGACGTAGCCGTTCACCGACGTCGTGAGCGCGTATCCCGTGCCGGCCGACACGGCATCCCAGCGCGCGCATCCGCCCGAGTCGGTCGTCGCGCTGCCACCACCCGAGCTGAGCGCGAGCGGGATGCCCTGCACGCCCTGACCCGCGCCGCCCGTGACGCTGACGACGAGGCCGCCCCCCGCGCCGACGGGCGCGGCGATCAGCGTGTCGAGGACCACCGGCCTGCGCGTGCCCATCTTCGGCCAGGTCACCGTGGTCTTCAGGCTCATGTAGTCGCGGGCGCGCTGGTTGTTGCAGCCGCTCGGCGCGCCGGTCTGGGCGACCGGCGTCGCCGTCGAGACGACCGTGAACGTGATGCCGTCCTGCGTGACCGTCGCCGTCTCGTTGAGCGGGCGAAGAGTGTTGTAGGCCCGGGAGCGCAGCTCGTCGAGCTTGGTCTGTGCGACGTCGGTCGCGACGGCCTTGGCCCGCTGCAGGCCGGTCTGGGCGTGCGCCGTCTGCAGGGCGAGCACGACGCCGGCGCCGGCCGTCAGCAGGATTGCTGCGGTCACAAGCGCCTCGATGAGGAAGCTGCCTTGCTCGGAGGCGAGCCGGCGACGCAGTCGGTGAAGGAGGGCCATCGCCCTCGTGGTCGTCATCCGGCGCGCCGACTTGAGCGGCTGCCTGCCGGAGTCAGCGCTTTGGCTACCAGGCGCCGGAGCCCGTGCCGGCCACGGTCAGCGTGCGGCCGGCGGGCGACTTCGTCATGACGAAGTGCTTGCCCGACTTCGAGTACGCCGTGATCGTGTAGCCGCTGGACGACGCGCCGGTGACCTCAGCCTGGCCGGATGCGCTTCCCATGGGAATGCTCGTCTCGCCCAGCTGTGTTGACGTGGTGCAGTTGGCGTAGTCGCCGTCGTTCTCGGCGCCGCACGACTCGACCTGGGCGTAGAGGTTGCGCGCGTTGGACTTCGCGTCTGCGTCGTAGCCGTCCTTGCGCTGATGGAGCATCGTCGGAATCGCGATCGTCGCGAGAATGCCCAGGATCAGGATGACGACGAGGATCTCGATGAGCGTGAAGCCGCGATCGGAGCGAAGGTGGTTGCGCACGACCCGGTCATCGACCTTCACAGCTGGGACTTGAATCGAACGGCCCAGGAACGACAAAGGGCGGGCCTCGCGGCCCGCCCTGATGTCATGACGATGCGTCAGCTGACTACCACTTGCCGCCGGCCGTCGCGGTCTTCGCGACGCTGCCCGAGGTCTTGGTGATGACGAACGTCTTGCCCGCGCCACCGGTGCCCTTGGCCTTCGAGTACGCGGTGATCGTGTAGGCGTCCTGGCCGGCGCCGGTGATGGCGACCTCGCCCGGGTTCGTGCCGATCGTGATGCTGCTGTCGCCGAGGTTGGTCGACGTGGTGCAGGTGGAGTAGTTGCCACCGTTGTCAACACCGCAGGACTCCACGAGCGTCTGGATGTTGCGGGCGTTGCTCTTGGCGTCGGCGTCGAAGCCCTTGTCGCGCTGGCCGAGGAACGTCGGAAGAGCGACCGCGGCGAGGATGCCGATGATGAGGACGACAACGAGCAGCTCGATCAGCGTG
>Ga0081539_10005077_pt1 | contig 13797 bp, 11 predicted proteins | sample TabmetS4T2R2_FD_71023 | JGI IMG/M metagenome (GOLD analysis project Ga0081539, IMG submission 71023) | Tabebuia heterophylla rhizosphere microbial communities from the University of Puerto Rico - S4T2R2 | ecosystem: Host-associated > Plants > Roots > Rhizosphere ...
CCGCTCCTGCTCGGCGACGCCGGCGAGGGCGGCGATCTCCTCCCAGGACGCGGGCGGGTCGTCGTCCACCAGCACGCTGCGCTCGAGGGCGGCGAGCGCGGCGTCCTCCTGATCCGACGAGTCGGTGAGCAGCGTGCTCGCGGGCACGGTCCGCGAGCGCGGGGCGCCGGGCGGCAGCGCCGACAGGCGGCCGACCCGCTCGGCGGTCGGGGGGTGGGCGTCGAAGCCGCTCGCGGGCGGCGGGGGCGGCGCGTCCGCCAGCTCCGCCGGCCGCGCCGCCAGCAGGTTGCGCAGGCCGTCGGCCAGCGAGGGACGGCGGCGGGCCGGTCCGCCGAGCGGCAGGTACGCCTCGACGAGCAGGGTCCAGGCGGCGTGGAGCTTGCCGACGCGCAGCAGGGCGGACGCCGTCACCGTCGGCCCGGCCAGCCGCGCGGCCCAGTCGTCCGCGGCGCGCTCGTGGTCGCGGTTCGGCGCCGCGACCAGCGGCAGGTACGAGGCCGCGACCTCGCGCACCAGCCAGCGCGCGACGCCGGGCGGCAGGGCCGCGACCGCCAGCTCGAGCCGCCGAGTGGCGCGGTAGGCGCGGGCCACCATCGGCTGTCGGCCGCGCACGTGGTGCGCCAGCTCGTGGGCGATGACCGCGCGCAGCTCGTCGCGGTCGAGTCCGACGAGGAGCGGCAGGCCGAGCACCAGCTCGCGCCGGTCGCCGACCACGCTCAGCGCGGCGTTGACAGTGCCGTCGGTGACGATCCGGGACGGCGGCGGCGTGCCCAGCCGGGCGGCCAGGTCGTCGACCTCCGCCCACAGCCGCGGCTGCTCCTCCCGGGTCAGCTCGGCACCGACCAGCGGGTCCGGCCTCGTGTCGACGATCGTGCGCGCGGACCGTACCAGCGTGCCGCCGGTGCCCAGCGCGAGGAGCGCGACGACGGCGCCGAGCAGCGCGTGCGACGTCGCGGTCGTCACCGCGAGGTAGAGCAGCGCGACGACCACGACGACGCCGGTCAGGGCCACGACGCCGAGGAGTGCCAGGCCGCCCGCGGCGCGGAGGGCCAGGGCGCGGTCCTCGGCCTGGCGGCCGCCCGTCGTCGCGCCGTCGGCGTAGGTGGTCTCCGGCGTCGGCTCGACCGCCAGCCCGACGATCGCCGGCTGGGGCGTGACCGGCGTCTGCGGCCGGGGCGCGGCCGGCTCGCGCGCTTCGGACGCGGGCGGCTCAGGTGCGGGCGGCTCGGGCGCCACCGGCTGGAGCGGCTCTTGCGCCGCCTCCGGCTCCCGCTGTGGCGGCTGGCGTTCCGCCTCCGGTGGCTCCGCGGTCTCCGCCGTCGCCGGCGTCAGGCCCTCCGGGAGCGTGAGCGGTGGCGGCAGCGCGGACGCCGCGAGCATGCGTTCCGCGGCGCGCCGCTCGCGGCGGGTGCGAGGCGCCGGCGGCGCCGTCGTGAGCGCGCTTTCAGCGGGTTCGGCGGCGTCCGGCGAGGCATCGGAGGTGCCCGGCGCCGGATTCACCCGACCAAAGATGCCGGAACTGTCACGCGAATGGCACGGGTCCACCCAGCTGAACGCCAGGCCACCGAAATCGTTACGGCCTGGCATGCCGCCGGCGTACCGCTCGCGGGCTACCCCGCGTGCACCCCGGGCGCGAACTTCGGCACCCGGAAGCTGACCTTGGTACCGGCCCCCGGCGCCGTCTCCACCACCAGCCCGTAGCCGTCGCCGAACACCTGCCGCAGGCGCGCGTCGACGTTCCCGAGCCCGACCGAGTCCTCGTGCGACTCGCCGGCCAGGAGCCGCCGCACGAGCTCAGGGTCGGTGCCGACGCCGTCGTCCTCCACCCAGATCAGCGCCTCGGCGCCGGCGTCCTCCGCGCCGAGCGTGACGTGGCCCACTCCGGTCTTGCCCTGCAGGCCGTGCCGGACGGCGTTCTCCACCAGCGGCTGGATGGCGAGGAACGGCACCGCCACCGGCAGCACCTCCGGCGCGACGATCAGCTGGACGCGCAGCCGGTCGCCGAAGCGCGACTGCTCGAGCACCAGGTAGCGCTCGATGTTGCGCAGCTCGTCGGCCAGCGTCGTGAACTCGCCGCCACGGCGGAACGCGTAGCGCGTGAAGTCCGCGAACTCGACCAGCAGCTCGCGGGCCCGCTCCGGGTCGGTGCGCACGAACGACGCGATCGCGGCCAGCGAGTTGTAGACGAAGTGCGGGCTGATCTGCGCCCGCAGCGCGCGCAGCTCGGCCTCGATCGCGCGGGTCCGCGAGCGGTCGAGCTCGGCGAGCTCCACCTGCGTCGACACCCAGCGCGCGACCTCGTCGGTGGCGCGCACCAGGCCCGCGCTCGGCGTCGACGACCCGAACGCGAGCAGCGCGCCGACCACCTTGTCCTCGCTGGTGACGGCGGAGATCACCGCGGTGCGGATCGGGCAGTCGATGTCGTCGCAGGCCACGTGCCGCTCGCGGAGGACGGCGGTGCGCCCGGTGCGCAGCACGGCCGCGGCGTGGTCGACGGCGCGCTGCGCGTGGTGGTCGCCGGCGCCGTCCCAGGCGAGCAGCGCCGTCACGTCGGTGAGGGCGATCGCCGGTGTCCCCAGCAGCGTGCGCAGGTGGCGGGCGCTGCGGCGGGCGCCGGTCGGCGTCAGGCCCTCGCGCAGCGGCGGCGCGGCCAGCGACGCGGTGTGGAGTGTGGAGAACGTCGCGCGCTCGGCCGGCGTGCCGAGCTCCCGGTGCCGGTAGGCGCTCCAGGTCACTAGCGCCACGGCGACACCGCCCAGCGCGAGGAGCCCGAGGACGACCCCCACCGCCGCGCCGGTCCCGTTCACGCCGACCTCCTCGTCCACCCGCACCGTAGAGCCAGGGGCGCGTACCGGTCACCGTAGGCTGCCGATCGTGAGCACCGCGATCGTGCCGGCCCTCGATCGGCTGGCCGCCCTGCCCGGTGTCGAGGACGCCGTGGCCGCCGCCCGCGACGCCTGCACCGAGCTGCGCTGGCACCCCGCGCTGCGGCGCCGCTCGGCGGAGGCGCGGGCCGAGTCGACGATCCGCGCCGCGCGCTGCTCCGCGGCGCTGGACGGCGCCCGCTACCCGCTCGACCTCGTGCGCGACGCCGCGCGTGGCGCACGCGAGCTGCCCGACGACCCGACCGGCCTGGTCGCGCGCGGTGCGCTGCGCGCCGTCACCGAGGCGCGGCACCTGGAGGCCACGGTGTCGCGGACGCCGTCCCAGGTGCTGGCCCGCCTGCACGTCGCGGCGGCGGCCGGCGTCGTCCCGGACGACGCGCTCGGCCGGCCGCGCGCCGCCGGCGAGGCGCCCGGGGACGGCGGCGGGACGCCCGCACCGGACGGCGCCGCGCTGTCCGCCCGGCTCGCCTCGCTGGGCGAGCTGCTGGAGGCGCCGGCGTCGGCGCCCGCGCTGGTCGTGGCCGCCGTCGCGCACGGCGAGGTCGCGACGCTGCGGCCGTTCGTCGCCGGTAACGGCGTGGTGGCGCGCGCCCTGGCGCGGGCGGTGATCGTCGGCCGCGGGCTCGACCCGATGGGCGTCGTGGTGTGGGAGGCGGCGCACCTGGACGCCGGTCCGGGGTACGGCGCCGCGCTCGCCGCGTACGCGTCGGGCACGCCGGACGGCGTCGCGCACTGGCTGACGCACTGCGCGCGGGCCGTCGTCGACGGGGCGGGCGAGGGGCGCGCGGTGTGCGACGCGGTCCTGGCCGGCCGGCTCGGCGCCGGCTGACCCCGCGCCGGCGTCGCCGTCCGCCTGATCGCGGTGCCGCGACAAGCCCCAGGTGCCGCGAGAAGCCCTGGTGCCGCGAGAAGCCCTGGTGCCGCGACAAAGCCCAGGTGGCGGCGTCCCGGCTGCAGGGACGTCGCCACCCGTGCGCGGCGGCCGGCTATCAATGCGCGCAACGGCTGCATCGCCGGACGGGTCAAGCCCGTGAGTCGGCGCGTCCGTGACGTGGACTGCCCGCGCGTGGGTACCGAGCTGCCGCGCGATCCGTGACCGGGCCGTGACCCGGGGGATCGCCAACCATTGTGTACTCCTCGTCTGCCCTGGTGGGAAGACCTCTCGGCCACCTCTGCGCCCGGCGGGGTGGTCCGCGTGCCCGGATCAGGCGGATACGCGCGGGTACGGGCGTGTCCCCTCGCGTCCGGTCAGGGCGGCGTCAGCAGTAGCGGAGCAACCAGCGAGCGAGGGTTGGCCCCACGACGACGTAGCGGTCCAGCAGCCCGCTCGGCGTACCGGCGACCAGGATCCGCAGGCCGGTCGGCAACCGCGGCTCGGGTAGGCAGACGTCGGGCGGGAGGAGCGTGATCGGCGGGTAGCGGTCGCCCACCAGTTCGGGCCGCTCCTGATACGTGAGGATCGTCTTGCCGGCCCAGACGCCGGAGAGGTTCGCGCCGTCGCCGAGCGGGGGGAGCGTGAGGATCAGCTTCGCCTCGGTCACCTCGACCTTGACGCCGGGCCACGGGTCCCACCAGCCGTCGGGCAGGGCGCCGCGGACCTGGCGGCACAGCCCGCCGGCGGACGCGAGCTGCCGCGACGGGACCGCCGTCGCCGTGGTGCCGTCGGTCATCCGCACCTCGGCGGCGAGCGGGCTCGCGTCGATCGACTTGCGGCAGTCGGCGGTGACGGTGACGCGCATCGTGCTCGTCCCGCCGGACGGCACGGTGACGTGGAGCGGCTGCGACAGGTGCCCGGGGTGGACGCCGTCGGCCTCGAACGACGCGACCGTCACCGGCGTCCGGCCGGCGTTGTGCACGGTGACGCCGAGCGTCGCCACCGTGTCGCCGTCCAGGTGGGCCTCGACGAACCCCAGCTCGACCTGGGGGAGGACCGGCGGTGGCGGGTCCGCGGTCAGCGTGCGCAGGGTGGCGCCCCCGCCCGCGCCGACCAGGAGCGCCGCCACCATCGCGATCGCCGGACCGCGCCAGCGCTGGCGCGGGACCGTCGACGCGGGGGCGTCGAGGTCGAGCTCGGCTCCCCGGCGGGTGGGGTCGACGATCGGCGGCGTCACGCGACACCCCGGCAGACGACGTCGAGCACCCAGCTCGTGAGCGGCTTGCCGACCGGGAGCCGGCTGATCGAGGGACCCTCGGTGTCGATCTCGACGTCGAGGTACTGCGGGATGCCGTCCTCGCGCCAGGCGCGCGGGCAGGTGGGCGGCGGCGTCAGGCGGAGCTCCTCGCCGCGGCGGTCGACGCGCAGCGGGAGGGCGCCGGCGTCGAGGACGACGCCCGTGGCACGGATCGAGCGCACGACCGTGCGGCGGTTGCTCGGCGCGGCGACGCCGACGACGAGCGTGTCGCCGTCCCGGTGCGTGCCGACGACGGTGAGCGGCCGGCCCGGCGACGGGCCGCTCTCGCAGATGTCCATCAGCGCCGCGACGGCGCCGACCGCGGGCACCTCCCGCCGGCCGCCGTCGCTCTCCTCGATCACGAGGTCGGGCAGCAGGAGCGGCGCCGCCCGGCCGCAGTCGACGGCGACGTCCACCGTGATCTCGACGCGCTCGCCGGGGCTGACGTGGGCGGTCGGCTGGTCGAGGCCCACGGCGCCGCTGGAGCGGCTGGTGAAGGCGTACCCGTCGGCGGTGACGGTGTCGGTGCCGGGGTTGGCGATCGTGATCGCGAGCAGCGCGCGGCGGGTGGGCAGCGTGCTGGCGCCGGAGACCGCGGCCGAGGTGGCTCCGGTGACGGCGGCGACGACCCCGCGGGCCGGGTCGCCGGGCGGGCTCGTGAGCCGGTACGCCGTCCACCCGGAGACGAGCACGAGCATCGCGACGGCGGCGGCGAGCGCGGGCAGGTGCCGGCTCCGCTCGCGCACGGGCGGCGGCTGCGGCAGGGGCGGCCCGAGAACGGGCGCCGGCCGGGGCGCGACGACCTGCACCGTGGGCGCGGCATCCCCGATCACCTCACGGCTCACGACACACCACCGCTTTCCGCGCCCGCGGTTCCGCCCGGCGGGGCGGCGGTGTCTGCGCGGCTCGGCCACCGATCGTCACGACCCAGGCCGACCCGAGTGGTGCCGGTGAGCGCCGCTCGCGGCCCCGCGGCGTCGTCTCGGCTCGCGCGGGCGCGGTCAGAGGCGGCGGTACCGGCCCGGGGCGCGCGGGATCGGCCTCACCGTGCCGCCTCTGATGCCGCTCGGGGCCTGGTGCCGTCGTCTCCGCTGGCGCTGGCGCGGTCAGAGGCGGCGGTACCGGCCCGGGGCGCGCGGGATCGGCCTCACCGTGCCGGCTCTGACGCCGCTCGGGGCCTGGTGCCGTCGCCTCCGCTGGCGCTGGCGCGGTCAGAGGCGGCGGTACCGGCCCGGGGCGCGCGGGATCGGCCTCACCTTGCCGCCTCCTTGCGGCTCGCCCGGCTCGCACGGCCCATCCTTACGAGGCGCGGCGTCCGGGGACGCGGCGTCGAGTGGCCAGCCAGACGATCCCCGCGGTGGCCGCGGTGGCCGCCCCGGCGCCGATCGCCATCGCGACCGCCTGCCCCGACGGCTGCTGTCGTGGCACGCCGTCCGGGCCCGCGCGCCCCGGCAGCCGCCCGCCGACGCTGGCGGCGGCCGCCCGCGCGCGGTCGCCCGCGCCGTCCCGCAGCCGCGTCCGCATGCGCACCGGCCGGGTGAAGTCGAGCAGCGGCCACCCGCGGGCCACGGCCTCCTTGCGGAGGACCTTGTCGGCGTTGACGGCGACGGGGTGGCCCACGGCCTCGAGCATCGGCAGGTCGGTCGCCGAGTCGCTGTAGGCGTAGCACTCCGCCAGGTCGTAGCCGCGCTCCTCGGCGAGCTGCCGCATGGCCAGGGCCTTGTTGGCGCCGTAGGCGTAGAAGTCGATGTCGCCGGTGTACCGGCCGCTCTCGACGACCATGCGCGTCGCGACGACGTGGTCCGCCCCCAGCAGCGCCCCGATCGGCTCGACAACCTCGGACCCCGACGCGGACACGATCACCACGTCGCGGCCGGCGTCGTGGTGCTCGGCGATGAGGAGCGTCGCCTCCTCGTACACCAGCGGCTGGATGAGGTCGTTGAGCGCCTCGGCCACGATGTCGCGCACCTGCTGCACGTCCCAGCCGGTGCTGAGGTTGGACAGGTAGCGGCGCATGCGCTCCATCTGGTCGTGGTCGGCGCCGTTGACCTGGTAGAAGAAGTGCGCGTACGCGCTCCGCAGCATCGCGCGGCGGGTGATGAGCCCGCCGGCGTAGAACGGCCGCGAGAAGGCCAGCGTGCTCGACCGCGCGATCACCGTCTTGTCGAGGTCGAAGAACGCGGCGCTGCGTCCCGAAGCCGTGGTCACGTGGACAGGATAGGTCCGGCGCCTCGAGAAGTGATCCGTCCGGCGATGTGAGGTGTTGCGCGTCGCCCCGGCCTGGGGTAATGGCCCTGAGCCGACTGGCATCTAGTGGTCGAGGTCACCCATATCCGCCCGAGGCAGCCAGAAGACAACGTTGTCTTCCCTTCGGAATCCGTGGTGGATACGTGAGTCCTCAACTGAATCCGTCGAAAATCCGGGGAAGCGGGCGGTCGTGGGGTCCGGTTGGCCACCAGATGTTGCGGCTGATGCCAGCAGGGGTACACACTGGCGTCGCCGGCTTCAAGCCGTGCCCGCCCGGTCCGACTCCTCCCCCCCGAGCCGGACCGGCCAGACGGCCCCCGCTCCCCCCCAGCGGGGGCCGTCGCTGTTTGCCTTCAGGCTCCCGGCGAGGCGGTTTCCTTTGCCCGGGGCCGGGTTTCGTCCAACCACGCTCATGTGAGCACCCCCCGACGATGCGGACCGTCGCATCTGCACATGTGCGCCACCGCGTCTTCGAGCGTCACCGTCGAACGTGCGGTTCGACCGGCACGCCGTCCGCGGCTTCCCGACCACCCCCGCACGGCCGTCGTCCCGGGCTGCGGCGCGTGCCTCCTGCGTCGGGCCAGAGCGTGTGTGCGAGCCGGGCGTCGCGCCTCAGACGTTCTCGGTGGCCCTCGCCCCGCGGCTCCCAGGGTCGGCGAGCCCGCCCCGCAGGCCAAGCGACGTCGTCCCGGTCGCCAAGCACTTTCCAGCGCCTGCCCCGCCCTCGCGACCGTGCACGGCGGAGCCCCTCCACCCCTCCCACTTCGTATCCACAGGTGACCAATTCGCGAAGTTATCCACATTTTGCGGCGCCGCCCGCCGCGGGGCTTCCCACGCCGCCACCCTCGATCCAGGGCCCGCTCACCCAAGGACACGGGCCATCCGAGGGGGACCGTCATGACCGTCACCACACGCACGGGATCGACACGACTGCGCGGCACCGCCGAGCGCCCGGGCTCCGACCACTCGCCTCGAGCGGCGGGCACTCACGAACCCGGGGGCGACGAGCCCCCACAACCCGCCGCCGCAGCCCCCGACGTCGGCGAGCCGAGCCGCGACACGCCATGGCCCGTCGTGGGCGACCAAGCGCCGGTCGTCCTGTTCACCTCGGATCGCGCGCTCAGCCGGCGCGTCGAGTACCTGGGCGCGGGCGTCGGTGTCGACGTGAGGACGTTCACCGAGCCACAGCGCCTCCACCCACCACCGCTGCTCATGCTCTTCGGCCTCGACGCCGTGCTGGCGATGGCGCGACACCTCGGCCTCGACGGCGACGAGACCTTTCGCGAGATCGGGCCGGAACGCCTGGTCGCGGTGGCATCCGGCGCCTTCCCGCCGGACGTCTGGGCTCGCTCGGCCGAGCTCGGCATCGAGATGACGGCGATCCTGCCCGAGGACGAGAAATGGCTCGTCTCCCGCATGCTGACCGCCGTCATGGGGCCCGTGCCAGCCGGCGGACGCGTCCTGGGCGTCACCGGCGGTCGCGGGGGTGCGGGGGCCAGCGTCCTCGCCGCGGCGCTCGCCCGCACGGCCGCCGCGACACGCCTGCGCTGTGTCCTCGTCGACGCCGACCCGCTCGGCGGCGGCAGTGACCTGTTGCTCGGGGCCGAGGACGAACCAGGCCTGCGGTGGCCGGACCTGCAGGCGGCGCGCGGAGTCCTCGACGTCGGCGACCTGATCGACGGGCTGCCGCGCATCGACGGCGTCCACGTCGTCTCGTGCAACCGTCGCCGCGCCGAGCCGGTCCCGCCGGAGGCCATGCGCGCCGTCGTCGACGCGGCGATCCGCATGGCGGACCTCGTCGTCATCGACATCCCGCGCGCTCTCGACCAGTCAGCGACCATCGCCCTCCAGGCCTGCCACACCGTCCTTCTGGTCGTCCCGGCCGAGGTCCAGGCGGCGGCGTCCGCAGGCCGGTCAGCGGCGCAGCTACGGGCGTGGGTGGACGATCTGCGGCTCGTCGTCCGCGGTCCCGCACCCAGCGGCGTCAACCCCGAGGCGATCGCGACGGCGCTCGACCTTCCCCTGGCGGGCTGGCTACGCCCCGACCGTGGCCTCGCCGCCGCGCTCGACCGCGGTGAGCCACCGGCCCTGCGCCGGCGAGGGCCCCTGGCCGGCCTGTGCCGCGACCTGGTCGCCGAACTGGTGGCCGGCGGCGGGTCGCACCGGCCGCGAGGCACCCGATGAGCGCCGCGGACACCCGCCAACGACTCGTCGCCGAGGTGGCGGCCAAGGTTCTCGCCGACGTCCGCGCCGACGTCGCGGCCCGCGGCGGAGCGGGTGGCGAGGCCGCGCTCGTCCCCCTGGTCCGCTCAGCCGCCGCGACGGCCGGCGCCGTCCTGGGGATCGACGACGTGCTCGCCGTCACGGCCAGGATCGGCGCGGAGCTCTGGGGCCTCGGCGCCCTGCAGCCACTGGTCGACGACCCCCACGTCACCGACATCCTGGTGAACGCTCCGGGCGAGGTCTGGGTGGACGGCGCCACCGGCCTGCGACGCGTCTCGTGCGACCTCGGCCGGGAAGAGGACGTGCGGGCCCTCGCCGGCCGCCTCGCCGCCTCGGCAGGCCGGCGGCTCGACGAGGCCTCGCCGTGGGTCGACGCCCGCCTTCCCGGCGGCGTCCGCCTCCACGCCGTGCTGCCGCCGGTCTCCCCGGTCGGCACCCTGATCTCGCTCCGGGTCCTCCGCCCGGGGCGCCTCGACCTCCCGGGCCTGGTGAGCGCGGGCAGCGTGCCGCCGGGCTGGGGCGACGTCCTGGCGGCGCTGGTTCGCCGGCGCGCGTCGTTCCTGGTCAGCGGCGGCACGGGTGCCGGCAAGACCACGCTCCTCGCGGCTCTGCTCGGCATGGTCCCTTCCCGGGAGCGGATCGTCCTCGTCGAGGACGTCGGCGAGCTCTGGCCGCGCCACCCGCACGTCATCCGGCTCGAGGCTCGGCACGCCAACGTCGAGGGCCGGGGAGCGGTGACGCTCGAGGACCTGGTCCGCCAGGCACTGCGCATGCGCCCCGACCGCATCGTCGTCGGCGAGTGCCGTGGAGCCGAGGTGCGGGACCTGCTCGCCGCGCTCAACACCGGCCACTCCGGCGGCTGCGGCACCGTGCACGCCAACACCGCGTCCGACGTCCCCGCACGGCTGGAGGCGCTGGGAGCCGTGGCGGGTCTCTCGCCCACCGCCGTCCGGGTACAGGCCGCGGCGGCGCTCGACGCCGTCGTCCACGTCGCGCGCGAGGGCGTGTCCCGCCAGGTGGTCGAGATCGCCGCGGTCGAACGAACGCCGAGCGGCGACCTGGCCCTGCTCTCAGCTCTCCGACTGAGGCCGACAGCTCCCGCGTCCGGGCCGGCGGTGACGCACGTCGGTCCGGGCTGGCCTCCGCTCGCCGTACGGCTGGGTCTGGATCCCGCAGCGCAGCCGGGCATCGATCCGCACACTCCGACGAAGGGCGCGCCATGACCCGTCCAGTCCTGATCGGCGTCCTCGTGACGACGCTCGTTCTCACGATCGATCGCGGGCAGCCCCTGCGTCGTCTCCGGCGACTCGGCGACCGCGACACGAACCGACGCGCGGCTCGGCTCCTTCCGGCCGCGCTGCGACGGCGAAGAGGTACGCAGCCGGGCATGCGGCATCCTGATCGTCAGGACGTCGTCGATCTCGTCGGCAGGCTCGCCGCGCTCACGCGTGCGGGCGTCGCGTCGGGCAGGACCTGGCAGGTGCTCGCCGAGGGTGGTGGCCCGGCGTCGCGGGTGGCGCGAACGACGTCGGACATGCTGGCGTCGGGCGGCACGGCGTCGGACGGACTGCGCCTCGCCATCCGTGCCTGGCCGCCCGGTCCCGGGCCACCCGGCGCGCTGGACGCGGTGGGCTGGCTGGCGCTCGCGACCGAGGTGATCGACCGGTCCGGAGCGCCCTCGGCCGCCGTGTACGACGGCCTCGCGGAAGGCGTCCTCGCGGAGCTGTCACGGGTCGACGAGGAGGAGGTCGCGCTGGCCTCCGCCCGCACGACGGCGACCCTGTTGACGGCGTTGCCGTTCGCCGGCGCGGGGCTCGGCTTCGTGATGGGCGTCAACGTCGTCGCGATTCTCCTCGGGACGCCGATGGGCCGCGTGTGCCTGGTCCTCGGCCTGGCCGCCTGGCTCGGCGGCCGCCGGTGGACACGTCACCTCGTCACATCGGCGGCCACGACGACGGCGTGACAACGGACGGGGGGCAGGAGGCCTGACACAGTCACCGCGGATCGACCGGTCGCGCCGGGAGGTTGCGATCCGCTCGCGTCACTCCGCCTCCGAGCCGGTCGACACACCACTCCGCGGGACACCACTTCGCACGCCGCGTGTCACCGCAGGTCGAATCGGCGCGCTGGCCTGGCGCTGAGTGGCCGGCGCTCATCGGTCCAGGGCCGACATGACTCCAAACCGGGCCACGGCCGACCGCCGTGCGCCGGCGCCGACCCGGCCGCTGCTCTCGTGCGCTCCGCTACGCCAGCCTGGCGTCAAGGCGCGGGCAATGTCCGAGAGTGGGCGAGCCCCGGACAGGCAACCGGCCGCACCCATGGCCGGTGTGACGCCGCACCGCCCAACCTGTGTCCTCCGAGCCCACTCGCTGCACCGGCGTCACCGCTCCGCACACAGGCGGTGCGCCGACCAGGTCAGTTCCGCACGGGCGGGCGGTGGGTCGGCGGCGGCGTCCGGATGACCGTCTCCTCGCGCGGCGCTGAGTCGCGCCGTGGGGCGGCTCCTGGTGGCTTGCCTCCCCGCGCCGCCACGCCACGCGGCACCCTCCCGTCGTCCATCGAGAGCTGGAGCCCGTCCCGGCGCCCGCGCTGTGTCGAGACCCAGGGCCTCGGCGTGTCCGCCACCTCCTCCCCGAGACGCCGTTGCCAAGCCCACGCCCCAGAGGAAAACGTGACCATGAACCCACTCAGCACGGCGGGTCGGGCATGACGGCGCTCGTCCTCGCGACCGCCGCGTTCGCCGGCCTGACCGTTATCGGTGACATCCGCGCCCGCCGCCGGCTCCGCCGCACCTTCACCACGACAGCCTCAGGAGCGACGGCATCGAAACCCCGCCGGAAACATCGCTCCGCGACGCCGGCGCCGTCGCCGATCCCGTCACCGCTGCTGCTCGAGCTGCTCGCCGCTCTCCTGGAGTCCGGTGCCCCGCCGCCGACGGCGCTCCGTCACCTCGCCGCCGCCCTGACCAGGACCGGTGACGCCCGCGGCGAACGCTTGGAAGCCCTCGCGATGGAGCTCGAACGAGGAATCATCGGCGGCACAGCGGTATCCGCCGCAGACGAACCCGCCGACCGCGGCAGGGTCCGCGGTCTGCTCCGCCGCCGCAAGCGTGCGTCGGCGGACGACGCGAACGACGCTGCCCTCCCGGTGCTCCGCGGGGCGGTACGCATGGCCGCCCTCGCCGGTCTCCCACCGGCGGCGCTCGTCCGGCGGGCGGCAACGGAGGAGCGACGTCGTCTCGGAGCCGCCCGACGACGCGCGATCCGGCGTCTCGAGGTGTTTCTCGTCCTGCCGGTCGGCCTCTGCCTCCTGCCGGCGTTCATCCTGCTCGGCGTCATCCCCGTCGTGATCGATCTGTTCGGCGGCTGATCGCAACCCGCCGACTTCTGTTCCACAGCACGGCATTTCGCGGACTTCTCCACAGATTCGCCCGCGCCCCACCGACGACTTCGTTCACGCCCGGACCGTGGACTCGTGCCGCTCTCCGCGGCACCCGATCCGGCCGGATCGCCGGAAGGGAGGGACACATGAGGATTCGCAAGACACTGCCAAGAGCCTGTGCCACGCTCCGGGCCCTCGTCGCCCGTGGCCGCGAACAGGGCAACGCCTTCGGGATGGCGACGGCGGAGTACGCCGTCTGCCTCGTCGCCGCGACGGGCTTCGCCGGCCTGCTCCTCACCATCCTGAAGAGTCCCGAGGTTCGCTCGATACTCACGAACCTCATCAAGAGGGCCCTCAGTGGCTGAGCGGCATCCGGTGCCGAGCCTCGGCTTCGCGCCTCGCGGCGGCCGGTCTCCGGTCCGTCGCCCGGCGTGGGGCCGCGGCCCGGCGGCCACCGATGACGGAGCCGTCACCGCCGAGTTCGCCATTGTTCTGCCCGCCGTGGTGCTCATGCTCTCGACGCTGCTCGCCACTGCCACGATCGCGCTGAACCACCTGCGCTGCGTCGATGCCGCACGGGCCGCGGCCCGGGCGGCGGCCCGCAACGACCCGGCGTCGGACGTCGTCGCCATCGCACGCGCGGTGGGGCCGTCCGACGCACAGGTGGCGTCGACACTCCAAGGCGGCCGCGTCGTCGTCACGGTGACCGCCCCGGTGTCGCTGCACGTCCCGGGCGTCCCGACGGTGTGGGTGAGCTCGAGCGCCGTCGCACTGCGCGAGCTCGGCGGAGAGCCCGATCCGGCCGCCGGCGTCATGGCGGCGTCCGGCCTCGCCTCGGCCGGTGGACCTCTCAGCCGTAGACGCCGCCGGCCAGGTACGCACCGCCCACG
>Ga0081539_10005078_pt1 | contig 13793 bp, 15 predicted proteins | sample TabmetS4T2R2_FD_71023 | JGI IMG/M metagenome (GOLD analysis project Ga0081539, IMG submission 71023) | Tabebuia heterophylla rhizosphere microbial communities from the University of Puerto Rico - S4T2R2 | ecosystem: Host-associated > Plants > Roots > Rhizosphere ...
CGCACGCAGACGATCGAGCATCCGGCGGTTGACATGCTCCACCGTATCCAGGAACCAGATGCCCTCTGACACGCCCGTGCTCGCGCCCACGGGTAGAGCGGGTTCCGCGGAGCGGACCCGCCGAGGCATGTTCGCGGTCGACAACCGGTTCCTGCCGCCGCTCCTCATCACGTGCATCCTGCTGACGGCGCATCTGTCGTTCGGAATTCTCGAAAGCTACGAGCGCACCGCTCTGGCGATCGGTGTGGCCATCGTCGCCGAGCTCGTGATGGGCAAGCTGACGTACGGCACCTGGCCGCATCTCGCGAGCGCCTACATCACGGGCATCAGCGTCGGCATTCTCGTACGCTCACCATTCTTCTGGCCGTACATCCTGTGCAGCGTGATCTCGATCGCTTCGAAGTACGTGCTCCGCTTCAAGGGCCGTCACCTGTGGAACCCATCGAACTTCGGCCTCAGCGCCGTTCTGTTCCTCGCTCCCGACACCGTGTCACATCTCAGCATCCAGTGGGGGAACGTCGTCGCGCCGATGGTGGTCATCTGGCTGCTCGGGTTCGTGATTACGTGGCGCGTCGGTCGTCTTCACATCTCGCTGACCTACGTCGCCTCATTCCTGTTGCTGTCGCTGATCCGCAGCTCCATGACCGGAACGCCGTGGCTCGCCACGGTCGCGCCGCTCACCGGACCCATGTACCAGTTGTTCGTGTTCTTCATGACCACCGACCCGCGGACGACGGTCAGCGACAAGCGCGCGCAATGTCTGGTCGTGTTCCTGGTCGCGGTGATGGAGATGATCCTGCGGCTGAATGAAGTGATCTACGCGCCGTTCTACGCGCTCTTCCTGGTCGGCCCGCCGGCGTTGGCGATCGATACGTGGAGGAGAGGCGGTCGCTCCATTGGAGTTGGCGCAGCGTAAGGGGATTGGGAGTTGGGAATTAGTGCAAGCCCTTGCGAATGCCGTCGAAGATCGACGCCGCCTTCCCGTCCATCTCGACCAGCCATCGGTCGTTCACGCACGTCGCCGTGCAGATGCTGTCGTCGGTCAACGGCTCGTCGGGTGTCGGCGGGCAGCCGAAGCCGTAGCGATGACTGAGGCGGTTGGCCACGTAGGCGACTGACGCCTCGTTGCTGTAGATCGGCGCCTCCAGCGGCGCGTGATGGAACCGGATCGGCTCGCGCAGCGCCGCCGGCAGCCCCCACCGGTGCATCGCCATCTCACCAACTTCGGCATGATGCGCCGTCAGCGTGTGCTCGAACTCCTCGGTGGTCGGTGAAGGACCACGGCGTCGCGCACAGTCCGAGCGCAGTTTCAGGAGAAAGAGCTTGCCGACGTCGTGCAGCAGGCCGTAGGCGAACGCCTCGTCGGCGTCCGCATCGGCGGCTTCAGCCACCAACGCCGCCATGCATGCGGTGCCGAGCGCGTGGGCCATCAGTGCCCGGCCTTCGGCGCCGTAGATGTTCGGCTGCGCCCACGATTCCATGCAGGCGGACATCAGCGCCCGCTGCACGGCTCGTGTGCCCAGTCGAACGACCGCTTCGTCGATGCTCGTGACTGCGCGCAGTGGCGCATTGGCGGCGAGATTGGCGAGCTGCAGGACCCGGGCGGCGAGCTGTTGCTCGGTGGAAATGCGCTTGATCAGCGCCTGCGGCGTCACCTCCGGATCGAGCCCGAGCGCCAGTGCGTCGCGCATCAGACCGGGCATCAGCGGGAGGTTCTGGCCGTCGGTCGCCAGCCAGGCACCAGATGTGACCCAATGTTCCCAGGAGGCCTGCATACAGTTAGGACGTTCCAGCGTCATAATCGACACAGTGGACACGAAAGTTGAGCGACGCCCCTCCTGATCGACTTCCCCCGGACGACATTCTGATGGCGCTCAACCGATGCGCGACGGCGGCACGGCTGCTGTCGAGCGCGGTGCACGACGTGAACAACGCGCTGCAGGTGATCTCCGGCAGCGTGGAGCTGCTCGAAAGTCGTCCCGGTCTCGACGACCTGACGGTGCGATCGTTGGATCGCGTGCGCACGCAGAGTGCGCGCGCGGCGAGCGCGTTGGCCGAGGTGCTGGTCTATACCAAGGCGCCGCTCGAGGAATCGGCGCCGATCAACATGCGCGATACCGCCGCGCACGCCATCTCGCTGCGGATGTTCGCCGCGCGACGGTCGGGCGTGACCATCACGCTGATTGCCGATCAATCCACGCCGTTTGTCGCGCGTGGCAGCCGCGGACAGATCGAGCAGGCGCTGCTCAATCTGCTGCTCAACGCCGAGCAGTCGGTCGCCGCCGCTCGCGGGACGATCGTCGTGGAATTGACGGCCGATGCGGGCTGGATTGCCGTGCGTGTGAGCGACGACGGGAGTGGGATCGCGATCGAGCCGCCCGATCGCGTGTTCGAGCGTTTCGTGTCGACGAATCCTCATCCGGATTCGGCCGGTCTTGGCCTGTGGGCCGCGCGTCGGATAGTGGAGGCGCACGAGGGAACGCTGACACTCGAAGCCGGACCGGCGGGAGCCACGTTCGTGATGAAGCTCCCGCGCGCCGCTATCCGATGACTCGCCAATATCCGGGTAGACCGGGCCCGTAAGGCCCGGTTCGGCTCGTTCGAAGGCGGACCTAAAATGTCCGCCCTACAGTGTTCAGGCAACACCCTGAACGTTCAGGCGCTGCAGCTTGTCGATGAACGTCGTGCGGCTCAAGTTGAGCAGCCGCGCCGCCTGCCGTTTGTTACCGCCGGTCTTCTCCAGACATCGCGTGATCAGATCGCGTTCGAGCTGCGAGACCACCGACGTGAAGTTGATGCCCTCGTCGGGAATTGCGAGCGCTGAAGCCACCGGAATCGACGACGTGCGCAGCCGCACGTCTTCCGGCAGCGCGTCGGCGCCGATTTCACTCGCGGTCAGACTCATCGCCACGGCGTGCTCGATCGCGTTCTCGAACTGGCGGATGTTCCCCGGCCAGTCGTAGGACATCAGCGCGCGCAGCGCCTCCTGGCTGAGCGGCTTCTGCGCCACGCCGTTCTCGCGACATGACTTGCGGACGAAATGCTGCGCCAGCAGCGCAATGTCCTCGCGTCGCGACCGCAGCGGAGGCAGCGTCACCGGAATGACGTTCAGCCGATAGTAGAGATCCTCGCGGAACGACCCTTCCTTCACCAGCCGTCGAAGGTCCATGTTCGTGGCCGCGACGACGCGGATGTCGAGCTTCATCGGCTTCGACTCGCCTACGCGCTCCACCTCACGCTCCTGCAGCGCGCGCAGCAGCTTTGCCTGGAGCGGCAGCGACATCGACGCGACTTCATCGATGAAGAGCGTCCCTTTGTGCGCCAGCTCGAACCGGCCGACCCGCGCGTTGACGGCCCCGGTGAAGGCCCCTTTGACGTGGCCGAAGAGCTCGGCCTCGACGAGCCCTTCCGGGATTGCGGCGGCGTTGAACGCCACGAACCGCTGGTCCGAGCGGGGCGAATGGCTGTGAATCGTGCGCGCGATCAGCTCCTTGCCGGTGCCGGTTTCCCCCTGGATCAGCACGGTGCTGTTCATCGGCGAAATCAGCTCGAGCGTCGAGAACAGTTGCTGCATCGTGCTGTGGTGCCCGATGATGTTCTCGAAGCGGAACCGGTCGCGCAGCTGCGCCCGCAATACGGCGTTTTCTTCGCGCAGCCGCTGCTGATCGACCGAGCCGTGCAGCACGCGCGACAGCTGCGACAACTGGAACGGCTTGATGAGGAAATCGATGGCGCCGCGTTTCATGGCGGCCACCGCCTCCGACACTCCGCCGAAACCGGTAATCACCACCGCTTGGATCTGCGGATAGCGGCTGACCGCCTCCTCCAGCACCTCCATCCCGTTGGCGTCGGGCAGGTGGAGGTCGATCACGATGGCATCGTAGGCAAATGACTTCAGCCGATCGATCGCGTCGGCGGCATCGGCGGCCTGGGCGGCGGCAAATCCGGCGGCGTCGAGCGAGTCACTGATCGTCTGACTCAGGTCGCGGTCGTCTTCAACTACGAGAACGGAGGCAGGGCGGAGTGGTGTCATAGTTGGTAATCGTCAAATGTCTGACGGCGATGCCGCAATTTCGTCATTGCGGTCGGTGCGCCGTCGCGGTGTCCACGTTCAAGTGCTTAAGGTTTTTGCCGATTGCCGGATGTACGGGGTGAAATCCGTTGCCTGATGGGGCAAAGCGTATGCCAGCGGCTGCACAATCTCGCTTCGAAGTGCTCGTCGTGGACGATGAACCGGAAACGTGTGACGTTCTTTCGGAGCACTGTCGAACGCGCGGCCTCGACGTGTCGGTAGCACAGGACGGACGCGCGGCTCTGACTGTCATCGAACGCAACCCTACTCGTTTCGGCTTGATCCTCACGGATCTGCACCTACCTGGCGCAGACGGCTTCGAGATCCTCAAAAGCGCACGCGGCGCCAATCCGTCGTGTTATGTCGTGATGATGACTGGCTACGCGACACTCGACAGCGCGTTGCGCGCCGTACGTGAAGGTGCTTACGACTATCTGCCCAAGCCGTTCTCGCTCGGTCAGCTCGACGTGGTCCTTGCCCGCGTGCGGGATCGGATGGCGCTCGAACAGGAGAATCGCGAGCTGCTGCGTCAAACCAGCGGCGCCGGCTCGCAACCGCCGTCATCTGCCTCCGGCCTCGCCTGGCGCCTCGATGCGATCGAAGAACGCCTCGCGGCGATCGAGACGCTGCTGCGAACGGTCAAGCCCACATCGGTTTCAAATTGAGGCGCTGATCAATCCGAACGAACCACGCAGGCACGGAGACACGGAGGTTTGAGTTTCAATTCTCCGTGCCTCCGCGTCGCCGTGGTTTGTGGCAAGGAATCCTGCTGCGCGTTCAAGTTGGACGTATGACCGTCCAGCTCTGTCGGAGTCGCGGTCGACCTCGCGATCGCAAGCCACGCTTTCTCCCGCTATTTCACGCGTTACGGCGTCGCCGCGGCCGGGCACTGTCCTTGCCACACGAGCAATCGTCACCGGAGGCAAGGACTTGAGCGACATCAGCGAATCCAGCGTCATCTCGGCACTCCGTCGTCAGATGACCATTTCGGTCGCAAAGCAGGTAGCGGCGGCCGGCAATCTGGCCAACATCGACACGCCTGGCTACAAGGCCAAGGAAGTCACTTTCGCCGACACGCTGAAAGGCAAGCTGGCGCCGGCGGTCACCAATTCCACGTTTCCGACCAAGGGCGGCAACGCCGCCAATACCGGCATCGAGATCAAAGAGGCAGCGGGTCCCGAGCGCCGCGACGGCAACACGGTGCAGCTCGATAAGGAGCTGCTGACGATGGGCAAGGCATCGGGAGATTTTGCGGCGGCGCAGACAGCGCTCGCGGCCAAGTTCCGCCTGGTTCGCTACGCCATCAACGAGAGCAAGTAGTCATGTCGACACTAGCTGGAGCCATCAGGGCGAGCGCGACGGCGCTCGATGCCGAGCGCACCCGAATCGAGGTGGCCGTGTCGAACATGGCCAACGCCGAATCCACGCGATCCACGGACGGCCAGCCCTATCGTCGTCGCGACGTCATGCTCGCGGCGCAACCGGCGCAGACCTTCGAAGCGGCGCTCGGTCAGACAGGCGCCGTCGGTGTTCGCGTGGCGGGAATCGTTCAGGACCAGACGGCGTTCCGTCGCCGCTATGAACCTTCGCATCCTGACGCGGACGCGGAAGGATACGTTTCGTTGCCCAACGTCGACGCCGAGCAGGAGATGGTCGACATGCTCGGCGCCACGCGCGCCTATCAAGCCAACCTTGCCGCCATCGGAATGATCAAGGAGATGGTGGCCAAGTCGCTGGAGCTGGGGAAATAAGCGATGGGACTCGAACTCACAGGCGCCGCAGCCGCATCGGGTACGGTCGGATCGCTGGCGAAGGCCGCGCGGGCGGCCACGGCACCCAACGCCGGGTCGTTTTCCGAAGCGCTCGGCAAACTGGTCGACAGCGTCGAGGATACGCAGACCAGCGCCAACGGCGCTGTCGTGAACATGCTCGATGGCACCGGCGAAGTGCACGACGCGATGATCGCGCTGCAGCACGCCGAGATGACGCTGCAGTTCACGCTCGCGGTGCGCAACAAGCTGGTGCAGGCCTACCAGGACATCATGCGGATGCCGGTCTGAAGCGCCCAACTCCCAAAAAGTCCAACTCCCAAACTATAAGTGAATCCGCAGACCCTTCTCAGTCGTCTCTGGACGCTCGTCACGTCGCTGACCGTCGGCCAGCTCGTGTCGCTGGTCCTGGCGTTCGTCTTCGTCGTCGGGATCGTCGCCAGCTCCGCCTGGTGGGTGAAGACGCCCTCCTATGCGCTGCTGTTCTCGGACATGGACCCGGAGACCGCCGGTCAAATCGTCACCAAGCTGAAGACCCAGAAGGTTCCGTATCAGCTCGACGAGGGCGGCCGCGGCATTCGCGTGCCGACCGATCGCGTCGACGAGCTTCGCATCCAGCTCACCTCGGATGGACTGCCGACCTCCGGACGCATCGGGTTCGAGATCTTCGATCGCACGCAGTTTGGCGCCACTGAGTTCCTCGAACAGGTGAACTACCGAAGAGCCCTCGAGGGGGAAATCGGGCGCACCATCGCGACGATCACCGAAGTGGCGAGCGCGCGCGTGCACATCGCCATGGGCAAGGACACGCTCTTCGGCGAGCCGCGGCCGGCCAAGGCATCGGTCGTGCTGAAGCTGCGCGGCCAGCGGACCATCTCGCAACAAACGGCCAACGGGATCAGCAACCTGGTTGCGGCCAGCGTCGAAGGACTGCGGCCCGACGCCGTCGTCATTCTCGACACGTTCGGCCGGCCGCTTGTACGGCCGCAGGGCGATCGAGACGACCCGCTCGGCGCCGCACAGCTCGAACGCCAGCAGCGACTCGAACGCGAGATGTCGGAGCGCATCGTGGCGCTGCTCGAACCGGTCGTCGGACCCGAGCGCGTGCGCGTCAACGTGTCGATGAAGCTGAATCCCTCGAGCAGTGAGGAGACCGAAGAGCGGTGGGATCCGAACGCGGTCGTGCGCAGCCGCCAGACGTCGGCCGATCAATCGTCGTCGACTGGTGTACAGCCGCTGGTGGCGGGAGCACGGGCCAATCTGCCGGCCGATCCGAAAGAGCCGCAGACACAACTGGCCAGCGCTGCGCCCGCGGGCGCGGGTACGTCGCGCCAGTCGGAGACCACCAATTACGAGATCAGCCGCACGACGCGTCGCGTGATCAGCCCTCCGGGCGAAATCGCGCGCCTGTCGGTCGCCGTCATCCTCGATGACGACCAGGTCGTCAAGACCAACGCGCAGGGACAGAAGACCGCCACGCGCACGCCGCGCAGTCGCGAGTCGCTGCAGAAGATTCAGGGTCTGGTTGCCGCCGCTGTCGGCCTCGAAATGGACCGCGGCGATCAGCTGACGGTGGAGAACGTGTCGTTCGACGAGCCCGTCGTCGAAGAGGCGCCGCCGCCGACGATGCTGCAGCGGATTACGCCGGAGTTGAAGGAGGGCAGCCGCATGCTCGTGATCGTCGGACTGGCTGTCTTCGCGCTGCTGCTGCTCGTCCGGCCGCTGATGGCCTGGTCGAAAGGACCGGCGCTGCGACCGGCCGCCGCGCCAGCTCTAATCGCCGCGCCATCGCAGGCAATCAAGACGATCGCCGACATGGAAAGCGAGCTCGAAGCCAAACTCGACGCCGCGGCCGCGGCCAAGAATCCCGAGCGCAAGCTTGCGGTGCTGAGCCGGCGAGTGACGAACATGAGCATGAAGGATCCAGAGACGATCGCCAAGCTGCTGCGAACCTGGATGAGCGAATCGGAGCGCTGACGTGGCTGTTCAGACAATTCTCTCGGGGCTTCGCAAAGCCGCCATCGTGACGCTGCTTCTTGGCGAGGACGCCTCGGCCGAGGTGTTCCGACATCTGAGCGAGGACGAGGTGGAGATCCTCGCCCGGGAAGTCGCCGCGCTCGGTCGCGTGCCGGCGCAGGTCAGCGAGAACATTCTCGAGGAGTTCAACCAGATCGCCGAGGCGGCCGACTTCGTCGCCAAGGGCGACATCGAGGTCGCGGGCCGTATTCTCAAGAAGTCGCTCGGCGAGGCGCAGGGGCAGGAAGTCATGGAGCGCGTGATGCTGTCGTTCCAGACGACCGCCGGCTTCCAGACGCTCGGGCGCACCGACCCGGAACAGCTGTCCAAGTTCATCCTCGGCGAACATCCGCAGACGATCGCGCTCATCCTCTCGCACCTCAATCCGGGCAACGCCGCCACCGTCGTGACGCTGCTGCCCGACGAGCTCCGCGTCGACGTGCTGACGCGGATGGCGAGCCTCGAGGACATCTCTCCCGACGTGGTCACGCGGATCTCGACGGTCATCGAGCAGCGCCTCAAGTCGCTGGCGAGCGGATCGAGCCGCGAGCAGCATGGCGGCGTCAAGGCCGTGGCGGAGCTGTTCAACCGTCTCGAGCGGACGGTGAGCGCGCCGGTGCTCGAAGCGATCGAGGCGCGCCGGCCCGAGCTCGCCGTGTCGATTCGCAACCTGATGTTCGTGTTCGACGACCTGGTGCACGTGGACGACAACGGCATGCGCGAGATCGTCCAGCGCGCCGACAAGAAGACGCTGACCGTGGCGCTCAAGGGATCGAGCGACGAGATCCGGCAGCGGTTCTACGCCAATATGTCCAAGCGCGCCGCCGACATGCTGCGCGAAGAGATGGACGTCCTCGGTGCGGTCCGGCTGCGCGACGTCGAAAAGGCGCAGCAGGAAATCGTCGGCATCGCCCGCAAGCTCGAAGAGGAAGGCGTCATCGTGACCGGCGGCGTCGTCGGCGAGGCGTATGTCGTCTAGAGCGCGGCGGGTGGCGACCGCGGCCAGCGTCACGCCGTTCGTGTGGGACGGCGACGCCCGCCCGGCGAACCCGGCGCCCGCTTCCGGCCAGCGGTCCAACGCACCGCCGGCTCCGGGTGGCGCGAACGCCGATCACAATGCGCGCCTGGCGGCCCTCGAGCGCGAGGCATTTGCCAAGGGTTACGAGCAGGGCGAGCGCGCCGGCAACGAAGCCGCGGCGCAACGCGGAGAGGCGATTCTTCGCCGCTTGACGCAAACCGTGGAAGAACTGGCGACGTTGCGCGCCGAGATGATTCATCAGACCGAGCGACAGATGGTCCAGCTCGCGTTGGCCATTGCGCGACGGATCGTTCATCGCGAGATCTCGCTCAACCAGGATCTGCTGATCGCGATGGCGCGGGTGGCGCTCGATCGACTGGGCGACAGCGCGCAGGTGACCGTGAAGCTGAATCCCGAGGAATTCGAGGCGACAGGGGCCGCACGGGTCGCGCAGCTCGGTGCGGCACACGTGGCGGTCGTGTCGGATCCCCGCGTGCCACGTGGTGGATGCCGCGTCGAGTCGTCACTGGGCACGATGGACGCCGGCGTCGACGCACAGCTTCAGGAAATCGCTTACGCCCTGCTCGGCGGCGACGAAGGCGTACCGGCACATGTCACTCGCGCATAGAGCCGCGCTCACCGACGGCGCCGGCTTTTCGCTGGCCGGCTACATCGAACAGATCCCGCGAATCGACACGATCCCCTCGTGGGGCCGCGTCATTCGCACCGTCGGCCTGCTGGTGGAGTCGAGCGGGCCGCGCGTGAGCGTCGGCACCATGTGCGACATCATCGCGGAAGACGGCTCACGGCTGCCGGTGCAGGTAGTGGGCTTTCGCGAGGGTGTCATGCAGGCCGTGCCGCTCGGCGACACGACCGGCGTCAGGCCCGGCGATCGCGTGACCGCGCGCGCCGGCGCGGCGTCCGTGGCTGTCGGCAACGTATTGCTCGGTCGCGTGATCGACGCGTTGGGACGCCCTCTGGATGGCGGTGGTGCCATTCGCGCGGATCAGAGTTATCCGCTGCACCCGGCTCCACTCAATCCGATGGATCGCGATCCCGTCGTGGCCCCATTGCCAAGCGGCGTGCGGGCCATCGATGCGTTGCTCACGTGCGGCCGAGGCCAGCGCGTTGGCCTGTTCGGGGGATCGGGCGTCGGCAAGAGCACGTTGCTCGGGATGTTGACGCGCGGCACGGCGGCCGACGTCGTGGTAATGGCGCTGGTCGGTGAGCGTGGTCGCGAAGTCCGTAGCTTCATCGAGCACGATCTGGGTCCGGCGGGCCTGCGCAAGGCCGTGGTCGTCGTGTCGACGTCGGACAATCCGCCGTTATTGCGGATGCGTGCGGCCTATACCGCCACCGCGGTTGCGGAGTACTTCCGCGACCAGGGAAAGAACGTTCTGCTCCTGATGGACTCGGTGACGCGCTTCGCGATGGCCCAGCGTGAGGTCGGCCTTGCTGCCGGCGAGCCGCCGACGACCAAGGGCTATCCACCATCTGTGTTCGCGCTGTTGCCGATTCTGCTCGAACGGGCTGGAGCGGTGCGCGGACGCGGCAGCATCACGGCGATGTACACCGTGCTGGTCGACGGCGACGATCACAACGAACCGATCGCCGACGCCGTCCGCTCCATTCTCGATGGTCACTTCGTGCTGTCACGTGAATTGGCGGCGCGCTATCACTACCCGCCCATCGACGTCCTGCACAGTGTCAGTCGAACGATGCCCGACGTGACCGAAGTGGGGCATCGCCGCATGGCGGGCAAGGTGCGCGAGTGGCTCGCCGCGATCCGGGACACCGAGGATCTCGTGAGCGTGGGTGCGTACGTCGAGGGCAGCAATCCTCGCGTCGATGAAGCGCGCGCCCGCAAGGACGCGATCGAGCGCTTCCTCTGCCAGGCGGCCGACACGACGTGCGGCTTCGCCGACGCTCTGACGGGCCTCGACGCCCTCGATCGCGCGCCGGCGGCGACGGCTTGAGATGGCCGCGTTCCGGTTCCGCGCGCAGGCGGCGCGCGATCTCCGGCGCCGTCAATACGAGGACGCGCAACGGCAAGTGGCTGAGGCAGAACACGATCGCAGCGTTGCCGAGGGCCGGTTGCACCGCGCGACCGACGCCGTCGCCGACGCGCAACGCGCCGCCGCCGGCGCCCAGACACGCGGCATTGCGGCGCACGAGCTCGATTGGTATCGGTCTTGGATTGATCGACTCGTCCACGAACGACACGCGCACACTGTCATCCTGAACGCGTGCACGCGACGAGCCGCCGACGCGACGGCGGCCTGTCACCACGCGCGGCAGCGATGGGAGGCGTTGGAGCGCTTCTACGAGAAAGCGAAGCGCGCGCACGAGGCGGCGGAGTCCGCAACGGAACGGAAACTGATCGACGAGCTGGCGACGCGACGTTATGCCGCGGCGCGGATTGTCGGTCCGTAGGCGGGCCTGAAGGCCCGCCTCTACGCATGTAGCGGCGGACCTTCAGGTCCGCCGGGGAGAGTACCGTGAGCACGACCCCTATCGGACAGACCGCTTCGACGCATGCGTCCGCGGTGACCGCCGACACCAAGGTGGCCACCGACGGCCTCGGTCGCGATTCGTTTCTCAAGCTGCTCGTCACGCAGTTGCAGCATCAGGATCCGACGCAGCCGAAGCAGGACGGTGAGTTCCTCGCGCAGCTCGCGCAATTCAGCTCGCTCGAACAGTTAACGCAAATGCAGCAGACGCTACAGAGCATTGCCACGGCGCTCGGCGTCAAGAAGGAGTAGCAATGGCAGTTGGATCCTTTTCCGCAGGCCTCTCGGGGCTCAATGCGAACGGACAGGCCCTGAGCGTCATCGGCAACAATCTCGCGAACATTAATACCGTCGGTTTCAAGGCCAGCACGGTCACGTTCAACGACCTGGTCAGCCAGAACGTCGGCGGCAGCGGCGGCAACCCGATGCAGGTGGGCCTGGGCGTCTCGACGGCCGCGATCTCCCCGGTGTTCAGCCAGGGCGCGATCGAGAACACGCGCGACGTCACCAACTGCGCCATTCAGGGCAGCGGCTTCTTCGTCGTCGCCGGCGCGACAGGGACGGCGTACACGCGCGCCGGCGCCTTCAGCTTCAATTCCGACGGCAAGCTCGTCACGCCCGACGGCTACTTCGTGCAGGGCTACACCGCCATCGATCCGACGACGGGCGCGATCATCACCACGGGAACGACGACCGACATCACTGTACCTCCCGGTGTGCTGCGCGAGCCGACTGCCACCACGTCAATCCAGACGAAGACGAACCTCAGTGCGTCGGCGGCGACGGCGGACACGTTCACGACGTCGATTCAGATCTACGACTCGCTGGGCACCGCGCATGTCGCGACGATCACCTACACGAAAACCTCGACGGCCCGACAGTGGACGTACGAAGTCACCGTGCCGTCCACCGACGCGACCGGCACGGCCGGAACGGCCACCGGGACGATTCGTCTTGGCACCGGCACGATCGCGTTCGACGGAGCCGGAGCGCTGACGACGCCGGCGGCGGACGTGACGCTGACCGCGCCGACGACCTGGACCAACGGCGCGACGCCAAACGCGATTACCTGGGACCTGTTCGATGCGAACGGCATCGGCAGCCTCACCGGATTCGACTCCTCGTCGCAGACCTCGAGCATCACGCAGAACGGCGCCGCTCCCGGGATGATCGACAGCGTCAGCATCTCGCCGGACGGGACGATCGTCGCCACGTTCGGCGCCGGCCGCACGGTGGCGATCGGTCAGCTCGCGCTGGCGAACTTCAACAACCCGAAAGGGCTCGTGAAGCTCGGGAACAGCCGCTACGGCGAGAGCCAGGCAGCCGGTATTCCCAACGTCGGCGTCGCCGGCACGGGCGGACGCGGAACGCTGATCGGATCGGCGCTCGAGCAGTCGAACGTCGACATCGCGCAGGAGTTCACGCAGATGATCCTCGCGCAGCGCGGCTACCAGGCGAACTCGAAGACGATCACCGTCTCCGACGAGCTCCTCGTCGATACGCTGCAACTCAAGCGGTAACTAGTGGACCGTATCAACTGAACCTGTGTCGCGTACGCCAGCCTTTCGACGACGTGCTGGCGGGCCAACCAACGGGCGGCCCGCTCTACATCTCACAAGGACGTACCAGTAATGCTTCCTTTAGTGCTCCCCGAGCCGGCGGGTGGACCGCCGGCACTCCCAGCAGCCGTCGCGACGCCGAACGAGAACGCCGGCGTCGCGGCGGATCACAATGCGTTTGCCGCGATGGTCGACGCGGGGAACGACGGCGCCGGGGTCGGTTCGCCTCGTGCGGCTGTGACCCCGGCGATCTCGATCAGGCAGATGCGCACGGCCGGCGATAGCTGGCTGCTGTCGAAGCTGGCTGCGTTGGTCCCCGCACTTCCGACCGACGCGGCTGCGGCGCCGGCCGTTGCGTCAACGGAGGAGGACTTCGGCGCCTCGGCCGACGAAGACGACGCCGACGACGACTCGGTGGACCTTCCATTCGACACGAGCGCCAGCGATGTCGATGTTCTCGTTGGTGAGTGGCCCACAACGCCAACCGAGCTCCGCATTCCGATTCCGGGTGACGAAGAAGCGGATCCGGACGCGGCTTCCGCGCCCGCGGTCGATACCCGCCAGGCGCGCCGCGCCAGAGCTCAGTTGAAATTGAATGACCTCATGGAGGCGGAGCCGCGCGATCGTGCGGATGTCGCCATCGAGTTTGCCGCGACCGACCACAGCGAACACGCTGGCGGAGTCACGGACAATGGGGTCGGGAGTCATTTGAAGGAGACACCGTTCGATCCAGCGGAGCAGCCTGCCGATCCTCGCGGTCGGACCGCTGTACCGGCTGCGGCCGTCGCGGGCACCCCCGACTCGCCAGACGCTGAAGCGATTGCTCTAAGCGAGGCGCCGGCTTCGAAC
>Ga0081539_10005079_pt1 | contig 13791 bp, 15 predicted proteins | sample TabmetS4T2R2_FD_71023 | JGI IMG/M metagenome (GOLD analysis project Ga0081539, IMG submission 71023) | Tabebuia heterophylla rhizosphere microbial communities from the University of Puerto Rico - S4T2R2 | ecosystem: Host-associated > Plants > Roots > Rhizosphere ...
GCCCCCCCCGCCTCCCGCGCGCGCGCGCGCGGGCCGGGCGGCGGCGGGCGGCGGGGGGGTAGGATAGGGGTTTGGGTGCCCTCCCCCCCCCCCCCCCACCCCCCCCCCCCCCCCCCCCGGGGGGGGGGGGCGACCCGAGCCGGGCGCGCGGGGACCTCGCCGAGCCGCGGGGAGCCGCTAGCACGAGCCGCCGCGCTGTCCTCGTGCAAGGCGCCGGCAGCGCTCAGCCACCGAACGACCGGGGCGCGGCGGCGCGTGAGTTCAGCTGCGATCTCCTCCTGCACACCGCGCTCCGTTACGACGCCGGGCTGCATGACGTCGTAGCGTGTCGCGTTCCTGCGGTCGAGGATCACATACGCCAGCGTCGCGCCGGAGGTGACACGGTCGTGCCGGGCGTTGGCAACCCAGATCGGCGCACCGGGAGCCTCACGGTCAAGCAGCGCGCCGATGCGCGCTAGGCCCGCAGCCGTCCCTCGCGGATCCGCGTGGCGAGGTTCGCGGACTCCTCGCGGAGGATCGTTCCGTCCTCGAGCTCGATGGCCGGCAGCAGCCGCTGGCCGCTGCGCTCGATGAAGTCGGTCCGCTTGGACTTGCGGATCGGGTGCTTGACCACCTCGTAGTCGATGCCGGCCTTGTTCAGCGCCGTCTGGACCTTCCAGCACGGGTGGCCGCTGCTCTTGGCGAACATCACCGGGCAGCGATGGAGCTTGATCGTCATCGTCGACGCCTTCGCTCAGCCGTCGATGTGCAGGACGTCGACGGACTCGTAGCCCTTCAAGGGCGCGGCGCTTGCGACCTCGCCGTGCTGGCCGCGGTAGGCGCCGCTGCCGACGATCGGCGTCGGCGACGCGCCTGGGCGCCCGCCGAGGCGGATCGCCCCCACCGTCGCGAACTGTCCCTGGGACAGGCGGTAGCTCGCCGTGCACAGCAGGGTCGCCTTGTACACGTGAGCGGCCGATCCGACGTTGACGCAGTCGGTGTAGAGCGTGCCGATCCGCTTGGCGCTCTCGTCGTAGAGGCGCTGGTAGGTCAGCACGCGATCACCCGTCAACATGCGGTCGCCGCGCGTCGATGTCTTCTGGTGCAGGAACCGCACCCAGGTGACCTTCTCGCGCACGGTCATGTCACGCGCGCCGCTGGACTGGGCGGAGGTGAGGGCCGGCACCGCGACGGCGACGGCCGCGGCGAGCGCCAGCGCAGCGAGAGCTCTGCGCGGCACGGTCATGCCGTGCGCGCCGGATCGAGCTTGCCCCGCCGGCGCTCGGCCAGCAGCGCGCCGCCGCGGTTCAGAGCGAGTCCCAGGCCGAGGATCAGCGCATTGAAGACCCAGTACATCGCGTTGTTGTCGCTGCCGTTCTCCGAGAAGACGACGATCGTCTGGACCGGGAACACGACCGCCCAGAGGCAGAGGTAGACCAGGAGAGCGCGTCGTCGGCCGGAAACGAGGAATCCGACCGGACCGGCGCCGAGGAGTGCGAGGATCAGTTCCATGACGCGCAGCATCCTTCGAGGCTGCTTGCGCGTCGTCACTCTCGCGGGCGATCCGAACGCGCCGGCGTCACCCTCGGGGGTGAGTGCGAGTCATCCGGGCGTGACGAGTCCGGACTCGTAGGCGAGCACGACCGCCTGCACGCGGTCACGCAGACCGAGCTTGGAGAGCACGTGCGCGACGTGCGTCTTGATCGTGTTCTCGGTGACGATCAGCTCGGCTGCGATCTCGGCGTTGGAGAGCCCGCGCGCGATGAGGCGCAGGACATCGAGCTCGCGCTCCGTGAGATCCCCCAGTGCGGCCGACACCTCCGTTGCGGCCGGGCGTGCGGAGGACGTGAACTGCGCGATCAGCCGTCGTGTGATCTGCGGCGAGAGCAGCGCGTCGCCCGCGGCGGCGATGCGCACCGCGTCGAGCAGCCGATCGGCGGGCGTGTCCTTGAGCAGGAAGCCGCTGGCGCCGACGCGCAGCGCGTCGTACACGTAGCGGTCCAGGTCGAAGGTGGTGAGCATGATCACCGCGGTATCCAGCTCGGGGTCGGCGAGGAGCTGCTCGGCCGCCTGCAGGCCGTCGAGCTCGGGCATGCGGATGTCCATCAGCACCACGTCCGGCCGGCGCCGCCGCACGACGTCGAGCGCTGACCGGCCGTCCTCGGCTTCGCCCACCACCGTGATGTCGGGCTCGGCCTCGAGGATCACGCGAAAGCCGGTGCGCAGCAGGCGCTCGTCGTCGACGATGACGGTGGCGATGGTGTCGGGCGCACCGGCGGGCAGGTCGGCCGTGATCTCCTCCCCCTCGCGCCACAGCACACGTGAGGCGGGGATGCGCCCCTCCACGCCACGGAGCTTCAGCGCGCCGGCGGGCGCGATCACGTGGGCGAGGCGCGGGGCGGCGACCCGGCAAACGACGTCCGTGGCGAGGATCTCGCCCGGCTCGGCCATGTTGCACAGCTGCTCGGCCACGATGACCGGCGTGCCGTAGAGCTCATCGCCGCCTACCGGCTCACCGGCGTCGAGACCGACGCGCAGCGGGAGCCGATCCTCGGCGCCGGTCGTCGCGCGCTGCATCGTCACCGCGCAGCGCAGCGCGGCGGCGGCACTGGCGAAGGTCACCATCAGCCCGTCGCCCGTCGACCTGATCTCGCGGCCCTCGTGCTCGGCGACGGCGGCACGCAGCGCCCCGAGGTGCGCACGCCGGAGCTCGTCGGCGGCCTCGTCTCCGTGACGTGCGAACAGCGCCGCCGACCCGACCAGGTCGGCGAAGAGGATCGTGACGAACTGGTCGCTCACGGCGCCGGACATCATCGCCCTCGCGGGTGATGTCCGCACGGGAGATGGTCCTCCGGGGTGATCACCGCGCCTTGGCCGCGCGACGATGCTTGCGCCATGATCACCTTCATGGACTGGATGGGGGAGCGGATCGCCCGGCGCGACATCGCGATCGCGGCCGTCCTCAGCGCGCTCGGCATCGCGCTGATGGCGATCGACGTCAACGAGCTCTCCGACGGCTTGGGGCCCGACGAAGGGGCCGAGTACCACGTCGGCTCGTTGTTGCCGCACGGCTTGGCGATCCCGCTGTTCCTGCTCGTCACCGTCCCGCTCCTGTGGCGGCGCGTCGTGCCGCGCGCGGCGGTGGGCGCCGCAGTCCTGGGGCTCGCGCTCAACGAGGCGCTGCTGGGGACCGAGTTCATCCGCTGCGGGATCGTCGGCCCGATGGCGCTGCTGTTCGCCTTCACCGCAGGCGCGCAGTTCACCGGACGCGCCGAGCGCCAGGTCCTCATCGCCGCGATGGCGCTGCTGCTGCTCGACTTCGTCCCCGAGCTCGGGCCGGTCGCGGCGGCCGTCGCGGCCGCACTCACCGTCGGCGCCTGGGGGATTGGCCGCGTCGTGGCCTCACGCCGGCGCCTCGTCGACGAGCTGGCGGCCAAGACCGACGAGCTGCGCGACGCGCGCGACGAGCGCGCCCGCCTGGAGGTGGCAACCGAGCGCGCGCGTGTGTCGGCCGAGCTCGATGCGCTCCTGCAGCGACGGCTCGGCCAGCTTGCCGCGATGGCCGAGCGCGGCGCCGACGCACCGGACGCCGGCGCGCAGCTCGCGGCGATCGAGACGGCGAGCCGCGACACGCTCGCCCAGATGCGCGCGGTTGTCGGGGTGCTGCGCGACGACGGCGACCCGTACCCCACCTCGCCGCAGCCGACGCTCACGCATCTCGAGTCGTTGCTGGCCCGCGCGGGCGGCCCGCACGCGCGGTTGACCGTGGAGGGCAGCCCGCGCACGCTGCCGCCCGCCGTCGAGCTGTCGGCATTTCGCGTGCTCGAGCACCTGCTCGCCGCGCTCGCGGACGCGCCCGGCGTGAGCGTCGAGGTGCGCTTCGGCGACGACGCGCTTACGCTCGCGGTGTCGGGACCTGCCCACCGCGACGCGTCCACGGCCATCGGTCGCGCGCGCGAGCGCGCGCGCCTGCACGACGGCACGCTCGAGGCGACGGTCGAGCGCGGGCGCGCTCGCGCCCTCGTGTCGCTCCCGGTGCACGCGACGGTGTGACCATGCTCGGTCGGCGCGCCGAGCTGCTCATCGGCGCCGGCGGCGCGGCCATCGGCGTGGGGATCGCCGCGCTCGAGACCGGGGATGCGCTCGTCCTCGCCGCAACCGCGGTCATCGGCGCGGCTCTCGGGCCGGCCGATCGGTTCCCCCGCGGCGCCCGCTGCGTCGCGCTCGCCGCCCTGCTTGCGGCAGCGCCGACGGGCACTACCGCCGGCACGGCCGTGGTCGTCGCCGGCCACACCTTCTCGGCCGGCCGCCGCGAGGACCTGTGGTCCGGCATCGCCTGGCTCGCTGCGCTGCTCGGCGCGATCGAGCTCGCGGTCGCGATATCGGACGCGACCTCGGACGGCCTTGTCCCGGCCACGATCGTCGTGCTCGCCGGCTGGGCCGGCGGGCGCGCCCTGCGCCAGCGCGAGATCGTCGCCGAACGACTCGCCGAGCGTGTGCGCGAGCTCGACGAGGAGCGCGAGGCGCACGCCGAGCTGTCGGTGCGCTATGAGCGCGCACGGATCGCCGCGGAGCTGCACGACATGGTCGGCCACGCGATCAGCGTGATGGTCGTGCAGGCCGCCGCGGGGCAGCGGCTCGTCGCGCGCGATCCAGCGCTAGCAGGCGAGACGTTCGCGACGATCGCCGGGGCCGCGCGCGAGGCCGAGACCGATATCGGCCGCCTCGTCGCGCTGCTTGGCGAGGACGCCGCGATCGGCACGGCGCCCGACCTGTCGCTGGTCGAGGATCTCGTCGCGCGCGCCGCCGACACCGGCCTCGACGTCACGCTTCGCCTGGAGGGCGAACGCGAGGGACTGCCCGCCGCAACTTCGGAGCTGGCCTACCGGGTCGTGCAGGAAGGCGTGACCAACGCGCTGCGCCACGCGGCCGGCGCCGCCATCTCGGTAACGGTGCGCGGCGAGCGCGACGTCGTGTCCGTGGAGGTCGTCAACGCCGCGGGCTCCGCGCGATCCGAGCTGGCCGATGCAGGCACAGGCACGGGACTGCGCGGCCTGCGCGAGCGCGCCAGCGCACAGGGCGGACGCATCGCGGCGGCCCCCGCACCCGACGGCGGCTGGCGCCTGCACGCCGTGCTCCCGCGGCGCGCCGCCGGCTAGCGGGTCGAGAGCGCCGGGCGGCGCTCTGCCGCAGGCCGCCGAGGCGGCCGAGGTCAGCGACCGCACCGCGGCGGAGCTGGGGGGTCGCTATCGCGCCGAGAGCGAGGCCGGGCTGCGGGAGCGCTCCTCGGCGCCGGCGACGGTCGCCAACCGCACCGACGAGCGCCGCATTCAGGCAATCGCTGCGCTGCGCCGCCCGACCGGCGCGGCGAGTCGAAGCGCCTGCCAATTACGCACGTTCGGTCGGTTCCGTCGGCGCTTGGCCTGTGGCACCGTGCGCGGGTCGCGTCGGGTTGCCGTTGGTCGCGAGGGCTCGCTTGGCGAGCTCGAGGGTCGGGCCGGCTTGTCCGATGATCTGGTTCATGATCTCGCCGATGCCCTGAGCGCCGTTGAGCACGGTGAGGTTGTCGACGCCGCGGAAGGCGCCGGCGGCGGCCTCGACGATCTCGGGAAGCTTCTCGGCGATCTGCTGGCCGATGACCGCCTCGGACTCGGCGGTGAGCGCTTCGGCGCGCTTGGCGATGGCTTCGGCTTCGGCGAGGCCCTTGGCCCGCACGGCGGCGCCCTCGGCCTCGCCTCGGGCCTGGGTGGCCGCGGCTTCCGCCTGGCCAACCTCGCGGGTCTGCTTGGCGGTCGCGGCGGCGGCGAGCTCGACGCGCTTGGCGTCGGCCTGTGCGGCGAGCTCGACGCGCCGCGCGTCGGCTTCGGCCTTGAGCTCGGTCTCGCGCTTGGCTGCCTCGGCGAGCGCGATGCGCGCCTCGCGCTGACCTTCGGCTTCGACGCGTGCCTGATAGGCCGCGGCATCCGCCGGCTTGCGAACAGTGGTCTCCAGACGCTTCTCCTCGCGTTGAGCCTCGAGCTCAGCGACCTCGGTCTCCTGGACGACGACCTGCTTTCGGGCCTCGGCGTCGGCCAGCGGTCCAGCCTGAGCTTGGGCTGCGGCCGCCCGATCCTGCTCGGCCTGATAGCCGGCGAGCTTGATCGCCGTGTCGCGCTGGGCGGCGGCCTTCAGCGCCTCGGCTTCCTGCTCGCGCTCGGTAGCCTCGCGATCGGCGTTGGCCTGCGCGATCCGTGCCTGCTTCTTGACCTCGGCGGCACGCGGCTCGCCCAGCGCGCGGATGTAGCCGGTGGGGTCGACGATCTCCTGGATCTGCAGCGAATCGACGACCAGGCCGAGCTTCTGCAGCTCGTCGGCCGACGCGTCTCGGGTCTGCTGGGCCAGCTCGTTGCGATTGGCGATGAGGTCCTCGACCGACAGGCCGCCGATGATCGAGCGCAAGTGGCCGTGAAAGACCTCGCGGACGAGATCGTGCATCTGTGAGGACGCGCCGCGCGCGGCGTCCTGGTCGTGCAGGAACCGCGTCGCCGCGTTGGTGATGGACCGCTCGTCATCGCCCACCTTGAAGATCGCTACGCCCTTGACGCCGACTGGGATCTTCTGAGAGTCAACCCCCTCGACCTCGAGGATGGCCTTGTCGGCCTTCATCGACAGGTACTGCGCCTTCTGTACCACCGGGACGACGAGCGCACCGCCGCCGGTGACGATCTTGTAGGTGCGCCCCTCCGCCCCGGCGATACGGCCTTTGGTGCCACCCCCGGTGATGATCAGCGCCTGATCGGCCGCGGGGACTCTGTAGAGCGCCCTCAGCGCGACCGCGAGCAGTGCGATGACGACGACAACGGCAACGACGACAACGAGCGCAGCGCTCATGATGCCTTCTCCTCGGGCAGCTGGACCCCGGGCTCCTCGCCCGGTACGCGAGTAACGAGCAGCGTCCGCTCGGCGACACGGTCGACGACGACTACTTCGGCCAAGGCCTCTATAGCGCCCCCGTCGGCGTCACGAGCCAAGAAGGCCTGCACGCCGCCGTCGATCGCGATCATCACCTCACCGGTTCGTCCCGGGCGAATAGCGCCATGGCGCGTGACGCGTCCCACGCAACCAATAGGGGACTCGAGCGAACTCACCTCGCGAAACCTAAGGGCCTGGGACAGAAGCGCAAGGCGCTTCGACTAAACGATGGTGCGGAGTCGCTCCCAGTCGGCGTGCGTTGTGTTTCGACGCGCCTCGGGGCAAGAGGCATCCGGGTCCGCGTCGACCGTCACGGCACCGACTCGTCGCAACGCGCTGGGGGCGAGCACGTCAACCCGCCTCCCCTTTAAGGCAGCCCAACGGCCGCTGATCCGCCGTCCGTACGACGAGGTACACGTTGGCACACCACGCTTCGAGACGTTGAAGAATCCTCGCGGGTTGTCGAATCCCGCCTCGAGCGTCTCCCGGTTGTGACGGTCAGCGAAGAAGAAGATACCGTGAGGGTTGCCACAATCGCCTTCCTCACAGATAGCGTCAGCGCAAAGCCTGGCGCATCGGTTTTCTCCCCGGTGGCCGGGACGCCCACCGTGGTGCTTGGACCAATAGTTGGCGGCGGCATTGCGATCCTCGGCATCGCGCCGATGCGACGTGCAGCGGTGCCACGCCGCACAGCGCAACCAACGGCGTCAGACGATCCGGATGAGGGATGAGTGACGCGACAGGCGAAGCCGTGTTCGATCGGGCTTGACGTACACCCACCGGCCAATCGCGCACCCGGATGGCCTCGTCGCGCGGCTACGGCAGCCGACGGAGACCCGGGAACGATTCAGCGGCAGGTCCTCGTTTAACTCGTGCATCGCCGACTACGCTCCCGTGGGTGAAGCGGCTCGCGTCCTGTGGCCTGCTGTCCGAGGCGCCGCGCTCGCGCGGCGCGTGGTCGTATTGGCGCCCGGCTGCGGGAGGGGTGGTGGAGATCGGCGCGGTGGTGGGCCGCGATGTCGCGTTGCCCGCGCACTTCCATGAGGAGCACCAGCTGACGTTCGTCCTCTGCGGGCGGCGGAGGTTCGTCGTCGGCGAGCGCGCGGTGGTCGTGTCGGCTGGGGCTGCGGCCTGGATCCCGGCCCGTGTCCCGCACCACTCGATGGCTGAGCCCGGCGGCGTCGAGTGCGTCAACGTCTACGTGCGCGCCGGCAAGTACGACGAGGCGGCGATCGTGCGCAGCGTCGAGCTGCACTGGGCGGCGCAAGGTCGTCTCGATGGCCGCGACCTCGCCGCCGCCGTGCAGCGCCACCGGCTTCCTGCCGTCGCGCAGCCGCCACCGTCACTTGGCGGCGTCCTTCGTCGCCATGCGCGTGTCGCCGAGGCGGCGGCGCACGCCGGCATGAGCCGCGAGGGCTACTCCCGCGCGTTCGCGGCGCGATACGGCATGCCGCCGGCCGCCTACCGTCGAACCGCCCAGCTCAACGACGCACGCGAGCTGCTGCGGGCCGGCGAGGGAATCGCGGCGGCGGCCGCCCAGAGCGGATTCGCCGACCAGAGCCACCTCGGGCGGTGGTTTCGCCGGGCCTTCGGGGTCACCCCGGGCCGCTACCGGCGCGGCTGGCGCCGGTCACAAGCGTTCTAGACGCGACGTCCGGCGCGGTGGGAGCCTCGCGCCTCCGACGGCAGAAAGGACGCGCTTGTCATACCTCCTGGTCGTTCTCGCCGGCATGAGTGTCGCGCTGCAGCAGGTGCTCAACGCCGATCTGCGGACCGCGCTGAGCTCGCCGTGGTGGGCCGGCCTGATCAGCTACCTGGGAGGAACGCTGGTGTTCCTGGCGATCCTCGTCGGGTCGGGCAGACCATGGCCGACGAGCTCGAGCCTCGCTGACACGTCCTGGGTGTCGTGGACCGGCGGGCTGTTCGGCGCGACGTTCATCGGCATCTCAGCGGTCATGGTGCCGCGCCTGGGCGCGGCCACCACGTTGGCGCTCGTCGTTGCCGGCCAGATGCTGGGGTCGCTCATCTTCGATCACGTCGGACTCATGAGCGTGCCCCAGCACGCGGTGACGCCGCTGCGGCTCATCGGCGTCGCATGCGTGGTCGGCGGCGTCGTCCTTGTGCGCTCGTGACCCCGGGGCGAAGGGGGCCGGCTCGTCGGGTCGTGACCACAGCGGCCCCGCGCGGCAACCGGGCGGTCAGACGTGCGGTGTGGGGCGATAGGTGAGCTCCTGGATGCCGCCGTCGAACGTCCGGCTCTCGATCAGCTCCAGGTCGAAGTCGCCCGCGTTCCGGAAGATCGGGTGCGCTCCGGTCTGATCGGTGATCACCGGAAAGATCGTCAGCTGCAGGCGGTCGACCAGGCCGGCGGCCATCAGCGCCCGGTTCATCGACACGCTGCCATGCGAGCGCAACGGCACCTCGGACTGCTCCTTGAGCCGGGCGACGACGTCGGCGGCATCGCCCTTGGCCAGGGTCGCGTGTGACCAGTCCAGCGGTGCTTGCAGCGTGGTCGACACCACGGTGGCCGGCAGCGTCCGGAGCTTGGTAACCCACGGGTCGGCGGCCTTGTCCATCTCGGGGTTCGAGCCCAGCATGCGCTCGAACTGCAAGAACAGCTGGTAGGTGTTGGCTCCGAAGACCATCCGCTGCTCCTCGCTGTACAGGGCGTGCCGGTGATCGAGCCACTCGGCGGTCTGCTTGTCCCAGTAGCCGCCCCAGGTGCCGGGCTGTGGGGCGCCGAAGCCATCGAGAGTGGAAAAGATGTCGACGGTGTAGGTCGCGGTCATGGTGATCTCCTCGGTGCCAGTTGATCGGGGTGAGTCGTAGACCGCCATGCGCCGGGAAACTCATCGGCTGAAGCGGTCGGGCTCGACCAAGCTCCCGTCGCGACCCGCCAACCTTCGGTCGGCTGCTCCGTCGTCACCATAGAACCCGGTTGAAAGGAGCACCCATGCGGAAGGTGACACTGGCCGCGCTGCTGGCCCTCGCCGTGCCGGCGGTCGCGCTCGCCGAGGACGGAGCGCCCTCGCCGACGGACCTGGCGCAGGCGGCATGCAAGAGCGAGAAGGCGCAGATGGGCACGACGACGTTCAAGGCCACGTACGCGGCCGGCTCGGTGTCCGGGGCGACGAAGGTCTGTGTCGCCAAGCGCGACGGGGGCACTGAGATCGCCCTCAAGAACGCCGCCAAGACGTGCAAGGCCGAGCGCACTGCCGACCCGGCCGCGTTCGCAGCCAAGTACGGCACGAACAAGAACGGCAAGAACGCGTACGGCAAGTGCGTGTCGGCCAAGGCCCGCGGGCTCACCGAGCAGCAGACCACGGCGCGCGTGAACGCCGCCAAGGCGTGCAAGAAGCTCAAGGCAGACAACAAGGCGGATTTCGAGAGCACCTACGGGACGACGAAGAACGCCTTCGGCAAGTGCGTGTCGAAGATGGCCAAGGCGTCCTGACGAACGCGTCGCGCCGCGGAGCGGCGAACCTGGGATCCGCCGGGTAAGACAGGCGCATGAGCGCCGCTTCCCATCAGACGGTCCGCTTGGTGCGTGGGCGGCACGCCTCGCGCCACCTCGGCGTGTGCGTCATGGAGCTTGCCTCGATGCTCGCCGAGGAACCCTTCAGCGATCGCGCTCGTTCGATCTCGCCAACGATCGGAGCGTTCCTACGCACCTACAACGACGGGCTGGATGATCTCCGGCGCCAGGACCTCTTCGCGGTCGCTGCGGCGATCGTCGGCACGGCGGCGCGGCGGGCGGTGGAGCGCGATCGCATCAACCGGTGCCTGGCCTTTGCGCGGGAGCATGGCGCGCCGACGCCCGGGCGGCGGGCGGCGCTCGGTCTGGCAACGGCCGGGGCCGCGGGCGCATGGGCGGCGCGCGCGGCCCTCGAGGCCGATGCGCACGACGAGGCGCTCTCGCTCGTGGATGAGCTCGTGGCGATGGGCAAGCGACCCTCGCGCTGGCCTCGCGCAGCGGACCCCGCGCGCGTGCTTGCCGAGCACGCTCGCGGCTGACGAGCGCGCACGACCTCTCGATCAGCTCTGAGCGGACTTGATCATCCGCGCGATTGTGCTCGCGACGTAGTAGAGAGAGAGCAGGAAGAAGGCGGCGCCAATCGCGGCGCGCAGCCGTTCCTCGGATACCGGGGCGCGGCGCGCGGCGCGCGGCGCAACGCTGTCGGCAATCGCTTTGCGCCAGCCCACCAGTCCGGCTTGGGCGATGCTCTCGGATTTAGGCATGCGATCGGTGTACCCGTCCACGGCAACAGCGCTCATACAGAAGGCTTGACGCGGTCATTGCCGAGCGGGCTCGGGAAGCGTCCGAGGCAGCCCGAACCGTGACATCAGGCTCGCGTCGAAGCCTGTGATCGCGCCGATGCGGTCGTCGGCGATCGTGACGACCAGCAGTCCGTAGGCCCGGAAGACACCCGTGTGGCGATCGGCCAGGTACATGCCGAACGCCGGCTCGCTGTTGGCGCGGGTCGGCACCACCCGGTAGGACCAGTCCGGCCGGAGGGTGACGGCCGCGAAGAACTGACGTGCCACGTCGATTCCCCGGTACTCGAGCATCGCCGGCGGCATGGAGACCCGGACGTCCTCGGCGAGCAGCCCGACCAGGGCCTGGACGTCGGCTCGTTCGAGGGCCTCGCCCAGCTGGGCTACGAGGCGGCGCTCGGCCGTGGTGTCGGGTTTGCGTGCGGGCTTCCTGCTGCCTGAGTCCGCCAGGTGGTTGTCGACAGTGGCTCGGGCCCGTTTGAGGGCGCTTTGAACCGACTCCTGGGTGGCGTCGAGGATGTTCGCCACCTCGCTGTTCGCGGCCTCCTCGCTGGCCTGCGGGTTGGCCGACAACCAGGGGCTGCTGGTCGGCGGCCGGCTCGCCCAGGGGCTCGGGGCGGCACTGAGGTCCCCGGCCGCACTGTCCATCCTGACCACCACCTTCCAGGACTCCGACCGGCACAAGGCGCTGGGCGTGTGGGCCGGCATCCGTGGCCTGGCCTCGGCGGCCGGGGTGTTCTTCGGCGGCCTGCTCACCCAGGACCTCGGCTGGCGGTGGGTGTTCTTCGTGAACCTCCCGCTGTGCGCGCTGGTGCTGGTCGGGGCGTTCCGGATCCTGAAGGCCGACCACGGCCGGTCCGTGCCGGGCGGTTTCGACGCGCTCGGCGCAGTGTTGGTCACCGCCGGCATGCTGCTGCTGATCTTCACGCTGGTGAACGCGCCCGACGAGGGCTGGGGTGCGGGCCGCACCGTCGGCGGGCTGGCCGCGTCGGCGGTGCTGATGGCCGCGTTCGCGGTCAATGAGCAGCGGCGCGCCCATCCGCTGGTCCCGTTGTCGATCTTCCGGATCAAGGGCCTGGCCGCGGCCGATGCCACCCAGGTGATCGCCTGGGCCGGGTTCTACTCGATGTTCTTCTTCGTCACCCTGTACATGCAGAACGTCCTGGGGTACTCCCAGCTGGAGTCCGGCCTGTCGTATGTGCCGGTGAGCGTCGGCATCGGGTTCGGCTCGACATTGGCGACGAAGATGTTCGTCCGGAGCGGTACCCGTCCGATCATCGTCTCCGGTGCGCTCCTCGCTGCCGGTGGCATCTTGTGGCTGTCGCGCATCCCGGTGGATGGCACCTATCTCAGCAACCTGCTCGCCCCGCTGGTCGTCATGGGCGCCGGGCTGGGGCTCCTGTATGCCGGTGTGCAAACGGCAGCGAACGCGGGCGTGCCGGAGGATCAGGCCGGATTGGCTGCCGCGCTGATCACCACCTCGTTCCAGCTCGGGTCTGCGCTCGGCCTGGCGGTGTTCAGCGGAATCGCGACCAGCCGCACGAGCTACCTGCTCGCCGCCCACACCCCGCCGCTGGAGGCACTGACCGCCGGGTTCCAGCGGGGCCTGCTCGTCAGCGCCCTCTGCCTCGTGGCAGCCGGAGCCATCGCGCTGCGGGCCCCCAACACCCGCGGCGAACCCGGCGCCCCACCAGAACCCCAACAGAACCTGCAACCCGCCTACGACCCCGCATGACGCAACACGACGAGATCGCCGGGTGTGCGACGCTGACGGGCGACCCCCTCGGTCTGTGAGGAGCTGCCAGACGGGTGGCCCAGGCTGCTACGGGCGAGAACTCGACTCCGGGAGGTTGCGGATGAAGGCCATTGTGGTGACCGACGAGGCTGCGGGAACGGCCGGGATGACGCTGGTGGAGCGGCCCGAGCCGCGGGCGGCGATCAACGACGTCATCGTTGAGGTTCATGCGTCGGGATTCGTCCCGACCGAGACGGAGTGGCCCTCGACGTGGACCGATCGCCGCGACCTTGCCCGAGCACCGTCGATCCTCGGGCACGAGGTCGCGGGAGTGGTCAGCGCCATGGGGTATGGCACGACGGGGGTGTCGGTGGGTCAGCGGGTGCTCGGCATCGCGGACTGGCATCGCGACGGCACCCTGGCGGAGTACGTCGCGATCGAGGCGCGCAACCTCGCGCCGCTGCCGGGCGACGTCGACTTCACCGTGGGCGCGAGCCTGCCGATCTCGGGCCTGACCGCGTGGCAGGGACTGTTCGACCACGGCCGCCTTCGGGCGGGGCAGAGCGTCCTTGCGCACGGCGCGGCCGGCGCAGTCGGGACGATGGTCACGCAACTGGCACGTGAGGCCGGCGCCTACGTCATCGGCACCGGGCGCGCCGCCGATCGCGACAAGGCGCTGGACTTCGGCGCGCAGGAGTTCGTCGACCTCGACAACGACGCCCTGGAAGACGTCGGCGGCGTCGACCTGGTCTTCGACGTCATCGGCGCAGACATCCAGAACCGCTCCGCGAACCTGATCCGGCCCGGAGGAACCCTGGTGACCGTCGTAGGGCCACCCGAGGCGCGGCCCG
>Ga0081539_10005080_pt1 | contig 13787 bp, 9 predicted proteins | sample TabmetS4T2R2_FD_71023 | JGI IMG/M metagenome (GOLD analysis project Ga0081539, IMG submission 71023) | Tabebuia heterophylla rhizosphere microbial communities from the University of Puerto Rico - S4T2R2 | ecosystem: Host-associated > Plants > Roots > Rhizosphere ...
GTACCGGCTTCAATGCGGACTGAAGCACTTCCAGCCGAACCGTGATCTGGCGCGGGGAAACATCGACCGGCACTGCCTGCCGCGCCACACTCGCGCGCAACGATACGGTATGTTCACCTGGTCCCAGTCCAGTCAAATCGGCGGTGACGATCACATCATCCGGTGCGAGCAAGCGCCGAACCGATTCAGGACCTTGAAGCTGCACCTCTGCGGTTGTTGAAAGTGAGGACTGGTTGGTAATAATCAAGCCCTCGTCAGGGGTAATGTAAATCGGCACCCGCTCGGATAAACGCCATTGCACGAAGGGGTCAGATTGTGAAGTAGCAAACAACCACACGACAAACGCCAGCAAAAGTGCCCCCAGAAACCAGGCGAGATTCGTGAGAATCGTTCGACGCAGCGTCGGTTGGTTCTGCATTACTCTTGCCCTTCACGAACCTGACGCAGCAAGTCGCGCACCAGTAGCCGGACGCGCTCCAGGAGCGAGCGGTCTTGCGGGCGCTCTGGACCGTAAAAGGCGTTGAGGATCGTCCGCAAACGCTTGGCATCCAGGCGCGGTATCAGCCGCCCCCCATTCGTGATCGAAATGCGTCCGGTCTCTTCGGAAACCACCACACAAATCGCATCACTGACTTCGCTCATGCCGAGCGCGGCGCGGTGGCGCGTCCCAAGCTTGGGCGTCGCCAGCGTGCGCGCCGACGAGAGCGGCAGTACCGAAGCTGCCGATGCGATCCGCCCTGTGCCATCGATGATCGCAGCGCCGTCGTGCAGTTCGGTTTTGGGCCAAAAAACGGTGAGAAGAAGCTGCGGGCTGACTTCGCAGTCCATACGCACGCCAGTACGAATGTATTCCTCAAGGCTGCTGTTGCGCTCCAGCACGATCAATGCACCGTGCCGCCGCTCGGAAAGGCGTTCAGCCGCCTGACAGATGTCGTCGATAATCTTGGCACGGAAGGTTTCGTGTGGCTGCCTGCCGACAAAAAAGCCAGCGCGCCCCAGCCGCTCGAACAGGCGGCGCAGCTCTGGCTGAAAAATGATGGCGATCACGATAGGCAAAATCGTAAGGATGTTATTCAGTAGCCAGCGCAGCGCCATCAGATTGAACAGGTTCGAGATCAGGATCATCGCGCCGATCACAAGCGCCATGCCCCGAACCAACGCAATCGATTGGGTACCGCGTATGAAGAAACTGGCAGCAAAAAAGAGCAGCGCCACCAACAGAATATCGATGATGGCGCTGACGTTCAGATTATTCAGTGCCCATTGCAGTTCCACAAGCCAACTTTACCTTTGATTCAGGCAGTTTCGTCCCTGCGTGCAATTGTTTGAATACGCATTCTTTGAATGCGCTTATCCTCCCAACTGCGCCAGCAGCTTCCGATAATCTTCCGCGTGTTCAGGCGCAAGGGTGATGATCTGGCGAATGGTATCGGCGGCTTCCTTGTGCATTCCGGCTTCAAGCTGCAATTCGCCCAGCGCGTCAAGCTGGACGACGGCGTCGTGTTTCCGCCCAAGTTGGCGGTAAATCGCTGCCAGACGGGAGCGCAAGCCGCTATCATTTTGATACAGCGTCACCAATTCTTCAAGGAGCTGCGTGATACGATTCACCTGCTTATTTCGGGCGTAGAGACCGAGCAGCTTGTCCAGCCGCCGAATCGCTTCCATCTGGTTGCCCTGCCGATAGTTGATGTCCACCAGCATCCGTTGGGCGCGTTCGTCGTCCGGGCTAATCTGAATAATTTCTTCGTAAGTCTTCTGCGCCTTGCGCACATCCAGTCGCATCTGGTCAATATCGGCAATCCGGTGCTTGATGCGGACAACCTTTTCTGCCGAGGCATTCACGCGCTGCGCGATCCGCTCCGCCAGCACATACGTCTCGCGTGACTTGTCGAAGTTTCCAAGCTGATGATGCGTGTCCGCCAGGTCGATGTACTGGTCCAGGGCTTCGTCCCAGCGTTCTTCCTGCTCCAGTAGTTCGATCAGGCTTTCGCGCACGGCAACATCGAGCGGTGCCATTTCCAGCACATGCGTTAGAATACGCAGAGCGCGGTCAGTTTCGCCGCGCGCAAGGTAAGCGCGAGCAATCGTATTGTATTTGGCAACTGCATTCCGCAGGCGGCTTTCGCGGATCATGATCTCTGCCATACGAATATGTACAGGCAAATAAGAGGGTGAATACTCGACCGCGCGGTGCGCCTCGTCCATTGCCAGCGTCAACAAACCTTGTCGCATGTAGCGGTCGATCAGCGTGACCGACTGCGTAAGGCGGTCGCCTTCCTCGGCAGTCAGGATATCGATCACACCCTGCTCACCCTGCTCGCGCATCGTCTCGTCAAGCTGGCGGCGCGTATCTTCGATGCGCTGCTTCCAATCCACCCCTTCGAGCAGTTCCTTGAAGCGTTTGGCAATGATAGCGGTGTTTTCTTCGTTCACCGGTTCCAACGTCTTCTGAAGGTGCGCATAAATCGACTTGACTTCGTCAGTATCGTCATCCATCAACGTTTGACTAGCGTCGACCAACTGCAAGGCTTGCAGCAGGTTGCGGACGGCTTGCTGTGGCTTGTTCATTTGCAGATATGCCTGCCCCAAGCCGTGATACGCGCCCGCCGCCATCTGTGGATGATTGATGGCATCCATCAGCGGCTTGACCGCATCATTTGCCCGGTTCGCGCGGACGAGCAGCCCACCGAGGCTCATCTTGATCGCCGGGTGGCGCAGTTTCGAGTCGGCGCGCTGGTAAGCCTCAATCGCCGCTTCGTCTACGCCCTGGCGGTGGGCTTCCATCGCCTGAAGCGCGTCGCCAGCGATCTTGTAGCCTTCGTCGCCTTCCATGACATAAGCGGCAAGCAAGCCAAGCGCATAATTCATCGCCTCGCCCATAGGACCGAGCGGGTCGTCATTCCCCGATGATTGCTTGGCATCATCGCGGTCAAACGCGACAGCTTTACGGCTGTTGGCAGAGGGTGCATCGTCGTCCACAGGCGGCTGAATTTCCCCGCCGGATTCAAGCACGTGAATAGTATTCAATACGAGGGCGTTATTACGGTCTAACCTCAGCGCTCGCTGTGCCGCTTTGAGCGCTTTATCCAGGTCGTCGACGCGGCGGAAGTTGAACGCCAGCGTCAGGTATTCGTGAATGGCTTTCTTTTTGTTGCCGATGCGTTCGTAAGCCTGCGCCAGCTTGGCGTGAACCGGGATCAGCCCAGGCGTAAGCTGTGTCGCGCGCTCCCAGTTGCCAATCGCTTTATCCAGGTCGCGCTGCGACAGGTACACTTCCGAGACGTTGACGTACTGCTGCGCTGCTTCGCGCAAGCGCCCCATGCGTTCGAGCACATCGGCGCTTTTTTCCAGTGGAATCGGGTCGTCAGGGGCAAGCTGGTGCGCACGCGAATACACTTTGAGCGCGTCGTCCAGGCGTCCCATTTCCAGCAGCCCCAAGCCCAGATGAATATGCGCTTCCGGGTCGGTTGGGAACTCCTGAATCGCGCGCCCATACGAGCCAACTGCTAAACCCCATTCCTGATCCCAGGCGGCGTTATGCCCTGCATTCATCGCCTGTTCATAGGCTTCACGATTACCTGCCATCGCTTCGAGCCTTTATCTCATCAACGTAACCAGAATTGCCTTCTGAATATGCATTCGGTTCTCGGCTTGCTGAAAAATCGCTGAGTGTGCGCCATCCGCAACGCTGTTGGTGATTTCGTGTCCTCGGTGCGCGGGCAGGCAGTGCATCACAATCGCGTTCTCCCCTGCCCGTCGCACCAGGTCATCGTTCACCTGATACGGGCGCAACAGCGCCTCACGTTCTGCCGTTTCGCTTTCTTGCCCCATACTCACCCACGTATCGGTGTAAATCACGTCGGCATCTTTCACGGCTAACGAAGGCGTTTCATAGGCTTCGATAGAGCCGCCGTTGCGCGCCGCGATCTCCGCAATCTCCGTCATCGCCTCTTCGGAAAAGGTGTACTGCGGCGGCGCAGCAATCGCAAAGTTCACGCCAAAGTTCGCGCCAGCCTGCGCCAGCGAAAGCGCGACGTTGTTGCCATCGCCCACGTAAACCACCCGCACTCCATCCAGCCGCCCAAAACGCTCGTAAATCGTCAGCATATCCGCCATTGCTTGGCAGGGGTGCTGCGAGTCGCTCAAGCCGTTAATCACCGGCACAGTCGCGCTGTTTGCAAGCTCTATCACGTGGGTATGCTCGAAAACACGCGCCATAATCCCCTGTACGAACAGGGAAAGCGACCGTGCGACATCCGGGACACTTTCGCGTTTGCCCAAGCCGATTTCCTGAGGCCCAATCATCAACGCTGTGCCGCCAAGTTGCTGCATTCCAATTTCAAACGAGACGCGGGTTCGCAGCGACGGCTTCTGAAAGATCATGGCGAGCGCCTTGCCCTTCAACACCGGTTTGTTCCCGCCAGAACGCCACTCCTGTTTAAGCTCTATCGCTAAATCCAAAATTTGTCGGAGGTCTTCACTTGACCAGTCCGCCAGGTCGATAAAATGACGCATGTTGTTTTCTGCCGCGTTGGTTAGGGCTGATGAAAGTGACTCCATCAGCATAAAATAAATGCTTACGCTAAGTATAGCATGGTCTCAGCAGCCAAGATACGTCATATACCCCTAGTGTAAAGTCAAATCACACAGGGAGTATTAAGGAATAGCTCGGTTCCATTTATATCAGAATCGCGGTGAACAGCTACGCTTTGGTTGGGCTATCTGAGGCGTCAGAATGATCCGCGTCGGTGCGTTCAGTGTAGTCAAAACGCACTTTCGCCACCCGCATCCCATCCATTTCCTCTACATACAGGTCATAATCGCCAAAAGGCAGGCTGTCCCCCTGAACCGGAATACGCTCCAGCCGTTCCGCGACGTAGCCGCCAATCGTCGTCGAGTCGATTTCCCCGCCAGGGTGTCCAAAGCGTTCGATCACGTCGGTCAGGCTCGTCAGCCCATCCACCAGGTTCGGGTCGGTTTCTTCAACCACGCCGGGGCTTTCCACGTCAAATTCGTCGTTCACTTCGCCCACAAGTTCTTCAAGGATGTCTTCCATCGTTGCCAGCCCTGCCATCCCGCCGTATTCGTCAATGACAATAGCGAGATGGCTCTTTTGGCGGCGCATTTCTTCCAGCAGTTTATCCACGCTGATGGTTTCCGGCACGTAAATCGGAGTACGTAGAAGTGTTTGCATGTCGAAGCCTGCCCCATCTCCATCGCGCAGTTCCGGCTGCCGTACCAGCAAATCGAACACATCCTTTACGTTGATCACGCCGACCACGTTGTCAAGCTGTTCGCGGTAAACCGGGTAGCGCGAATGGTGCTGCGCAGCGATGTGCTGGAGCAGTTCCGGCAGCGTCATCTCAATATCCACCGCATCCACTTCCACGCGCGGCTGCATGATCTCCACCACCGAAATATCGCTGAAGTCGAACACACGCCGCAGCAGCACTTCTTCACTCTCCTGAAGCAAGCCCGCTTCCCGGCTCGAATGTACCAGCATTTCCAATTCCTCTGGCGAATGAACCGCACTATGTTCGCTGGCAGGCTCGAAGCCCAGCAGCCTGACCACCGCGTTCCCAATACCGTTCATCAGCCGGATCACCGGGTTAAAAATGTTGTGGAACACAATCGTCGGGCGCGCGACGATGATGGCAACCTCTTCCGGGCGCTGCAAAGCAATCGACTTTGGAGCGAGTTCACCTAGCACGATATGCAGCATCGTCACTAGTGAAAACGCAATCACCACAGAAACGCTTCGCCCAACGGTGATCGCCACATCTTCCGGCAGGAAACGCTCGAACAACGGCTCGAATAAATGCGCTATAGCTGGTTCACCGATCCAGCCCAGACCTAGGCTCGCCAGCGTAATCCCCAACTGCGTCGCCGCGATATACCGATCCAGATGCTCAAGCGCGCTCTGGGTAGCGCGCGCACCCGCGTTGCCTTCGTTCGCAAGCTGAGCAATTCGTGTGCGTCGCGCGCCAACGAACGAAAACTCGGCGGCGACGAAAAAGCCATTCATAAAGACCAGGGCAAATACTGCCAGAAGCCCTAATAATGTTTCCATCTACCAATTCCTTGTGCTTTGCGTGCAAGCGAATCGCTTGCCCAAACCAGCCTTAAGATACCACGAAATATGCGAGCGTATAAATAGAAAACGCGCCCGAAGGCGCGTCTCATCTTCACGTTGTTGAAACTTTCTTTTACTGAGCCTCATGGATGTTTGCTTCTATCTCTGCCCATGTGCCCAGACGTCCCATATTCAAGCTTCGATAGACTTCCTCAGCCTGAGCCACACCCATCATCTGCCCAACCAGCACTAGCGCCGCCCGGTAGCTCACCAACCCGCCATTGGCAGTAATCCGGCGTTGATCCAGCACCACTGGTTTGTCATGGACGACCTTTACCGCTGGAAACTGCGTCTGGAGTTTTGTTTCACCGCCAAACCAGGTGGTCGCCTGCTTACCATCCAGCACGCCCGCATTGCTTAAAACAAATGCCCCCGCGCAAACGCTTCCCACCCACTGCGCCAGTGCTTCCTGTTTCTGAATAAAAGTGTTCAGCTTTTCGTGTTGCAACAGTTCGCTTACATCGTTCGCGCCGGGTACAATCAGTACATCCAACGCCAAATCGTCAGCAATCGTCGCATCGACGTTAAGTCGAATCCCTTCTTCCGTCCGAATCGTTGGCTGCGGCTCAATACCAATCAACAGCACCTTTGCCTCATGCTCGCCGCCGCTTTCGCTGGCAATCGCAAACACTTCAGCGGGACCAATCACTTCCGAGGTCAGCACGCCGTCGAACACAACGATCCCGATTTGGTAGGTCATGTGCATCTTAGCATTTCCTTTTCGCTATTTTCTGAATAGCATAAGGGAAATCGCCGCTGAATAATTGGATTTTTTCGACATCCTTGAACCAGCATTTGAGCAAGAACGTGTCCCAAACCGCCGTACCCCAGCTAGCCTATCTCGGCTTCCAGCTCTTCCCGCCCACGCATCCGGCGCTCGTTCCGTATGTGCGCTCGTATTGGCACTTTCGCCGTGCAGCACCCCTTGTCGAATCATCTGAAGAATACATGCACGCCAATGGCGGCTTTGGCATTGCCTTCAACTTTGGCGACACGCTCCACTTGGATCAGCAGGCGCTCACTGAACCTGTCTTTCTCGATGGCACCAACACGCGCAGCCGCAAGATGCGCTTTACTGGGCAGGTCGAGCAAATGGGCGTCAACTTTTACGCAGGCGGCGCTTATCCGTTTCTTGCTCTGCCCCTTGCTGAATTACGCAACCAGACTGCCCTGCTCGACGTGCTCGACCGAAGCTCACTACTCAATCTGCATCAGCGCCTCGACGATGCGAAATCGCTCTCCGTCCGTATTCGCCTGCTGGAACAATGGCTTTTAAAGAGGCTGGCGTTGGGCAAAAAGCGCGATGCGATCATTCCAGCGTCGCTGCGTATCCTGCGTCAAAGAACAGGCGAAATCTCAATTCCGGCGCTCGCCGACGATCTCGCCATTAGTCAGCGTCAGTTAGAGCGCCTCTATCACACCCAGGTTGGCATGTCTCCCAAGCAGTATGCAACGCTGGTACGGGTCAACGCTGCCCGCCTTGCGCTCAAACAGCCGAATCACCTGTCGAATACCAACCTTGCTGCCGATTTAGGCTTCTACGATCAGTCGCATTTCATCCGTGAATTCAGCGCCGTCGTCGGCATAACGCCCTACAGCTACACCCAGCGCAGCCAAAAACGCGGCTCATAATTCAGATCGCCACCTCTTCAACGTCGCGCCAGTTGGTGCCTGCCGCCGCGTTCGCGCGCAGCGGCGCGTCCAGTTCATACACGCCTTCCATCACGTCCACCACCACCCGCGCTGCGTCCTGCACGCGGTCTTCCGGCACTTCCAGCACCAGTTCGTCATGCACTTGCAAAATCATCCGCGCATTGAAGTCCGCCAGCTTCGGCTCCAGTTCAATCATCGCCTTCTTGATGATGTCCGCCGCCGTTCCCTGAATTGGCATGTTAATCGCCTCGCGCTCGGCTTGCATCCGCACGTTGCGGTTCGCTTCGTGCAGCCCTGGAAAGGTACGCCGCCGCCCGAACAGCGTCGTCAAATACCCCATGTCATATGCGAGCTGCTTCGCCGTATCAAGGTATACCTGCACGTTCGGCAGGCGGTCAAAGTAGGTCTTGATGAAATCGTTCGCCTGCGCCAGCGTCAATTCGCTGTCCCGCGCCAGCCGGAACGCACCCATGCCATAGAGCAAGCCGAAGTTCACCCGCTTGGCGAAATTGCGCTGGTTCTTCGTCACTGCCTCAATCGGAATGTTGTGGACAATCGCCGCCGTCGCCGCATGAATGTCCTGCCCCTGCTCAAACGCCGCCAGCAGCGTCGGCTCTTTGCTCACATGCGCCATGATCCGTAATTCGACCTGGCTGTAATCGACCGACAGCAGCTTCATCCCCGGCGGCGCGATGAACGCCCGCCGAACCTCGCGTCCGGTTTCGGTGCGAACCGGAATGTTTTGCAGGTTGGGGTTGCTGCTGCTCAAGCGCCCGGTCGCTGACCCCGCCTGATTGTAGGTGGTATGCAAGCGCCCCGTGCGCGGGTTGATCAGCGCCGGGAACGCATCGACATACGTGCCTTTCAGCTTGCTCAGTTCGCGGTATTCAAGGATTTTAGCGATGATCGGGTGGTCGCCGCGCATATTTTCCAACACATCCGCCGCCGTCGAAAAGCCATGCGTCGTCTTCTTGAGTCCCGCTGGGCTTAACCCCAGCTTGCCAAACAACACGTCATTCAACTGCTTCGGGCTGTTCACATTGAACTTGCCGTAGCCGCCGGAAAGCGCATAAATCTCGTCTTCCAACTGCGCCAGCAGTTCGCCTAAATCCAGGCTCATCTGCTTCAGCGCCGCGCCGTCGATCAGCACGCCCGCCTGCTGGATATGCGTCACCACTGGAAGCAGCGGCATCTCGATGGTGTTCAGCACGTCAATTGGCGTCGGCGGGTTCGGCGTCCCCCACAGCGGGTCAACTTCCGGCGTTTTACCGTCGCGTTCCAGCCGGGGGCGCAGCTTTTCCACCAGCGCGTAGGTCATCGCGGCGTCGGCGGCAGCATACGGCGCTGCAAACTCGATTTTGACCTGATCCATCGTCACCTGGTTCCTGCCCGTGCCGATCAGTGTCTCAATCGGCGTCATCCGCTTTTCGAGCACCGCGAACGCCAGCCGCTTCAGCCCGAAGTTCCCGTTGACCGGGTCGCGCAGCCATTCGGCGATCATCGTATCAAACGTGATCGGCGCAACGTCCACACCATATCGCTGCAAAACGGTCAAGTCATAATTCGCGTTGTGCGCGTATTTCGGGATGTTCGGGTTGGTCAGCGGCGGGCGGATTGCGTCAAGGATGGTTTCGAGTGGTAGTTGCTCGCCTTCCGCGTGCCCTACCGGGATGTAGTAGCCGCTCTCGCCATTAGTCGCCAGCGAAATGCCCACCAGTTCGGCAGAGATTTGCTCCGTGCTGTTCGTCTCAACGTCGAAAGCAATGCCCTGCGCGTTGTTCAGCGCCGCGACCAGATCGCGCAGCCCGGCTTCATCCCACACTATCGTCGTCGGAACCAGGTCGCCTTCCGCTTCGGGGGGCACTGTCGGTTCTGCTGGGACGTTGAACAACGCCATCTGCTCATCCGCCATATCCGGCACGCGCACGGCGATCCGGCTCAGTTGCGTGAAGGCGCTGTTGAATTCCAGTTCGCGGAACAGGTCTTCCACCCTGCGCTTGTCGAAATCGTGAGCGACGCAGCGGTTCAGGTCAAGCGTGATCGGCACGTCGAGTTGAATCGTGGCGAGCTGCTTGCTCAAAAATGCCGATTCGCGCCCTTCGATCAGCTTTTTCTGGGTCGCGCCTTTGATCAGGTCGATATTTTCGTAGATATTCTCAATCGTCCCCCACTGCTTGAGCAAATCGGTCGCGCCTTTGCGCCCGATTCCCTTCACCCCGGGGATATTGTCGGACGTGTCGCCTTCCAGTGCCTTCAGGTCGATCAACTGCTGCGGCTCCAGCCCGTCGTAGGCTTCGCGGAATTTCGCCACATCGTAAATCTCGGCGGGCACACCCGGCTTGGGGATGATCAGCCGCGCGGTGGTGTGTTCGGTCAGCAGTTGCAGCAAATCGCGATCGCCCGTGACAATACGAGTATCCACGCCCTGCGCTTCCGCCTGCCGGGACGCCGTGCCCATCAAGTCGTCCGCCTCGTAGCCGGGGAGCGAGAGAATGGGGATGTTGAACGCTTCCACCACCTGGTAAAGGCGGCTGATCTGCGCGGAAAGCTCGTCAGGCATCTTGTCGCGCGTGCCTTTGTACTCTGAATAGAGCGTATCGCGCCCGCTCAAGCCTTCGTCGAAGGCGACAGCCAAGTAATACGGCTTGTCCTTTTCGAGGATGTCCATCAGCGTGCGGCTGAAGCCGAAGACCGCGCTCGTGACTTCGCCGCTGGCGGTCATGAACGGGCGGTTGATCATGGCAAAGTGGTGGCGGTAGGCGAGACCATGCCCATCCAGCACGTAAAAGACGCGATTAGCCATCGGATTTTTCTCCGCAGGGTGGCGAACAAGTGAGCGAATTATACATAACTTACGCCGATTTTACGACTGCCTTTCCCTCAAAAATCGGCAAACTCGGTCACTACAAAACCGTCACGAAAGTTCTTTTTGCGGGCAACTTTGATGGTGCGAAGGGCTAAAAACATGGGATGTCATAGGCGCGTAAATACCCGCGCACGGGACGCATAATCACGGGAAGGGAGTCCGCGTCACGGGACACGCATTAAGACACTGTAAAGCCCCTTATTCCGAGAGAAGATGAGGGAAAGCGTTCTCGCGGAGTAAAAAAAATGAAATGACAGAGCCAGAACTGAAAGCGCTTTTGCTCGATGATCCGGCATGGGGACAAGCGGCTCGGCGGCTGATGAGCATTCCGGGTATTGGACTGGTCGCAGAGGCGTGGATACTGGTGGCAACGTCAAACTTCACCACCTGCGATACGCCAGACCAAGCCGCTAGTTTTGCTGGACTAGTTCCACGTCAAAGGCAAAGTGGAAATGTTGATAGTCCCCGCTACATTGGTCACGCTGGTCATGCAAGACTGAGGCAGGTGCTCTACCTCTCCACCGTCACCGCACTCCGCTTCAACCCGGTGATTAAGCGCTACTACGAGCGGCTGATGAAGCGTGGTAAGCCGGGAAAAGTAGCGGTGATTGCCTGTGAGCGGAAGTTACTGCACCTTGCGTGGACGTGTGTGGTGAAGGAAAGGATGTTTGAGGAAAGCTACTCTCGATAATAACTTTCGCTCACCGCTGACTCGAGACAACCATCCGGATGTGCGCGGAAGTATTGCACAAATGTTGCTGCACTGACCCCGAACACGTCGTCAATGACCGGATAGTAGTCTGGATGAGTCATGTTGGCGTCAATGTCCTCATAGGTATACTTTTCTGCATCCCAAAAATGCCATTCTAATCGTTGAGTATTTGTTAACGTTGGGCAGGTACTGGATAACGGCGGGATATCAGTCCCAGCAGGTTGCTGCTGCCACTCGTTTGAGAAATCAAAGACATACTGGAGCAAGATACCTTCCCGTTCAAAGAGGAAGTCCAGACCCACACGATTCATCCAGAGAACATTGTTTTGAATGGTTGTCACATAAATTTCCGGGATGGACTCCAGTTGAGCCAGAACCGCAGAGAGTCGCAGAGGAGACGTGTCACCGTCCTGCCAGCGTGCAGGGCTTACCGCCCGCAAAGTTGAAGAAACTAAGACATCATCTATTAGTCGATATGTCACCGTTGCTGACCAAGCGGGTTCCCCAGGTCTGCCGGCAAAGTTAAAGCCAATCCCGCCCGAATTCAGCTCGCCTTCTGGTTGACGATCAAACATCATCACGCCACCCTCATCCAAATTCTTGAGGAAATCGGCAGTCTGGAAAAGCCGATAGACATCCTCAAGTCGGGATACTCCGGGAGCCATGCCCCATAGGCAGGGGGGTGAACAGTCCGGCGCATCAAACTGCTGGTTAAACGTCTTCAGTTGGTCATCGTTCGGTTGATTGTAAGCAGGGGTAGATAATGGCGACAGGGTCGGAAAAGGTGTTGGACTGGCGGTGATGATCGAATGTGCAGCGATTGAGTCGACGGGAAGCAGATTGGTTGCCAACGACCGGCTCATGCCAATGGCAGCAATAATCGCTGCACTTGCGAATATACTGACAACGTGTTGGCGTTTCATCAATCAGTTCCTTTTGAACCCTTGGGGTTGCTCTCGCCGTATATGGATAACATATACGGCGGGAAACCATTTATCGCAATCAGCCACGCAAAAAGGTGCCCCTCTGCACTTTACGTTCTTAATATTTTGTTCCGCTTTCCCCCTCAAACCGTCACAAATGTCCACTTTTTTGTCCACCCACTTGACAAACTCAGAACATACGTTCTATAATATACGCAGGTTGAAAAGTCGCAAAGCGACTCCAGCCCTACATGAACGATATAACCACGATCCACCCCATTGACCTTCTGGGCGAGAACCCGGACAAGCTGCGGGGCAAGCTGGTAGCGCGAGTTGCTTCGCAACTCGACTCTGCACCGCACAGCGGTTCAGACTGGACGACGGATTGCTCACCCGGAAGGTGAGCTTCAACGTCTCTCGTGGAACTGTCGACTGCATGGACAAATGCAAACCAACGGTTGAACGCCTGAAAGGGTTCCTCTGATCGGCACGCCAGCCGCCTGATCCCCTGCAGCGGAGATCGCTCCTGCACAAACGTGCTTAATCTGGAGCGGAGTGTAGCGGACGGAAGGCAGGCAGACGTGGATACATCCGAAGGAAAGGGACTTTCACTGCTGCCAGCCCGCGTTTTGCCATAGGGAACGAACGCTTAATCCATCCGCTCGAAGGTGATGAACTGCTGAATTTCCTCAGCGTCCAGTTCGCGCCCCGGTGTGACCACCAGGTAGCCATCTGACCAGAGTGCGGCGGGATTATAGGCAGGGTTGAGGGCGTGCGCCAGTTCCGCTGAGCGGCGCTTGATGTCGCGCACCAGCTTGAAGGCGGGTTCTTCGCCGGGCACCTCGGCAAGCATATAGATGTAGTCGTTCTGCACCTGGAGTTTCTGAATACTCCAGTGCTGCTCAAGCATCTGAATGTTCAAGCCAGCGGTAATTGCCTGTGAAACGGTGGAGTCAAGCCGCACCGATGGGTCACGCAGCAGCCACACAAAGGCATACGGCGTCCGCACGCTGGTATCGACCACCGGAGCCTGAGCAGCCGTTCGAGCCTGAGTACGCTGGGTTTCTGGCTTCGCTTCGCCCGGCTCCGGCACAGCAGCCAGCGCCTCGACCAGTCGCTGCCCCTGCCGCCGAATGGTACGCAAGGGCGTCGTCCCGGCGAAAATCAACGAGAGTGTAAAATCGTCCTCAGTACGGCGCGAATAAAGCATGTAGTCTTTGCCGCTGCCGCGCGCCGTCAGGAAACGGATGCGAACTTCACCAGGGACGGCATTCCAGTCGTCGGCAATCGCCCCGCGCAGGTCATCCACTTCCTCTTTGGGCATCCGCCCGGCAAAGGCGACGATCTGCCCATCGCGCGCGAGCAGCGTGGCTTCCGCCGAAAGTTCGAGCGAGGCTTCGGTCAGGCTGAGCGCCAACTGCGCCAAGTATGGGTCTTCGACCGTAGGCGGCTCGGCAGGGTGTGGTGTCAGTGGTGGCGGTTCAGGCTCCCCATCATCCC
>Ga0081539_10005082_pt1 | contig 13786 bp, 13 predicted proteins | sample TabmetS4T2R2_FD_71023 | JGI IMG/M metagenome (GOLD analysis project Ga0081539, IMG submission 71023) | Tabebuia heterophylla rhizosphere microbial communities from the University of Puerto Rico - S4T2R2 | ecosystem: Host-associated > Plants > Roots > Rhizosphere ...
AGACCCAGACCTGGAGGGCGCCGGCGGAGGTTTCCGCTGCGCCCGCTGCGGCAACCTGCTGTCCCTGCCGGTCGGCCCGCTCGACTCGTGCTCCAAGTGCGGCGTCGATCTGCACAGCTGTATCCAGTGCGTCTCCTTCGATACGAGCGTGCGCTGGGAATGCGCCCAGAACGACAAGATCCCGGCGCGCGTCTCGCCGAAGGACGCGCGCAACGCCTGCGCGCTGATGTCGCCGCGCACCACCGTCGAGCGGCAGACCAGCACGTCGCCCGCCGCTTCGTCTTCCTCGTCTTCTTCATCTTCCGCGGGCGGCTCGGGCGGCAGCGCCGCGTCGAACAGCGCGCGCAAGGCGTTCGACGATCTGTTCAAGTAGATGGGACTGCTCACTCCTCAAGACCAGGACAAGCTCCGCGAGGCGTTCGGCGAGATGACGCGGCCGGTGCGTTTGCTGTTCTTCACGCAGACGATCGGCTGCGACACGTGTCTCGAGACGCGGCGGATCCTCGATGAGCTGCCGCCGCTCTCCGACAAGATCGCCATCGAGGAAGTGAACCTCGTGCTCGACAAGGAGAAGGCGGCGCAGTACGCCATCGACCGCGCGCCCGCGCTCGCGCTCGTCTACGAAGAAGTCCAGGGCGAAGGGGACAAAGACTCGAGGATTCGTTTTCTGGGCGCGCCGTCGGGCTATGAGTTCGTGTCGCTCGTTCAAGCGCTGCTGCTCGTCGGCGGGCGCGCGTCACAGCTGACGGACGAGAACCGTCAGAAGCTCGCCGCGATCGACAAGCCGATCACCATGCAGGTGTTCACGACGCCGACTTGACCGCACTGTCCGCGGGCGGTCAGCCTCGCACACGAAATGGCGTTCGCAAGTCCTCAGGTCACGGCGTTCGCGGTCGAAGCCACCGAATTCCCCGACCTCGCGCGAAGGTATCGCGTGACCGGCGTGCCCAAGACGGTCGTCAACGAAACCGTCGAAATCCTCGGTGCCCTGCCGCAGGACGCGTTCATCGACCAAGCGCTGAGCGGCGGGTAACCCAGAACATCAAACCCAGCCCGCTCCACAGAGCGAAGGCGGTCCATTCGGCGCGTGTGAAGCTGCCGGGGACCGCCGGCACGATCTTCATCAGGATGATCGCGACGCTGACGGCTGCACCCAGCCAGGCCATCGCCGTCGACTCTCCGGGCCTGGCCCGCAGCACGTAGGCGATGCAGGCCGACAGCCAGCCGACGCCGACCGTCAGCGATCCGACTTCCGTCACGGGAACGAGGATCGCGTCGCCGAGGACGGCGCCCGCCACGGTGACGATCGCGAGCAGCGCGATCGCCGGCGCCGGCGTGCCGAACGTCTGGTGGACGCGGCCGAGCGCCGGATGGACGACGCTGCGGCGGCCGAGCGCGTAGACCATGCGGGTGGCGGCGACGAAGTTGCCGTTGAAGATCTTCAGCAGCGACAGGAACGCGCCGAAGAGAATCAGCTGCGCGATCGCGTGCGAGCCGAACGTCCGCTCGAACGCGACTTCGGTCCGCACGTGGCCCGAGACGATGCCGCCCCACGGGTACACGTAGGTGACGACGGCAATGATGATGACGTAGAAGAGGAAGCCGGCCACGAGGGCGGCGTAGATGGCTTTGGAAAAATCGCGCGGATCGAAGCCCTCGCGCGCCTCCTCCGAGCCCTTGGCGACCGACTCGAAGCCGGTCATGAAATACGGGACGATCTGCAGCACCAGGAAGATCGAGAGCAGCGCGCCCGCCGCACCCGCGCGCGGGAAGAGCGGCGCCATATTGGCCGGCGTGCCCCGCGTGAATCCGAGCAGCGTGAAGATCGCGAACGTCGCGAGCAGACCGAAGGTCATGACGTCCTGGAACAGCCCGCTCGGCTTGATGCCGCGGTAGTTGACGAAGGCGATGAGCGCGGTGAGCGCGAGGCCGACGCCGAGGCGCGGCGCGAAGATCGGCGTGCCGGCGATGGTGTAGAGCTGGTACGAATTCAACGAGGGGAAGACGCGCGCCAGCAGGTTCCCGGTCGCCACCGCTTCCCAGGGACAGACGATCGCGTAGGAGAGCACCATCGTCCAGCCGGCGGCGAAGCTGACGAACGGCGGCATCACGCCTTCGGTGTAGGCAATCTCCGCCCCGGCGTCCTGAATGCGCTGAACCAGCCGCCCGTAGGTGTGGGCGATCGGAAAGAGCAGCAGGCCGCCGATCAGGAACCCCAGCATGCCGCCGCCCGGGCCGCCGCGCCCGAGCCAGTCGTCCATCAGCACGAGCCAGCCGACGCCGATCATCGAGCCGAACCCGAAGGTGAAGTACTCGAGGGTGCTCAGGCCGCCACGCAGTTTCGCCATCGCGCCGCACTATATCCCTGAAAACGTAGAATGCCTCGATGACTCACCAGCCGCGCGCGTCGTTCAAGTCCCCGCGTTTCGCGCAGCCCGCGACGTTCATGCGGCTGCCCTACGTCGAGGATCCGCGGGGTCTCGACGTCGCCATCGTCGGCGTGCCGTTCGACGGCGGGACGTCGTACCGGCCGGGCGCGCGCCTCGGTCCGCGCGAGATCCGCGCGCAGTCGTCGCTCATCCGGCCCTACAGCTATTTTCAGAAAGTGGCGCCCTTCGATCGGCTGAACGTCGCCGATACCGGCGACGTCGACGCGCCGCCCGTCAGCATCGAGAAGTGCTACGAGGCGGTCGAGGCTCGGATCGCGTCAATCCTCGAGGCCGGCGCGCGGCCGCTGGTCGTCGGCGGCGACCACTCGATCTCACTGCCGGTGCTGCGCGCGCTCGCCCGGCGGCACGGTCCGCTCGGCCTCGTCCAGTTCGATTCGCACATCGACACCTGGGACGAGTACTTCGGCGGCAAGTACTTTCACGGTACGCCGTTCCGCCGCGCGATCGAGGAAGGGATCGTCGACGGCAAGCGGTTCGTGCAGATCGGCATTCGCGGCCCGATGTACGGCGAAGACGATTTCGACTTCCATCGCGAGCACGGCATCACGATGATCGACATCGATCGCGTGAAGGCGCAGGGCGTCGTGAACACGATCGAGGCGGCGCGTCCGCTGCTCACCGGACCGGTCTACCTGACGTTCGACATCGACGCCGTCGACCCGGCGTTCGCGCCCGGCACCGGCACACCGGAAGTCGGCGGCCTGACCAGTCACGAGGCGCAGCAGCTGGTGCGCGGCCTGGCCGGTCTGCAGCTGGTCGGCGCCGACGTCGTCGAAGTCGCGCCGCCCTACGATGGTCCGGGTCAGATCACGTCGCTGCTCGCGGCGAATCTGCTGTTCGAGTGTCTGTGCGTGTTCGCGACATCTCCGCGCTGAAACCGCGGCACATCAAAGGAGGGTCCATGCGTCGTTGGTTGTTCGTCGGGTTGTTCGTCGCCCTGCTCGCGTTTCCGCTCGCCGGCCATGCGCAGGCGCCGGCGGGCCAGTCCGCCGCCGCGCCGAAGACGGTCTGGTACTTCTACCGCGTCAAGTGGGGATTCCAGGACGAGTATCAGGCGCTCTTCGCGCGCAACCACCTGCCCGTCCTGCGCGAGCAGATCAAGAGCGGCCGCATCGCCTCGGTCAAGACCTTCGTGCCGTCGTATCACGGCGACGGCCGGGCCGATTGGACCTTCGCGGTGCAGATTGTCTACAAGGACACGGCCGCGTTCGTCGCGCCTTCGAACGACGAAGACATCCAGAAGCGTCTCTACCCCGATCGCGCGAAATTCCTGAAGGAGGAGCAGCGGCGCTTCGAGATCCTCGACGCGCACTGGGACGTGCCGCTCAACGAGCTCGACTTGAAGTAGCATCGGGACGTGACGAGAATCTTCGCCTGCTGCGTCGCCGCGCTCGCCGCGGCGAGCTCCGTCTTCGGCGCCGAGCCCGTGCGCTATCGCGTCAGCTTTCCGGAGCCCGAGCATCGCTGGATGCAGGTCGAGGCGACGTTTCCCGAGCTGCCCGCGGGCACGCTCGAATTGAGGATGAGCCGCTCGTCGCCGGGCCGCTATTCGCTGCACGACTTCGCGAAGAACGTCTACGACGTCCGCGCGTTCGCGTCCGACGGGCGCGAGCTGCAGGCGACGAGGCCGGATCCGTACGGATGGAACGTCAGCGGACACGACGGCTCGGTGTCGGTCCGCTACAAGGTGTACGGCGACCGCATCGACGGGACCTACCTCGCGATCGATCGCACGCACGCGCACATCAACATGCCGGCGGCGATGATGTGGGCGCACGGTCTCGAGGCGCGCGCGGCGGCGATCGCCTTCGAGCCACCGGCGGGCGCCGCCTGGACGATCGCGACGCAGCTCCATCCGGGCTCGACCCCGCTCGAGTTCACGGCGCCGAATCTCCAGTACTTCATGGACAGCCCGGTGGAAATCGGCCAGATCGCGCTGCGCGAGTTCACGGTCGGCGACCGCCGCTTCCGCATCGCGCTTCACCACACCGGCACCGAGGCGGAGCTCGACGGCTACGCCAAGGACGTCGAGAAGATCGTCAAAGAGGAAGGGGCGATCTACGGCGAGTACCCGCGCTACGAGCCCGGGCACTACACATTCCTCGCCGACTACCTGCCGTGGGCCGACGGCGACGGCATGGAGCACCGCAACAGCACCGTCATCAGCCAGCGCGCCTCGCTGGCCCGCGACGGCCGGCGGCTGCTCGGCACCGTCGCCCACGAGTTCTTCCACTGCTGGAACGTGGAGCGCATTCGTCCCAAGGGGCTCGAGCCCTTCGACTTCGATCGCGCGAACCTTTCCGGCGAGCTGTGGCTCGCCGAGGGCTTCACGCAGTACTACGGGCCGTTGACGCTGCAGCGCGCCGGTCTCGAGGATCTCGCCTCTTCGGCCCGGACGTTCACCGGCCTGATCGAATCGGTCTCGAGCTACGGCCACCGCGTGCGATCGGCCGAGCAAATGAGCCAGATGGCGCCGTTCATCGACGGCGGCCGCACGGTCGATCGCACGAACTGGTCGAACACGGTGATCTCGTACTATCCGTTCGGCGGCGCGATCGCGCTGGCCCTCGATCTCACGCTCCGCGATCGGACCGACAGCCGCGTCTCGCTCGACGATTTCATGCGCGCGATGTGGAGAAAGTTCGGCGAGCCCGCCGAAGGACGCCCGGACGGGCGCGAGGGCTACGTCGATCGGCCGTACACGATCGCCGACGCCGAAGCCACGCTGGGAGAAGTCGCCGGCGACCGCACGTTCGCGCACGACTTCTTCGCGAAATACATCCAGGGCCACGAGGTGGCGAATTATTCGCGCCTGCTGGCGCGCGCCGGCTTCACGGTGCGCAAGCGCAACGCCGGCCGGGCCTGGCTCGGCGACGTTCGCCTCGAGGCGCGCGGCGGCAGCGCGCATCTCGCCACGCTCGTTTCACCGGACTGGCCGATCTATGCGGCGGGCATCGAGCAGGACGATGAGCTGCAGCAGGTCGACGGGCAGAAGATCGCCGCCGACGGCGACCTGGCGGCCGTCCTCACGCGGCGCAAGCCGGGCGATTCCGTGCAGCTGACGTTCGCCGATCGCGCCGGGTCGGCAAAGTCCGCGACGGTGACGCTGCAGGAAGATCCTCACGTCGAAGTCGTGCCGGTCGAGAGCTCGGGCGCGATCACCGCCGCTCAGCAGGCGTTTCGCGATCGCTGGCTCAAGTCGCGCTCGTAGCCGGATGATCGGATAATTCATCCATGGCGCTGCCGTGGCTTCGCATTCTCGAGACGGCGATTGGCTTCGTCGATCTGGCACGCAGCCGCCGCGCCCGGTCCGCACCTGAGTCCCTACCGGCGTCCAGCTCGGTCGAAGGGCTCGAGTCCACGAGCCGCGCCCTTGGCGGCCTGGAAACGCGTCTCGCCGGCGTGGTCGTCGCCGCTCTGAAGGAGGCGTTCGATCGCGACACCCGCCGCCTCGAGCTCGAGCGCGAACAGCTGGAAGCGGAGCGGCGGCGCGCCGAGCGTGCGTTGAAACTGGAGCTGCTGCGGCAGGCGGTCGATCGCGAGGTCGGACGGCTGCGGCTTCTGGCGGGAGTCGCCGTCACCGCGTGGATCGGCACGCTCTTCTTCTCGTCGCGTCTCGTCAGCGGCCCCTTCAGGGCGCGTGTGACCCTCGGCGCGGGATGGGTTCTGCTGCTCGGGGCGATCGCGGCGGCGTTCGCCGCGCAGTCCGCCGTCGGCGGCGCGCTGCGCGAAGACAGCGATCAGCTGCCCTCGACGTTCTCCGGCGCGATCACACCGTGGCTCATCGTCGCCGGCCTGGCGCTCGTCGGGCTCGCCGCGCTGATGTAGGTCCGGCTCTAGCCGGACCTACAGGCGCTCGAAGATCACGCCTGGCGAGAGTTTCCATTCGGGATCGAACGCGCGCTTGACGGCTCGCATCTGCTCGAGCCCTTCGGGTCCGTAGAGATCGCGCAGCAGTTCCTGCTTGATCGGATTTCTGCCGACGCCGTGCTCGGCCAGCGGCGCTCCGCCCATCCGCACCACCTCGCGGCCGAACGCGCGGATGGCTTCCTTGCCCGACTCCACGTCGGCGAGCGAGCGCGGGATGACGTTCGGGTGGAGATTGCCGTCGGAGATGTGCCCCCACACGGCGGCGTCGAGCCGGCGCCGCGCGAACTCGTCATCATAGAAGCGCATCAGCTCTTCGAGGCGATCGAAGGGCACGATCATGTCCGCCGCGGTCTTCGCGATGCGCGGATCGACGGTCTGCTTGGCGCGGCCGACCCGCGCGTTGACGGCGGCCGGCACCGCTTCTCGCAAACCGAGCAGCTGCCCGGCCCGCGCCTGATCCCCGGGCACGGCGACCTCCACGTCCTCGAGCACGCCGGCGCGATCGAGGACGCGGCAGAAGCGCGCGAGCGGCGTCTCGAGCTCGCCGAAGCGGCCGATCTCGTCGAACGCCTGCGCGGCCGACGTCGCCGGTGGAAGCTCCAGGGTGATGAGCAGGGCGATGGCGGCGGTCTCGGCGAGCTTCACGCCGAACTGACGATCGGCGCCGTCTTCACGAAGCAGCGCCAGACACCGGCCGTCCATGTGCTCGATCGCCGAAACCATCACCTCGCCGGACCGTCTCCTCAGTTCGTCGACGAGCGCCATCGCACGCCGGCGATCGTCGAGCGTCACGAACGCGAGGCAGAGCGCCGGCCGCTCCGGAATCACTCCCAGCGTGACCTCGGTCACAACGCCGAGCGTGCCCTCCGATCCCACGAGGAGGTCGACCAGGTCCATCGAGGACGCGGCATAGTAGCCGGCCGACAGCTTGGGCACGCACGGCATCCGGTAACGCGGGACGGGAACACGTCTCGCGCCTTCACGCAGCTCGATATCGAAGTATCCGTCTCCGTGCGCGCGCACGGCGCGGCGCTCGACGTCGAGGACGTCACCGCTCGGCAGCACCACGGTCAGCGCACGCACCCAGTCGCGCGTCGTCCCGTGCTTGAATGTCGCGGCGCCGGCGGCGTTGGTTGCGACGATGCCACCGACGAAGGCGCCCGTGAATGTCGGCACCGGCGGGTAGTACTTGCCGGCGGCGCAGAGCGCGGCGTCGAGCTCCGTCAGCGTCACGCCGGCTTCGACGCGCACGAAGTCGGCGCCGATCTCGAGGACGCGGTTCAGGCGGGCGGTGCTGAGGAGGACGCCGCCCATCGGCGTCGCGCCGCCGGTGAGCGACGACTGCGCGCCGATCGGCAGCACGTGCGCCGACTCGCGGAGGATGCGGGCGACGGCAGCCTCAGATCCCGGCGTCGCGACCGCATCGGCGTGGCCGCCAGGGAAATGCGCGGCGTCTTCGACGAACGCCGACAGCACGTCCGGATCCCGTCGAAGCGAGAGATCGTCTGGAGCGCCGCGCGGCGCGCGGGCGCGAATCGAATGGCCGGGCACGTCCTTCTATCTTAGGCGCTATAGTGAAGGCGCGATGGTCCGCGAGTTCGTCACGGTTGCGCGCGTTGGCGAGATTCCGCCCGGCAGTGCCCGGCAGCTCACCGTCGACGAACGATGGATCGCGCTGTTCAACGTCGACGGTTCGTATCATGCGCTCGATCAGCTCTGTCTGCACCGCGGCGGTCCGCTCTCCGAAGGCCATGTCCGCGACTGCATCGTCACCTGCCCGTGGCACGGCTGGCAGTTCGACGTGCGAAGCGGCGCGCTGGTGCAGGATCCCTCGGTCGGCGTCACGCGCCACGAGACGCGGATCGTTGGCGATGACATCCAGGTGCGCCTTGCGGACGAATAGCGCGCGCCGGCTGGCGGGCGGCGCAGCGGTCGCCATCGGAATCCTTGCGGCATCGATACCGGTCAGCACGAAGCGGCCGCACGGGTCCTGCTTTCTTTTGTACGAGATTGGCCGCGGCGAAGTCCGGCGCGAGCCGTCCGCGACCTGCGCGACCCGCGTTGCGCCGCAATCGACATTCAAGGTCCCGCACGCGCTGGCTGCGCTCGACGCCGGCGTCGTCGAGAACGTCAACGCCGTCATCGAATATGACGGTCACCAGGTCGACTTTCCAGCGTGGGGACGCGATCACACGCTCGCTTCGGCGATGCGCTACTCCGTCGTCTGGTTCTTCCAGGAGATCGCGAAAAGGCTCGGCGAACGGCGTGAACGCGAGTATCTGGAGCGCTTCGCCTATGGCAATCGCGATACTTCCGGCGGCTTGACGAGGTTCTGGCTCGGCACCTCCCTCGAGATTTCGCCGGAGGAGCAGCTCGCGTTTCTGCGGAAGCTCTACGCCGACGAGCTCCACGTGAAACGGCCGGCGATGGCCGCCCTTCGCGAGATCCTCGTGCAGCCGCCCGGCACCGTGATGAACGCAATGGGCGAGAATCCGTTCGCCGCGCCCTGGTCAGCAGACGCCGTCGTCAGCGCGAAGACCGGCAGCGGCCCGGCCGGCGGCGATACCGTTCGCTGGGTGGTCGGCCACGTCAAGCGCGGGTCGCGTTCGTGGATTTTCGTCAGCAACGTCGTCGGCGATGCGACGCTGCCGGCGAGGGCCGCCATCGATCAGGCCGAGCGTGCGCTGATCGCCGAGCGCGTGCTTCGCTGACAGATTCAGAAGAGGAGCCGCATGCGAGTACTGTCGATTGGTGTCATGGTCGGCGTGTTCGGCGCCGGACTGCTGACGGGCTCGGCCTTCGGCGCGCGCGGTGATGTGAGCAACGACACTCAGCGTGCCGGAGCGGACGTGTCGTGCGGCGCGACGTCGAAGGCGCAAGTGCGCACGACGCCGTACTTCGGGCTCGCGCGGCCGAAAGGGTCGGTCAGCGAGCTCGAGTGGCAGGTCTTCCTGCGCGACGACGTTACCAGCCGGTTTCCCGACGGACTGACCGTCTGGAAGGCGCAGGGCCAGTGGAAGCAAGCTGACGGCGTCACCGCGCACGAGCGCTCGAAAGTCCTCCTGCTCGTGCGTCCTGACACGCCGACGGCGCGCGTCTGCGCGGCGGCCTGAATTGCTCTACACGTTCGAGCTCGATCTCGCTGACGCCGATCGCGGCGTCTACGAGTCGCTGGAGCTTCGAGTGGCGCGGCATCCGTCGGAGTCCGAAGAGTACCTGGTGGCGCGAACGCTCGCCTACGCCCTCGAGTACGCCGACGGCATCAGCTTTTCGCCGGGAGGGCTCTCCGACCCGGATGAACCCGCGCTCACGGTTCGCGATCTGACGGGTGCGATCAAGGCCTGGATCGAGATCGGCAATCCGGACGCGGCCCGGCTGCACAAAGCCTCGAAGGCGTCGCCGCGCGTCGCGGTCTATACGCACAAGAACGCCGAACGCCTGGTCGAAAACCTCGCCAGCGCGCGGATTCATCGCGCGGACGCGCTCGAGATCTACGCCATCGATCGGGCGTTGATCGCGGCGCTGGTCCAGAGGCTCGAGCGGCGCCTGGCGTTCACGCTGACCGTGATCGAGCGTCACCTCTTTCTGTCGCTCGGTGCTGAAACGCTGACCGGCGCCGTGGAGCGGGTGCCGTTGTGACACAGGCGCGCCGCGAGCTCTCGAACGGTGCGCTGATTGTCGCGGGGATTCTGTCGGCGAGCTTTGGCCTGAAATCTTCAACGTCGTCCTGTTCGTCATCGCGATGTCGGTGCTCGGCGTCGCCTGCGCTCTACCCGATCCTTACGTATCTTGCGGCGGCGCGAACGCTCGATTTCGTGCTGTCGGCATCGAGGTTGGCGGACGTCGAGGGCGGCGTCGTGAAGCGCGCCGCGCTACATTGAGTTACTATCACCGCCCGGAGTTCTTCATCATGAAGCACGCACGATTCATTGCGCTTGTCTTCGCTCTCGGCGCGACCTATCTGGTGGGCCGCGCGCAGCAGCCTCCATCCGCGCCGAGGCCGGGCGGCCCGTTCGACGCGCTCCACTTCCGGCCAATCGGACCGGCGTCCATGTCCGGACGCATCGCCGACGTGGCGGTGTACGAAGCCAACCCGGCGATCTACTACGTCGGCACCGCACACGGCGGCGTGTGGAAAACGACCAACGCTGGCACGACGTTCGAGGCGCAGTTCCAGGACGTCAGTCTGATGTCGATCGGCGACGTCACGGTCTCGCAGAGCAATCCGGACCTGCTGTGGGTCGGCACGGGCGAGTCGAACAACCGCCAGAGCACCGGCTGGGGCGACGGCGTCTACAAGTCGACCGACGGCGGCAAGACGTTCGCGCACATGGGACTGCGCACGTCGCGCTACATCAATCGCATTCTGATCGATCCGCGGAACAACGACACAGTGTTCGTCGCTTCAACCGGCAGCCTGTGGGGCCCCGGCGGCGAACGCGGCGTGTACAAGTCGATCGACGGCGGCAAGACCTGGAAGCAGGTCCTGAAAGTCGACGATGACACGGGCGCGAACGATCTGGTGATGGACGCGACGAACAGCCAGATCCTGTACGCCACGATGTACCAGCGCCGCCGCAGCGCGTGCTGCATGAACGGCGGCGGACCCGGCAGCGGCCTGTGGAAATCGACCGACGGCGGCGAGACGTGGAAACAGATCAAGGGCGGCGGCTTTCCGGAAGGACCGCTCGGCCGAATCGCCGTCGACGTCTATCGCAAGCGGCCCAACATTCTGTACTCGCTCGTGGAGGGCCCGCCGCCGGCAGGCGGACGCGGCGGCCGGGGCGGACCCGCGGAGCCTGACGAAGCGCCGGCGCAGCCCGGCGGACGCGCCTCACTCATCGTCAGCGGCGTCAACGATCAGCCGACCGGCTTGTATCGATCGGACGATGCCGGCGTCACGTGGAAGAAGGTCAACAACGAAAACCCGCGGCCGATGTACTTCAGCCAGGTGCGTGTCGACCCGAACGATCCGGATGTCGTCTACTACGGCGGCGTCGGTCTGCACCAGTCGCTCGACGCCGGCAAGAACGTTCACGTCGACATCGCAGCGTCGACGCACGACGACGTCCACGCGATCTGGATCGATCCGGCGAACTCGAACCATGTGCTGATCGGCAACGACGGCGGGCTGGCGGTGAGCTGGGATCAGGCGAAAACCTGGAACTTCCTGCCGAATCTGCCGGTCGGGCTCTTCTATCACGTCAGCGTCGACAACGCGACGCCGTTCAACATCTGCGGCGGCATGCAGGACAACTACAGCTGGTGCGGGCCGAGCGCGGTCCGCGGCGCCGCCGGCATTGCCGGTTTCCACTGGTACACGGTGCAGGGCGGCGACGGCTTCGTGGCCATTCAGGATCCGACCGACTTCCGCATCGCCTACAGCGAGTCTCAGGACGGCAACATGGTGCGGCTCGATCGCGTCACCGGCGAGTCGATGTCGATCCGGCCAATCGCGCCGTCGGGCGATCAGCCGATCCGCTGGAACTGGGACACGCCGCTCGTCATGTCGCCGCACAATCCGAGCATCATCTACGCGTCGGGCAATCGCGTGTACCGCTCGTCGAATCGCGGGCTGACCTGGGAAGCGCTCGGCAGCGATCTGACGACCAACGCCAATCGCGACGACATCGTGACGATGGGCGTGAAGGGCAGCGACATCACCATCTCGAAGAACGACGGCATCCAGACGTGGCCGACGATCATCTCGTTCGCCGAATCGCCGAAGCGCGCCGGAGTCATGTACGCGGGCACCGATGACGGCAACGTGCAGGTGTCGCGCGAAGGCGGCCGCACCTGGACGAACGTGACGGCGAACATCCCGAACCTGCCGAAAGGCATCTGGGTGTCGGAAGTGGCGCCGTCGCGCTTCGACGAAGCCACGGTCTACGCCACGTTCGACGGCCATCGTCAGAACGACTTCGAGACCTACATCTACGTCAGCAAGGACTACGGCCAGAGCTGGCAGTCGGCCGCCGGCAACTTGAAGGGCGAAGTCGTCAAGACGATTACCGAAGATCAGAAGAACGCCGACGTGCTCTACATCGGTACTGAGACCGGGCTGTTCGTGACGACGGATCGCGCGAAGACCTGGACGCGTATCAAGGCGAACCTGCCGATGGTGCGGATCGACGAAATCACCCTGCACCCGCGCGACAACGCGATGGTGCTCGCGACGCACGGCCGCGCGCTCTGGGTGCTCGATCATCTGGAGCCAATCCAGGAGTACGCAGCCGCGCAGGCTGCAACGTCCGACGCGAAGCTGTTCTCGCCGCCGCCCTACGCGATGTACCGGCGTCCGTCTCGCGATCGCAACTACGAGTTCTGGGGCGATCAGACGTTCTACGGTGAGAACCCGCCGACGGCCGTCGTGCTGTCGTGGCTGAACAAGAAACAGGTCGGCGAGGTGAAGCTGCGCATCACGGACGCGGCGGGACGCGAAGTGCGCGAGCTGTCCGGTCAGACGCTGGCGAAGAGCAACACGCCCGGCATCCAGATGGCTTGCTGGGATCTGCGGGTGCAGCCGGCTCCCGCGCCCGAGGGACGGGCTGGACGGGCAGGAGGGGCTGGAAGGGCGGGACAGGCGGAACAGGCAGGACAGGCAGGAGGGGGAGGCACAGAGGTCAGTCCCTTCGGTGCGGGTTGTCCGGTCGCGAATGCTGGCGGCGGTGGCGGCTTCGGGTTTGGCGGACCGACCACGGCGGGACCATTCGTCCTCGGCGGCAACTACAAGATCGAGCTGATGGTCGACGGCAAGTCGGTCGACTCGAAGACGCTGAAGGTCACCGAGGATCCTGAAGTCGCCCTCACCGCCGTCGAGCGGAAGCGCCAGTACGACATGGCGATGGAGATGCACACGCTGCAGGCGCGTGTGGTCGACGCTCAGAACGCGCACGCGGCGTTGACTCGGCAGCTGAACGAGCTGTCGACGACGCTCGGTGGACGGAGTGACGTGCCGGCCGACGTCAAGTCGTCGTTCGAGGTGCTGAAGAAGGACGTCGATGCGCTGGGGCCGAAGCTGACGCCGCCGGCCGGCGGCCGCGGCGGTGGCGGCGGCGGACGCGGCAATACCGAAAACATCGCGACGAAATTGGGACAGGCGAAGGGCACGCTGATGGGCGGGATGCTCGTCGGCGAGCAGACGACGAACGCGTTCAGCGAGGTCAAGGCGCAGACGCCCAAGGTGATCGCGGATCTGAACGCGGCGATCGCCAAGGCGTCGACCGTCAGCGCGTCGCTGGCGCGCTATAACCTCACGCTCACGGTGCCGCAGGCGATCAAGGCGCCGGACGCGGCGCCCGCGCGACGATCGAGCGGCGCGCCACGAGAGTGATTCGGGATTCGAGGTTCGGGATTCGACATTCGAGACTCGTGATTTGAATCGTGCACTGCTCATCCTGACGAAGCGGGCGGCCGACTACCGGTCGCTGGTCGAGGCCGCCCGCCTTCGGTCGCTCACCATCGCG
>Ga0081539_10005083_pt1 | contig 13786 bp, 21 predicted proteins | sample TabmetS4T2R2_FD_71023 | JGI IMG/M metagenome (GOLD analysis project Ga0081539, IMG submission 71023) | Tabebuia heterophylla rhizosphere microbial communities from the University of Puerto Rico - S4T2R2 | ecosystem: Host-associated > Plants > Roots > Rhizosphere ...
CGGCGCTCTTGCCCGACGGCTGGGAGCCCGCCGCCGAAGACCTGGCCTGGGCGAGGAAAGCCCGTCCGGACCTGACGAGGGCGCTGATCGATCTCGAAACAGAGCGGTTCCGGAATGACGCCGCGGCGAACAACCGGATGCAGCACAACTGGGGCCCGGCGTGGCGCAACTGGGTCAGCAAGGCCGACGTGGCGCCTGAGTCCGGCGACGATTTCGAGACCAGCACCCAACGCGCGATCGCAGCCAGCAAGCGGAGGTACGCCTCGTCATGACCATCGACGACCTGCTGGCTGCCATGCGGGGCGCCTTCCGGCTGTTCGACGACAAGGCCATCGAGCAGTGGGGCGGCGTGTTCCGCCGGCAGTTCCAGCGCCATGAAGGCCCGCGCCTCGAGGAAGCGTGGATGGACCTGCTGGCGAGCTTCAAGCCTGGCCGGACGCAGGCCTATCCGTTGCCAGCCGATCTCGATGCGTACCTGCCGGGCGGGCTGAAGCTGCCGAGCAGCGGCCCTGCGCTCGATCTCAAGGGCCACGCCGAGCGCAAGCGCCGGCTGACCGCCACGTGGCGGGAGACCCAGGGCGAGAGGATCGCAAAGGCGCGCGGCAACACCATCGCCATGGCCTGCGAATGGGCCGTCGCCGACATCGCGCAGATGCGGGCCTGGAACCCCGAGCCGGAGGACATCCTGCTGAGCGTCGAGTACATCCAGATCTGCGAGGACCGCGTCGTCAGCAGCGAGCGCAACCAGGCGTTCGGACCATGGGCGCTGCGCGAGGAGAACGCCGATCGCTGGGAGCGCGAGATGGCGCAGTGCCGCGAGCTCGTGCGCGCCAACCGCAGGCCGGTCGTCGAGCTCAAGCCCAAGGATGAGGGCACCAAGACAGGCCCGTCACCGTTCGCGGTGGCGACGAAGGCCCGCCTCGCCGAGCTCGCCCAGGCGCGACGCGAGGGCAGGGAGCCGCCGCCCAGGCTCGAACCGATCGACGACTTCGGGGTGGCCGGGTGATGCCCGAAACCCACGCCATGCAGCGGGCGCGCGAGCGCTACGGCATCGAGATCTCACGCCGTGAGATGGGCAGGATTGCCAGGCGCTGCTTCTCCGGCGAGGGCTTGGTCGGCCATCTCGCGGGCGGCGCGCAGCATCACATGATCATCGTCGGCGAGCGCGTGCTCTGGGTCGTCTACCGCAAGCCCAGCCCCGGCGTCCGCTCGCCGATCGGCGTCGTCGTCACCATCCACCCGCCAGAGGTCGCCACGTTGCAGGCCAAACACGATCATCGCCACATGCGCCGGCGGAAGGGGTGGAAATGAACAAGCCCCGCCCCGTGAACCACGACAAGGCCGCCGCGGCCCTGGTGCTGCTGATCAACCAGCACATCGACAAGCCATGCCCGACGCGGGAGCACATCATGACGGTGACGGGCTTGCAGCGGCGCGCGGTCTGGCCATTTATCGAGGACATGCAGAGCCGGGGCGTCATCGAGATCGAGCAGCGCGGCACGCCGCCCAACGTCTGGCGGCGCATGCGCGTGTTCGGGCGCGAATGGACAGACTGGACCGAGCGGAAGGCGGCCGCTTGCGATGCCGGCGCTTGAGAACCCGAGGCACGAGCGCTTCTGCCAGGAATACGTCATCGACCTCAATCAGACGCAGGCCTACGTCCGGGCCGGTTATGCCGCGAAAAACGCCGACGCCAACGCCTGCCGCCTGATGGGAGATGAGAGGGTTCTGGCACGCATCGCGGAACTCAAGACCGAGCGCGGCAAGGCGCTGGCGATCACCCAGGACAGCGTCGTTCTCGACCTGGTGATGCTGAGGGAGAACGCGCGCGGCGCCGGCAACTTCGGACCGGCGGTGAAGGCTGCCGAGCTGATCGGCAAGCACATTGGCATGTGGCCGACGAAGATCGACGTGCAGGGGAGCATCGCGCTCGGCGACCTGGTGAAGCGGGCGCACCGCAAATGACCGACCTGCCTCCCGAGGAGATCCTGAAGCTCTGGGCCGACAAGCCCCAGGTGTTCGTGCGCGAGGTGTTCGGCATCACGCCCGACGCCTGGCAGGACGAGGTGCTGGAGGCCTTCCCGCACCGCCAGCGGCTCGCGATGAAGGCGTGCAAGGGGCCAGGCAAGACGGCGGTGCTGTCGTGGCTCGCGTGGAACTTCCTGCTGACCAGGCCGTACCCCAAGATCGCGGCGACGTCGATCACCGGGGACAACCTCAAGGATAATCTGTGGGCCGAGATGGCGAAGTGGCAGTCCGAGTCCGAGCTGCTGACGGCCGCCTTCGACTGGACGCGCACCAGGATCAGCGCGAAGGAATCGCCAGAGACCTGGTTCATGAGCGCCCGCACGTGGCCGCGCGGCGGCGACAAGAACCAGCAGGCCAACACACTTGCCGGCTTCCGTGCCGAGTACGTGATGTTCATCCTCGACGAATCGGGCGGCATCCCCGAGGCGGTGATGGCGGCGGCCGATGCGGCGCTGGGCACCGGCGTCGAGGGCCACATCGTGCAGGCCGGCAACCCGACGCACCTCGAGGGGCCATTGTACAATGCCTGCACGAAGGACCGGCGCCTGTGGCACGTGACGGAGATCACCGCCGACCCGGACGATCCGATGCGCAGCACGCGCGTGAAGGCCGAATGGGCGCGCGAGCAGATCCAGAAGTACGGCCGCGACAATCCGTGGGTGCTGATCAACGTGTTCGGCAAGTTCCCGCCCGGCTCGCTCAACACCCTGATCGGCCCGGAAGAGTGCGCCGAGGCCCAGCGGCGGGCCTACCGGGCCGACGACCTGGCCGGCCATGCTCGAGTCCTGGGCGTCGATGTGGCGCTGTTCGGCGACGACGCCTCGGTGATCTTCCCGCGTCAGGGCCTGGTCGCGTTCGAGCCGATGAAGTTCCGCAACGTCGAGCCGCGGCAGGGCGCCGGCGCGGTGGCCCGCAAGTGGCAGGACTGGAAGGCCGATGCCTGCTTCGTCGACGACACGGGCGGGTTCGGGCGCGTGTGGATCGAGCACCTGCGGCTCCTTGGCCGCTCGCCGATCGGCGTGGGCTTCGCGGGGAAGCCCAACGATCCCAAGTTCGAGAACAAGCGGGCCGAGATCTACTTCGCGGCCACCGACTGGATCAGGAGCGGCGGCCAGCTGCCGCCCAACTGTCCCGAGCTGATCGCGGCACTGTCGCAGACGACGTACAGCTTCCGCGGCGACCGGCTGCTGCTCGAGCCCAAGGACCAGGTGAAGCTGCGGCTCGGCTACTCGCCGGACGACGCCGACGCCTTCGCGCTGACCTTCGCCCAGCCGGTCACCACCCAGGGCATGGGTGGGTCGATTTCGGTCGGCCGCACCATCCACGAGTACGACCCGCTCGAGGACGCCTGACGCACTTCCGTTGACCAGATTGGGAGGATGCGCGGGCTTGGGCATATCTTGCGCGCCCATGGGAATCTTCAGCGCGCCAGCGCGTCCGTACCTGCCGCCGATGCCGTCGCCTCCGCCGCCCCCTCCGACGCCGGTCGACCAGGCCGCCGAGGCCGCGGCGATGCGGACGAAAAGCGAGCTGGCGGCCGCGAGCGGGTACGGCAGCACGAACAAGACGGGCGGGCAGGGTGTGACGACGCCGGCGTCGACGCAGTTCAAGACGCTTTTGGGGCAGTAGGTTTCGCGCGGGGCTGTGGGCCGCCGCGAGTGTAAGCGTAGGAGTTGAGTAACCGTGGCGGCCCAGGTCTACAGCGCAGACGAGATGCGGGACATGCAGGATCCCGACCTGCGCCAGTACTACCTGGCGCGGCTCTCCGCACTGGACCGCGATCGCACGAGCTACTGGGGCACCTGGCGCGACCAGGCGGCCTATTTCGCGCCTCGCCGCGGCAACTTCCTGGTGTCTGCAAACGACACCCAGCGCGGCCGCCGCCGTGATTCCCGCGTGATCGACAACACCCCGCTCCTGTCCGCCCGCATCATGGCGTCGGGCATGATGGCCGGCATCTCCTCGCCGGCGCGCCCGTGGTTTCGCCTGCGGCTGGGCGACGAGATCGTGACCGCCGACGCGGGTGTGCGGGCGTGGCTGGACGAGGTCCAGAAGCGCATCCTCGTCGTGTTCGACAGTTCGAACCTCTACAACTGCCTGCACACGCTCTACGGCGAGCTCGGCATCTTCGGCACCGCCGCGCTCTGGGTCGACGAGGACGAGGAAGACATTGTCCGCGGCTACACACTGACCGCCGGCGAGTACTGGCTGGCGGCATCGCAGCGCGAGGCGGTCGACACGCTCTACCGCTCGATGTGGTGGACCGTGCGCAAGATCGTGGGAAAGTTCGGCCGCGACACGGTGTCGGCCGGCATCCGCCAGGCCTACGACAACGGCCAGCTCGACCTCGAGTACGAGATCGTGCACGCCATCGAGCCCAACCCGAAGGCCTTCCCGCCAAGTGCACGGCCCGGCGATTCCTATCGCCCGTGGCAGGGTCGGTTGTCGCGCGAGCTGCCCTGGCGCTCGGCCTGGTTCGAGCGCGGCCAGCAGGGCGAGCGGCAGCTGCTGCGCATCTCGGGCTACGAGGAGTTCTGCTGCATGGCGCCGCGCTGGGAGGTGGCGGGCAGCGACACCTATGGCTCGGCGTCGCCCGGCTGGGTGGGTCTGGGCGATTCCCAGCAGCTCCAGGTTCAGCAGCGCCGCAAGCTCGAGCTGATCGACAAGCTCAGCAAGCCGCCCATGGTCGGGCCCGTCGCGCTCAAGAACCAGCCCGCCTCGCTGCTGCCCGGCGGCATCACCTACATGGACGACACGAGCGGCAAGGCGTTCCGGGCGGCGATCGAAGTCAAGCCCGAGGCCGTGACGGCCGTGAGCAACGATATCCTGCAGACGCAGGAGCGCATCAAGTCCGCGTTCTACGCCGACCTCTTCCTGATGATGGTCGAGAGCGACCGCCGCGAGATCACGGCGCGCGAGGTCGACGAGCGCCACGAGGAGAAGATGCTGATGCTGGGGCCGGTGCTCGAGCGTCTGCACGACGAGCTCCTCGACCCGCTGGTCAAGCGCGTGTTCAACATCATGGCGCGCAACGGCCTGATCCCGCCGCCGCCGCAGGGCCTCGACCTCGCCCGCCTGCAGATCGAGTTCATCTCGCTGCTGGCCTCGGCGCAGAAGGCTGCCTCGACCGGCGCGATCGAGCGCTTCTGGCAGTTCGGCGCCCAGGTCGGCGCCATCAAGCCCGAGGCGCTCGACCGGCTCGATCCCGACGGCACCATGGAAGCCTACGGCGACATGCTGGGCGTGCCGTCGGGCATCCTGGTGCCGATCGACCAGGCGCGGGCGGTTCGCGCCGCCAAGAACAAGGCGATGGCCGAACAGGCGGCGCTCGCCCACGCCGAGCAGCTCGCCACCGTGGGCAAGACCGCGAGCGAAATCGACGTCGGCGGCGGCCAGAACGCCGTCAGCGCCGTGCTGAACGGAGGGGCGTGATGGCGATCAGGAATCCGGCACACGTGAAGGGCCTGCGCGACTCCGTCCATGCGGCGATCCAGGCATTCGCCAGGCTGAGCGGCCTCGGCGACCGGGACATCGACGGCGGCGATGCGGTGACGGGCATCACCATGGCGCTGCGCGACATCATCCAGAGTTCTCCCGATGGGCTCACGCGGGCGCGGCTCGCTGCACAGGCGATCGAGGTCCTGAAGGATGCCGGCAGCCGGCCGGTGATCGTGCCGGCGCGCGAGATGCCGGTGGCGAGGCACTGATGGACGACCGCGCCCAGGCCCTCGCGCTGGCCAGGCAGATCGAGCACGACGCCTCGCTGGCGTGGGCGCTGCCGCTGGTGCGCGAGTTCCTGAAGCTCGTCGAGGCCGAGAAGAAGCGGGAGCGCCGCGATGGCTGAGCCGCTCACCGAAGCCGGGCCGCTCGGCGACAAGCGCGCCGAGGACAAGGCGGCCAAGAAGGGCCGCACGGCCGCCCAGCAACATGACGAAGCCATCCGCTGGGTCATGGGCGATGCGCGCGGCCGGCGCGTCGTGTGGGCGCAGCTGACCGATGCCGGCGTGTTCACGCTCAGCATGGACGGGCGCGGCACCGAATGGACCGCGTTCAACGAGGGCAAGCGCGCGCTGGGGTTGAAGCTCCTCGGCGACGTGATGCGGCTTGCCCCCAACCTCTACCTGACGATGGCGAACGAAGGAGCCGACGATGGCGGACGATCCGACCCCGAATCCTGACCCGACACCGGTCAATCCCGAGCCGTCGCTGCTCAGCCAGCCCGCGCCCAACGGCGATCCGCCGCTGGCCAAGACGTCTGACCAGGTCGCGGCCGAGGCCGAGTCGGCCAAGCGCGTCGAGGCCTGGACGGGGGCAACGGAGCTCGAGGCCCGCAAGGCGGCCTATGCGGCGCTCACGCCCGAGGAGAAGGCCGCCGCGTTCAAGGGCCTGAAGCCCGAGGACGCGAAGGCACTCGGCATCGAGGATCCGGCGATCCCGGTCTACACCGAGTTCAAGATGCCAGAGGGCTTCAAGCTCGACGCCGAGGCGATGAAGCCGGCGCTCGACCTGTTCAAGGAATCGCGCCTGCCGCAGGACCAGGCGCAGAAGTTCATCGACCTTGCGCTGTCGCGCGAGAAGGCCGCCGCCGACCGGCAGATGCAGGCCTTCGTCGACACGCAGAACCAATGGGTCTCGGCGATCAAGGCGGATCCCGAAATCGGCGGCACCAAGCTGCAGGCCTCGCTGGCCGCGGCCGCCCGCGCGATCGATCGCCTCGCCATCCCGGGACTCAAGGACGCGCTCAACCTGACCGGCGCCGGGAACCATCCCGACGTCGTGAAGGCCTTCGTGCGCGTCGGGCAGCTCATGTCCGAGGATCGCTTCGCGCCTGGCCATCCGCCCGCGCCGAACCCTCCGCGGTCGCCTGCCGAAGTCATCTACGACGGCGGCCCGAAACAGTCGGCCGACGCCTGATCCCCCTCATTGGAGTAGCGTAAATGGCAACTCTTGCTTCAACCGCCCTCACCCTCGCGGAGTGGGGCACCCGACTGGATCCCGGCGGCAAGCCCGCGGCGATCATCGAGCTTCTCGGCCAGACCAACGAGATGCTCACCGACATGCTCTGGATGGAATGCAACGACGGGCAGGGCCACAAGACCACCGTGCGCACCGGCCTGCCGTCCGCCACCTGGCGCCTGCTGAATTACGGCATCGCCAAGTCCAAGAGCACCACCGCCCAGGTGCGCGACGCCACCGGCATGCTCGAGGCGGTGAGCGATATCGACAAGGCGCTGGCCGACCTCAACGGCAACACCGCCGAGTTCCGGCTCGGCGAGGACATGTCGTTCATCGAATCGATCAACCAGACCATGCAGGGCCAGGTGATCTATGGCAGCACGGCGGCCACTCCCGAGCGCTTCAACGGGCTTTCCGTGCGCTTCAACTCGACGTCGGCCGGCAACGGCGGCAACGTCATCTCCGCCGGCGGCTCGTCGAACACCAACACCTCGATCTGGTTGATCGGCTGGGGGCAGAACACCTGCCATGGCATCTTCCCCAAGGGCAGCAAGGCCGGGCTGCAGGTGCGCGACCTCGGCGAGCAGCCGCTGTACGACGCCAACGGCAACTTCTACCCGGGCTACCGCACCCACTACAAATGGGACTGCGGGCTCACGGTGCGTGACTGGCGCTACGTGGTGCGCATCGCCAACGTCAACGTCACGGCGGGCGCGGTCACCACGACCAGCCTGGTGAACTACCTGATCACGGCGCTGAACAAGGTGCCGGCGATCGCTGCGGCCGGCAACAGCCCGCCCCCGGGCGCACCGGGCGGCACCATGACCCGCCCGGGTCAGGTCAACTGGTCGTTCTACATGAACCGCACCGTGCGCACGGCCTTCGACATCCAGGCGATGGCGAAGACCAATGCGTTCTTCACGGTCGAGACGCGGGACGGCAAGCCCTACACGGCCTTCCGTGGCATCCCGCTGCGCATCTGCGACCAGATCCTCAACACCGAAAGCAACGTGTCCTGAGCGGGCGCGGGATAGGAGATCCACCATGATCCTCGACAAACAGAACCTGTTCAGCGACGCACAGACCCTCGTCGCTTCGGTCGGCGCGTTCGCCTCGACGAACGTCATCGATCTCGGCATCGCTCGCGACATCGGCGGCGCCACGCGCCCCGAGATGCAGCTCGTCTGCCAGATCGTCACCACCTACCTCGCCTCGGGCGGCGCCTCGACGCTGACCGTGGCGCTGCAGACCTCGGCCGACAACTCGAGCTGGACGACGCTCGCGAGCTCGGCCGCGATTGCCAAGGCCACCCTGGTGGCCGGCTACGAATTCGGGTTCACCTACTTCCCGGATCCGACCAGCCGCTACCTGCGGCTGCTCTACACCATCGCCACCAACGACGGCACCGCCGGCGCGATCACTGCGGGCTTCGCGGCAGCGAAGGACCTGCAGGCCTACTACGCCCGCGGCTACACGGCCTGACCGACCGGGGAGGGGCCCAGCCACGGGCCTCTCCCTCTTTCCCCTGAGCAATGGAGGACAGCATGGCAATGGCAAAGTACCGGGCCAAGGAGCGCTGCTACATCGGCGACATCGAGCGCCAGGAGGGCGACGAGTTCGTCCACGACTTCGGCAAGCATGGTCCGCCCAAGCACGTCGAGGAAGTGAAGGACGAGAAGCCGCCGAAGGAGTAGGCCATGGGGAATCCGCACGACCGCGCCGAGGATCTCGGCTGGGAGGCCAGGGATGGCAGGCTGCTCGCCCTGAACGGCAGGGGCGCGGCGGCCGACGTCACGGTCGACAACGTGGCCGCCGCAGGCCTTACCCTCGATGGCACCGACGTCACCGCGAGCGCTGCGGAGATCAACCGCGCAGCCGACGTCTCGGCCCGCGTCCAGGAGCTCACCGCATCGGGCGCGGTCACCGCCGGCGTCCAGTCGATCGAGCTCAACCACGCCTCGACGCCGATCGCGGCCACGATCGCCAACCTCGCGAACCATCCCGGCCTGCTGGTCATCAAGGACACGTCGGCCACCGGCACCGCAGGCCACACCGTCACCCTGACCGCCGGGACCTTCGACGGCACCAACACGGTGGCGACGCTCAATGCGCGCGACGAGATGCTGGTCGTGTATGTCGATTCGGCCGGGCGTGGGCAGGTGGTCGCCAACGTCGGATCGGTGGGATTGTCCACGTAGGAGGGCGCCATGGTTTCGCTGAAGATGACCGACGCCGAGGCCAAGGCCGAAGGCTACGGCAAGCCGGAAGACGTCAAGCCGCCGGAATATCCGTGGGGCACGCGGCTCACGGTCAACAACGACGTCGTGAAGGCGCTCTTCCCCGGCGGCATGCCGAAGATCGGCACCGAGCTGCCGGTCACCGGCAAGATGCGCGTGGTCGGCTGCATCGAGGAGGACCGGCAGGGCGAACCGCCGCGGCTATCGGTCGACCTGCAGATGACCGAGCTCGACGTCGCGCAGGAGAGCAGCAAGCCGAGCGCTGCCGAGCGTCTCTACCCTGGCGGCCCGAGGCAGTAGCCCGTGCCGTCGATCACCGACATCTGCAACGCCGCGATCTCCCATTGCGGCACACGGTCGAAGATCAGCTCGATCGACGAGGGCAGCGCCGAGGCCAACGCCTGCCTCGCGCACTTCGCCATGGTGCGCGACGCGACGCTGCGGGCGTTCGACTGGAACTTCGCCCGCGTGACGGTGGCATTGGCGACCCTCGAGAACCCGCCGGCGCGCTGGGCCTACAAGTACAGCCTGCCGGTCGACTGCATCCGCGTGCGGCGGCTGAACGACGTGCCGTTGCTGCGCTATCCCGAGACCTTCTACGAGCTCGCCGCCGACAAGGACTCGACGGGCGCCTACGTCTCGGTGCTGCTGACCAACGCCGCCGAGATGCGGATCATCTACACCGCCCGCGTCGAGGATCCGCTGCGCTGGGATGCGGGCTTCGTCGATGCCGTGAGCTATGGTCTGGCCGCGCGCATCGCCTTCGAGCTCACCGGCAAGGAGGAGCGCCAGGCGGCGCTGACCAGGCTGTGGCAGGGCATGCTGCGCGAGGCCGAGGCCTCGAGCGCCAACGAGGAGAGCGCTCTCAACCGCACCTACGTGCCCGAGGCGCTGGCGGCGCGCGGCTATGACGACGGTCTCGGCGAGTTCGGCCAGGTCTACCCGGTGCCGCCGTGGCTACCCTTCCCGTAATCCAGCCCTCGTTCGCCGCCGGCGAGCTGTCGCCGTTCCTGTACGGCCGCGTCGACCTCGCGAAGTTCCATGTCGGCGCGCGCACGATGCTGAACTTCTTCGTGCACCCGCACGGCGGCGCCAGCAACCGCCCGGGCACGCGCTACGTGGGCAATGTCGACGACCACGACGTGCGCCACCGGCTGGTCCCGTTCCGCTTCCGCTCCTCGCCCGCCGGCCAGAACTACGGCCTGGTGTTCGGCGACATGACCATGCAGGTGGTGAAGGACGGCGGCTTCGTCGAGAGCTCGCCCGGCGTCATCTACACGCTCGCCACGCCCTGGGCGGCCGCCGACCTGCCGCTGCTCAAGTTCGTCCAGTCGGCCGACACCATGACCATCACCCACCCGGGCTACGCGCCGCGCCAGCTCACGCGCACCGGGCACGCCAACTGGACGCTCAGCACGATCACCTTCGCGCCCTCGGTGGACGCGCCGACCAACCTCGCGGCCTCGGCCGCGGGCACGGCGGCCTACATCGAGGTCACGACCATCGCCGACACCGGCGAGGAGAGCCTGCCCACGGCGTCGGTGGGCAGCTCGAGCGCCAGCGCCGGCACCTGGACGTGGGACGCCATGCCCAATGCCGTGGCCTACAACGTCTACAAGAAGAAGGGCAGCATCCACGGCTTCGTGGCGCAGGTGACCGACGCCACCTGGACCGACGACACCATCGCGCCCAACATCGGCAACACCCCGCCCGGCAGCCGCAACCCGTTCTCGGGCGCCGGCGAATGGCCGGGCTGCTCGACCTACTACGCCCAGCGCCAGGCCTTCGGCGGCAGCACCAACAAGCCGCAGCATTTGTGGTTCTCCGTCACCGGCGCCTTCAACAACATGAACGTGAGCCAGCCGACGCGCGACGACGACGCCATCACCCGCGCCCTGGTCTCCCGCGAGGTCAACCAGGTGCGCCACCTGGTGCCGGTGGGCAAGTCGATGCTGGTGATGAGCTCGGGCGCGGAGTGGCGCTGCTATCCCGGCCCGTCGGCCAATGCGCTGACGCCGGGGTCGTGCGTCACCGAGGTGCAGTCCTCGTTCGGCTGCTCGGACGTGCCGCCGATCCTGGCCGGCAGCTCGCTGCTGTTCGTGCAGGAGCGCGGATCGCGGGTGCGGGCGCTCGAGTTCGAGCTGCTGCAGGACCAGTTCCAGGCCAAGGACATGTCGATCCTGAGCCAGCACCTGCTGTTCGACACCGGCGCGCAGTACGCGATCGAGGAATGGGCGTTCGCCGAGGAGCCGTTCCGCATCGTGTGGGCGGTGCGGAGCGACGGCGTGCTGCTGGGCTTCACCTTCATGCGCGAGCACGAGGTGTTCGCCTGGCACCGCCACACCACCGACGGCGTGGTCGAGAGCGTGTGCAGCGTGCCCGAGGCCACGGCCGGCGGCGCGCTGCTCGACGCGACCTACCTGATCGTGCGGCGGACGGTCGGCGGCGAGACGCGCCGCTATGTCGAGCGCCTGCAGGAGCGCACGTTCGCCACCGTGGCCGACGCCTGGTTCGTCGACTGCGGCCTGATGTACGACGGCGCGCCGGTCGACGAGGTCACGGGCCTCGACCATCTCGAGGGCAAGACGGTGGCCATCCTGGGCGACGGCTCGGTGGTGCCGAGCCAGGTGGTGAGCGGCGGCGCGGTGAGCCTCGACGGCGCGTACAGCAAGGTGATCGTCGGCCTGCCCTACACAGCGGACCTCGAGACGCTGAACCTCGAATTGCCGGTCGGCGGCACCAGCCAGGGCCGCATGAAGAAGATCCCGCTGGTGACCTTGCGCGTGAAGGACTCGCGCGGCGCCAGGGTGGGGCTCAACCAGACGGTCCTGCAGGAGGTGAAGCAGCGGCAGAGCGAGGCGCTGGGTTCGCCGATGCAGCCCTATTCGGGCGACTGGCGCGTCACCATCCCGAGCGAATGGAACACCGACGGCCGGCTGTTCGTGCGCCAGGGCTATCCGCTGCCGGTCACCGTGCTCGACCTGATCCCCGACGTGGCGCCCGGCAAATGATCACCACCGAGCCCGCCACCATGGTGCACGCCGCGCGGATCAACCTCCGACCGGGCGATGCGCGGGAGATCGCGGCGCTCGGCCTCACGATGGAAGAGGCTATGCGCACGAGCCTCGCCGGGGCGCTGTGGGCCGAGGCGTACCTGGTCGACGAGGAGGTGGCGGCGATCGTGGGGCTCAGCGTCGGCTCGCTGCTGGGCGGCGTCGGCGTGCCGTGGCTGCTCACCGGAGTGCCGGTCGACCGGCACCACAAGGACTTCCTGCGGCTCACCCGCGCCGGCGTCGCGCGCATGCGCCGGGAATTCGCGGTGCTCACCAACATCGTACACGCCGAGTATGTCGAGGCCATCCGCTGGCTGCGCTGGCTGGGCTTCTCCGTCGTGGCGCCGGTGCCGGTGCCGCCGCATGGCGCGCCGTTCTGCCGCTTCGAGATGAGGACCGCATGAGGCCGATGGAATATCAGCGCCGATCGCTGTACGGCGGCGCCGTCTGCCGGGGGCCAGCGGCCCCGTTCATCGCCATCGCCGCCACCGTGGCGTCGACCGCGCTCTCGGCCGCCGGGCAGATTCAGCAGGCCAACGCCACGTCTGCCGCATCGGGCTACCAAGCCGAGGTCGCGCGCCGCAACATGCAGGTCATGGAGTGGAACGCCCAGCGCGCGCAGCAGGAGGGCCAGGCAGAGGAAGACAAGGCGCGGCTTCGGACAGCCCAGATCAAGGGTGCCCAGCGCGCGGCGCTCGCCAGCCAGGGCGGCGACGTCAACGAAGGCAGCAACCTCGATATCTTGGGCGACACCGAGCGCGCCGGCGAGACCGATGCGCTGACGATCCGCAGCAACGCCGCTTTGCGGGCGTATGGCTTTCGGGTGCAGGGCGCGAATGCCGGCGCCCAGGCCGGCCTGTTCGACATGGCGTCGGCCAACGCTACAGCCAATCTACCTTTTTCTGTGGGGTCCACGCTCCTCGGCGGGGCGAGCTCGCTGGCCGACAAGTGGATGGCTTGGAAGGGCAAGGCCTGATGCTAGCGCAGGCGATCCGAGTAGGTGTAGCAGGCGCCGTTGTTGCCCTCGTAGGCGTAGCGCTCGATGAGTCCCTGCGCGTCGACGATGGCGCGAAGGGTGCACGACAGGTTCGAATCGGAGTAGGTGTAGCTGGTCGACGTCGCGGTAATGGGGCGGCCCCCGACATATCCCGTGGTCGTCGACGTCGTCGGATTGACCGACACGTACGACATGCTGGTCGACCAGACGTAGACCTTCCGGCCCATGATGGTCTGCTCGGCGTTGGGAAAACCCAGCTTGGCGACCAGGCTGTCGATCGGCTTGCCCTTGTATTTGGGCAGTTCCTCATCGAGCACGCTGAACGACGTGCATCCCGCGACCAGCAACGCCAACCAAAGGTAGCGCATCTCTCCCTCCTGCCCCACGAGGGCGGGACGCTACCACAGGTCGGGGAGGCGGCGTAAATGGCCTTCACCTTCCCGGATTACAGGATTCCGGTCGAGCGGGCCCAGGGCGGCGGCGTGGGCGGCTTTTCGGTCAACGCGCCCCTGGAG
>Ga0081539_10005084_pt1 | contig 13786 bp, 8 predicted proteins | sample TabmetS4T2R2_FD_71023 | JGI IMG/M metagenome (GOLD analysis project Ga0081539, IMG submission 71023) | Tabebuia heterophylla rhizosphere microbial communities from the University of Puerto Rico - S4T2R2 | ecosystem: Host-associated > Plants > Roots > Rhizosphere ...
GACGACCAGCTTCACCGAACCGCGCCTCTTCCATCATCGCGGTGATTGTCGATCTTGCCGCGTTCGCGTCGGGCACAATCACGACGCCTTTGCCGAGGGCGAGCCCGTCGGCCTTGATGACCACGGGAAAATCAACCGTACCGCAGTGCTCCAACGCTTGCTCGATATCGTCAAACGTTCGCGCCCGCGCCGTCGGGATGTTCCGCGACTGCATCAGCTCTTTGGCGAAGATCTTCGATGATTCGAGACGTGCCGCCGATTTGTTAGGCCCAAAAATCCGCAGCTTCTCCGCTTCGAAAAGATCGACAATTCCCAGCGCCAGCGGATCGTCCGGCCCGACTAGCGTCAGATCGACAGCGTTCTGCTTCGCGAACCGCAGCAGAGCCGGCAAATCGGCCGCCGTGATCGCCACATTGTCTGCAATTTCCGCTGTGCCCGCATTTCCCGGCGCGCAAAAAATTCGGTCAACGGCTGTCGATTGCTTCAGCTTCCAGACGAGCGCGTGCTCGCGCCCGCCGCTGCCGATCACGAGAAGTTTCACGGCAATAAGCGAACGATCCGGCGACGACAATGGCGCCGGCCGACGTCAGACGATCTGATCACAACAGAAAAGGATCGAAATTGTCGACCAATTGCGCCACGAGACAGATCAATGAAAAACCGTAGCGGGCCGGCCATGATTTTGCCGCGCCGCCGAGCTCACGCGCGCACGCTTTGAGTTCGTCGTGAAAAAACTGCGCGAGCAGCGCGCGAACTTTCTCGGTCAACGGAAGCTTCTCGCGCTTGGCGTCGCTGTTATGCTCGGGGCGCAATCTGCGACCCCGTTTGTCCGGGTCGGCGCCGAGAAATTCCAGGACCGAGCGGCGCATCGCGGCCGGGTCGGCTTTCAGGTCGTCAAAGAAAAAGACGCGAAACGACTCGGTTCGCACGTAGCGTTTCCAACGCGCGACGATCTTGCTCGGGTAGGAGCGCAAAAGCACGCCAGGATGCAGCAGGTTCCGCATCACCGCCTCGGGATCGGCCGCGTCGAACGCGGGGATCATCTTCTCGCGCACCGCCAGCGAGAAGGATGACCACACGCGCTCAACCGGATCGCGTGCGAAAAAAATCACTTTTGCCTCGGCAAAACGTGTCACTACGCGTTCGACGATCTCTTCGTTCAAGGTGGAATACGCGGGCGTAATATCGCCCGAGCGCAGGCACTCCTTCGCCTCGAACAAACGCGCGTAGTCGTCGACATCGATGTACATCCGTTCCGACAGCTCTTTTAATCGGGCGAAGAAACGGTTGTCGCGTTCGTCGCGCGGTCGCGGCATCACAGCTCCGCGGCCAAACTGGTCGAAATAGTGCAGCTCTTTTACCGGCGGCATCCAGAAATCGGGATGCGCCGCGAGCTGTTGATAGAGCCAGCTCGTGCCCGCGCGTTGCGCGCCGATGCAGAGAAAATCCGGTCCCGCGGCGGTCGCCGGGGCGTGCGCGTTTGTGCCCGCGTGGTGCGGTTTTCCGCCGCGCTTTCGAATCGCCCAAAGCCCAACCATAACCGGTGTTGATTATTTTCCCGTGCGGCAATCAATTGCAAGAACCGCGCTCGCTCCGGTGACGGTTGCGCGGCGCTTCGGCAAAAGGAAGTTGTCCATTATCGAATGGCTCGTACGACCGCCGAAACCACGAACCGAGTTTTTCTCCTCTCCCCCGCCTACGCCGGCGGCGAACGTGCGCGCATGATCATGAGCCAGCGCGCTCAGTTCGATCTCGCCCGGCGTTTGCGCCGCGAAGGCGCGACGCTCGCGGAAGTCTTCACGTTCCTGAGCGGACTTTATTTTCGCGGCAAGATCGCTTACGCGAATGCGTTCGCGCGAGTGCGCAACGGCCTTTGCGGCGCGCTCGTTATTACCCCGACTCGCGGTCTGCTCGATGCAAGATCGACAATCACGCTGGAGGACCTGCGGGAGTTCGCGGAGGTCGATGTCGATCTTGCTGACGCGCGATATCGCAAACCGCTCGAGCGCGACGCGCGCAAGCTGGCGAAGAGACTGAGCGCCACGTGCGAAGTCGTTTTGTTAGGCAGCATCGCCAGCAACAAATACGTCGAGGTGCTGCTCGCCCATTTCGGCGAGCGACTCAGGTTTCCCGCCGATTTCGTGGGTCGCGGCGACATGAGCCGCGGCGGTTTGCTCTTACGCTGCGCCGCGGACAGGACGGAGCTGCCCTACATCTCGGTGAAAGGCGCCGTCCTGCATGGGACGCGCCCGCCCAAGCTCGAGCCGCGGCGATATCCGCGGAACTCGCCGATTTGAATGGCTTTCACGATCAAACCGCCCCTCGCGCCGATGGAGACGAAGTCCGTCGACGAAATTCCGTTCGGCGACAAATGGCAGTACGAACCCAAGTGGGACGGGTTCCGGTGCATCGCGTTCCGGCGCCGGTCTGAAGTTTATCTGCAATCCAAGGCCGGCCAGCCCCTCGCGCGCTACTTTCCCGATGTTGTCGAAGCGATGCTGCAGCTCGCGGCCGACGATTTCGTGCTGGATGGTGAGCTCGTCATCCCGGTCGGCGGAGCGCTTTCGTTCGACGAACTGCAATTACGTCTCCACCCGGCGGCCAGCCGCGTGGCCAAGCTCGCTAAAGCGCATCCGGCGCTTTTCATCGCGTTCGATCTTCTCGCGCAAGATCGACAATCATATCTGCGCGAGCCGTTACGGGAACGGCGCGCGCTGCTCGAAAAATTCAAGATGCGCGGTGCGGTGAAGCGTTCGCCGGCGACGACAAAGCTCGAGCAGGCGAAGAAGTGGTTCGACAAAGTCGGTGGCGATCTGGACGGCGTGATCGCGAAGCTGCTCGATGCACCTTACGCGAGTGGTGAACGCACGGCCGCCGTGAAAGTGAAACAAATTCGCAGCGCCGATTGCGTCATCGGCGGATTCCGTTACGCCACCGGCGCGAAGGTGATCGGCTCGTTGTTGCTCGGTTTACATGATGACAATGGCTTGCTTCATCACGTCGGCTTCACCTCAGCGTTCAAAACCGCGGATCGCAAAGCGCTCACAAAACAATTCGAAGTGCTGCGCAAACCGCCGGGATTCACCGGGAACGCGCCCGGTGGACCGAGTCGGTGGAGCACGGAACGCAGCGGCGAATGGGAGCCGGTTGATGCAAAAACGGTGGTTGAAGTGACCTACGACCATTTCACCGGCGGCAGGTTTCGACATGGCACAAAGATTCTGCGCTGGCGTCCGGATAAAGCTCCAACGCAATGCACGATGGATCAGGTCGAAGGCCGCGAAGGTAAATCGCTCGCGCTCTTGTAGCCGCGATCTGATCGCGGCGCCGACTACAGCTTAATCAGAGCTCAGCTCGAACTTGATCTTTACGTCGTAGTGATCGCCGGTGCCGAGGCCGGACGGCAATGGATCGACTTGCGCCACGCGCTTTGCAGCGGCGCGAACTGAATCGTCAACCGCGGCATTGCCCGACGCCCGGACAATTTCAAAATTCGAAACGCGTCCGTCTTTCTCGATCCGCAATTTCACCAGGACCGAATTTTTCGCCGAGGCAAGATCGACATTCGTCGGTTGGGCCCATTCGCTGTAGAAGCGGTCGTGCAACATGCTGCCGTACCAGCCGAACTGCGACTGGCTGGCTCCGCTGCCGCCGTGACCGGAACCGCCGGCACCACTCTGCTCTCCATGTGCCGCGGCCGTCGCGGTAGCCTCAACAGGTGCCGGCGTTTGAACAGGCGACGCGGAGGGTGCCTCGGGTTCCGGTTCCTCTCGCGTCACCGTTGGTCGCGGTGACGCTTTGGCAATCACCAGTTTGCGCGGACGAGGGCGTGGCTTCGGCGTTGCCGTGGGTCGCGGCTTCGGTTTCCGCGGAGGCGGCGGCGTCGCTTTTACCGCCGGCGTGACGCTGGGCTTTGGCTTTGGAGTCGCAGTCGGTGTCGACGTCGGCAGCGGCAACTGAATCTCGCTCTTCGCCGCGGTGAGGATCGGCTGATCTTCTTCTGTTTGTGGAAGTGCGCTGGCTGACGGGGTCGGTTCGAGCATTGGCGTTTTCGCCGATGTGATGTTGACGCCCGCGTCTGCGGGAGCGCCGCCGAGCCAGACGATTTTTTGCGACGCCGGCTGCTGGCTACCACCACTCCAGCGGACGAGGCCTACGATGACGGCAGTGTGCGCGATTCCTATGAGCGTGACGTTGCGCCAGAAACGCGGCGTCGATCTCATTTTGCTATTTCGGCTCAGACCTTGTCGCGACGCCGACTTTGGTAATGCCGGCACGTTGCAGCGCGTCCATGACCGCGACGAGCTTCTGCACGGGCAGCTCGCGGTCGGGCCGGATCACCACGGCAAGATCAGGGTGTCGCTGTTTCAACTCGGCCAGCCGCGCATTGAGGGTGGCAAGATCGACAACTTCGTTGTTAAGCTTGAGCGCGTTGTTGCGGTCGACTGAAATCGTTTGCACCCGCGACGCGTTCAGCGGGACGTTACGCTCTGCGCTCGAAGGAATGATCAGGCTCATGCTGCTTTCCAGCAGCGGCGTGGTGATCATAAATATGATGAGCAAGACGAACGCGAGATCGAGCAGCGGCGTGATGTTGATCTCGCTCAGGGTCGAGAGACTTTGCCGCTGCGAGTAGCGTCTCATTGCATTGCGTGCTCGCGCACCCCGTGGTCGACAAACTTATGCTCAAACTCCGAAGCCAGCTCGGCCGCGAAGTTGTCCATCTCCACGATCATCCCCCGGATGCGCGTGACGAGAAAGTTGTAGCCGAACATCGCGGGGATCGCGACGCAGAGCGCGGTCACGGTGGTGATGAGTGCGCCGGAAACTCCGGGCGCCATCGAGGCAAGGTTCGGGGCGCCGGCTTCGGCCACGCCGGTGAACGCATCCATCACGCCCCAGACAGTGCCGAGTAATCCGAGGAACGGCGCCCCGCTCACGGCCGTCGCGAGCAAAATCATCTGCGACTCCAGCTCAAGGGCGGTTTCACCGACTGCGCGTTCCATCGCCGCGGTGACCGCACCCATCTGCGGCGGCGAAATTTTGTCCGCGATCCCGAGCCGACCGCGAAATGTTTCGTCCACCTCCGCCGAACCGAGAAGGTGAAAACTCATCTCCTGACAGCCCGCGCGATAAACATTAAAGTTTGGTGAACCCGGGAAGCGCGCGTTCTTCTCAAACAAACGCAACGGCTGTCGATCCTGCCGGAAAGCGGCGAGGAAGCGCGCGTTCTGTTTCCGCGCGAACTGGACGACGCGCAGCTTGGTGAGCATCACCGACCAACTGAAAATCGAGCCGACCGCGAGGAGCGCGAGGACGAGCTTGCCCGCCACCGTCGCGTGCTCAAACGCGAAGAGCAGACCGCCACCGGCGGCGACCAAATCCAGGGGGAACATGTGCGCCTACTGCGCAGTAATAACGCGATTTGAAAAAATCGCCACTCTCATTTCGACACGATAGCGACGCCGCGCTGCGGCGTCCACGACATCGCAGCGCAATGTCCCTACCTCGAGAGTTTCGTTGGGTAAGTGGGCCGCATCCTGGCGGCGACCACAAACGCGAGGCCAATCCCGATCAAAAATAAGGAAAAGAACTGTCCGCGGGTCATTCCAGCAATAAGGCTCGCGTCCGGTTCGCGAAAATTCTCCACGATGATCCGCAAGACGGCGTAGCCGATGAAAAACAGCCCGGTGAGCACGCCGTTTGGGACGCGCGTCCGGGTGCGGACGAGCCACAGGAGCACGAATAAGAGGACGCCTTCGAGTAAAGCTTCGTAAAGCTGCGACGGATGACGCGGGGTCAGTATCGCGCGCAACGCGTCTTTCACCTGCGCGTTGTGTCGGACCGCGTCGATGATTGCTTCGGGCGAATTCGCCGTCGGATCGAGCGCGCTGCACGCCGCGACCGCCCGGTCCGCTTCCGCCGGATGATCGAGCAACTCTTTCGGGAATTGCATCGCCCAACTCACGTTCGTCGCGCGACCGTAAAGTTCGCCGTTGATAAAGTTCGCGCACCGACCAAAGAACAACCCGACGGGCACGGTCGCGACGAGGTTATCGCCGACGTTGAACCAGGAAAGCCGGTGCCGGCGCGCATAATAAAATGTGAACGCGAGCACACCTAGCATGCCACCGTGGCTCGACATTCCTCCTTCCCAGACGCGCAAGATCGACAACGGCTCGCGCAACATCTCGGGCTTGTAGAAAAATACGTAACCGAGTCGCCCGCCAATCAGCACCCCGAACAACGCCGCGCCGGTGATGAAATCCGCGACGTTGTCGATCTTCAAATCGGCGTAACCGCGCCGGGCAAGCACGCGCACCAGCAAATAGCTGCACGCGAACGCGAGCACGTAAGCCAGCCCGTACCAGCGCGGTCCGACGTTGTCCCACAGTCGGACGACGAATGGACTGAGATCGTGAACGTAATAGCCGAGCATTGAACGCGCGATTTTCATCATTGGTCATCCCGAGCGCAAGCGAGGGATCTCGCCGTCGAAGCGTCGAACACACAAGTCGACTTTGCGTGATCGAGTCGTGTTGTTGTGAGGTCCTTCGCTTAGGCTGAGGATGACAGCGCTTTTTTTCCCGCCGAATGATTCAGCACCTCGCGCAAAAACGGCGCGGTGCGACTGACGCGGCTGCGTGCCACTTCTTCCGGCGTACCGCACGCGACGACTTCGCCGCCATCCGCGCCCGCTTCCGGGCCAAGATCGACAATGTAATCAGCCTCGGCGATGACGCTGAGGTTGTGCTCGATCACGATCACGGTGTTGCCGTCGTCAACGAGCCGGTGCAGCACGTTGAGCAGCAGCTCGACGTCGGCCATGTGTAAACCGATCGTCAGTTCTTCGAGCAGATACAAAGTTGATCCCGGCTTGCGCATTTTGCGGATGCGTTCATTAACAGCGCGACCGACGCCGCGTTTCAACTGCGTGACCAGCTTGAGCCGTTGTGCTTCTCCGCCGCTCAAGGTCGGACTCGGCTGGCCGAGCTTGAGATAACCAAGTCCCGTTTCGACCAGCAAATTGAGCGGGCGCGCGATTTTGGGATGAGCGGAGAAAAATTCGGCGGCCTCTTCGATCGTCATGTCCATGACGTGGCCGATTGATTTGTCATTGTAGAGAACTTCGAGCGTCTGCGGGTTATAACGTTTGCCGCCGCAATCTTCGCACGGCACCAGCGCGCTCGGGAGAAAGTTCATCTCCAGTTTGATGTCGCCCTGGCCTTTGCACGTTTCGCAGCGGCCGCCTTCGGTGTTGAACGAAAAACGGCTCGCGGAGTAACCGCGCATTCGCGAGACCGCCAATTGCGCGTAGAGATTGCGAATCTCGTCAAACACCTTCACGTAGGTCGCCGGCGTCGACCGCGAAGTTTTGCCAATGGGTGACTGGTCGACTTCGTAAACGGCCTCGATCTCGCTCGCGCCGCTGACGAGCTTGAACAAACGACCGTTCCCCGCGTGTTTGCGTTCTTCGATCTCGTCGCGCACCGCCGGCCAGAGCACTTCGTGCATGAGCGTCGATTTACCGGAACCGGAAATCCCGGTGATCACTGACAAGCGGCCGACCGGCAGGCGCACGTCGATGTTCTTTAAATTATTCGCGCGCGCGCCGCGGATCTCGATCCACTGCTCGACGCCGCCCAGCGGTCGCCGCGATTTACGAATCGGATGACAGAGCGGCGACTTCAGGCAACGGCCGGTCTCGGATTTCTTTGCGCGCTCGATGTCGCGCAACGTGCCGGTCGCGACCACTTCGCCGCCGTGAACGCCGGCACGCGGGCCAAGATCGACAATGTGATCGGCGCGCCGCATCGTTTCTTCGTCGTGTTCGACCACGACGAGCGAGTTTCCTTTTTCGCGCAGCGCTTCGAGCGTGTCGAGCAGGCGCAGATTGTCGCGCGGGTGCAAACCGATCGTTGGCTCGTCCAAAACATAAAGAACACCGCGCAAATTCGATCCGAGTTGCGCCGCCAGCCGGATGCGCTGCGATTCACCGCCGCTCAACGTTTTCGCCGAACGCCCGAGCGCGAGATAACCGAGGCCGACGTTCTCCATGAAGCGGAGCCGTTGTTGGATCTCGGGGATTAAATCGGCTGCGATCGTTTCGTGCGTCCCGCGGAACTTCAGCTTGTCGATCTTCTGCACGGCTTCGCTGGCCGAAAGCGCAGTGAACTGGTCGATGGTGAAACCCTGGACGCGGACGTGTCGCGCCACTTCGTTAATGCGCGAGCCGCGGCATTTTGGACATTCATGCGCTTCGGTTTCGTCGATCCACTCCGATTCGCGCTCGGCGTAAAGCTCGATCTCCAAAACCGAACCGCTGCTGCTTTCCTCCTCCCCGGTTTGTAATTCCTGATTCCAAATCTCGCCGAACCCGCCGCACTCCTCGCATTGTCCATGCGGCGAGTTGAACGAGAAGAGCCGTGGGTCGAGCTCTTCGAACGCGCGGCCGCAGTTTGGACAGCTCATCTCGGTGCTGACAATCGTGAGCCGATTTTTGCGATCGAGCAGGTGCGCCGTGCCGCGACCGATCTCGAGCGCGCGTTGCGCGAGCGCGCGGGCTTTATCAATTCGCTTCCGGTCGATCACGCCGACGACGACCGAGATGGTATGCTCTTTAAACCGCTCGAGCCGGCGGAAACTCGCGAGTGGCACGAGTTGGCCATCGACAAATAGAGTGTCGAAACCCTGGCGCTCGGCCCAGCGCGCGACGTCGGTGTGAAAACCTTTGCGCGCTTTCACCAGCGGCGCGAGCACTTTGACCACGCCGCGATTTGCCGCCGCCTCGACTGCTTTAACAATCGCGGCCAGGCTTTGTTGCTCAACCGGCAAATCGCAGTCTGGACAAAACTGCGTGCCGGTTTTCGCGAAGAGCAACCGCAGAAAGTGGTAAACCTCCGTGACGGTGGCGACGGTCGATTTGCCGCCGCCGCGTGTGACCCGTTGCTCGATCGCGACACTCGGTGGCAGACCGGTGACAAGATCGACATCTGGTTTTTCAAGCTGCTCAACGAACTGCCGCGCGTAGGGCGACATGCTGTCGAGAAACCGCCGCTGGCCTTCGGCAAACAAAATGTCGAAGGCGAGCGTGGATTTACCCGAGCCGCTCAGGCCGGTGATGACAACGAGCTGATCGCGCGGAATCGCGATGTCGATGTTCTTAAGATTGTGCTCGCGCGCACCGTGAATCTCGATCTCGCCATTTGCCGACGATCGCGCATTTCCGGGGAGCGCACGCCGCTGGCGTGCCCCGTTCGGCCGCTGGCCGAACGGTTCTTCGGCCGCGCGTAATGTGATTCGATCGTCCTCGTCTTGATACACTTCTCCGAAGATTTTCGGCGAGCCGCCGAAAACAGCACGCGAGTCGCGTGCGCTCCCCAGAACTGCGCGGAGAAACTTTCCGGTGTGTGAGTTGCTAACCTTCGCGATTTGTTCCGGCGTTCCGGTGGCGACGACTTCGCCGCCGTCCGCGCCCGCTTCCGGGCCAAGATCGACAATCCAATCGGCGCACTTGATTACTTCGAGATTGTGCTCAATCACGACGAGTGAGTGGCCGAAATCGACCAGCCGCTGGAACACCCGCAGCAGCATCGCCAGGTCGTCGAAGTGCAAGCCGGTCGTCGGTTCGTCGAAGATGAACAGGTTCCCGCGTTCGGCGTCTCCGCCGTTCTTTCCGGTTTGAAGTTTTCGGTTTCCGGTTTCGGCGAGGTGGCGCACGAGCTTGAGCCGCTGCGATTCACCGCCGCTGAGTGTGTTCAACGGCTGGCCGAGCCGCAGATAAGCCAGCCCGACTTCATCCAGGACATCGAGCGGCTCCGACAGCGTCTTCAGTTCGCCGATCTGGGCGAAGAACTGGATCGCTTCGTTCACGGTGAGGTCGAGCACCTCGTGGATCGATTTGCCGTGCAGCCTGATCTTGAGCACGTGCGGCTGGAAACGTTTGCCCTCGCACTCGGCGCAGCGCACGTAAAGGTCGCTCAAAAATTGCATCTCGATCTTCTCGAACCCGGTTCCTAAGCAGCGCTCGCAACGACCGTTCCCGGAATTGAACGAGAACGCGCTCGCCGTCAGCCCTTGTGCCATCGCTTCCGGTTGCGCGGCGAATAGTTCGCGGACGCGATCGTAAAGTCCGAGATACAACAACGGCGTCGAACGCGGAGTGCGGGCGAGCGGTGATTGGTCGACCATGATGACCTCGTCGACGCGGTGCGCGCCGGTCATCGACTTGCACGCCCCGGCTTCCTGTTCGGTCGATTGACCTTTCGCTACGAGCAGATGCCGGTACAGCACGTCGTGGATCAAAGTCGACTTGCCCGAACCGGAAACACCCGTCACGCAGGTGAACACGCCGAGTGGAAGATCGACATCGATGTCCTTGAGGTTGTGCTCGGTCGCGCCGGTGATTCGGATCGATGATGCCGACCTTCGCCGCCTGTGGGGAAGTGGAATTGACTTGTGGCGGGCGAGGTAATCGCGCGTCAGTGATTGGGGAGCGCACGCCGCTGGCGTGCTGTGATCGGCGGCCCGCCGACCACTCTTGTTTATTTCACGAGAAGATTGCCGCGAGCCGCCGCAATCAGCACGCGAGCCGCGTGCGCGCCCCGGAATGACGCCGTCACGCGTGAGGAAATCGTCGAGCTCACCGTTCCAAACGAGTTCCCCGCCGCGCTCGCCGCGACCGGGGCCGATGTCAATCAAGTTATCAGCGGCGCGAATGATTTGCTCTTCGTGCTCGACGACGAGGAGGGTGTTGCCTTTGTCGCGCAGGTTGTGCATGACGCGGACGAGCCGGCCGACGTCGCGTGGGTGCAACCCGATGCTCGGCTCGTCCATGACAAAGAGCGTGTTGACGAGCGACGCTCCGAGGCACGTTGTCAGGTTCACGCGCTGGACTTCGCCGCCGCTGAGCGTGCGGGTTGAGCGGTCGAGCGTCAGATAACCAAGTCCGACCTCGCAGAGATAGTTCAACCGCGCGCAGACGTCGGCGCGCAGCATCTGCGCGGTCTTGTCGACGGGTGAGATGTCGATCTTGCCCAGGCATTCGCAAACGTCGGAGACGGCGAGCGATTGAAAGTCCGGCAGGGTGACGAGCCGATGGCCAAGCTGCACCTTGAAATTGAGCGCGTCCGGCTGGAATCGTCCGCCGTTGCACTTCGGGCAGGTGGTGTAAGCGCGATAGCGGCTGAGCAGGACGCGCATGTGCATCTTGTAAACCTGCGATTCGAGCCAGCGGAAAAAGCCGCGCACCCCGTACCAGCGGTCTCTCTCATAATCGGCGTTTGTGTATTCACTGGAACGTTTCTCGCCGTTGATGACGAAGTCCTGATCGGCTTTCGGCAGCTCTTCGAACGGGATGTTGATGTCGATGTCTTCGCGCGCGCAGGCGCGGAGCAGATCTTTTTGCGATTCGCCGAACTCTTCGCCGCGGAACACGCGCACGGCGCCTTGCTTGATCGACAATGAGCGGTCGGGGATCGCCTTGTTCAGGTCGATCGTGATGGTGCGACCGAACCCACGGCAGTCGGGGCAGGCGCCGAGCGGATTGTTGAAACTGAACAGACCGGGACTCGGCGGGCGGATGTCGAGATCGCAATGCGCGCAGTGCCAGCCGCTCGAGAAGGGATGCAGGGTGCAGGATGAGGAATGAGGGTTTTCGATCAGATTTATTTTGCCTTTGCCGAAACGCAGCGCTGTCTCGATCGCCTCCACGAGTCGGGCGCGGTTTTCTTGCGCGATCGCGATACGATCTTGAACGACCTGAACGCGCGCGCCGAGGCGCAGCGATTTTTTTTGGTCGACATCCACGCGCACGATTTCGTTGTCGATCCAGACGCGGAGATACCCTTGTTGCTGGAGGAACTCGAAAAAGCTCCGCGGTTCGGTTTTCGCCGGAACTGCGATCCAAAAAGTGATAATGACAGTTTTGTCGCGCAGCTCTGCGAATGCGTGGTCGGCAATTGATTTCGCGCTCTCGCGGCGGATTTCGCGGTCGCAATTTGGGCAAAATGCATGGGCGACGCGCGGCCAGAGCAGTTTCAGGTAATCGTTGATCTCCGTCATCGTGCCGACAGTGGAGCGCGATGATTTCACCGGGTTCGCCTGCTCGATGGCGATGGCGGGGGGAATGCCGCGGATTTCATCCACGCGCGGTTTGTCCATGCGGTCCAGGAACTGCCGCATGTAAGGCGAGAACGTTTCGACGTAGCGACGCTGGCCCTCCGCGTAAATGGTCTCGAACGCGAGCGACGATTTGCCGGAGCCGCTCGGGCCGGTGACGACCGTCAGTTTCCCAAGTGGAAGATCGACATCGATGCCCTTGAGATTGTTCTGGCGCGCGCCGCGAACCTCGACGCAACCAATCTCAGCCGGCGCAGTGACGCAGTCCTTCTCGCCGACTTTCGAATCCACTGGAGAATTTTCCAGATGGCGAAGGCGTTCGCAAATTTCCGGGGAGCGCACGCCGCCGGCGTGCACCGTTTGGCCGCTGGCCGAACGGCTCTTGCATCGCGCGCAATGTCAACTAGCGCAACCTTGGGCGTGTAACCGCAGGGGGATGTTTTCGGCCGGCGGCCGAAAACTGCACGCGAGCCGCGTGCGCTCCCCGGAAACTGGTGCCGGGCGTTCTACAGTTTAAACCTGGCGGCGAGCTGTTCGCGCTGTTGCAAAAGTTCTTTGGGCGCGACGCCGCCTAACGAGTCGAAAAATTTCTTGTGCTCGGCGAGCTCGGTTTGCCATTGCTCGTGGTCGACCTCGAGCAGCTCATCGACACAGTTGTGGTCGATCGCCATGCCTTCGAGGTCAAGATCGTGGATGCCAGGTAACCAGCCGATGGGCGATTTGACCGCGCCGGCGTGGCCTTCGCACCGGTCGATGATCCATTTGAGCACGCGCATGTTGTCGCCGAAGCCCGGCCAAAGGAATTTGGCGTCGGCGCCTTTGCGGAACCAGTTCACGTTAAAGATGAGCGGCGGATTGGTCAGGCGTGCGCCGATGTCGATCCAGTGCTGAAAATAATCGCCGATGTTGTAGCCGCAGAAGGGCAGCATCGCCATCGGGTCGCGCCGGACCTGGCCGACCTTGCCGGTGGCAGCGGCGGTCGTTTCAGACGCCATGGTCGCGCCGAGATAAACGCCGTGGTTCCAGTCGAACGCTTGAGCCACGAGGGGCAAGGTGGTGCTGCGCCGCCCACCGAAGATGATTGCGCTGATCGGCACGCCGTCGCCTTTTTCGAAATCCACGTCGAGCACCGGATTATTGCGCACCGGCGTGGTGAAGCGCGAGTTCGGATGCGCGGCCTTGTCCTTTGACTGCGGCGTCCAATCGTTCCCGCGCCAGTCAATCGCGTGCGCCGGCGGCGCGCCGTCCTTGCCTTCCCACCAAACGTCTCCGTCGTCGGTCAGCGCGACGTTGGTGTAGAGCGAATCGTGCGCGATCGATTTCATCGCGTTCGGGTTCGACTTGTAATTCGTCCCCGGCACGACGCCGAAGTAACCGTTCTCCGGATTGACCGCGAACAAGCGGCCGTCGCGAACCTGCATCCAGGCGATGTCGTCCCCGACGGTGGTGATTTTCCAGCCAGCGAAACGTTGCGGCGGAATGAGCATGGCGAAATTTGTCTTGCCGCACGCACTGGGAAACGCGGCCGCGACGTAGTGCTTTTTTCCTTCGGGCGATTCGGCGCCGAGGATCAACATGTGCTCGGCCATCCAGCCCTGTTTGCGCGCCAGATAAGAACCGATCCGAAGAGAGAGACATTTTTTGCTCAGCAAAACATTGCCGCCGT
>Ga0081539_10005085_pt1 | contig 13786 bp, 12 predicted proteins | sample TabmetS4T2R2_FD_71023 | JGI IMG/M metagenome (GOLD analysis project Ga0081539, IMG submission 71023) | Tabebuia heterophylla rhizosphere microbial communities from the University of Puerto Rico - S4T2R2 | ecosystem: Host-associated > Plants > Roots > Rhizosphere ...
ACCACCAGAGCTGGCAGCTCGCCGTCGTACCGGTCCAGGACCGCGGCCGCCAAGTCGCCGTTCACGGCCAGGCTGTCGTGGCCGGCCGCGGCGGCGAAGGCCACGCGGGCCGGCGAGACGTCCGCCACGAGCACGCGCGAGCTGCGCCGGCACGCGGCCTCGGCCACCGCCAGACCAATCGGCCCGGCGCCGAGAACCAGGACGCCGTCCTCGGCCTGTGGCCCGCCGCGATCGACCGCGTGCCAGCCGATCCCCAGCGTCTCGACCAGCACGAGTTGGTCGAGGCTGAGGCCATCGCCGCTGAACAGCAGCGAGGCCGGGAGCAGCATCCGCTCCCGCAGCCCGCCGGCCCGGGTGACCCCGAGCACCTCGATCCGCACGCAGCAGTTCGTGCGGCCGCGGACGCAGGCGGCACACGTACCGCAGGAGACGTACGGCATCACCGCGCACAGGTCGCCCGGGACGACGTCCGTCACGCCCGGGCCGACCTCGAGCACCTCGACGGCGAGCTCATGCCCGAGGACGCAGGGGTAGCTGATGAAGTTCTGGGTCCCGCCGAACGCGTGGTAGTCGGTTCCGCAGATCCCCACCCGCCGCACGGCGACGAGCACCTCCCCGCGACCGGGAGCCCGCGCCTCGGGGTGCTCGACCAGGTCGATCTTCCCCGGGGCGTTCAGCACCGCCGCCTGCATGCGATTCCACCTCCTCGCGGGTCCGTTCTCACGGGTCACGTTCTCGCGGGTCACGAATGGGCGTTGCTGAGCCTGGACCCGCGGCGGCTGGGCCGGCCGCCGCGGGTCCCGGCGGTCACTGGAAGTTCAGGAACTGGGCGGCGTTGTCCTTGGTCACCAGCTCGGTGCCGGTGTCGATGAACGGCTCCACGGTCTTGCCCTGAACCGCGTTGACGGCGGCCTCGACGCCGAGGGCGGCCATCTTCCCGGGGAACTGCGCGATCGTGGCCTGCATGTCGCCGGCCTGGATGGCCTTCGCCGCGTCCGGCAGTCCGTCATAGCCCATGATCAGGACCTTCTTGCCCTTCTGCTTCGCCACCTTGGCGGCCGCGATCGCCGGGTCGTCACAGGCGGAGTAGATGGCGGTGAGGTTCGGCTCCCGGGTCAGCAGGTCCTCCGCGACGGTCGCGCCCTGCGCCGCGTCGCACTTGGTCTCCGCGCCGCCGGTGATCACCTTGACGCCGGTGCCCGCCAGTGCGTCCTTGACGCCCTGGATTCGCGCGTCGAGCGCGGGAACGCCCCGGACGCCCTCCATCAGCCCGATCGTGTCCCCGGACTTGAGGACCGATTTGAGATACGCGCCGGCGGCCTGGCCGCCCTTGACGTTGTCGGTGGCCGCGACCGCGGTCTTCTTGGTGAACTGGTCGAGGTTGTTGTCCACCAGGACGACCTTGACCCCCTTGTCGGCCGCGGCGTTCATTGCCGGCACGACCTCGGGACCCATCGGCGTGATGACGATCGCCTGGAAGCCCTTGGTCACGGCGTCCTCGATCTGCGCGGTCTGGCAGGCGACGTCTTTCGGCGTCTTGCAGGAGAAGTAGCTGATGTCGACTCCGCTGTGCGCCGAGGCCCAGGCCTTGGCCGAGTCGTCCATGGCGGTGAAGAAGGCGACCGGGAACTTGGTGATGAAGGCGATCTTCGCCGCGCCGCCCGCCGACGAGGCCGGGGTGGTCGCGGAAGCACCCGATGACGTGGTGTCGGCGCCGTCGTCACCGCCGCAGCCGGCGACGGTCAACGCGAGCGCGGCGGCACCCACAACGAAGAACTGACGAACTCTCACAGCGAACTCCTTTGTCGGTGTGTCGGCGTCGGTGGGCGGATCGGTCGGTCGGGATCTCGATGGGTTGGGGTTCGCACCGGCCACGCGCGGATCAGGCGCGCCGCCGGCGCGAGTCAGACGGCCCGGCCGTCGGCGGCGCCGACGATCCAGGCGACCAGCTGCCCGTGGTTCTCGGCGGTGGGCGCGGCCTGTCCCACCGCCCTGCCGCGCCGCAGCACGAGCGCGCGGTCGGCCACGGCCATGACGTGGTCCATGCTGTGCGAGATGAGGATCACGGCGACGCCGTCGTCCTTGAGCCGGCGCACGAGATCGAGCACGCGCGCCGACTCCCGCAGGCCCAGCGCGGCAGTCGGCTCGTCGAGGATCACCAGCCGGGACGAGAAGGCGACCGCGCGCGCCACGGCCACGGCCTGGCGCTGCCCCCCGGACATGAGGGCCACCGTCGCGTCCAGGTCAGGGAGCCGGACCTGGAGCCGGTCCAGCAACTCCGCGGTGCGTTCGGCCATCCGGCGGTGCGACATCAGGCGCAGCCCGCGCGGCAACCAGGAGGGCCCGGCCAACTCCCGGCCGGCAAAGAAGTTCGCCGCGGGATCGAGGTTGTCGAACAGCGCGAGGTCCTGGTAAACGGTCTCGACCCCGTGCGCCCGCACCGACATCGCCGTGGCGTTGGTGATGTCGACGCCGTCCAGCGTCACCGAGCCGGAGTCGAGCCGGTGCACGCCGCTGATCGCCTTGATGAGCGTGGACTTCCCGGCCCCGTTGTCACCGAGCAGCGCCAGGACCTCGCCGGGAGCGACGTCCAGCGAAACGCCGTCCAGCGCGACGACCGCGCCGAACCGCTTCGCCGCGTCGCGCACCTGGAGTACCGGCAGCGTGCCGACTGCCGTGGTCACGGTGCGCTCACCGCCTGCAGGCTGCGGAAGCGGCTCTCCAGGTGACCGCGGACGACGTCCAGCTCGACGGCCACGACGATGACCACGCCGGTGGCGATGTACTGCCAGTTCGGGTCGATCCCGAGCAGGTTCAACCCGTTGCGCAGCACGGCGATGACGAGGGCACCGGTCAGGGCGTTGAGAACCGACCCCCGACCCCCGAGGAAGCTGGCCCCACCGATGATCACCGCAGCGATGGCGTCCAGCTCGGCGAGAGCACCCGACGTGGGCGATCCGGCGTCCCCCTTGCCCATCATGAGCAGGGCGGCGACGCCCGCCAGGAATCCGCACACCACGTACACCGAGATCAGGACCGACTGGACCGGGATGCCGTTGCGCACCGCGGCCTCGGGGTTCCCGCCCACCGCGTAGATCCATCGGCCCCACACCAGGCTGCGGGTCACCAGCACCATGACCGCGGCCACCGCCAGCACCACGAGCGCCGCCGTCGGGAACCACCCGACGTCGCCTCCGCCGGGGATCGACGCGATCCGCCCCGCGCCGATCTCGTTCACGACCGGGGGCGCGCCCTGGATGGTCTCGCTGTGCGAGAGGTACAGGGCCAGACCGCTCGCGGCGGTCAGCATGGCCAGGGTCGGGATGAACGGGTGCGGCAGGCGGCCCTTGACGTAGAGCAGCCCATTCGTCAGGCCGACCAGGGTGCCGGTGGCCAGGGCGGCCGTCACCGCCAGGGTCGCGGATCCCTGGTCCCGCCAGACGAGGGCGCCCACGACGGCGCTCAGCGAAAGGTTCGACCCGACCGACAGGTCGATGCCCCGGGTCACGATGACCAGCAGCTGGCCGAGCGCCAGCACGCAGATCACCGCCGACTGCTTGAGGACGTTGCCGGCGTTCTCCAGGGACAGGAAGACGTCGGACGCCACGCTCAGCACGACGATCAACAGCATCAGGATTGCCGGCGGGCCGGCCCGCAGGGCGGCGAGGGCCACGGTCAGCCCGCGGTACCCATGCAGGCTGCGCCGCTCCCCCCGGGCGGGTGGCGGCTCACTCTCCACGCGCTGGTGCCGTCCCTCTTCGGGGACGGTAACCAGCGCCTCGCCACGTTCGGTCACCGGCGACCTGCTTTCCTGGGATGCCCCGAACCCTAGGAACCATTCTCCCCATAGTCAATATTCAATTTTCTATAGGATCGACGCACCGGTGTAGCGGTGGATATGCTCGCCGCGGGACGACCCAGGAGTTCAGTGGAGACCTACGACATCGGTGACGTGGCGCGGGCCACGCAGGCCGGGCGCCGCCTCAGCGCGCGGGCGCCCCTGGTGGACGACGTCCACGCAGCGCTCCTCGACATGCTCATGAACCACGACGTCGACCCGGGCGCCCGGCTCAACATCGACGCGCTGGCCCGAGGACTGGGCGTCTCCCCCACGCCGGTGCGTGAGGCGCTGGCCCGGCTGGAGGCCGAGGGACTGGTCGTGAAGGAGCCGCGCCGCAGCTACACGGTGGCCCCGCTCATCGGCCTCGACGACCTGCGCGCGCTGATCGACTTCCGGCTCCTGATCGAGCCGCCGGCCGCCGCCGGGGCGGCCCGGAACGTCACCCCGGAGCAGGCCCGGGCGCTACGGGAGTTCGCCGAGAGCGGCGGGGCGGGTCAGCAGGACGGCACCGCGAACCGGCTCGACATGATCTACGATGCGACGTTCCACGACACCGTCGCCCAGCTCGGCGGCAACCCGTGGCTGCGTGACTCCCTCGTGCGGCTGCGCAGCCACCTCCACATGTACCGGCTTTACCATCATGCAAAGCAGGCGGCCGCGACCAAGCCGGAGCATGTCGCGATTGCGAAGGCCATCGCCACGCGTGATCCGGACGCCGCCGCCCAGGCCATGCGGGCGCACCTCACGACGGCGATGCAGCGGATCGACGACGTCTTCGCGGCAGTCAAGATCCCTGTGCCGGGCCAGGGCTCGGCCGGGCCGGCGCACCGGTCCGGTTCCAGCGGAGCAACCGCCGACGTCAGCGATGCAGGCGCACCGGCTCCCCCGGCCCGTCGCGACGCACCAGCCATGCCTGGGTGATGTGGGTGAACATGGCCTCCGCCGCACCCGCCGGGTCGCGTGCAGCGATCCGCTCGTAGATCTGGCGGTGCCCCCGGTTGGAGGCGATGCACTGCTCGCGGTGCGGCTGGCCCATGTATCGGGCGGTGTTGATCACCTGGCTCTCCAGGGCCCGGACCACGGCCCGGGCTATGCGATTGCCGGACGTCCGCATGACCACGTCATGGAAGGCCCGGTCGTGGTCGGCGTAGGTGACGTGGTCGTCAACGAGCTCGTCCATGCGGTCCACGAGCGCCTGCATCTCGGCCACGAGGACGTCCGTGGCACTGCGCGCGGCCACGTGGGCCATGTCCGACTCCAGCAGCCGCCGAGTGACGACGAGGTCGTCGAGGACGTCAAGTCCGTCTTGTTCGGCGATGCTCGCCGCGAGCACGAGCCCGTCGAGCAGGTTCCACATCGCACGTGGCGTGACGGTGGTGCCGGCGCCCTGGCGGACCTGGACGAGCCCCTTCTCCTGCAACATCTTCACGGCCTCGCGGACAACCGTCCGGCTCACCGAGAAGGTCTCGCACAGCGCGGGCTCGGGAGGCAGCGGCGTGCCCTCGGGATACACCCCGCGCACGATCCGGGCGACCAGCTCGCCGGCCACCGCGCTGGCCAGATTCGCCGGTCGCCGGGTCCACTGCGGCAACGCTTCCGCGGCTGCGGCCTGATCCGAAGCCGTCATGGTCCCTCCGGTCCTGCCGGACCACCTGCCCGGACGCTGGCAGTATACCCATCTTGCCATTGACATCATTCGTCATACGAATTATGTTCGCTCTGTTGTCCGGGACAGGCCGGGTGTGCGTCGAAAGGTGATCGGCGATGGCGCAGTGGCGTGGGCACGTCACACTCGGCCCGGGGAACTCGCCTGTGCCGTCGTCCGCGCGCTTCGCGCCTGGCGCCGCGCGGGCGTGCTGAGGTGCGGGTCACCGGCTACCGCGCGCTCACGACGGTCCAGACCTGGGGACGCCCGGTGGGAGACGCGAACGGCACCTTCCCCGACGGCCGCCTCGATGTGCCCCTGCTGCTGGTCGACACGGACGAAGGTGTCACCGGTGTCGGTCTCGGCTCGCACGCCGAGCTCGACACCGTCTTCGCGGCAGTCGTAGACCAGGACCCGCGCTGCGTGACGGCGCTGTACGACCAGATGCTGCGTCACACCTTCAAGGCCGGGCACGCAGGAGCCGTCTTCGGCACGATCGGTGCCATCGACACCGCCCTCTGGGACATCAAGGCCCAGCTCGCGGGCGAACCGCTGTGGCGCCTGCTCGGCGGCCGCGACCGCCGGGTCCCCGCGTACGCCTCCGGCCTCGACCTGGGCCTGGTGGACGACGAGCTCGTCCAGGTCTACCGGACCTACGCCGCGCGCGGCGTCCGCGCGGCCAAGCTCAAGGGCGGCCTCGACGTGGAGGAGGACCGCCGCCGCCTGACGCTCGTGCGCGAGGTGCTCGCGGAAGCCGACGGCGGGAGCCGCCCCGGGCTGATGCTCGACGCGAACGAGTCGTGGACGCGCAAACAGGCGGTCCGGCACGTGCACGAGCTGGAACGGTCCCTCGACCTCATCTGGGTGGAAGAGCCGGTCCGGCGATGGGACGCCGAGGGGCTCGCGGCCGTCGGGCGCGGCATCCGGGCGTCGGTCGCGACGGGTGAGAACCTCACCGGTCTGGAGCAGTTCCGCCCCCTGCTGGCCGCCGGGGCGGTCGACGTCGTGCAGACCTCCGCGGTCTGGGGCGTCACCCACTTTCTTCGCGTGGCCGCGCTCGCGCACGCGCACGATCTGCCGATCAGCCCGGTCGGCAACACGCCCATGGGCCTTCTGCACGCGGCCACCTGCGTGCCGAACCACATCGCCAGCGAATTGCAGGACCTCGTGCCTCCCGTGGGATTGCGGCTCGATCTCACGGTCGAGGGCGGGTCCTTTGTGCTCGGTGACGGTCCGGGGCTGGGCGTGACCGTCGACGAGGCGGCGATCGCGGCCGTCGACCGGCGTGATGGCGTACGACCGGCCGGACCGCACGTGCGGCCCTCCCGCGCCGGCCGGCGCCTCGTCCCGGATTCGGTCCCGTGAGCACCACGCCGCACGCGCCATCGCCGAGGCGAGGCCCACATCCTCAGCCGCTGGTCACTCCTTGACCCCGCCGCCGATCAGCCCGCGCACCAGCGCGCGCTGCGACAGCATGAAGACGATCGCCACGGGGACGACCGCGAGGAGCGTCGCGAGAGCCAGTTCCGGCCGGAAGATGTTCACCTGCTGCCCGCCGCCGCCGACCGCCGGATTGAAGGACGGCGTCGAGGAGAGCAGGTTCGACAGGCCGACCTGGATCGGGTACTGCTTGGAGTCCCCGAGGACGGCGTACGGCAGGAAGAAGTTGTTCCAGTCGGCGACGAAGCTGAAGAAGAAGACGAGCGCCACCACCGGCTTTCCCAGCGGCAGGCCGATGTGGCGGAACGTGGCCCATTCGCCGCAGCCGTCCACGCGCGCGGCGTCGAGCAGGTCGTGCGGGATCGCCGTCGCGTAGTAGATGTAGGCCAGGTACACGCCGAACGGGAAGAACGAGAACGGCAGGATCACCGACAGCCGGCTCCCGATCAGGTGCGCCGCGTTGAGCTCGAGGAAGATCGGCAGCACCAGCGCCGCCGCCGGCATGATCATCACTACCAGCGTCAGCGTCAGCACGATCCTCCGGCCTGGGAAGTTGCCGAGGGCGAGGCCGTAACCGGCGGGGATCGCCGTCGCGAGCACGATGGCGGTCGCGCTCAACGCGTACAGCAGCGAGTTGGCGATCCAGGCGCGATAGATGTGGTCGCTGAAGGCGTCCAGGTGAGCCCACGCCTCCCCGACCTGATGGAGGCTCCCGAACGCGAAGGTCCCCCTGGTGACGAGCTCCTCGTCGGACTTCGTCGGCGCGACGATCAGCCAGAGCAGCGGGGCCACGAAGAAGAGGGCGAACGCCGCGAGGATCAGCGACCGGAAGCCTCGTGCCGTATGCCGCATCAGTCCTCCGCTCGGAACAGACCGGTGCGGGTGACCACGAGCACCGCGGCGAACAACCCGATCGCGAGCAGGTCGACGGCGATGGCGGCCGCGGCGTTGAAGTCCCCGTACCGGAAGGCCATCTGGTAGGCGAGCTGGTTCGACGACCAGGTGTCGGGGACCAGTCCGAGGCTGGCCTGGTTCACCAGCTGCGGCTCCACGAAGAGCTGCGTTCCGGTCGCGAAGGAGAGGATCGCCATGTACGCCACCCATTTGCGGATCAGCGGCAGCTTCAGGCGGAGCGCGATGGTCACGGGCCCCGCTCCGTCGATGCGCGCCGCCTCCTCCAGATCGTGCGGGATCGTGTTCAGCGCGCCGTACATGACGACGATCCAGCCACCGGCCCCCGTCCAGAACGCGATCATCGCAAAGATGAACGGCAGCTTCCCGGGCGCGATCGACTCCACGAACAGGTGGGAGCCGAGCACGTTGCGCAGCAGGAACGAGCCCGGGCTGACCGATGGGTCGAGCATGAACAGCCAGACCAGGACCGACGCCGCACCGGCCAGCGCGCCCGGCAGGTAGAAGAGGAACCGGTATGTCGTCGAAACCCGGTTTGCCCGGCCGTGCAGCAGCAGCGCCAGCCCGACCACGAGGACGAGCAGCAGGCTCAGCCACACGCCGGTGTAGAGCAGGATGTGGAGCAACGCGGGGACGAACCGGTAGTCGGTGAATGTGCGCTCGAAGTTGCCGAAGCCTGCCCACGCGCCGGTGTCGTTCGTGAACGCGAGGGTCGCGGCGTAGATCATCGGGAAGATCCCGAACAGGAAGAGGAAGGGCAGGTACGGCAGCACGAACGGAAAGGTCCGCGGGGCGCGCCTGCCCCGCACCTGAACGGCCCGCGCGCCGGCCGCGGTCGCAGCCGGCGCGCTCACCTCATCACTCTCGGATGACCGCATATCCGGCCGCCTGCGCTGCCTGCGCGAGGGCGTCGCCGAGCGGTTTCAGCAGCGAGCTCAGGTCCTTGCCCGCGACCAGCTGGGTGACGACGGTGTTGGACCAGACGGGCTGGTCGGGGTAGGTGACCAGGTGCCAGCCTTGCCAGATCTGGCTGGTGCTGGTCTTGAGGGCCGGCGTCGGGTCGGCGGCGAAGTACGGGTTCTCGGCCTGCATCTGCAGCCACTTCGCGGCGAGCGGCGCATAGGCGGGAAGGCCTGGCCTGGCATCCGCGCCGGACGGGTTGAAGACCGTCGTTGCCCAGACGACGAAGTCCGCCGCGGCCGTGGGGTTCGCGGTGTGCTTCGAGATGATCCACGGGCCGCCGCCGACCTGACCGGTCGTGGTCGGCGACTCGTTCTCCCACTGCAGCGGAGGTGCGGCCGTGATCTGCCCCGCCGGGATGTGCAGCGTCTGGTCAAACAGGGCCTGGGCGTACCAGCTGGGCCCCGGCATCAGCAGGACCTTGTCGTTCGCGCCGCCGTACTTCTTGGCGAAGTCAGGCGTGAACACGCTCAGCGGCGGAACCGTCCCGTTCTTGATGAGCGGATCGAGCATGCTCGCCACCCGCGTACAGTGCTCGTCCGCAGAGTTGATCAGAAGGCGATCGTCCTTCAGCTGCTCCAGCGGGCACTGGTTGCCCCAGAAGTAGATCCAGTGGCCGTAGGAGTCCCCGACATTCCCGACGATGTAGCCGGGATGCTCCTTGGCGACCTTCTGGGCGAGCGACGCCCACTCCTGCCATGTCGTGGGAACCGCGTAGCCGAACTGGTCCATCAGCTTCTTGTTGACCCACAACACCACCGGGGCGACGTTGTCCTGGACGCAGTACAGCTTGCCGTCGACCGTGCACTGGGCGGTCGACGCCTCCGGCCAGTCGCTGACGAGGTTCTTCGGGATGAGATCCTCCAGCGGCGCGGCGAACTCGAACGGCTTGCGCGCCATCCATACCGGGTCGTTGACCTGCTCGCTGAAGACGACGTCGGGCCACCCCTTGCCGGTGCGGTTCCAGAGCTGGATCTTCGTCTGCAGTGTCGTCGCGCCGTTGCCGTCGCCGTCGAACGTGACGATGTCCGTCTTCACGTTCGCGTGCTCCTTGGCGTATGCCTGTGCCACTGGCAAGCGAGCCGCGTCGACCCAGACGGTCAGCTTGCCGGACGCACTGGCGCCCGGGGACGCGGTCGGACCCTTCGCGGAGTCGTCCGCGGAGTCGCCCCCACACCCTGCCAAGGCCAGCATCGAGACGACGACGGCGGACAAGAGAGATCGCTGCATCATCACTGCTCACTCCTGTGTGGGTGCCGCGATGGCCCAAGGGCCGCAGGTTCGCGCTAACATATGTCGTATGATGTCTGATGTCAACGCCAAAAATCTCGGGAGGCCACCTCAGAGTGGAAACTCTTGGGGCAGACAGCCCCAAAGTTTCCGCCGTGACAGCGGGGCCCGCCCCGCGTCCCGTCCGCTAACCGCTCAGGCATCCGCCGGGGGCAGCCGCAGCTGGAAGCGACATCCGTTGGTCACGTTGGCGACGGTGACATCCCCGCCGTGGGCGAGCACAATGCCGCGCACGATCGCCAGTCCGAGCCCCGCCCCCGTGCCGGTGCCCGGCGTCCGCGCGGGTTCGGCCTGCCAGCCGAGGTCGAAGACGCGCGCGGCCTCGTCCGGCGCAAGCCCGCCGCACTGATCCACCACGGAGACCAAGCCCCACCCGGCCCGGTCGCTGGACACGGCGACCCGCACCGTGCCCTGCTCCGGCGTATGCCGGATCGCGTTCACCAGCAGATTGCCGACAGCGCGGGTCAGGGCCCGCGCGTCGACGTTCACCGGGACGTCGGCCTCCGACCGGGCCTCCAGCTGGACGCCGTTCTCCCGGGCCAGCGGCTCCGCCACGGCGACCGCCTCCCCCACGACGTCGGACAGCGCCAGCCGTTCTGGCGCAAGGCTGAGTCCACCCGCGTTGAGCCGGGACACCTCGAAGAGGTCCTCCACCATCTCGGTCAGCCGGTCCACCTCGCCGCGCATCTGCTTCAGATACCGCTCGGGGTCGTCCGCGACGCCGTCCTCCAGCGCCTCGGCCATCGCGCGCAGCCCGGCCATCGGCGTGCGCAGGTCGTGCGAGAGCCCGGCGACCAGCTCCTGCCGTGCCGCTTCGGCGTGGGCGCGGGCCGCCTGCTCGGCCTTGGAGCGGGCCGCCGAGGTCTCCAGATCGCTGACGCGGGAAGCCAGCCAGGTCCCCACCGCGGCCGCCACCAGTCCGGCCGACAGGGACGTCGCGACCATCACCGCTGCGTCGTGCGCGGACACCACCATCAGCCGGACGGCGACGACGATGCCCACCAGCATCGCCAGCACGACCGCGACGGGCGGCACCAGCACAGCGTGCCGCAACGGCCCGCGCCGCAGCGCCCGCAGCACAGCCCAAGCCAGCACTCCCACGAGGCCGGCGGAGACGCCCGCCACCACCGCGATCGCCCCGATCGGGCTCACGGTCTGCCCACCGGATGACGGGAATCGCGCGCGGGATCCCAGCGGTAGCCGACCCCCCACACCGTGCTCAGCCGCGCCGGCCGCGCCGGGTCAGCCTCGACCTTTGCCCGCAGCCGGCGCACATGCACGGTCACCGTGGACAGATCACCGAACTCCCAGCCCCAGACGGCGGACATCAGCTGCTCCCGGGTGAACGCGACACCAGGATGCGTGACGAGGTGGGCGAGAAGGTCGAACTCGCGCACGGTCAGCATCAGTTCTCGCCCCGCGAGGCGGGCCCGGTGCGCGGTCAGGTCGATGATGAGGTCCCCGTCGACCACGTGCTGGGACGGCGGCGCGCCGTGCTCCGGGTGACCCGATCGCCCGGCCCGGCGCAGGACCGACTGGATCCGCAGGACCAGCTCCCGCGGGCTGAACGGCTTGGTCACATAGTCGTCGGCGCCGACCTCGAGACCGAGCACCCGGTCCACCTCGGAGCCCAGCGCCGTCAGCATCACGATCGGGACATCCCCGCGGGCCCGCAAGCGACGGCAGACCTCGATCCCGTCCAGGCCGGGCAGCATGACGTCGAGCACCACCAGGTCGGGGTCGAAGGAACTGGCCAGCGCGAGCGCGTGATTGCCCTCGTCCGCATGCCGCACCTCGAAGCCGGCGCGTTCCAGGTACCCGCGGACGACCTCGGAGACGGTCGGGTCGTCGTCCACGACGAGCACTGATCCCACCCGGCCAGGGTAGGTCGGCGCGGGCGCCCGGCGGACGCTGCAGATCTGACGATGCGATGACATCGGGCGGCCAGGTCTGTCACGCCCGGGTCCGCCACGGGAGTCTGGACGGCATGGCGACAGTTCTGGTGACGGGCGGTTCCGGATTCATCGGACGCCGGGTGGTCCGGGCGCTGGCCGCCGCCGGCCACCGGGTCCGCGCGTTCGATCTGCGGCCGCCCGCCGGGCCCGTGCCGGACGTCGAGGTGCTCCTCGGCGACGTCCGCGATCCGCAGGATGTCGGGGTCGCGCTGAACGGCGTTGACGCCGTCGACCATCACGCCGCCACAGTCGGCATGGGCCTGGACCTCTCGGACCTGCCCCGATATGCCGCGCACAACGACCTGGGAACGGCAGTCCTGCTGGCCGGGATGCACGCGGCCGGCGTCCGCGCGCTCGTCCTGGCGTCGTCGATGGTGGTGTACGGCGAGGGCAGGTACCGATGCCCGCAGCACGGTCCGGTGCCGGCGGCGCCGCGGCGCGAGGCCGATCTCCTCGACGGCCGGTTCGACCCGCCCTGCCCGCGGTGCGGCTCGCAGCTGAAGCCCGGACTCGTCGGCGAGGACGCGCCGCTGGATCCCCGCAGCATCTACGCCGTCACCAAGGCGACGCAGGAACAGCTCGCCGCGGTGTGGGCACGGGAGGCCGGTGGGCGGGCCGCACTCCTGCGCTACCACAACGTGTACGGACCCGGCCTGCCGCGGGACACGCCGTATGCCGGGGTGGCCGCCCTCTTCCTGTCCCGGATCCTGGCCGGCGGGGCTCCCCTTGTTTTCGAGGACGGCGGTCAGCGGCGCGACTTCGTGCACGTCGACGACGTCGCGGCGGCCAATGTGGCGGCCGTGGAGGCAGTGCTGTCCGGGCCGCCGATCGCGCGGGCCCACAACGTCGCCTCGGGCACGCCACGCACGGTCCTGGACCTGGCCACCGCCCTGTCTCGCGCCCTGGGCGGCCCGGCGCCGGAGGTCTGCGGGCGATACCGCGCGGGCGACGTCCGGCACATCACGGCCGACACCGCCCGGATCCGCGCGGAGCTCGGCTGGCGACCGCGCATCGATTTCCTCGACGGCATCCGGGAACTCGCGATCGACGCCCGAAAGGAAATGCACGTCACCACGGCGTGAGCAGCAGATGCTCCAGCAGCAGCGCGACGCCGACCTGAGCGGCCAGCCACGGCCGCATCCGCCATGAGGGCAGCGCCACACACGCCACCGGCAACCACAGGATCCAGGGCAGCCAGATCCGCTCCACCTCGGCCTTGCTCATCCCGCTCAGCGTCGCGGCGAGCACAGCGACCAGCGACCCGAGCACCAGAATCCGCACGGGCCCGGGGTAATGCCGCAGTCGTCCGAGCCCGGCATGGACCGCGGGACCCGTCGCCACGGCGAGCGCCGCAAGATCCGCCCACACCCAGTAGCCATACGGCCGCTGCGCGCCGAAGCCGGCGAAATAACGGGCCCGCACCGCGATGTAGCCGTCCCACCAGGCGAATCCGCCGAGCCGGAACGCCAGGACAACAGCCAGCGCCGCCAGCGCCGCGACGGTGATCATCGCCACCGCGTACGGCATCGCCCGGCGCGCAGCGACGACGACGGCCAGCGCGGGAAACGCCAGCAGCGGCGCGCCGTACGACAGGAAGCAGCACGCCCCCAGCACGCCTCCGGCCCCGGCCGCCCACGCCGCGGCGGCCCGTCGGCCCGTCATCGCCCGCGCCAGCAGATACAGCCCCACGGCGCCCGTTCCGGCGATAACGGCGTCGGCGCTCACCCCCGCCCACACCACCGC
>Ga0081539_10005086_pt1 | contig 13786 bp, 13 predicted proteins | sample TabmetS4T2R2_FD_71023 | JGI IMG/M metagenome (GOLD analysis project Ga0081539, IMG submission 71023) | Tabebuia heterophylla rhizosphere microbial communities from the University of Puerto Rico - S4T2R2 | ecosystem: Host-associated > Plants > Roots > Rhizosphere ...
GAGCTCGACGCCACCGCGTACGTGTTCGAGCCGGGGCACCGGATCAGGCTGGACCTCGCGCCCAGCGACTTCCCGTCGTCGTGGCCGCCGCCGCTCCCGGGGACGGTCGCGGTCGATCGCGGAGCGTCGGCGCTCGTCCTGCCGGTGCTCGACGGACCGCCGGTGTCGCCGCCGCCCGTGTTCCCGGCGGGCGCGGCCGAGGGCAGGGCCCCGGAGCGGGTCCGGTGGGAGATCCACGAGGACGTCCTCGCGCGCGAGCGCGCCGTCGAGATCGATCACGGCGGGATCCGAGGCCGTGTGGGCGAGACCGGCACCTCGGATCGCTACCACGGCGAGATCCGCGTTCGGTGGGACGACCCGGGTTACTGCGCGGCGACGGCGGGGGCGGAGCTCGAGCTCTCGTGGCCCGACGCGACCGTCCGCTCGGAGTCGCGGACGGTGCTGCGCTCGGACCCCGACACGTGGCACCTCACGATCGAGCTCGACGTCTTCGAGGGCGGCGAGCGGATCGCCGAGCGACGATGGGAGCGCAGGATCCCGCGGGACCTGCAGTAAGGAGGAGGGCTCAGCCCGAGGTCGCGCCGACGTCGGTCACCAACACCCGCTCCCGGTCCTGCGGTAATCCCGCCTTCAGGGGCGGCGAGCCACGATCCCGGTCCCACGCCAGCGTGTCGGCGACGGTCTCCGCGAGCGGCCGCGGGCGCAGACCCGCTCGCAGGGCCTTCGACGCGTCGTAGGCGTGGAACCCGGGGTGCTGCGGGTGCCACATCGGAAACCAAATCTCATGGTCCGGCCCGAGCGCGCGAACCGTGTCCGGATCGATCCAGACGAACTCGGTGTCGGCGCCCGCCGCGGCGCGAGCGGACTCGACGACGTCGGAGAACGTCGCCGGCTGCGCCGGGCCGACCACACCGAAGGTCGAGGTGTCGCCGGCTTCGATCCGATCGACGACGAACGCGCCCAGGTCGCGCGCATCGATCCCCTGGATCGGCGCGTCGGGCGGGCCGGCGGCGGCCATCCGTCCGCCGCCCGCCGCCCGCCGCACCCACCACGTGAAGCGATCCGTCGGGTCGTTCGGTCCCACGATGTACCCGGGGCGGATCACCAGGACGCGCCCCGGGAACGAGGCTTCGGCCTCGCCTTCCGAGGCGACCTTCAGCGGCCCGTACGTGCCATCCGTGATCTCCTCGGTCTCCGGGTACGGCGGCGGGTGGACCGGGCTCCGCTCGTCGGCGCCGACCGGCAGGTCGTCCGCGTGCACGGAGAGCGACGACACGAACGTGTAGTGGCCGACCCGATCGCCCAGCGCGCCGGCGACCTCTCGGACCTCACGAGGGACGAACGCACACGTGTCGAGGACCGCGTCCCACGAACGCCCGTCGAGAGGATCGAGCGACCGTGTCCGATCGCCATGCAGGTGCTCGACATCGGCGAGCCCGTCGGGCTCCGAGTCTCCGCGATGGAAGACCGTGACCTCGTGACCTCGCTCGGCCGCGTGCTCGACGGCCGCGCGGCCGAAGAACCGCGTGCCGCCGATCACGAGGAGTCGCACGGAGCTCCGGAGAGGTCGGCGGTTACGCCGCCTCGCCTTCCATCTCGGGCGACCATCCGCCGTCGCGCGCGAGGCCGTTCATCCGCGCCCGATGCGCGAGGGCCGCCTGCCCGGCCTCGACGTTCTCCGGTCGGCCGCCCCAGGCTTTCAAGGAGGGCTGCTGGAGCGCCCGACCGTAGGAGAACGAGAGCTGCCATGGGGCGTCGCCGCGCCGGTTCATCTCGTTCAAGCGACTCGTGGCCTCCTCGTCGCTCATCCCGCCCGAGAGGAAGACGATCCCCGGCACGTCGGCGGGAACGTTGGCGTTCAGCACCCGGAGGGTGGCGTCGGCGATCGTCGCGTCGTCGACCTGGCTCACTGATCCCTTCCCCGGCAGGACCATGTTGACCTTCAGGAGCGTCCCGGAGAGATCCACGCGGTGCGCGAGGAGCTGCGTGAACAGCACTTCCAGCGCCCGGCTCGTCGCGGTCTCGCAGGCGTCGAGATCGTGGTCGCCGTCCATCAGAACCTCGGGCTCCACGATCGGAACCAGCCCGCCTTCCTGGCAGAGCGCCGCGTACCGGGACATCGCGTGTCCGTTGGCGAGCACCGCGAACTCGGTCGGCGTCTCCGGGCCCAGGACGTACGTCGCGCGCCACTTCGCGAACCGCGCGCCGAGCGACCCATACTCCTGAACGCGCTCGCGCAGACCGTCGAGGCCCTCCGTCACGGTCTCAGGGTCGAACGACGCGAGCGGCTTCGCGCCGGTGTCGACCTTGATCCCCGGGATCACGCCCGCCTTCTCGAGCAGCTCGGGGAACGGCGTGCCGTCATCGGTGGACTGCCGGATCGTCTCGTCGTAGAGGATCGTGCCCGAGATGTGATCCCCGATGCCCGGCGTGGTGAACAGCATCTGCCGGTACGCGCGCCGGGTGTCCTCGGTCGACTCGACGCCGATCTGATCGAAGCGCTTCTTGATCGTTCCGGTCGATTCGTCGGCGGCGAGGATCCCCTTGCCGGAGGCGACCAGCTCGCGCGCCGTTCCACGCATCGCGTCCATGTGACGTCGTCCCTCCTGCCGTCGGCCCGCGTCCCACGGGCACCGGCTCGTCAGCCTACGGCGCGATCCGAGCGCCCGCACGGCCTGCGTGCCCGATCCCAGGGTCGTGCGGGTACCCGGACTCAGGGAGCCGTGATCCGGCGCCGATATCGACCGCATGCGCCGAGGGAACAAGCGGGTCTCGAGGCTCACCGCCGTCCTCGCGATGACGGTCGGCCTGCTCACACCGATGGCGGCCAACATGGCCGGGGCCGCGGCGGGCACCCCGGCGGTCGTGCCGCAGCTCGCCCCCGTCCGGCTGCTCGTCCCACGCTCGGTGCACCCTCCGACGGCCGATCGGGACGGCCAACCGGTGGGCGTGGCCCGAGAGGCGGCTCGCCGAGCGGCGCGGATCGCTCGGTGGACGAACCTGCTGGTGCCGGTGCCCGGGACGCTGCCTGCCTACGCACGGCCGTCGGCCGACTCCCGACGCGTCGGCGTCGTGCCCGCCGGCTCGAAGTACTACGGGATCGCGACCGTCGCGTGGGTCGAGGAGCGCTCCGCCGACGGTCGATGGGGCCGCGTCGAGCTGCCGTACCGATGGCCGCGCGTCGAGGGATGGATCCGGATCGCTCGGCTCCCCACGCGGACGACCCGGTTCCGCGTCGTCGTCGATCTCTCCCGTCACCTCGTGATCGTCACGAAGCTGGGTCGCGTGGTCTTCCGGGCGCCGGCCGCCACGGGTAGCCCCTCGTCACCGACGCCGGTCGGCGAGTACTTCGTCACCGACCGGGTCCCGTTCTCCGTCGGCGGCGCGCTCGGCTCGTTCGCCTTCGGGATCAGCGGGATCCAGCCGCGCCTTCCCGCCGGCTGGACGGGCGGCAACCAGCTGGCGATCCACGGGACGAACCAGCCGTGGTCGATCGGCCAGAGCGTCAGCGCGGGATGCGTCCGCGTCTCGGAGTCGACGCTGGCCCGGCTGCAGCCGCTGCTGGTCTACGGCACGCCGGTCGTGATCCACGCGTAGCGCGTTCACCCTCGATCGCCCGTCGGGATCGCCGCCACGAACGCTTCCAGATCGGGCAGGTGCGCTTCGGCATGGGCGAAGGGCTCCCTCCCGATCAAGAGCTGCCCCAACCGATGTCCGAGGGACTTCCGGCCCCGGGCCGTCGCGGGCCGCTCCCAGCGAGCGTCGGACATCGTCCGGATCGTCCGGACCAGCTCGCCGTGGACGTTGTCCCAGTCCCGAAGGACGCGCTGGTGCGTGTGGCGGCTGCGGGCGCGGACGGCCTCGGCGTTGATCGCGCCGATCGATCGCGTGGAGATCTCACGATCGATCGGTGCGCGCTCGCCGTGCTCCCCCGCGGCGAGCGCCCCCAGCACCCGCTCCTCCCCGTAGCAGAGATGACCGACGAGGGCCTTCGGAGACCACGCCCCGCCGCCCAACCCCGGGCGCGCCACCCAGTGGTCTGGGATCCCCTTCAGCAGCCGGCGGACCGTCGCGTGCCCTCGTTCGAGCGTCTCGATCGCCTGTTGACGGCTCGTCATGCCTGGGCCCCCTGACGGCCGAACGCTAGCGCAGCACGCGTTCGCCGGGGACGCGCGCCCGACCGACGGTGATATGCATACGCAGCCTCGAGAGGAGGGATCCGGTCACCGATGGACGATCCGCTCACGTTCCTGTTCATGCCTGAGAGCGCGTACGGGCCGACCAACAACTGCGTCGGCATCGGGGCGCACCTGCGCCGCCGCGGGCACCGGGTCGTGTTCGCGGCTGAGGCCTCGTGGGCGGGACGCCTGGACCCGTTGGGCTTCCAGGAGGATCTCGTCGACCTCGCGCCGCCGACGGATGGCGATCAGGACGCGGGCCAGTTCTGGACGGACTTCGTCACGCAGACGGCGCCGGAGTTCCGGAAGCCCACGATCGAGCAGCTCGACACGTTCATCCGGCCGGTCTGGGAGTCGTTGATCGACGGTGCGAAGTACTGCGAGCCGCAGCTCCGAGCGATCCTCGACCGGACCCGGCCAGACGTCATCGTCGAGGACAACGTGAGCGCGTTCCCGGCCTTGCTGACGCACGGCGCCCCGTGGGTGCGGATCATGAGCTGCAACCCGCTCGAGATGAAGGACCCGGACCTCCCGCCGACCTTCAGCGGTTACCCCACGGATGACCGCGCCGAGTGGGACGACTTCCGTGCCGAGTACGAGCGCACCCATCGGGAGCTCTGGGAAGGGTTCGACGAGTGGGTTCGGGAACAGGGAGCGCCGCCGCTCCCGGACCTCGAGTTCATCCACGAGTCGCCGCATCTGAATCTCTCCGTCTTCCCCGACGCCGCCGACTACCTGCGGTCTCGTCCCCTCGGCGAGACGTGGCACCGGTTGGAGTCCTCGGTGCGCGATACGGAAGAGGAGCCGCAGATCCCGGAGACGATCCGGGAGGGCGAGGGCGGGCTGATCTACCTCTCGCTCGGCTCGCTCGGCTCCGCGGACGTCGAGCTGATGCGTCGTCTCGTGGGCATCCTCTCCGCGACCCCACACCGGTACGTCGTGTCGAAGGGCCCGCTCGCCGAGCAGCTCTCGCTCCCGGACAACATGTGGGGCGAGGCCCGGCTGCCCCAGACCGCGATCCTGCCGGATGTGGACCTGGTGATCACGCACGGCGGCAACAACACGGTCACGGAGTCCCTCCACTTCGGCAAGCCGATGGTGGTCCTGCCCCTGTTCTGGGATCAGTACGACAACGCCCAGCGGATCGACGAGCTCGGCTTCGGGGTCCGTCTGGACACGTACGGCTTCGTCGACGAAGAGCTCCCCGTCGCCGTGGACGGGTTGCTCCAGGACGAGGTCCTGCGCGCGAGCCTGGAAGCGCTCGGTGGGCGGATCCGGGAGGCGGACGGCGTCCGACGGGCCGCCGACCTGATCGAGGACCTCGGCCGGCGAGGCAACTAGCCCAGGGTCGAGAGCACTTCAGATAGGGTTCGGCTCGTGCTTGGCTCTTGCGTCTTCACGGGATTTTTATCTAACGTAGGCCTTCTGGCTGATTCGGTGTAGGCCGATACTCCGATATATCTATCCCCCGCAGCAACCGAGGGAAAGGGAGCAGGGCGATGACGTTGGGCCGGCGCCTCGATCGCGAGGACGGTGCGTCCGCGGTGGAGTTCGCCTTGATCGTGCCCCTGCTCGTGATCCTGGTGTTCGGGATCATCGAGTTCGGGGTCGCCTACCTGCAGGTTCAGTCGATCCGGACCGGCGTCCGCGAGGGCGGCCGAGCGGCCGCGGTCGGAGCGCCGAAGACGACGGCGCAGCAGAAGACCGCCGCTGGATCGGCCGGGACGATCACCGATCCAAAGGACGTCGGCGTTTCGAAGGTGTGCAACGCGCAGAACATCGGGGACGACGTCACCGTGACCTACGACACCCAGAACATGCCGGGCGGGGGTATCGTCGTCCAGATCCCGTTCGTGACCGACGTCGTCCTCACGCCCGTGATCACGGCCAACTTCCGATGCGAAGTCTGAAGCTCTCGCTGCCTCGCCGGGACGAGGAAGGAGCCGTCGCCGTCACGGTGGCGATCCTCCTGATCGCGTTCGTGGCGATCGTGGCGCTCGCGGTCGACTCCGGAGGTCTGTACCTGCGCCGCCGGGAGCTGGTGAACGGATCCGACTCCGCGGCCCTGTCGGCGGCGCGCACGTGCGCACGCGGTGGCTTCGACGACCGGTTCGCCAACCCTGAGGATGCGGCCGACTTCCACGTGCAGCAGAACGGCCTGATCACGACCTCGGAGGTATCGGGGACGAACATCACCTCGATGACCGGATGCGGCGCGCTCCGCGGCCACGTGAGCGTCGAGTACACGAGCGACCAGTCCGTCTTCTTCGCGCCGGCCCTCGGGTTCGACGCGGAGGCGCCCGTGACGACCGCCGCGACCGCGAGCTGGGGGCTCGGGAGCAACAACCCGATGCCGCTCGTGATCTCCGACCTCGGAGCCGTGAACTGCCCGATCCCGCCGACCGGATACCCGGCCGTGGGCACGCAGTGCTCGTTCTGGTTCGACAACGACCGGTTCGTGACGGGGAACTTCGGGTTCCTGAGCCTGGATCCCCAGGGGTGGGACGTCTCGATCGGTGACAACTGCAGCGGGGCGGGTGGGGGCGGGACCAACAGCATCGCCGGCTGGATCAGCGGGGAGATCCCGGTGAGCCTGCCGCTCAACTGGACCGACCCCACGTACGTGTGCAACGACAGCGGTTTCCGAGGGAACAACATCGGCGGTCAGCCGTGGACGGAGCTCAAGAAGTTGATCGGCGAGACCCGAGATTTCCCGATCAACTGGATCGGGCCCGGCCAACCGGTCCCGAGCGCGCCGAGCCAAGGGACCGTGTACAAGAGCACCGGCAAGAGCGAGAGCATCGACTCGATCGACAAGTTCGACATCATCGGGTTCGCCCACCTGACGATCGTCGACGTGGTCCGGCAGACAGAGGCGCAGGGCGGCGAAGGTCTGTGCACGACGAAGAACGGCAGTCCGTTCACGTGGACGACCGCCGGACAGACGCTCGACCTGAACACGATCAACAGCGGTTCCAGCGCGTGGCAAGGCTGCCCGGGGAGGACCCCGGACGACATCACGAACGTCGTCGTCACGAAGGCGCGCACGCCCGACCCGGCGTGCTGCATCTTCAGCCCCACCTGCCCCCCGGCGCCGGGAACCGACTACTGCGTCGACGCCACGACCCGCACGATCACGTGGAACGGACCGGTCCCCAAGGACACGAAGATCTCCTTCAACTGGGAGATCGACCCAAACAACGGGCCGTGCGGCACGCTCCCGACGAACAGCAGCGCGATGTGCGTGGTCACCACGTATCAAGGCTCGACGCTCGACGACACGTTCGTCCCGGGCGAGGACAACAACACGGTGATCCGGCTCTGCGACTACGCGTACGGGAGCTGCCTCGACCAGTAACGGTCCCGGGACCGGACGGCACCGCGGCCGGACACGGGCGAACCACGGGCTCAACGCGATCGCGCTCTGCGACCGAGAGATCGGCTCCTGCATCGAGCCGGGCTGATCGCGCGGTCCGGGGGACGCGTGGCGAGCAGGTGCCCGGGGTGGGATTCGAACCCACACGCCCCTTCCGGGGCAAGCGCTTTTAAGGCGCCGTCGTCTACCGGTTCCGACACCCGGGCCATCCGGATGGTAGCGGTGCGCCGCGACGGCGACGGCGGACCCGCCGAGCTCCGGTGCTACCCGATCCAGGGTACTTCCAAGGCAACGCCTCTCGGGCGGCCTCGACCGATCGGTGGCCTCATGTTGGTCCCCTGGGCGACCGATAGAAGCCGTGATGCGCGACGAACGCGGGTTCACGCTGATCGAGCTGATGACGGTGATCTTGATCATCGCGATCCTGATCATCGTCGCGCTCCCGACGTTCCTCGGAGCCCGAACGAGAGCCTTCGACCGCGCGACGCAGGCCGATGTCCGCAACGCGTTCCAGGCGGAGAAGGCGTACTACTCGGACAACCTGGCGTACACCACCAACGCGGCGACGATGACCGCGATCGAGGCCGCGATCACGTACCTGCCGGGCGACACGCCGCTCGCCAGCGACATCGTCTACCTGGACGTCGATCCGGTGCCGAACGCCCTGTACCTCTCGGCGTTGAGCGAGTCGGGCACCTGTTGGTACCTGCGGGAGGTCGACGGCGGCGGCTCGGAGTTCGCGTCCGACGCCGCGTGCGCGGCGGCGGGCGGGCAGACCTACGCCAGGATCGGCTGGTAGCGGTTACGCTCCGCCGAGCTTCTCGACCGTCACGCGCTCCAGGTACACGGCGTCCTGCGGACGCTGTCCGCTCAGATCCCCGGCCGCCGCCGCGTCCGGATCCGTGATCGGGAGCTGCTGGATCCGCTTCGCGACGTCGAGGCCCTCGACCACGTGCCCGAAGATCGTGTAGTTCGGGTTCGCGTCGAGGTTGTGCCCGGCCGGCCCGGTGATCAGGAAGAACTGGCTCCCCCCGGTGTTGGGCCCGGCGTTCGCCATCGCGAGCGTGCCCGGCGCGTACGACTCCTCACCCGTCAGCTCGTCATGGATCGCGTAGCCGGGTCCACCCGATCCGGTCCCCGTCGGATCGCCGCCCTGGATCACGTCGATCGAGGTGTCCAGCCGATGGATGTACTGGCCGTCGAAGTAACCGTGCTTCGCCAGGAACACGAAGGAGTTCACGGTCTCGGTCGCGTGCTTCGCATCCAGCTCGATCACGATCGTGCCGCACGAGGTGCGGACGGTCGCCTCGTACCTCGCCTTCTCGTCGATCGTGACGGGGGGCGGACCGGCGAATTGGGGCTTCGGGTCGTCCGCCGAGGCGGGGACCTCGGCGCCGCAGGCGACCGCGCCGCTCTCGTTGGCGGGCGTCGGCGTCACCGTGCCCGTCTCCGTCCCCGGCTCGGTCGAGGCCGAGGGGGACGCGCTCTCGGACGGCGTGACCGACGAGGACGCGCCGGTCTCGTCGCCACCGAACAGCACGAACGCGCCCACGGCGGCGGCGATCAGGACGAGCCCGCCGACCACCCCGCCGACGACCAAGCTCCGGCGGCGCTGCGCGGCGTAGCGCTCGGCCTGCCGCTGCGCCGCGAGCTTGGCGAGGTGGCGATCGCGGCTCCGCTTGGACATCGGCGGCCGAGCCTACCGGACGCCCAACAGCTCGAAGGCGAGCCCGTCCAGGATGTCGGTCTCGCTCACGAGCGCCCGGTCGAACCCGAACCGGCGGAGCGCGGGGACGAGGATCGTCGCGCCGGCGACGATCACGTCGCCGCGCCCCACGGGCATCACCGGGATCGCCGCCCGAGCCTCGTTGGTCATCGCGGCGAGCTCCTCGAGCGCCCGCTCGGCCTCCTCGACCGTCATCGTCGATCGGTGCACGACCTCGGGGTCGTACCGATCGAGGTGCATCGTGCACGCTTGGAGCGTCGTGGCGGTGCCCGCGACGGCCACGAGCGTCTCTGCGTCGCGCACGGGCACGGCTTCGTCGACGACCTTCAGCTCACGATCGGCGATCTCGCGGAACGCCTCGAGGTCGTCCCGGCTCGGGGGATCGCTCGGACCGACGCGCTCCGTGAGCCGGACGCTCCCGAGCTGGATCGAGATCGCGCGCTCCGCCACGCCCGGCTCCCGGCCGATCACGAACTCGGTCGACCCGCCACCGATGTCGATCACGACGAACGGACCTTCCTCCCGAGGGAGGCCCCGGGTCCCCCCCAGGAACGAGAGCTCTGCCTCGCGCTGGCCGTCCAGCACCTCCGGCTCCACTCCCAAGAGCTCCGTCGCCGGGCGGAGGAAGTCGGTCGCGTTCGCGGCGTCGCGCACGGCGCTCGTCGCGGCGGCTCGGACCCGTCCGACGTGGAGCGCACTCGCGCGCCGGGCGTAACCTGCCAGCACCGCGAGCGTTCGATCGATCGCCTCGGGATCGAGGCGTCCGGTCTCGTCGACGCCTCGGCCCAGCCGGGTGATCACCATGTCGCGGGCGAGCTCCACCTGCTCGCCGTCCTCCGAAGGCTCCAGGACCAGGAGCCGGCTCGAGTTGGTGCCCTGATCGATCGCCGCGACGCGACCCGCCGGCTCCTCGCGGTGGACGGGCTCGACGCGCCCGCCGACCCACGCGCCCACCGGATCGTCGCCGCCGGACAGGTGGTGCGCGTAGTGAGCGTGGAGGCACTTGACCCCCGCCCGGGTGCCGCCGACCCCTCCCCACGACTCGGCGCCGGGAACGATCGCCGCTCGCTCGGCGGCGTACGCGGCGTGCGCGCGCTCGACGTCGCGTCCGAGCTCCGGTTCGCGAGCCAGCCGGTCGTTCCACCGCTCGATCCATCCCTCCGACTCGAGCCGCGACACCGCCTTCACCGCGGTCGGACACGTCAGCCAGTACCGCGTGGGGAACGGGTCGCCGGCGGCGTCGACGGGCCGGTTCCGGATCACCAGGGGATGGCCGCCGGCGCATCGCGCGACCACGGAGAACGGCACCGTCGGCTCCCGACCGAGCTGTTCGCGGACGGCGTCGAGGTCGCTCGCCCGGAGCTCGTCGCTCACGGGCTACTTGCGCTTGTGCTCGACCGCGCGCTTGTAGTCGACCAATCGCTCCTCGGACTGGCGCATGAACTTCTTCAACATCTGCTCGAACTCGGGGTCCGAGCCGCGTCGGGCTCGCGGGGGCGCCGGGTCCTGGAGGGCCTTGATCGAGAGGTCGATCTTGCCGTCCTCCTTGATCGCGACGACCTTCGCCTGGACGACGTCTCCTTCGCGGAGGTGATCGTGGACGTCCTTCACGTAGTTCCGATCGACCTCCGAGATGTGGACGAGCCCCAGTCGTCCGTCCTCGAGCTGGAGGAACGCGCCGTACGGGGTGATGCGCGCGACGGTGCCGTCGATCACCGCCCCGACCTCGATCTCTGCGATGAGACCTCTCCTTCCTGTCCCGCGCGCCGCGCCCTGCGACCGCCCCGTCCGCGCACCGGAGCGAAGCTGCCCGACGCGCGACCGGTGGCCAGTCTGAGCGAACGTCTCCGGACCGTCAATGGCGAACGCCTCCGAACGCGCAGGTCACGGACCCCGGCGGCGCCGGCTGCTACCGTCGGCCGATGCTCGTCCGGCGCGTGGACGATCCCGTCGCGTTCCGTGATGCCGCGATGCCGCACCTGCTCAAGGACGAGGCCCGGCACAACCTGATCCTCGGGATCACGTCCACGCTGATCGATCGACCACACCTGTACGACGTCTTCGACCTCTGGATCGCGTCGGAGGACGACGAGGTCGCGGTCGCGGCGCTCCGGACGCCTCCGCTCAACCTGGTGCTCGGCCAGCCGGCGAGCGACCGGGCGCTCGACGCGCTCGTGGAGCGGTTGCTCGACGAGGGCCAGGACCTTCCCGGCGTCGTGGCCTCGCTCCCCGAGCTCGACGACTTCGTCGGCGCCTGGACGATGGGACGCGGGCTGGACGCGACCCTCGTCCTGCGGCAGGGGATCTACGAGCTCCGCGAGGTGCTGCCGATGCCGTCGCCCGCCGGCGGCGCGCGCCCGGCGACTTCCGACGACCGAGAGCTGGTGCTGCGATGGATCGTCGATTTCGCCGAGGAGGCGCTCCCCGACCCGCCCGAGGCGGAGCGGCAAGCGCGGATCGTCGAGGATCGATTGAGCCCGAACGACGACGCCGGGATCTGGCTGTGGGAGGACGGCGGCGAACCGGTCTCGATGTCGGGGTACGGCGGCGAGACGCCCAACGGGATCCGGATCGGGCCGGTGTACACGCCCCCGGCGCTCCGCGGGCGGGGCTACGCCACCGGGCTCGTCTCCGAGCAGAGCCGGTGGTTGCTCGAGCACGGCCGGCGCTTCTGCTTCCTCTACACCGACCTCGACAACGCCACGTCGAACGCGCTCTACCGGCGCATCGGCTACCGGATGATCGCGGAGTCCGGCGAGGTTCGATTCGATCCCAAGCAGGCGGCCTAGCGCAGCCGTCACCCGCGCTGCGGCGTCGCTCACCGCCTGTCCAGCCTTGCCTGCCAAATCTCTGCTCGAATCCGCGTAGTGCTCCCGATTTGCGTCCCACCTATCGGCATCGTCGGAGGCCCGGCCGCCATAGCGGGAAGTGCCGTATTCGTTTCCTCGGACGCGGCGATAATCGTTGCCGTATCCGAAGTTCGTACCGCGAGAAGTACGACGGTTCATCCATAGCCACGCCAGTCCGACGCCCACCATTGCGGAAGGAATCGGATTGGCGGTAATGGTGTCGACCAAACTCCGCCGCGTCTCGTACATCGTGTCACTTACACGCTCAACCATGTCTTCTACCTTTCCGATAGTGGCTTCGCGAACTGATTCTCTCGCTTGCCTGTACTGCTCCATGACCTGCTCCTTCACCTGCTCTTTGAGGTGAGAAGGGCTCAGACGCTCCTGCAACTCGTCGATCGTGTTACTCATGTCGGAGCGCGTCTGCTCGATGCTCTGACGGATTTCGGTCACTTCCTTATCATCACCCCCGGCCGAATCGTCCGTCTCCAATCGTGTTTTGCTCAAGCTATCCGCTTCGTTCAAGTCGGCGTCATCTCGATTCTCTGTGCTCATCTCAACTGCCCCTTTGCCCAATCTTTGTCTTCCTTCAAAGTTTCGACGGTCGCTTTTGGAGTGACATCCAATTGTTTCAGCGCGGCGATCTCCCGCCGACTGAGGTAGATACCAATGCCGATCACGACTACGCCAACCACGAACGCGGATAACCACACGGACATGTACTGCGCGAGCAGCGCGATCAAGGCCGCGATCACCGCGAGCAATCCGGCATATGCGACGGCGCCTCCTAGAGCGATCAATCCAACCTGTCTGCCGACTTGGGCGGCTTTTTGACCGAGTTCGACCTTCGCCAATCTGACTTCCTGGCGTACCAAGGTCGTCGTGTCGTTGGCAAGTTGAGAGAAGAGTTCGCCGATGGAGCGCTCTTCTTGCCGCTCTGCCATCAGAAGCCCTCCCCGCCACGGTCGGACGATGATGTACGTCCTGTGGGCTGGACCGGGCCGGAGCGGTAAGAGTCGCTCGGGCTCGAACTTTTCAGAAAGCGCGCGCCAAGGAGACCGAGCATGAAAGCGCCACCGACGAAGAGCGCCGGCTGTCGTCGGGCAAAGCGCTCGAGCCCCGTGATCATCTCTCTCGTGTCGGTGGAGCGGAGGTAATCCGATAAGCGCTCCACTTGGTTGGCAGCGGAGGCAACATATTCGTGGACAGCGGCGCCTTGCTGTTGGCCGCGAAGCTGATCGCTTGCCTGTCGCAATGCTTGCGCGACGCCTCCTAGGCCTTGCGCGGCGCGGTCTTTCTGAAGATCGACGCGCGAAGCGACTTTGTCCCCGGCTTGGCTCGCAGCATCGGCAAGTTTGTCCTTTGCCTGATTCATGGTATCGGCCGGTGACGCACCGGCGCCGAGCGAACTCGCCGAGCCGGCGGGTCGCGTACCGGCGGAGCGGGCTGCTGTGAAAGAGTCAGCCGACTCGCCTTCCGGCGCGTTAGGCCTTCCTTTGAATGATGTTCCCCTTGTCGTATCCGGTCGATTCTGCATCTCTGGTCCTTTCGCTCAGCGCTGTTGCACGCTCTGTTACGTGATCAATTGGTGTTGCGCCTAAAAACTAAGCAACGCGCATACCCGACATGCAATGCGTTGCGAGTGACCAGACGTCGC
>Ga0081539_10005087_pt1 | contig 13783 bp, 10 predicted proteins | sample TabmetS4T2R2_FD_71023 | JGI IMG/M metagenome (GOLD analysis project Ga0081539, IMG submission 71023) | Tabebuia heterophylla rhizosphere microbial communities from the University of Puerto Rico - S4T2R2 | ecosystem: Host-associated > Plants > Roots > Rhizosphere ...
TTGTTTTTGCGGGGGTGGCCCCTGCCGCTTCGTGGTTGAGCGGGCCCTTTTGCCCCGACACGCCGGGCGTGTCGGGGCAAAAGTGCCCGCTCAACCGGATCCGTCAGGGTCCTCGGCCAGGGGCAGGCTGAAGGTGAACCGCGAGCCCTCACCCAGCGCGGACGCGACGACCAGGTCGCCGTGCATGGCTCGCGCCAGGTGCCGGGCGATGTACAGCCCCAGCCCGGTGCCGCTGGTGGACATGACCATGGGGTCCTCCACGCGGTGGAACTTCTCGAAGATCCGCTCCAGCTGATCCTCCGGCAGGCCGCGTCCGTGGTCGCGCACCGTCACCCGGCCCTCGCCGTCCCCCTGCTCGACGAGAACCTCCACCGGGCACTGCGGCTCGGAGTACTTCAAGGCATTGGAGATGAGATTGGTGAGCACCTGGATGGCGCGCACCGAGTCGCAGGCGACGGGTACCGGCGCGGCCGGCGTCACGGTCCGCAGCCGTCCGGAAGCGCTCGCAAAGTCCTCCATCGCGCGGGTGGTGAGCGCGGTGAGGTCGGCCGCCCCTATGACGACCGATCGTGCGGGTTCCTTGTCGCTGCTGACGTTCGAAGCGAGCAGCAGGTCCTCCACCAGCCGGGCCAGGTGACCGGCCCGGTCGGCGATGACGTCGAGCGCCCGGGCGCGCTTCTCCGGCGGCATGCTGTCGCCGCGGCTGCGCAGCAGATCGGCGTATCCCTTCAGCGGCGTCACCGGTGTGCGCAGCTCATGCGACACCATCGCGACGAAGTCCGACTTCATCCGCTCCACCTGGCGCTCGCGGGTCAGGTCGTGCACGTTGACGACGTCGCGCACCAGGCCGCTCTCGTCGAACGTCGCGGCGTGCGCCCAGCGCAACGAGCGGCGTTCGCCGTCCGGCCGGATCAGCTCCGAGTCCACGGTCCCGCGGGGCGAACCGGGCGACAGCCGCCGATGTCCCTCCGCGAAGGGGTCCAGCGGGTTTCCTTCGCGATCGCGGCTGTCCATCAGCTGCGCGAGCGGGGTTCCGAGGGCCGCTTCCTCGCTGCGTCCGGACAGCCGCTCCAGTGCGGGGTTCCACAGCTGGACGACGCCGGCGCCGTCCAGGACGAGGATCCCGTCGCTGGACTGGTCGACCACCGCACGCAGCTTGCTCGTCTCCTCCACCAGCTGTGCCAGGTGTTCGGCGTTCCGCAGCGCCACGGCGAGCGCGCTCGCCAGGGGGGTGAGCAGGGTGAGGTCGGCGGGCCTCAGCCTGGCCCGGCTGCGCCGACCCACGGCGACGACGCCCACCTGGCCGCCGCCCGCCTCCAGCGGAGCGAGCATCGCCGAGGCCCAGCCGGCCGGCAGCTCTGTGCGCAGCAGGACCCCACCACCAGCGAGCTCCACCAACCTGCGGTGTGCCGCCGTCTGTTCCAGGCTCTGCGGTTCGGCGGATCGCGCGTCCAGCGCGAGCACCTCGCCGCTGTCGAAGACGGCCAGGACGTCGTCGGCGAAGAATGCGTCTCGCGCGAGCCGGAGGAACTCCGTCACCGCGATGTTCCGCTCCGGGCTGGACGCGAGCACCTGGGAGAACGCCAGCACCCGTGAGGACCGCTCGCGTTCCTCCACCTCGGTGGCTGCGGCGCGGTAGGCGTAGGTGATAGCGACGGCGGGCAGCACGGTGACCGGCAGCAGCAGCGGGGTGTGCACCGCCATCGACACCCCGGTGGCGGCCAGCGCCACGGTGCTCACCAGCGTGAGCCCGGAGCCGCCCAGGTACTGCCGCATCAGCTCCAGCGGCCGCCCCACCCTCATCGCACCGAGCAACAGGGAGATGCAGACGACGTTCACCACGACGAATCCCGCCGTCGCGAGCGTCATCGCCGCGAGCAACCGGAGGCCGAAATCGCCGTGACCACCGACGGTTCCGTGCAGGAGAAGGATCATGGTGGAACCGGCGGTGGCGTGGGCGCCGATGTTGAACAACGCCTTGACAGCGGCGCGACGGCGGATCACGTAGGCGAGCAGGATCCCGGCGAGCGACACGAGGATCGCCTGCCGTGGCGGCAGCAACAGGACGTTGAGCAACACCACCGGGTCGAGCAGGGTGAGCTCCTCCACCGCGTCCTGCCGTCGCAGCCGGACGGCGACGAGCTCACCGACGCAGGTGAGGATGAGCAAGGCGGCGCCGGTCGAGGGCCCCGGGAGCCAGTCCAGCACGAAGAGGCGGCCGGTCCCTCCCGGCCAGGGCGCGGCCCAGACCACCGCGGCCGCGGCGGCGATGCCGGCCAGTGCGACGGCCAGGACGACGCGCACGACCGGCGCCGGCAGTGCCGTCGAGAAACGGCGGCCGGCCGCGCGACCCCGGCGGGTCGCGCGGCCGAACACCTGCGGGAGGACCGTCATGTCACTCCCAGACAGCCGACCATGACCGCGCCGACCAGGCCAGAGCTGCCCATGAGTGTGCGGCCCAGTCCTCCCCGGCCCACGAATGCGCGGCCCACGAATGCGCCGCCCAGTCGTCGCCCGCCCAAGAGCGCGCCGCCCAGGACCGGGCCGCCCAGGACCGCGCCGCCCACGAATGTGCCGCCCAGTCATCCCCGGCCCACGAGTGCGCGGCCCAAGACCGCGCGGCCCAGTCATCCCCGGCCCACGACCGGGCCGCCCAGGAATGCGCCGCCCAGGACCGGGCCGCCCAGGACCGCGCCGCCGGATCCAGAGCAGCCCACGACCGGGCTGCCCACGACCGGGCCTCGGGGCCCATCGCGGCCCAGGCCCGCGCCGCACCGGCGGCGTCGTCGTTGTCGATCGCGGCCGCCAGCGCCTGCCACTTCGCGGGATCCCCCGGCGCGGCCGTCGATGTCGCCGGCGTGGCGTGCGAGGTGTAGCCGTCGGCGAGCGCCAGGGCAGCCTCGATGTCGAGTCCGCCGCGGCCCGCGGAGGTGGCGTCAGCCAGGCCTGGCGTCCGATAGGCGGCGCCGCGCAGCAGGGTCTTGACGTCGTCCGGCCGCAGGTCGCCGTGCGCCGCCAGCAGATCCGCGGCCGCGCCGGAGCTGATCGCGGCCGCCATCGACGTTCCGGACCCACGGAAGTAGCCCTCGCCGATCCGGGCGCTCGGGTGCGCGACGTCGATGACGCTCCCCGGGCTGCGCAGCCCGACCACCGACGCGCCGGGGGCCACCAGGTCAGGTTTGCTCACGCCCTGGGACGTCGGCCCCCGGCCGGACCAGTCCGCCACGGTGTCGTCGTCGCGCACCGCTGTGCCGTGCTCGTCGATGCCGCCGACGGTAAGAAGCGTGGGGTCGTTGCCGGGCGCGGAGACGCTTCCTGGTTCGGGCCCGTCGTTACCGGAGGAGACGACCACCGTCACCCCGCGCCGCCAGAGTGCGCGCAGCGCCTGGTTCAGCGGATCCACCTGGTACGGCACCGGGCTGCCCGACGCCAGGGACAGGTTCAGCACCCGGATGTCGTGCGCCCGGCCCTGGTCGGCGACGACCTGCAGCCCCTCCAGCACCGAGCCCAGGTCGGTGCTGCCGTCCTGGCGGGCCACCTTGACGTCGAGGATGTCTGCGCCCGGCGCCACACCGCGGAACGCCCCGCCCGACGCGGCGCCGCTGCCCGCGATGAGGCCCGCCATGAACGTGCCGTGCCCGTAGCCGTCGCCGCCGCCGGTGCCCGTGACATCGACGTGACCGACGATGCGCCCGGCGAGATCCGGCACGTCGGCCACACCCGTGTCCACGACGGCGACCGTCACACCGTGACCCTCGTCCCCGGATGCCGGTAGCCCGATGGTGGCGCGGACGGTAGATGTGTATACGGACGGTGACGTGCCCTCGGCGGTGAAGCTCACCGAGCGGTTCGCCGTGACCTCGAATCCGGCCGGGAGAACGGCGCGCGCGGGCAGGTCGGCCGCGACACCGTCGATCAGCGGAAGCTCGGCCCGCACGGTGCCACCTGCCACCGCCACCGCCCGCGCCACCGCCGCCGCGTCCGGGCCGGTCACGACGACGTCCACGAGCGAATCGCCGCCGGACCATCCGGGCGCGAGGCCCAATGCAGCCAGCGCCGACGCGCTGAGCAGTGCAGCGAGGACGGGACGGGTGCGCCGCGCACGGCGCAGGAGGGTCGTGGAGGGCCTCACCCGGGTCTGTCGAGGTGGCAACGTCATGCCGTCTCCCTTGCTCATCGCGCCGTTCCGCCGTCGGCGTCCTTCGTCGGCATTGCCAATTTCGGCGAGCCCGGCGCGCAGGGATACCTCCGCAACGGGGGTCGCCACCTGCGCGACGTCAGATCATTCGGATGGCGCATCCGCTTCCGGGCCCACCCGCCCGATGCACAAGGGACCCCGACTCCAGGAGGTGCTCGTGGCATCCGTGCTCGTCGTGGACGACGATCCCGCCATCCGCCAGTACGTCGGGGACATTCTCGAGCTGGAAGGGCATGAGGTCCGGTTTGCCGAGGACGGCCCGACGGCCTTGCGCGAGATCGACGAGGAGCGCCCCGACTGCGTCCTGCTCGACGTGATGATGCCGGGGATGAGCGGCCACGACGTGCTGGCCCAGGTCCGGCAGCAGGACGGCGGACCGGGGCTGCCGGTCGTCATGCTGACCGCCGCCGCGGACGAGGCCCAGGCCTGGCAAGCCTGGAGCGGCGGCGTCGACTACTTCCTGGCCAAGCCCTTCGACGCCGACCAGCTGCTGCGGTTCCTCGACTACCTGTTCTCCACGCCGCAATGACCGTAGGCCGTACCGGCCTGGGGGAGGCCCCGAGCGACGAGGTGGGCGGCAGGCCCACGGAGACCGCGGGGGAGACGAGCGCGAGCCGCGCGCACACGGGGAGTCACGCACGCGGCCGGACGGACGAGGCCGCCCGGGTGCGCGCCCTTGCACGCTACGCAGTCCTGGACACCCCCGCGGATCCGGCGTTCGACGATGCCGCGGAGCTGGCCCGCACGGTAACGGGCGCGGGGGCGGCCGGCATCGGCTTCCTCGACGGAGATCGCGTCTGGTTCAAGTCCCGGCTGGGAATCCGGGACACGCAATGTCCTCGGGGCCAATTCCCCGGTGGCGGGCGGGACGCACACGTTCACATCGAGCGGGAGCCGATGTGGATCGGGGAGCAGGAATTCCGGTTCCTCGCGGCGGCGCCGCTGGTGACGAGTGAGGGTTACCTGCTCGGTGAGCTGTTCGTGCTCGACGAGCAGGACCGGGAGATCGGCGACCGGGAGACCCAGGCGCTTGCGGCGCTGGCGCGCCAGGTGGTCGCCGGGCTGGAGCTGCGCCGGACGCTGATGTCGTACCACACGGTGGTGGACGGCGCCGGCCACGTCGTCTTCCAGCTCGATGATCGCGCGCGGCTGGTCTCGCTGACCCCGACCTGGACCCAGCTCACCGGCTACGGTGTCGTCCGCTCGGTGGGCCAGCCGCTGGAGCGGTTCGTGCATGCCGACGACCGCGAGGACGTCGTGCGCCAGCTGCAGGACATGTACGGCGGCCAGACCCCGCCGTCGTTCGAGTTCCGGCTCGGCCGGTTGACGGGCGGGGACGTGCCGGTCGAGGTCATCGCCCGGCCGCTGGTCGACGAGGGCGGACGACGTCTCGGGCTGGTCGGCGTCATCGCGGACATCACCGAGCGCAAAGCTCGCGCGATCGAGGTGCAGCATGCGCAGAAGCTGGAGGCGCTGGGCCGGCTGTCGGCCGGGCTCGCGCACGAGATCAACACCCCGATGCAGTTCGTCGGCGACAACACCCGATTCCTCGCCGACTCCTATGACGCGCTGCTCAAGCTCATCCTCTTCTATCGCGACACCATCGACGGCACGCCCGGGGGGGTGCCGGACCTGCGTGAGTTGGTCCGCGAGGCGGAGCAGGAGGCCGATTTCGACTTCCTGACCCAGGAGATTCCCCCGGCGGTCCAGCAGAGCCTGGAGGGTGTCGAGCGGGTTGCCATGCTGGTGCGGGCGATGAAGACCTTCAGCATGGTGAGCCACGACGCGCAGAACCCGGCGGACCTGAACCAGGCACTCGACGCGGTGGTCACCGTGGCGCACAGCCAGGTCAAGTTCGTTGCCGATCTCGCCACCGACTTCGCCGAGCTGCCGCTCGTCATGTGCAACATCGGCGACCTGAACCAGGTCTTCCTCGGAATGCTGGTGAACGCCGCGGACTCGATCGAGGAGAAGGGCGAGCGCGGGCTGATCACGGTCAGTACCCGGCTCGAGGGCGATGACGTCCTGGTGTCGATCACAGACACCGGTATGGGGATTCCCGAGGACATCCGTATGCGGATCTACGAGCCGTTCTTCACCACGAAGGAGGTCGGCCGCGGCACCGGCCAGGGGCTGGCGCTCGCCCGCGCCGTCATCCTGGACAAGCACGCCGGCGGCATCGCGCTGACGTCGCAGGTCGGCGTCGGGACGACGTTCACCGTCTCGCTGCCGATCGCCGGCCGGAAGGCCGCGGCACCGGCCGCGTGACCCGAACCGCCCTACCAGGTGGTCGCAGCAGCGATCGGCAACGTGGAGTTGCGGCCGGGATTGGCCAGCAGGACGTCGAGCCGGGGGGCGAGGTTCAGCCCGGAGGCGAGCGCCGGCTCGACCAGCCGGCGGATGCTCGCCAGCTGCCCGTCCGCCGTGGTGCCCTCGGGCATGACGTAGACCTGCGCGGCGGGCACCTCATAGAGCTGGGCGAGCGAGACGACGGTCGCCAGGTCGGTCGCATCGCGCACGACGAAGGCCCAGGCGGCGATGCCCTCGCGGGCCAAGGCACCCCACTGTTGCAGGGCCTCGGGGACCAGGCGGGACCAGGCCGGGTCACCGGCGTGTGCGAGCTTCGGCGACACCACGAAGCTGGTCGCCCCGCTCAGCGTCTCCGCCGACGGCGGCAGGGTGCCGTTGGTCTCGACCTCCACCTCGACGGCGCTCAGCTGGTCCAGCAGCGCCGCCCACCCCTCGTGCCGCTGCTGCAACAGCGGTTCACCGCCGCTGATCACCACGAGCGACGGCGAACATTCCATGGCCTCCGCCACGATGTTCTTCACCAGACGCTGGGTCAGCTCGGCGCTGAGGTCGTACCGAGCGCCGTCCCAGACAGACGCGCTGTCACACCAGCTGCACGCGAGGTTGCAGCCGCCGAGCCGGATCACCGAGCAGCGGCGACCTGCCGACGGTCCCTCGCCCTGCACCGTGGGACCAATGATGTCCGCAACGACGAGTGAGGGCGGCGGGGCAAGGAGGGTCATGGGTCCGATCCGCGGGTCGAAGGCGCCTCGATGGACAGTAACGCCTACTTGTTGCGTGGTGCACTACGCGACCGGTCGCCCCGTCGCTCGGCGGCGACCATGACATCCCCGCGTAAATTCGTCATTTCCCCGCCGTGTCGATCTTATAACACGAATGGGCGTGTGCACGGGACCACAGGTGACGTGCGGTTCTGCCGCTGACTAGGCATTGGCCGGCGTCCCCAGTACGGTACCCAGGAACCGCCTGACCGACGGGCCAATGGCCCGGAACGGGCGCTCGGGGTACTGATCGACATGCATCGCGACAAGTTCGGCTATCCCACCGACCACCGCGAGAGCCAGGTCGAGGTCCAGGCGAGCTCCAGGCGCCTGATCATCCGTCGCAAGGTCGCGGATCAGGCCGGCGAACTCCAGGTTCTTCCGGCGCCGCAAGGTTCGCCCGGCAGCCCCCGCCGCGTCGATCTCCAACAGGAGAGCCGTGGTCCACTCGGGGGTCTGGTCCAGGGCGCCGAGATAGGCGTCGATGCCGGCCGTCACCCGCGCCGGGCCGGCCGGGATGGCGGCGGCGCTCTGCCGTACCGCCCCGATGAGCTGGTCGGCGGCTTCGGCGTAGCAGGCCAGCAGGCAGTCGAGCTTGCTCGTGAAGTGCTCGTAGAAGGTGCGCTTCGACACCCCGGCGGCCGCGACGATGTCCGCGATGGTCACCGCGGGGTAGCCCTTGGTGGTCACGGCGTCGGCCATGCCCCGCAGCAGGCGGGCATGATGCGGGGCTTGCCTGCCGAGCGCCGCTGTCGGCACCACGATCATGATCACCCGACTTCCTTGACCCCGGCATGGTACCGCCTGGTACCGTCACTCGGGTGGCACTGGACCCCGGGCTCGCCGCCATCCTTCAGCTGGTGGACGCGATGGGCCTGGGCGAGCTGGCCACCGGTACGCCGGAGGAGGGACGTCGCGGCTTCCGCGCCATGACCTGCGACATCCGGGTACCGGAGCTGGTCATTCCGGTCGGCGACGTGGAGGACGGCTCGCTTCCGGGTCCGGTCGGACCCATCCCGTACCGGGTATACCGGCCCGCGGCCCCGGCGGGCGCCTCGAGGCCCACCATCCTGTTCATTCACGGCGGCGGCTGGGTCATCGGTGACCTGGACACGCACGACAACCAGGCGCGCCGGCTCTGCCGAGACGTCGATGCGGTCGTCATGTCGATCGATTACCGGCTGGCGCCCGAGGCGCCGTTTCCGGCGGCAGTCGAGGACTGCTGGGCGGCGCTGAACTGGGCTGGCCGGCACATCGACCAGCTGGGCGGCGACGCCGCGCGATTCGCCGTCGCCGGTGACAGCGCCGGTGGCAACCTCAGCGCCGTCATGGCTCAGCTCGCCCGCGACAAAGGCGGCCCGACGCTCGCGGCACAGTTGCTGATCTATCCCGCGATCGTCTTCCATACCGACTATCCGTCCCGGACGGAGAACGCGCGCGGCTACCTGCTCACGCTCGCCGACATGCAGTGGTTCGCCGACCACTACGTCGGGTCGCTGGGAGACGGGATCGACCTCGCCGATCCCCGGCTGTCCCCGATCACCGCAGATCTCGCCGGCCTGGCGCCGGCTGTGGTCGTGACGGCGGAGTTCGACCCGCTGCGCGATGAGGGCGAGGCTTACGCTCGCGCGCTTGAGGACGCCGGCACACCGGTCACGCTGGTCCGATTCGACGGCATGATCCACGGCTACTTCGACCTGGGGCCGGTGTCCCCCGCCGTCGAGGCCGCCGCGGCCCGCACCTGCGCGTTGCTGAAAGACCTACTGCATTCCGGCCCGCGTTAGAGGTTCCGGTTCAGTCCCCGCCGCCTCGGCGCGGCGCGGTAACGGAGATGCGAGGATCGCGCACATGACGACGACCACTCACCCGGCGGACCAGCCGGCGGAGAAGCGGCCCTCGCAGCAGCAGATGCCCTCCTGGGAACGGCGGTTTCGCGCGGGCCGGGTCGGCCTGCCGCGGTGGGCGGAGGACGCCCCCAACCGCTGCGCCGTCGTCGCGACGGCCAACGGCGTCATTGAGGTGCACAGCTGGGACGCCGCGACGGGAACGCTCACGCTCGCCACCTCCCGCAAGGAGGGGACCATGAGCGGCACCCTCGACCCCTCCGGCAACTGGCTTTGGTGGTTCGACGACGCGTCCGGCAACGAGTACGGGGTCTGGCGCCGGCAGCCGTTCGGCGCACGCCCCCTCGAGGGGGTCGAGGACGCGACCGACCTGCCGCCCGCGTATTCGGCCGGGCTCGCGTTGGGTCGTGACGAACTGGCCGTCGTGGGGCGCAACGACGAGGGATACGGGACCCGCATCCACGTGTGGGAGCTGGGCAAGCCGACCCGGCTGATCTACGAGCATGCCGAGGACGCCGGGGTCGGAGCTCTCAGCGAGGACAACACGCTGCTCGCCGTCGTGCACAGCGAGCACGGCGACTCCCGCCATCCCGCCATCAGGGTGCTGCGCGTGCCCGACGGCAGCACCGTCGCCGACCTGTGGGACGGCCCCGGCAAAGGTCTGGAGGTGCTCGGGTTCGCGCCGATCCTCGGCGACAGCCGGGTGCTGGTGCACCACGAGCGGAACGGCCGCGGGGAACTGCTCATCTGGAACGCAGTCACCGGGGAGCAGAACGAACTGAGCCTCGGTCTGCCCGGCGAAGTCTCCGACGCCGAGTGGTACCGGGACGGGACGGCGCTGCTCGTCGCGGTGGACCACGAGGCCCGCACCCGGCTCTACCGCGTCCCGTTGCCCGCGTTGACGCCGACCCCGGTAGGACCGCCCGACGGATCCGTCATGGCGGCCACCACCCGGCCGGACGGCGACGCGTGGGTCTTGTGGTCCTCGGCGGCCATGCCTCCCGCGGTCCGGACTCTCGGCGGGGACCTGGTGCTCACGGCGCCGGGCGATTCCGCACCGCCGTCCGTGCCGATCCAGGACGTCTGGGTCGACGGGCCAGGCGGCCGAATCCACGCGCTGCTGCGTCGTCCGCCGGACGCCCCCGAGCCGATGCCCTTGGTCATCGACGTCCACGGCGGCCCGACGGCGCACGACGCAGACTGGTTCCGGGCCTATCCCAGCGCGTGGGTCGATCACGGGTACGCGCTCGTCCAGGTCAACTACCGCGGATCGACCGGCTACGGCTCGGCCTGGCGGGATGCCCTGGAGGAGCGGGTAGGGCACGTGGAACTGGAGGACATCGTCGCTGTGCGCGACCACCTCGTGGCGCGCGGCATCGCCGACGGCACGCGGGTCGTCCTGGCGGGTGCCTCGTGGGGCGGCTACCTCACGCTGCTGGGGCTGGGCACGTATCCGGACCGGTGGGCGCTCGGCGTGGCCGGCGTCCCCGTGGCGGACTACGTCGCCGCCTACGAGGACGAGATGGAGGGGCTGAAGGCGTTCGACCGCTCGCTCTTCGGCGGCTCGCCCGAGGAGGTGCCGGACCGGTACCGCGACTCCAGCCCGATCACGTACGTGGACCGGGTCCGCGCCCCGGTCCTGGTGCTGGCGGGCGAGAACGATCCGCGGTGCCCGATCCGCCAGATCGAGAACTACCTCGGGGCGCTCCGGGAGCGAGGGATCCCGCACGAGGTCTACCGCTACGACGCCGGGCACGGCTCCCTGGTGGACGACGAGCGGGTGCGCCAGGTCCGGGCTGAGCTTGATTTTGTGGCCCGCCACCTGCCGATGCCCACGCCGTGAGGCCGTGAACACGCCCACGGACCGAATTAGCAGGCGATTTGCCCCCAAAAGAGGGTCAGATCGCCTGCTAATTCGCCGTCCTCCCTGAAGCCGAGCCTCAGAGTTCGGCCGCCACCAGCTCCGCGATCTGGGCCGTGTTGAGCGCAGCGCCCTTACGCAGGTTGTCCCCGCACACGAACAGGTCGAGGGTGTTCGGGAAGTCCAGCGCCTGCCGGATCCGCCCGACGAACGTCGGGTCGGCGCCGACGGAGTCGGCGGGGGTCGGAAAGTCTGCGTTCGCCGGGTCGTCCACGACGACGACGCTCGGCGCCTCGATGAGCGCGCGCCGCGCCTCCTCGACCGAGATCGGCTCCTGGAACGTCGCATGGACGGCGAGCGAGTGCGTCGTCACAACGGGAACCCGGACGCAGGTCGCGGAGACCTTCAGGTGCGGCAGGCCGAGGATCTTCCGCGACTCGTTGCGGACCTTGAGTTCCTCACTGCTCCACCCGTCGTCCTTGAGCGAGCCGGCCCACGGGACGACGTTCATGGCCAGCGGTGCGGGGAACGGCGAGTCGTCGCCCAGCTTGTCGGCGATCGCCCGGCGGACGTCGCCGAGTTGCTGCCCGAGGCCGCGATTGCCGGCGACCACCTCGAGCTCGTCGTACAAGCGGTCGACGCCGGGCTGCCCCGCCCCCGACGCGGCCTGGTACGAGGCCACCACCAGCTCGATCAGACCCCATCGGCTGTTCAGCGCGCCGAGGGCGTCCATCATCGTCAGCGTCGTGCAGTTGGGGTTGGAGATGATCCCGCGCGGCCGGTTGCGCACCTGCGCCGGGTTCACCTCGGGCACCACGAGCGGCACATCGGGATCCATCCGGAACGCGCCGGAGTTGTCGACGACGACGGCGCCGCGCTCCACGGCGATCGGCGCCCACTGCGCGGACACCTCGTCCGGGACGTCGAACATCGCGACGTCCACGCCGTCGAAGACCTCTGCCGCCAGCGCCTGAACCTCGAGCTCCTGGCCGCGCACCCGCAGCCGCTTGCCCGCCGATCGCGGCGAGGCCACCAACCGGATCTCGCCCCAGACGTCCTGCCGCGTGGACAGGATCTGCAGCATCACGGTCCCGACGGCGCCGGTGGCGCCGACGACTGCCAGGGTGGGCCTCTTCGGTTGGGTGCTCATCGCCCGGATCCTCCGTACACGACTGCCTCGCCCTCGTTGCTGTCCAACCCGAAGGCGGTGTGGATGGCACGGACGGCGTCGTCGAGCCGGTCCGCGCGGGTCACCACGGAGAGGCGGATCTCCGACGTGCTGATCATCTCGATGTTCACGCCGGCCTCGGCCAGCGCGGAGAAGCACCGCGCCGAGACCCCGGGGTGACTGCGCATCCCGGCGCCGACCAGCGAGACCTTGCCGATCTGGTCGTCGTACAGGAGGCTCTCGAAGCCCACCTGGCCCTGCACCCGCTTGAGGGCCGTCATCGCCGTCTGGCCGTCAGTCTTCGGCAGCGTGAACGAGACATCGGTGAGACCTGTGGCAGCCACCGAGACGTTCTGCACGATCATGTCGATGTTGATCTCCGAGGCGGCCACGGCCTCGAAGATCTCGGCGGCCTTTCCGGGCTTGTCCGGCACCCCCACCACAGTGATCTTGGCTTCGCTCCGGTCGTGCGCGACGCCCGAGATGATCGGCTGTTCCATCTGCTCTCCCTCGGCGGGCCGGTCGGTGACCCACGTGCCCTCTCGATGGCTGAACGATGAGCGCACATGCACCGGCAGCGAGTAGCGGCGGGCGTACTCCACGCACCGCAGATGCAGGATCTTGGCGCCGGAGGCCGCCATCTCCAGCATCTCCTCGCTGGTGATCCGGGCGATGCGCCGGGCGTTCGGGACGATCCGGGGATCGGCCGTGAACACGCCGTCGACATCGGTGTAGATCTCGCAGACGTCGGCGCTCAGCGCCGCGGCGAGGGCGACGGCCGTGGTATCGGAGCCGCCCCGCCCCAGCGTCGTGACGTCCTTGGTGTCCTGGCTGACGCCCTGGAAGCCGGCGACGATCGCGATGGCACCCTCGTCCAGCGCTTGGCGGATGCGGCCCGGAGTGACGTCGATGATCCGCGCCTTGCCGTGCGCCGAGTCGGTGATGACCCCGGCCTGGCTGCCGGTGAACGAACGCGCCTCGCGACCGATGCTGGCGATCGCCATCGCCAGCAGCGCCATCGAGATCCGCTCGCCCGCGGTGAGCAGCATGTCCAGTTCGCGGGCCGGCGGCACCGGCGAGATCTGCTCGGCGAGGTCGATCAGATCATCGGTGGTGTCGCCCATGGCGGACACCACCACGACGACGTCGTGCCCCTGCTTACGGGTGTCGACGATGCGCCGGGCGACGCGCTTGACGCTCTCGGCGTCAGCCACCGACGAGCCGCCGTACTTCTGCACGACCAGGCCCACGTCACCGCTCCCGCCTTGCTCGACTGATCACCGTCGACCGGTCCATCCGCGAACCCGCGACTCCCCGCCACCGGCTGGCCCGGCCGGTACTAAGGCGTGTCCCCTAGACCTGTCCCCTAGACCAACGCGGAGTCTACCGATCCGGTTCGAACGTCCCACGACTTTCCGCATGCTGAGACGGCAGGACCGTCATTCGGACGCCGGTCACCGAACCAAGATCGAGTGTGCACGTCCGGCGCGACGCGCCGCGCGTGTCGCCTCAAGCGCACACTCAATCTTGAGCTCCGGATTGCTTGATCGGCACCGGATTGCTTGATCGGCCACGAAGGTGATGAAGGTGCCGGGCGCAGGTCGGTCCGCTCAGTCGACGTGCAGGGCCTCGAACTCGGCG
>Ga0081539_10005088_pt1 | contig 13781 bp, 13 predicted proteins | sample TabmetS4T2R2_FD_71023 | JGI IMG/M metagenome (GOLD analysis project Ga0081539, IMG submission 71023) | Tabebuia heterophylla rhizosphere microbial communities from the University of Puerto Rico - S4T2R2 | ecosystem: Host-associated > Plants > Roots > Rhizosphere ...
CGTGCTCACCCACGAGCCCCGCTTCGACGACCCGACCCTGACCGCCCTGCTGCGCAGCCCGGTCGCCTACATCGGGGCCATGGGCAGCCGCCGGGCCCACGCCGAGCGGCTGGAGCGGCTGCGGGAGGCCGGGTTCACCGACGACGACATCGCCCGCATCTCCGGCCCCATCGGCCTCGACATCGGGGCCAAGTCGCCCGAGGAGACGGCGGTGTCGATCCTGGCCGAGGTGATCGCCGCCCGCCACGGCCGCCGCGGCGGGCCCCTGTCGGCGCGGTCCGCCCCCGTCCACTCCATCCGGGAGCGGGGCGAGCTGTAGGTGGCCGCCGGGTCCGACGGCACCGGGCCGGGCGCTCCCGCAGGCCGCCCCGCGCCGGTCCTGGCGCTGGTGCTGGCCGCCGGCGGGTCGACCCGGATGGGCCGGCCCAAGCAGCTGGCCGAGCTGGACGGCCGGCCTCTGCTCGCCCACGTCCTGGGCGCGCTGGACGAGGCTCCGGTGGACCGGGTGGTGGTCGCGCTCGGTGGGGCTGCCGGCGAGGTGCTGGACCGGGTCGAGCTTGGCCGGGCCGAGCCCATGGTGGTGGAGGGCTGGGCCGCCGGCATGGGCCACGTCCTGGCCGCGACCCTTGCCCAGGCCGGCGACGGTTGGGGGGCGGTGGTGGTGCTGCTCGGCGACCAGCCGCTCGTCGGTGGCCGGGCGGTGGCCCGGGTGGTCGAGGCCTGGCGGTCCGGGGCCGGCCCGGTGGTGACCGCCACCTACGGCGGCCGCCCCGGCCACCCCAAGCTGTTCGACCGCCGCCTCCTCCCCCACCTGCTCCGCCTGACCGGGGACAGCGGCGCCCGCGACCTGGTCGCCGCCCACCCTGCCTGGGTCCACCAGATCGAGGTCGGCGACCTGGGCAGCGATGCCGACGTCGACGTCGAGGCCGACCTGGACCGGGTCGGCGCCATGCTCGCCAGCAACTGGAGGACGCCATGAGGATCGAGAACACGGTCGAGGTCGACGCCCCCCTGGAGCGCGTCTGGGCCCTGGTCAACGACATCCCCCGGGTCGCCCCCTGCATGCCCGGGGCCGCCCTCACCGGCGTCGGCGACGACGGCACCTACGAGGGCACGGTGGCGGTCAAGCTCGGTCCCCTGCGCATGTCCTACAAGGGCAAGGTCAGCGTCGACGAGGTCGACGACGCCGGCCACAGCGCCCGCCTCACCGCCAGTGGCAAGGACACCAAGGGTGCCGGCACCGCCCGTGCCACCGTCCAGACCCGCCTCGAACCCGCCGGCGAGACCCATACCCGCCTCCACGTCACCAGCGACGTCCAGCTCACCGGCAAGGTGGCGTCGTTCGGCCGCGGCGGGGCGATCAACGACGTCGCAACCCGGCTGTTCGGCCAGTTCTCCGACTGCCTGAGGGCGACGCTGGAGTCGGAGGCGGCGCCGGCGGGGACGGGCGTTGCCGAGCCCGCGGCGGCCGCTCCGGTGGAGGAGGCGCCCGCACCGGCCGCTCCAGCCGCCGACACCGCCGCAGCTTCGGCGGGCGCGCCCCCCCGCCCCGTGGAGGCGCTGGATGCCGGGAGCCTGGCCGGCACGGTGGTCAAGGGCCGCCTCCAGGCCCTGGTCGCGGCCATCGCCAGGTTCTTCCGCCGCCTGTTCGGCGGCCGCCGCACCACCTGACCCGCGAACGCCGCGTCAGCTGTACCGCGTCACGTACCCCCGGCGCCGGAACACCCGCAGCATCCAGGCCAGGAACACCAGCGCGGCGCCGGTGGCGATCACCGTGCCCACCGCGGCCAGCGCCAGCTCGCCCCACGGCATCGGCCCGCCGTCGACCAGCTGCCGCCCGGCCGCGAACGCATGGGTGGTCGGCAGCAGCGCCGAGATCGGCTGGAGGAGCGGGGGCAGGGCCTCGACCGGGTAGAACACCCCGCCCAGGGGCATCACCACGAACATGATCCCCCAGGCCAGGGCCTCGGCCCCGTTGCCGAACCGCAGCATCAGCCCGACCACGAACAGGGAGATCGCCCACCCGACCATGAGCAGGACGGCGATCACCGGCAGCAGCCCCAGCCCGAGGGTGGTCACGTCGAAGGCGTAGAAGGCGAACGCCGCCAGGGCCACCACGCCCACGCCCATGACCAGCTTGGCCAGCCCGAACAGGGCGACCCCGGCGACCAGCTCCAGCTCGCGCAGGGGCGTCACCATCAGGCTGAGCAGGTTGCGCGACCAGGTCTCCTCCATGAAACCGGTCGAGACGGCGATCTGGGCCTGGTAGACGACGTGCCAGAGCACGATCCCGGACAGCAGGTAGGCGACTCCGGCCTGGGCGGCCGAGGCGGGCCCGCCCTGGCGGGCGAAGAACACCCCAAGGGAGCCGAACAGCACCGTGTCCACGAGCGGCCACACGGTCACGTCGAACAGCCGGTGGGGGCTGCGCAGCAGCACATAGGCGTGCCGGCGGGCGATCGCCCACATCCGCAGCCAGGGCGCCAGCTCGGGCGACACCCGGGCCGGCCCGCCGGCCGCGAACCCGTCGACCCGACTCATCGGGGCACCCCCTTGGGGTTCCCCGAACCCCTCCGTCATGGCCGCAGCCCTTCGGTGTGCTCGCTGGCCTGGCGCTGGGAGGCCAGGTGGAGGAAGACCTCCTCGAGGTCGTCGCGGCCGAAGCGGGCGGCGACCTGGTCCGGGGGACCGTCGGCGACCACCCGGCCGGCGGACAGGAACACGACCCGCTGGGCGATCCGCTCCACCTCGAGCATGTTGTGGCTGGTGACCAGCAGGGCGGTGCCGCGCTCCTCGCACAGGGCGGCCAGGCCGGTGCGGACCCGCCGGGCCACGTCGGGGTCGAGGCTGGCCGTCGGCTCGTCCAGGACCAGCAGCTCGGGGTCGTGCAGGGTCGACTTGACGATCCCGACCAGGGTCTTCTGGCCCGAGGAGAGCTCGGTGCCCATGGCCCTGGCCAGGTGCAGGATGTCGAAGCGCTCCAGGCCCCGCCTGGCCTGGGTCTCGGGGTCGGCCAGGCCGTAGAGCTGGCCGAACATGCGCAGGTACTCGCCGACCCGCAGCCGCTCGGGCAGGGGCAGGTAGCCGGCGGCGAAGCCGACGTGGGCCATGGCCGCGCTGCGGCCCCCGGGCAGTCGGTGGCCGGCGATCTCGATCGTGCCGCCGTCCGGCTCGACCACCCCGAGGCACATCAGCAGGGTGGTCGTCTTGCCGGCGCCGTTGGGGCCGAGCAGGGCGACCCGCTCGCCCCGGCGCACGGTCAGGTCGACGCCGTCCACGGCCCGGCCGCGGCGGTACGTCTTCAGGAGCCCGCGGGCGCGGAGGACGTCGCTCATGCCAGCCAGTGTCCCAGCCGCCCCCGACGAATCGCCAGCGGATATCCCGGCCGGCTCAGCCCGCCGCGCCGAGGATGCCGGCCAGGCGGCGCAGGCCGCGGAAGGCCCGCGCCTTGACCGTGCCCAGCGGGACCCCCAGCCGGTCGGCGATCTCCGTCTGGGTGAGGTCGGCGAAGTAGGCCAGGGTGAGGACCTCACGCTGCTCGGCCGGCAGGCGCTCCAGGGCGCCACGAACCTCGTTGGCCCGGGCGTAGCGTTCGGCCAGCTCCCGGCCGTCGTCCCCGGCGAGGTCGCGCAGCTCGTCGATCGGCACGATGGTCGCGTGCCTGCGGCGGAGCTGGTCGATGGCCCGCTTGCGGGCGATCCCGAGGACCCAGGCCTCGAGGCTGCGGGCGGGATCATAGCGTTCCCGGTTCTTCCAGACCTCGTAGAACACACGCTGGAGCACGTCCTCGGCCTCGTCGCGGGACACGAAGCGGCGCAGGTAGCCGAGCACCATGGGGCCGAGGACGGTGTAGCAGTCGTCGATCGCCCCCTCCTCGCCGGCGGCGAGTCGGGCCCTCAGGTTCGAGCTGGCGCCGCGCTCCACGTGCTTCCTTCCTCCGGTTACCGGGCGACCGCCTGCAGATGCCCCGCGACCGCCCGGACCAGCCGCCGGTCGCCGCTCACGAACGCGGTGAAGGACCGCGAGGGGTGGGTGACCTCGACCCGGCCGAAGCGGTCGGGGTCGGAGGTCTCGAAGCCGACGAAGGCGATCGGCTCCGGCTCCTCGGCCACCAGCAGCCACTGGTTCTGGAGGGCGGCCTGGTCCTCGGGCAGCCGCACCCAGCGGACGCCCGGCACCGGTTCGGGCTCCCCGGTCCCGAAGGCGGTCACCCCGACCCCGGCCGCGACCAGGCCGCGGTAGGTCCGGGCCTCGCCCTCGAACCTGCCGGCCCGCTGGAAGCCGACCAGCAGGCTGGTGGCGGCGGCCCGCACGGCCGCCTCGATCTGGCGGGTCGCGGCCAGCATCGCCCTTGCGTCGTAGAGGAGCCGGGTGCCGCTCAGCGGCTCGCCCCCCAGCTCGGCCTGGGCACGCCGGAGCAGGTCGAGCACGCCGGCCCGCCGGCCGTCCTCGCTGTCGCCGTCGCCCAGACGGTGCCAGTCCACGCCATCACCCTCGATCGACCCGCCGGAGGGGCCATGATGGCCACAACCCCCGGCGGCGCGCGAGCCCGGACGGCCAGGCCGGCCGCGTGGGGCGTTCCGCGCCGCCGCCGGAAGCGGGAGAATGGTGGAGATCGCCCCACGCGAGCGGGCGTGGCGGCCCGAGAACCGTCCAGCGAGCGAGGTGCCATGTCCCGAGGCGCGCGACGCGCCCGCCCGGCCCGGCGGGCCGCGTACCTGCCGGTCCTGGCCGGGTTGGTGCTGTGCCTGCTGGCCGGCCTGGCCGGGCCGGCCTGGGCCGGGCCGTGGGTCGACCGCACGGCCGGCAACCTCCGCGACGACCCGCTGTACGTCCACCCGGCCGCCCGGCCGACCCTGTCGCTTCCCGACCAGGAGAAGATCCGCGCCCGGCTGGCCCTTGTCGGCACGCCCATCTTCGTGGCCGTCCTGCCGACCCAGGCCCTTGGCGAGGCCGGCGGCGACGCGAACCGGCTGGCCGCCCAGGTCGGGTCCTCGGTCGGCCGTCCAGGGACCTACCTGGTCGCCGCCGGTGGCGAGGAGGGGGCGGGGAGCAACACCCTCGCCAGGGGCGCGGCCGCCAACCGGGCCACGGTGGCCTTCCGCGAGCACCCGGACCTGGACGCGGCCATCCTCGACTTCATCGGGCGGGTCGAGGACGCCGCCGGCACCCCGCCGGCCACGGCCCCGCCGGCCGAGCCGCCGCCCGGGCAGGAGGACGCCAACGGCGACACCGTGCTGAAGGTCCTGCTGGGCGTGGCCGGGGTGGTCGCCCTGGCCGTGCTCCTGGCCCTGGCCAGGGAGAGCCGTTCCGAGCGCCGGTCTCTCCGCGGCGTGACCCAGTTCGCCGAGGTCAAGGCCGTCGCTCAGGAGGACCTCAAGGCGCTCGCCGACGACCTGCGCAACCTCGACGTCGACCTCCACGCCGGGGAGGCCGGCAACCCCCAGGCCGTCGGCCAGTACACCCGGGCCTACGAGCAGCAGGAACGGGCCGAGCAGGCCTTCGAGCAGGCCCGCTCCCCGAACGACATCGCCCAGGTGAGCACCGCGATCGAGTCGGGCCGCTTCGCCATGACCTCGGCCAGGGCGCTGTTCGAGCGGCGCGACCCGCCCAAGCGGCGGCCGCCGTGCTTCTTCGACACCCGCCACGGCCCCTCGGTCAACGACGTCGGCTGGGAGCCGCCGACCGGCCCGCCCCGGCCGGTCCCAGCCTGCGAGGCCTGTATGCGCCTGATCGCCGACGGCGTACAGCCTCAGGCGCGGCGGGTCCGCACCGCCCTGCGCCGGGTGCCCTTCTACGACGCGCCGGCGCATTTCGAGTCGTGGTTCGGCGGGTACTTCGGCGGCGCCGCCGCCGACCTGGTCGCCGGGTTCCCGCTGGGCAAGGCGCTCGACGACGGGTTCGTCGGCGGCCGCAACACCTCGGGCGGGGGATACGGCTACCTGCCGGTGTCCTACGCCGACACGGGCGTGCTCGACACCGGTGGTGCTATTACGGGAGAGCGGGAATCGGACAGCGGCACGATCACGATCATGGAGGATCCCGATGAGGACCAGTCGGCCGGCGGACGCTAGCCGGGCACCTGCGCGGCGCCTGATCGGCGCGGTGCTGGCCGCCCTGGTCCTGGCGGCCTTGACCGCCGCCCCGGCCATGGCCCAGGCGGCCACGGCGGCGGAGGTCGCGGCCGCGCTGGCCGAGAGCCCCGTCTACGTCGCCGACGACGCCCCATACAAGGCCGACCAGGCAGCCCTCGTGCAGCAGGTCCAGGACGCCGGCACCCCGATCTACATCGCGGTGCTCCCCGAGTCGATCCTGCAGGAGACGAACGGCAACACCAACGCCCTGGGCAACAAGATCGCCACGGAGCTGAACCGGAGCGGCACCTACCTGGTCACGGCGGGCAGGCACTACACGGTCGCGAGCGACACCCTCGGCGGGCGGCCGCGGGAGCTGGCGGCGGAGGCGTTCCGCGAGCACGGAACCGACCTGAATGCTGTCCTCTCGCAGTGGGTCGACGGGGTGGCCGCGGCCGCCAAGGGCGAACCCGCCGCCCAGTCGGGCGGCGACGGCGGTGGCGGTGGCGTCGGGATCGGCACCATCGCCGTCCTCATCGCCCTGGTGGTCGGGGGCGGGGCGCTGATCTTCAGCTCGCGGCGGCGCCGCCGGGAACGGGAGGCCGAGCGGCAGCGGCAGCTGGAGGAGGTCAAGTCGGTCGCCAACGAGGACCTGGTGGCCCTGTCCGACGACATCCGCGCCCTCGACCTGGACACCAGCATGCCCGACGCCGACCCCGAGGCGGTCCGGCACTACACCGAGGCCGTCAACCAGTACCAGAAGGCCGCCGAGGCCCTGGACCGGGCCAGGCGGACCGAGGACCTGGCCCCGATGAGCACGGCGCTCGAGGCCGGCCGGTACGAGATGGCGGCGACCAAGGCCATCCTGGAGGGCCGGCCGGTCCCCGAGCGCCGGCCGCCGTGCTTCTTCGACCCGCGCCACGGCCCTTCGGTCGAGGACGTGGAGTGGGCCCCGCCCGGCGGCGCCCCCCGGACGGTCCCGGCCTGCGCCGCCGACGCCCAGCGGATCCGCGAGGGCCTGGAGCCCGAGTCGCGCCAGGTGGCCGGGGTCGGCGGCCGCATGACGCCCTACTGGAACGCGCCCGGCTACTACGGCCCCTGGGCCGGCGGCTACTTCGGCGGGTTCCCCCTGGGCGGGCTGTTCACCGGCCTGGCGCTGGGCAGCTTCCTCGGCGGCGGCTGGGGCTACCCGGTCTACGTCGACAGCGGCGGCGCGGACGCCGGCGGTGGAGACGGGGGTGGCGACTTCGGCGGCGGCGACTGGGGTGGCGGGGGCGACTGGGGTGGCGGCGACTTCGGCGGCGGGGACTTCGGCGGGGGCGACTTCGGCGGCTGAGCTTCGCGACCGTCGGGTAGGCTGAGCCGATCAACCGCGGACAAAGGAGCCCGCCATGGTCAAGCTCGTGGCGATGTTCACCAGGCCGGATGACACCGAGGCCTTCGACCGAGCCTACTTCGACGAGCACCTGCCGCTGAACGCCAAGACCCCGGGCCTGCGCCGCACCGAGGTGACCCGGGTCACCGGGGCGCCGCGGGGCGAGAGCCCCTGGTACCTGGTCACCGAGATGTACTACGACGACGAGGCGGCCATGCGGGCCGCGTTCGCCAGCCCCGAGGCCGCCGAGGCCGGCCGCCAGCTCATGAGCTTCGCCAAGGGCCTGGTCACCATGTACACCGCCGAGGTTCTCGACGACCGGGGCCGCCCGGCATGAGCCTCTCGGTGCGGCGCGAGGGGGCGGCGGCCTGGATCACCCTCGACCGGCCCGAGGCCCTCAACGCCCTCGACGGCCCGACCAAGCAGGCCCTGGTCGAAGCCCTCCGGGAGGCGGCCGAGGACCCCGGCGTGCGGGCGGTCGCCCTGACCGGGGCCGGGCGGGCGTTCTGCGTCGGCCAGGACCTGCGCGAGCTCGAGCAGGCCTACCGGCAGGGCCGGGCCCCCGACCTGGCCGACGCCCTGGAGCGCCACTACGGGCCCATCTGCCGGCTGCTGGCCGAGATGCCCAAGCCGACCGTGGCCGTGGTCAACGGGGTCGCCGCCGGTGCCGGGGTGTCGCTCGCCCTGGCCTGCGACCTGCGGCTGGCCAGCGACGCCGCCCGCTGGCGCCTGGCCTTCTCCGGGATCGCGCTGGTCCCCGACGCCGGCTCGACCTGGCACCTGCCGCGGGTGGTCGGGCTGTCCCGGGCCATGGAGATCGCCCTGCTCGGCGACTGGGTCGACGCCGCCCAGGCGCTCCAGTCCGGCCTCGTCAACCGGGTGTGGCCAGCCGGGGACTTCCCGCGCGAGGCCGCGGCGGCCGTGGCCGCCCTGGCCGCCGGGCCGACCCTGGCCTTCGCCCGCACCAAGGCCCTGTTCCGCGACCACCTCGGCACCGACCTGGCCGGCGCGCTCGCCGGCGAGGCCCGGGCCCAGGTCGCCGCCGGCCAGACCAAGGACCACCTGGAGGGCGTCACCGCCTTCCTGGAGAAGCGCCCCCCGACCTTCCAGGGAGCCTAGATGTTGGGGGGGTTCGGGGGGGAGGACTCCCCCCCGAACGGACCAGGGACAGGAGCCGCATGACCGATCACGTTCAGCTCTTCATCAACGGGCACGCAGTCAACGCCGACAGCGGCGAGACGTTCGAGACCATCGACCCCTCCACCGGGCAGCCCCACGCCACCGTGGCCCGGGCCGGCAAGGTCGACGTCGACCGGGCCGTGGCCGCCGCCCGGGCCGCCTTCGAGGACGGCCGCTGGTCCGGCCTTCGCCCCGAGAAGCGGGCGGCGGTCCTCCAGGCGGTCGCGGCCAAGCTCAAGGAGCAGGCCGCCCGGCTGGTCGACCTCGAGGTCCGCGACTCGGGCGGCACCATCCGCAAGACCAAGTCGGCCGACGTGGCCGGAGCCATGTTCACCTTCCGGACCTACGCCGAGTTCGCCACCCGGCTCCCGTCCGAGCTGTCCCTGCCGTTCACCGTCGCCCCCGGCCCCAGCCACAACTACCTGCGCCGGGAACCGGTCGGGGTCTGCGCCGGGATCATCCCCTGGAACTTCCCCATCCAGAACGCCGCGTGGAAGCTGGCCCCGGCCCTGGCCGCGGGCAACACCGTGGTCCTCAAGCCGGCCGAGCAGACCCCGTGCACGGCCGTGGAGCTGGCCAAGCTCTGCACCGAGGCCGGGGTGCCCGACGGGGTCGTGAACGTCCTGCCGGGGTTCGGCCCGGAGGCGGGCGAGCCGCTGGTCACCTCGCCCGAGGTCGACAAGGTCGCCTTCACCGGATCGACCGAGGTCGGCAGGCGGGTCGCCGCCCTGGCCGCCGGCACGGTCAAGAAGGTCCTGCTGGAGCTGGGCGGCAAGTCGGCCAACATCCTGCTCGACGACGCCGACCTCGACCTGGCCGCCGACGGCGCCGCCTACGCGATCTTCTTCCATCAAGGCCAGGTGTGCACCGCCGGCAGCCGCCTGCTGGTCGCCCGGCCGATCCATGACGAGGTGGTGGCCCGCCTGGTCGACATCGCCGAGCGGATCACCGTCGGCCCGGCCGCCGACCCGGCCTCGGACATGGGCCCCCTGGTCTCGGCCGAGCAGCTGGAACGGGTCGAGCGCTACGTCCGCATCGGCCAGGAGGAGGGGGCCAAGCTGGCCACCGGCGGCGAACGGGTCAGCGTGGCCGGCCATGAGGGCGGCTACTACTTCGCCCCCACCATCTTCACCGGGGTCGAGCCGGGCGCACGCATCGCCCAGGAGGAGATCTTCGGCCCGGTCCTGACCGTGATCCCCTTCGACGACGACGACCAGGCCGTGGCCATCGCCAACGACTCCCCCTACGGCCTGGCCGGCGCCGTCTGGAGCCGGGACTCCGGCCGCGCCGTCCGGGTCGCCGAGCGCCTGCGCACCGGCACCGTCTGGGTCAACGACTACCACCTGCTCAACCCCAGGTACCCCTTTGGCGGGTACAAGCAGTCCGGCGTCGGCCGCGAGCTCGGCGAGCAGGGCTTCCTGGAGTACACCCAGACCAAGCACGTCCACGTCGACATCACCCAGCAACGCGCCCGCCACCGCTGGTTCGACGTCACCATTCCCCGCCGCCGCCCCCCCGCCGCGCCGGAGAGCGGCTCGACCCCGGGGGCCTAGCGGGCCGCCAGGTATCCGGGTCAAGGCGACCGCGCGGTCGCCTTGGGCAGGAACGGTCGGTCGCCATGAGCGCCGGGGGTTCGGGCCCCATGCGGTCACCTGGCACGGTGGCCGCCCAAGGGTCGGGTCCCATCCACCCGCCGGCCACGATGCTTGCCGGAAGATCGGCCCCATGCGGGTATCAGACATGCCAGGCATGGTCGGCAGGGGATGGCAGCCGGGCGCCGTCAGGCGGCGGGGCGGTCTCTTCGCTGGCCGGGGGTGGCCGTGAACCGGCCGTCGGGTCCGCGGGCCAGGTGCCAGCCGCCCTCATGGACGGCCCGGTGATGGGCCCGGCACACCAAGGCCAGGTTCCACAGGTCGGTGGGGCCACCGTCGACCCAGTGCCACAGATGATGGGCGTCGCACCAGGCCAGCGGCCGATCACAGCCCGGGAAGACACAACCCCCGTCGCGCACGGCCAGGGCGCTGCGCTGGACCGGTGAGACGACCCGGGTCGCCTGCCCGACATCCAGGGGCCGGCTGGCAGCACCGCCCAGGACGGGAGGGAGCAGGGTCATGGCGGCCCGCAGCTGTGCCTCGAGCCCGAGGTCCCTGCTGCAGGGGTCGCAGCAGCTCGACGGCCGGACATCGGCGCTGGCGCCGTGGCCGGGGAGGGGCTGGTCGAGGTCGTGGCCGAGGAGCTGGTCCTGGCCACTGGGGTGGCGGGCGACCACGACCCGGGTCACCGCCCCATCACAGGCCAGCCGCCGGCACGCCTCCGGATCCAGCGGCTCCGCCCACCCCAGCGCCCCACCCAGACCACCAGGCCGGCCGACCAGGCTGTCCAGGTCGACGGTGACCAGCAGCTGCGGGCGAACGCCACCGGTCTTGGGGAGCCGCCCGCCCTCCAGGGCCCGCCTGGCCAGTTCGGTCAGGGCATCAGCGGTGCGCTGGCCACCATGACGGCTGTCGTCGGCGTTGGCCGGGCGGGCCAGAGGTTCCAGGGCGGCGAGCACGGTGTGGCCGGCCTCCGGCTCCAGCAGCCCATCGACGGCGACCATCCCGTCCATGGTGGGTGACAGCCACAGGCCGCGGCGCGCATGGCGGTGTTCGCGTGCGGCGCCGGCACCCTCGGGGTCCGCGACGGCCAGCAGGTACCCGACCGCCTGGCGCAGCCGGGGTGGATCCACCCGAACCGCGATCTCCAGCAGCACTGGCTCGGCCTCCTGGGTGACCTGATCGGGGAGGCCACGGGTGCCTTGGGCCAGCACCTGAGCATGGGCGGGCGAAATCGCTCCGCTGGTCAGGGCCTGGGCGGTGGCAGGGAGGGGGCCGCGGAACAGGGCCCGGGCGGTCCGGACCGCCTCGCTGGCCGCCCCGGCACCCATCCGCAGCCGCTGGCGCAGCCAACCGGCGGTCGACGCAGCGCGCTGGTCCTGGTCGGCACCGGCAGCCCCGCGGGCATCGACGGCGGCCAGCCGGCGCAGCCACTGGCCTTCCAGGCGGTCCATCCATCGCTGCAGGGCCAGAGTGTCCTGGGTGAGGGTGGTGTCGGTGAGGTGGTCCAGGTCTTCGGCCTCCAGCTCGCCCACGACCGCGGCCAGCCCGGCTCGGTCGTCTGGCGGCTCCGGTGGCCCGGGAGGCCTGATCGAATGTGTGTTCGAGTCCATGGTGGCAAGCTATCAACCCCGCACGCAACCGCAAGCATCACGGCGAAAATGTGGACAACTCCCGGACCTCGTGTAGTGGGGTGTAGAGCACGGCCACACCCTCGGCACCTCGAAGCCGGCGCCGTCACCATGAGGCGCTCCTTGACGCGCCTGCGCGGGTCCTTGCACCACAGCCCCGGCTCGTCCATGCGCGGGAGCGTGGCGTCCGGCTCCGGACGCCCGGGTCGACCGATCGGCCGGTCCCCCGTCGGCCGGACGGTGCTTTCGGCTAGCCTTGGCCGGTGGATCACGAGGAGCGACTGCGGCTGGCCGCCGACCTGACCGAGCGGTTGCTCGGCCGGCACGGGGCGGGGATCGTCGCCGTCGGCGTGCACGGCTCGGTGGCCAGGGGTGACGACGGCGAGGAGGCCGACCTGGACCTGGCCGTGGTCACCACCGGTCCCGAGGTCGGGGTGCCCGACCGCTACCTGCGCCACGGGGACACGGTGGTCGACCTGAGCGCGATCGGCGCCGACGCCTACCTGGAGGAGGCCGGCCACATCGGCCCGGCCTGGCCGCTGGCCGCCGACCAGTACGTCAACCACCTCGCCGTCCACGACCCGGGCGGGTACTTCCACAAGCTGCAGCACGTCCACCAGGCGGCCGTCGAAGAGGCCGGGGCCGAGGTGTTCGCCGCCGCCGCCGGGGCCGACCTGGTGCAGCTGCTCTCCTGGGACGCCACGGCCCGCGCCGCCGAGCTCGCCGGCGACCTGCCGACCACCCTCGTGGCCGTCAAGGAGGCGGCTGTGCTGGCCGCCCTGGTGGTCGGCCTCCTCACCCGCACCGCCTACCGGAACCTGCCCCACGCCGTGGCTGCCACCGCCGCCACCGGGGCCGCCGGCCCGGCCTTCGGCGCCGGCTACCGCCGCCTGCTCGACCCCACCGCCGACCCGGCCGTCCAGGTCCTCGCCCTGGGCCGGGTCCGCGACGCCCTCCTCGCCCTGGCCGACCGCGATGGGGTCCCCTACCAGGCGGCCGACCTGGACGCGTTCCTGTAGGCGGCTCAGCCGCCCAGGTGCGTCCTGACCGCGCCGGCGGTCTCGGCGGCGTCGCCGGGAAAGCCGTAGAGGATGCTGGAGCCGCGGCGGCGCATCCAGCGCAGCCCCAGGTACCACAGGCCCGGGGCGGGGGCGGTGCCATCGGTGTGCCGGGGCAGGCCGACCTCGTCGACCAGGGCGGGGTCGAGCCAGGAGAAGTCGCCGGTGAACCCGGTGCACCAGACCACGCCGCCGATCCCGGCGGCCCGCAGGTCGAGGGTGGCCGGTGGGTCGAGGTCGATCGGGAGGTCGTGCTCGTCGAGCTCGCCCGGGGGCGCGTCCAGGCCGCGGCGGCCGATGACCTCGTCGGCCATCGCCCTGGCCCTGGCCGCGAAGGCGTCCCCGGCGGCGACGTTGGCGGCGGCGCTGTCGTCGACGGCGAGCCGCTCGCCGTCCACCGCCACCGGGCGGCCGGCCAGGGTGGCTCCGGCCCGGGCGAGCGCCGGCAGGCTCAGGCCGTGCCCGGGGGCGATGATCGGCATGGTGGCCTTCATCATCGCGGGGTCCGGCAGGTCGCGGGGCCGCTGGTCCATGAAGCCGGCCTCGATCAGCCACTCGAGGATGTCCCGGCCCCGATGCCGGAAGGGCACGCGGCCGACTGGGCTGGTCGCCAGGACCACTGGGCGGCCGCCGGCGAGCAGGTCCTCGGCGATCTGGCAGCCGGACTGGGCGCTGCCCACGACCAGGACCGCCCCCTCGGGGAGCTGGCCCGGGCTGCGGTAGGTGGCGGCGTGGAGCTGGGCCACCCGGCCCGGAAGCCGGGCGGCCAGGGCCGGGACCCGGGGGACGTTCTGGTCGCCGGCGGCCACGACCACCGTCCGGACCCGGAGCTCGCCGTCGCCGGTGGCCAGCGCCCAGCCGTCGCCCGCCGC
>Ga0081539_10005089_pt1 | contig 13780 bp, 12 predicted proteins | sample TabmetS4T2R2_FD_71023 | JGI IMG/M metagenome (GOLD analysis project Ga0081539, IMG submission 71023) | Tabebuia heterophylla rhizosphere microbial communities from the University of Puerto Rico - S4T2R2 | ecosystem: Host-associated > Plants > Roots > Rhizosphere ...
CCGGCGTGTCGTCTCCGTCGAGCAACGCAAGCGCCCGGGGACGAGCGACGTACTCGCGCTGCGCGTGGGCCACGAGAAGCTGACCCGCGAAACCGGGTGGCAGCCGCGCGTGTCGTGGGAAGAGGGCGTGCTCCGGACGATCCGCTGGTACCACGAGAATCGCGAGCGCTGGATCGGCCGCGTGGACTGGCTCCCCACCGGATCGCCGAAGCTCGCCGCGGGCACGTGAGCCGCATCCTCGTCACGGGCTGCGGATTCGAGCGTGGGGGTACCCATGGTTCCTCCACGAGCCCCCTCCTTCCGCGCGCCGCACGGATGAACCGCGATCCAGCCTCCCGGCCGGCGAAGCCGGCCTCCGCTCGCAACGGGCTGCGCACGGCCGACCCGCACGCCCGATGAACCGCATATTGGTGACGGGCGGAGGTGGGTTTCTCGGGTCGCGGCTCGCCGAGCGGCTCCGCGAGGACGGCCACGAGGTCACCGCGGCGCGCCGGCGCGACTACGACCTCACCACGATGGAGGGCACGCGCCGGCTGTTCGACGACGCGCAGCCGGAGCTCGTGTACCACCTCGCGGCGGAGGTCGGCGGCATCGGCGCGAACCGCGCAAACCCCGGCCGCTACTGGTTCGCGAACCTGATGATGGGCGCGCACGTCCTCGAGCAGGCGCGCCTCAACGAGACGCCCAAGCTCGTCATCGCCGGCACCGTGTGCGCGTACCCGAAGTTCACGCCGGTGCCGTTCCACGAGTCCGAGCTGTGGAACGGGTACCCGGAGGAGACGAACGCGCCGTACGGGGTGGCGAAGAAGGCCGTGCTCGTGGGCGCGCAGGCGTATCGCGAGCAGTACGGGACGAACGCGATCTTCCTCCTGCCGACGAACCTCTACGGCCCGGGCGACAACTTCGACCCCGAGACGTCGCACGTGATTCCCGCGCTGATCCGGAAGATGATCGAGTCGCCCGACGAGGTCGTGCTCTGGGGCGACGGGTCGCCCACGCGCGAGTACCTCTACGTCGACGACTGCGTCGAGGGCCTGCGGAGCGCGGCCGAGCGGTACGACGGGCCGGAGCCCGTCAACCTGGGAACGGGGGTCGAGACGTCGATCCGCGAGACCGCCGAGCTCGTCGCCGAGGCCGTCGGCTTCGCCGGCCGCATCGTATGGGACACGTCGATGCCGAACGGCCAGCCGCGGCGGAGCCTGGACGCCTCGCGTGCTCGCGAGCTGTTCGGCTGGAGCGCCAGCACGACGTTGCGCGACGGCATGGCCCAGACGGTCGCCTGGTACCGCGAGCACTCGCCCGCCGCGGTATGAGGGGTTCCGTAGCGGAACGGGCGTGAGCGGCGCGGCGATCGCCGCGCGCACGAGGCCCGCGCTCGCCGCGCTCGGCCGAGCCGCGGACACGGCCACTCGACACGTCGTCGTCTCGCTCGGCGTGATCCTCGCCTGCCAGATCCTGGCGACGATCGCGCTGTTCTTCTCGATCAACCGCAACGGCTGGCTGACCTACCAGGGCGGCGACCAGATCTGGCTCGTGACGTCGGGGTGGCTGCTCGGGAAAGGCCAGATCGGCTACGCGCTCACGGCCCACGGCTGGCCGATGCTCCTGGCGCCGCTGACGTGGATCACCGGCGCGAGCTTCGTCCAGCTGCTGCCGTTGACCACGGTCCTGCAGGTCGGCGTCCTCGGGCCGATCGCGACGCTCGCGGTCTACGACATCGGCGCCCGGCTGGCCGGCCGGCTCGCGGGCCTCTGGTGCGCCGCGGTGTTCGTCGCCGCGCCGTTCGTCGCCATCCCGTACTTCGTCGACCGGTACCACGACCGGTGGGTCGACCAGTTCCTGCCACAGGCGTTCGGGCTGACGCAGCAGGCCGACTTCCCCTCCGTCGTGGCGGTCCTCGTCTCGGCGGCGCTCACGGTCAGGGCGCTCCAGGCGGGAGCGGCGCGAGAGGCCGTGCTCGCAGGGACGTTCGCGGGCGTCGCCCTCGCGCTGAAGCCGGCGAACGCCCTGTTCCTGGGCGGCCCCGCGCTCGCCTTCCTGCTCGCGCGGCGGGTCGACTACGCGGTGCTCTTCGCGGTCGCGCTCGGCCCGGCGCTGCTCGCGCTGACGATCTGGAAGTACAAGGGTCTCGGCGAGGTGCCGCTCTTCGCCCAGGAGCAGGTCCGGCTCGCGGCCGGCGCCGGCGACCCGGTCGTCGGCTCCGTCACGTCCTGGTTCGACCGTACGGTGCACCTCGACTTCAACACGTGGAAGCAGAACATGTCGAACCTGCGCGAGTTCAGCTGGAGCGCGCGCGTCATCCAATTCCTGCCTGTCGCCGGCATGCTCGCCGTCGCGCGGCGCTCGGTTCCGGCGGCCGGGTTGCTGCTCGGCTGGCTCCTCGGGTACGTCGTCGTCAAGGGCGCCGCCGACGTGGCGACCGTCGAGTCCGGCAGCTACTGGCGGCTGATCATGCCCGCCCTGCCCGCGTTCGCATTGCTGACGGCGGCCGTCCCCCTCCTCGTGCCGACGCTCATGCGCCGCCTGGGAGACAGACTCGCGCCACTGCCGCCCCGGCGCCGTCCCGGGTGGAGGAGCGTGGCCGCCGTGGTCGCGGTGACCGGTGTCGTGCCGCTCGTCGTGCTCGTCGCGTCGAGCACCTCGCACTCGACCGAGCGCACCGAGGGCGTCTTCGTCGCCGACGAGGTCGTCGTCAACGAGATCGGCGTCCCGTCCGACCCGGCGATCGTCCGCCTGGACGTCACGCGGCGGGGGACCGCCAACGTCCTGACGTGGTCGGACTCGACGAGCCGCGCCAGGACGTTCTACCGCGTGTACCGGTCGTCTCCCAAGACGGGCTTCTCCGACATCGTGTGTCAGATCCTCGGCGGCCGGAAATGCGAGCTGCGGGCCGAGACGCTCGTCACGACGCGAGAGCGGCAGTTCGTGGACACGAACCCACCCGACGACGCGATGTACCGGGTCGGCGTTGCGGCCAACTGGCTCGACGACGAGGATCAGGGCGACGTCTTCGCCGTGAGCCAGCCCGTCGAGGCGCGCTGAGCATGTCGACACCGGTGCGCGTCGCGCTCGTGCTGACGCCCGTGTACGTCCTCCTGTGCGTCTTCTCCGAGGGCGGCCTGATCACCGACAGCCTCTGGGGCGATGTCGGCCACTACGAGACCTTCGCGCGACGGATCCTCGACGGCGAGGTGCCGTACGGCGACTTCACGGTCGAGTACCCCCCGTTCGCGCTCCCGGCGTTCGTCGCCCCGGCCGTCGTCACGTCGACGGCGGCGGACTATCTCTTCGTCTTCAAGCTCCTGATGGCGGCCATGGGGATCGTCGTGCTCCTCGCGACCGCATGGTCGCTGGGGCGACTGGGAGCGGACGTGAAGGCGAGCGCCGTGCGCCTGGGCGCCATCGCCGCGGCGCCGCTCCTGCTCGGCCACGTCTTCCTCAACCGGTACGACCTCTGGCCCGCCGCCCTCGTCGCGATCTCCGTCGCGGCGTACCTCGCTCGCCGGGACGAGACGGCGTCCGGCTTCCTCGCCGCCTCGTTCGCCGCGAAGATCTTCACCGTCTCGATGATCCCGCTGGCCGCGCTGAGGGTCTTCCTCCTCGGCGGCCGGGGGGCACTCGTACGCTCGGTGGTCGCCTTCACCGCGGTCTGCGTCGCGATCTTCGCCTACTTCCTCGTGACCTCGCTCGGAGGGCTCGGGTTCAGCTACTGGCTCCAGGCCAAGAGGGGGCTGCACGGCGAGAGCCTCGCCGGATCCGCGCTGCTCGCCCTCGACACGCTCGGCGTGCACGACGCGACGATCGTCGCCGGCGACCCGGGATCGCTCGATCTCGACGGGAGGCTGCCGGAGGTCCTCGCCGGCCTGACGAGCGTCGCGGCCGCGGCGGTGATCCTCTGGATCTGGCTGCGCTGCCGGCGGTCGCTCGCGTCCGACGCGGTCTTCGTGACCGGCGTCGCCGCCGCCGGCGTCGCCTTCCTTGCGCTCGCGAAGGTGATCTCGCCCCAGTTCCTGATCTGGCTGCTGCCGCTCGTCCCCCTGCTGGCGGGCCGCGTGGGCGTGGTCGCGACGAGCCTCGTGGCCGTGAGCATGGGGCTGACGCAGCTCGAGCTACGTGGTTGGGAAGGACTCCACGTCGACGCCTGGGCCGTGTGGGCGCTTCTGGCGCGCAACGTGCTCCTGCTGCTGTTGCTCGTCGTCGTCGTCCGGGAGCTCGCGCGGCTGACGCCTGGACGTCGCTAGCGGCCACGTCTCCCCTTCGAGCGCGTCGACGCGGGCACGGAGCAGCGCGACCTCCTGCGCCAGGATCACGTTGTCGTCCGTCAGGCGGGAGAGGACCGTCGAGTAGTGGAGGAGCACGGCGATCACGAACATGATCGCGGCGGCGAACAGGATCGCCGGCGGATAGCCCTGGACGCCCAACCACCCCGCGATGGTGTTGAGGCCGCCGCGCCAGAGCGAGAGGACGAGCAGCGCGAGCCCGGTGGCCAGCCAGAGGAGCGCATAGCGCTCCTTCAGCCGCCGGCCGCGGATCAGCTCGAGCACGATCAGCAGCAACAGCGCGGAGCCGATCGCCGCGGCGATGGAGATGCGAACGGGCGTCATCGCTGGACGCCCTCCGACGGAACGGCGTACCGCCGACCCATCGCGACGAGCAGGGCAAGCGTCACCTTGAACGCGTAGTAGACCGAGCGGAGGAAGGTGATCGACGACGCGCCGTGCTCGCGCTCCCGCATCCCGACCGGGACTTCCACGAGCCGCAGACGGTGCTTGAGGAGCAACACCGTCGCCTCGACCTCGGGATAGTCGCTCGGGTAGTCGCGTGCGAACAGCGCGATCCCGCGCTCGTTCAGCGCCTGGAAGCCCGAGGTCGTGTCGGTGACGCGCTGCCCCGAAAGGAGCGAGACGAGCCGCGCGAACCAGGTGATGCCGAGCCGCCTGGCGAGCGGCGGACGGTAGCCGTCCTCGCCCTCTCGGAAACGAGACCCGGTGACGACGTCGGCCTCGCCGCGCTCGAGCGGCCCCAGGAGCGCCGACAGCTGACCGGGGTCGTGCTGGCCGTCGCCGTCGAGGCGCACGGCGCGCGCATAGCCGTTTTCGAGCGCGTAGCGGAAGCCCGTCTGCACCGCCGCCCCGATGCCGAGGTTGAACGGGAGCTGGACGACCGCCGCGCCGGCCGCTGCCGCCACCGCTGCGGTCGAGTCACCCGAGCCGTCGTCGACGACGACGACGTCGATCTCGGGGTCGAATGCCCGGATCCCCTCCACCACTGCGCCGATCGCCGCCTCCTCGTCGTAGGCGGGCACCACGGCAACCGTCCGCGGCGTCATACGGGCACTGCCGCCTCGAGCTCGAGCAGGCGGAGGATCTGGCGAGCACGGTGCGCGTAGGTGTGCTCGTCGAGGACGCGCTCGCGTGCCCGCGCGCCGAGCGCCGTCGCCTCGCCGGGATCGTCGAGGAGCCCGTGGTATGCCTCGAGCGCGCCGTCCGCGTCCTCGACGATGACGATCTCCTGCCCCGGCTCGAACCACCGCTCGATGCCCGCATGCGGGTTGGAGACGACGGCGGCACCGGCTGCGGCGAGCTCGAACGGCCTGCACGTCGACGAGCCGTCCACGGTCGCGTGGGCGCGACGCGTCATGTTGAGGTTGATGCGAGCGGCGGAGATTGCGCGCGAGAAGACGTTGAACGGCACGTCGCCGACGACGCGCGCGAGGCCGATGTCTCCCTGGAAGTCGCGCCCGCCGAGCGCGAAGGCGATTCTCGGATCCCGGGTGCTCGGCTGGCCGACCATGGCGCCCATCCACTCGCGCCGAAACTTGTCGCCGTACCCGTAGAAGAAGACGTCGTACTCCTTCTCGACCGGCAGGGGACGGAAGAACTCGGGATCCGCCGCCCAGAGCACGGCCTCGGCGCGGCGTGTGCCGAGCTCGACGAGGCGCCCGAGCCCACCCTCGGAGTTCGACAGAACCATGTCGTACTCCGACGGGTCGGCACCGTGGTAGTAGTTGAAGCCCGTGTCCATGCCGCCGAACTCCGGCAGGCTCATCGGCACGTCGCCGTCGTAGTAGACGACCGGCAGTCCGTGGCGGGCGCGGATATACGTCGGGATGCCGCGGAAATGCGCCATCGGCACGGTGAAGACGAGCACGGCGTCGGGCCGCTCCCTCGCGATCAGCCTGTCGAGGTGTCGGCGCCAGCGAGGGGTCACGACCTTCCAGATCGTCTCGCGGGTGAGCTTGTCGAATGCGCTGTCCTCGGGGCTCACCTCGGCGCGCCGGAGGTAGCGGTCGCCCTTCAGCCGCGCGAGCCCCGTGCGGAGGGCCGCATAGCTCTCGCCCTCGCGGAAGGTCGGGTTCGGCGCCGTCCGCCACCAGGGCGACTCGACCGGCCGTCCACGGTACGGCGTCACGATCAGGTCGACACCCTCCTCGTAGAGGCCCTTCCAGAGCTGCCACCACGCGGGGGTGCAGCCGTAGCGGAAGTCGAGGTCGACGGCCGATGCGACGGCGAGGATCTTCGGCTGGCGTACCACGACGCGGAGTGTAGGCAGCCCGTGTGATCCCGCGGCCGCGGGCTCGAGGCCTTCCGGGGTTGGCATCCGCCCGTTCCTGGTTGAATCTCGCTGGGTGCGGCTGCGCACCCTCCACTCCGTCGACCGGCCTTCCCTCGCCGTCGCGGTCGGACTGGCTGCTCTCGTCCTCGCCTGGATCGCGCAGCCGATCGACGGGGGCGACACGGGCCCGTTGACCGCCGGTACGGAGCAGCTTGCCGACTGTCTCGCGGAGCTCGACCTCGTCTCGTGCGAGCAGCGAACGCCGATCGGCGCCTACCCCGTGCTCCAGTACGCCCCGGACCTCGTCGCGCACGCGGGGCTGAGGCTGTCCGAGGGCACGCGACGCGCCCTACTCTCGGTGCTCAGCGGCATCGGCGTGGCCGCCGCCGTCGCGGCCGCATGGCTCGTGCTCCGCCGCGTGGGAGCTCACGAGTGGCGGTGGGGATTCCTGCTCGTCGTCCTGAGTGGCCCCGTCCTCGCGTACGGCAGCGCGACCTGGGGCGAGATGCTCGCGACGGGGCTGCTCACGATGTTCGTCGCCGGCGCGCTGCTGCAGGCCCGTCCATGGCTCCTCGGCGTCGCGGCCTTCGCCGCCTCCGTCACGAAGGAGACCAGCTACCCGTTCGTCGCCGCACTCGGGGTCGTGGCGCTGCTCATCGCACGCCGCCGGACGGGGGAGCCGATCCGCCGCCACGTCCTCGCCGGTGGATTGGGGGTGGCGGCGGCGCTCGCACTGACCGGCGCCTTCAACGTCCTCCGGTTCGGCACCCCGCGGAACGCGTACTACCTCGATCCGGCGCTCCGTACCTCGACGGTGCCGTGGTTCTTCGAGCTCACCGCCGGCCTGTTCGTCTCACCCAACGGCGGCATCCTCGTCTTCTGGCCGACGGCGTCGCTCCTGCTGGCTCTCCTGCTCGCGGTTCCCGTGGTCCGCGCATTCGGCCGCGAGGTGTCGTGGAACGTGGCGTGGCCGGCCCCGGCCCTCGCAGCGATCGCGGCGTGCATCACGCTCGGCCTGGCAGCGTGGTGGGCGCCGTTCGGCTGGTGGGCATGGGGCCCGCGCCTGACCCTTCCGTGGGTCCTCCCGATCGTGCTCGTCGCGCTGGCGGCGTTCGGGCCGATGCTGACGCCGTGGGTCGCCCGGACGCTCTCCTCCCGCCCGGCGTTCATCCTTGTGGCCGGTCTCCTGGTCGCGGTCGCGTTGCCGCACATCGGCTACGTCTGGCGTCCGGAGACGCTGAGCGACTTCTTCTTCACGCCCGAGTCGGCGGTGTGCCCGGGCGGCGGCCCGCCTCCGACGCCGGCGTACTACGCGTGCCTCCGCGAGGAGCTCTGGACGCGCCACCCGATCTGGCTCGACGCCCTCGAGGGCCTGAAGACGTTCGGCGGGCTGGCGACGGCGCTCGGCGTCGCGGCCGCCGTCCTCGGATCGCTCGCTCTCCTCCGACGCAACGCGATCGCACGCGTCGGCCGGCTTCGCACGGTCAGTACGCGCCGCGGCCGCCGAGCACGGCGGGAACCGTCCGGGCGATGATCGAGACGTCCAGCCAGATCGACCAGCTCTCGATGTACGCGAAGTCGAGCCGGACGAGGTCGTCGAACTCGAGGCCCGAGCGGCCCGAGATCTGCCACAACCCTGTCATCCCGGGAAGGACGAGATACCGCGCGCGATGCCAGTCCTCCAACATCGCATGGTCGCGAAGCGGCAGCGGGCGGGGGCCGACCAGGCTCATCTCGCCGCGGAGGACGTTCGCGAGCTGGGGCAGCTCGTCGAGCGAGAACCGCCGGAGCACGCGGCCTACGCGGGTGACGCGCGGGTCGTCGCGGATCTTGAAGAGGGCCCCCGACGCCTCGTTCTCCTCCTCGAGCTCCGGCTGCAGCTCCGCGGCGTCGGCGACCATCGTGCGGAACTTGAACATGCCGAACTCCCGCTCGCCCACGCCGATGCGCCGGTCGACGTAGAGCACCGGGCCGCGGGAGTCGAGCTTGATCGCAGCGGCGACGAGCAGCCAGAGCGGCGTGCCGAGGACGGCGAAGGCCCCCGCGACGACGAGGTCGAAGGCGCGCTTCGTGGCCCATTCGACCCCGGTGAGCATGGGCGGTCGAAGCTCGAAGAGCGGCAGCCCCTCGCCGGGGACGTACTCACCCTCGTGCACGAGCAGCTCGGTCGTCGTCGGTGCGAGCTTCACCTTCACCCCGCGTCGGTGCGCCAGCTCGACGACGCCGAGGACGGTCTCCTCGTCGAAGTCCGCCTCGGCGAGCACGAGCTCGTCGGGCCGCGTTCGCTCGAGCATCGCCGCGAGGCGCTCGAGCTCGCCGTCCCGCGCGCGGCCCTGTGCGCCGCCGAAGGTGCCGACCACCTCGACGCCGATACCGCCGCGTGCCGCGCCCAGCTGCCGCTCGAGGTGCGCGAGGGTGTCTCCCTCCCCCACGAGCAGCAACCGCCGCCGCACTCCCGCGAACCGCATGACCTCGAGCGAGAGCGAGTCGTACGCCGCGCGGAGGAGGCCGATGGAGAGCGCGCTCGTGGCCACCGCCGTCGGGATGAGCCCCGTCGTCGTGAACTCGTAGTCGGTGCCGATCCCGAAGGCGAGCACGATCAGCGCCACGAGCACGAGCGCCGCGAGGATGCGACCCGACCCGGCACGACGTTCGCGCGGCGCGTAGAGGCCCGCCTGGAGGAACACGAGGACCGTGATCGGCGCGAGGAACGGCAGCCACTCCTCCGGGCCGGTCTGCCAGAGCAGCGACCAGTAGATCGTGTCGCCGTAGACGATCGAGCGAAGAACGAGCGCGAGGTAGACGCCGAGCGCGAGGCCGAGCACGTCGGCGGCCACGAGCGCGGCGATGCTCGCCAGCCGCCCGAGCAGGCCGACCAGCGGGCCGCGCGAGAGCATGTAGACGCGCGACCGGCGAACGTCGCCACCGCCGTCCGGCAATCCCGCGCCCACGCCCGAAACCGGCTTCGTTGGTGCCTCGCTCGGCACGGGAGAAGTCTACGTCGCGCCCTGGGCGGCCTCTCCCTGCGCGACGGTGTTCCAGGTCACGCTCGGACCGCGATTCCGCACGAGGTCCGCAAGCGTGTCGAGGGCGATCGGGGGCCTGAGGCGGCCGAGGACGGTGAGCGTCGTCAGGATGAGCCGACGGCGTCCGGGGTTGACCAGGTCGGAGTCGTGGAAGTACGCGTGCACCCTCGGCGGGAGACCGGCACGCGCGATCCCGCGCGCGAGGTCGCCGATCCCGTGCGTCGTGGGCACCGCGGGCAGCACGACGCCGTCGCCGAGCTCGATCCGGCCCGGAAAGCCCAGCTTCGCCCATGCGGCGCCGTCCGGCAGGTACCTCGGGCGACGCGCCCGCGGCGTGCAGTCGGCGTAGCCCAGCTCGGCGCAGGCACGGGCGACCGAAAGGTCGGTGTACCACCCCCCGCCGCAGAACGCGGTCGGCGCGACACCGCGCTCGCGCAGCCATGCTCCTTCCCGTCGAACCCGCTCGCCGGTCTCGCCGCCGGTGGGCCGAGCGTGCGTCGGGCTCGTGAAATGCGTGTGATGGCCGAGCGTCGCGCGGTCGTGCGCCGCACGGGCACGCGCCAGCCAGCGCTCGTCGTCGTCCTCGCCGGCTGCCGGGTCGGGGGGCCGCAGCAGCGCGGCGATCGCAAAGCCGCCCGGGCGACGCTCCTGCAGCTCAGCGAACACCGCCCAGACGCGGTCGTCGAGCGGTCGTTCGACGTGGCAGGAGACCACTGCGTACCGTTCGGTCGTCGTGGGGGGCACCGACCAACGGATACCACGTAGCGCCGTCGGCCTGGTGGTCGCTGCCGCCGCGCTGCCGCGGCTTGCGGCACTGGGGATCGAACGCGACGACATCCTCGAGAGCTACGTCGAGAAGAGCGACACCTTCGCGCGGACGCTCGTCTCCAGCGGAACCTTCGGCTTCCTCCCCGGCGTGCCGTCTGCCTACACGCAGCCCCTCTACGCCTGGTTCCTCGCGGGGCTCTACTGGCCGCTCGAGCGCTCCTGGGTCGTCGTCGGGCTCGCCCAGACGGCGGTGGCCGTCGCGACGGCGCTCGTCGTGCTCGCGATCGGACGCAACCTGTCGTCGGTACGGACGGGCGTCCTCGCGGCGCTCGTCGCGACGCTGCACCCGTACGTCGTCTGGCACGACGTCCACGTCAACCGCGAGATCCTCGACGGGCTGCTCGCGGCCTGCATCGTCCTCCTCGCGATGCTCGCCTACGAGCGGCGCTCGCTCGGTTACGCGCTCGTCACGGGGGCGGTGGCCGGCCTCGCGATCCTCTCGAACGCACGGCTGCTGCTGCTCCCGCTCGTCCTCGGGCTCTTCGTCGCCGAACGATTCCGTCCCTGGCGCACGTCCCTCGTCGCGGTCGCGCTCGTGCTGACCGGCGCGGCAGCCGTGGTCACGCCGTGGGTCGCGCGCAACGAGGTCGTGATCGGCTGCCCGACGATCACCACGGACACCCGCGCGCTCTGGAAGGCGAACAACCCCGCGACCTACGACGTCCTCGCGCGAGGCGGTTGGATCGACGACGTTCCCGACCCGCCCGGTGTGCCGCCGTGGCCGGAGAAGGCCGCGGGGATCTCGCTCGCCGCCGCGAAGGCCGTGGACGAATGCGCGCAGGCCGCGTACTACCGCGACGAGGTGGTCGACTTCTGGGCGGACGAGCCCGGCGAGAAGGGACGGCTCGCGATCCAGGCCGTGGGCATGCTCTGGTCACCGTTCCTGTCCGTTGCCGCGGACGACCCGGGCCAGCAGGGCTTCTCGAACGACGTGCAGCGCACGATCGAGCCGGCGTTCGTGGTTGGGCTCTACGCCCTTGCTCTGTGGGGTGCCTTCCTGGCGCCGCGGGCGTTCGTCGTGCTCGCCACGCTGATGCTCGGCTTCAACACGCTGATGGCGATGGTCTTCGCCGGGACCGTGCGCTACCGCGTGCCCTGGGACTTCGTGCTGGCGCTGCTGGGCGCGTTCGCGCTCGAGCGAGCCTGGGAGCTCGTGCGCAGCCGGCGCTCGCCGGCGGCGTCGAGCGCCGCGCGGTAGAGCTGCTCGGTCCGGTCGGTGCACCGGTCCTGCGAGAACCGCTCGACGGCACGAACGCGACCCGCCGCGCCCATCGCGGCGGCGCGATCCGGATCCCGGGCAAGCCGCTCGATCGCGGCCGCGAGCGCGCCGACGTCCCCGGACGGGACGAGCAGCCCGGTGCGGCCGTCGTCGACGATCTCGGGCAGGCCCCCGACCGAGCTCGCGATCACCGGCCTGGCTCGCTCCATCGCCTCGAGGGCGACCATGCCGAAGCCCTCGCCGAAGGAGGGGACGACGACGATCCCAGCGTCCTCGAGCACCGGCGCGACCGGCGTGACACGCCCGAGGAACGATACGGCGTCGTCGAGGCCGAGGTCGCGGACGGTCGAACGAAGCTCGCCGTCGAGCGGGCCGTCGCCGGCGACCCGGAGCGTGAGGTCAGGGACGCGCGCGCGCGCGGACGCGAGTGCGCGGAGCAGCACGTCGTGGCCCTTGATCGCGATCAGGCGGCCGACCACGGCCAGCGTCGTCACGCTCGACGGCGGTGGAGGATCGGGGCCGGGCTCGATGCCGTAGTGGACGACCTCGAAGCTCGCCTCGTCGAAGCCCTCGCGCTCGGCGAGGTACCGCGCGAGCCCGGCCGAGATCGCGACGTGCACGTCCGCGAGCCTCGCCACCGTCCGGTCTGCGAGCGCGAAGGCGCGTCGGCCCCGGAACTCGTTGAAGCCGTGCTTCGTGCTGACGAGCACCGGCACCCGTGCGAGCCGCCCTGCCGGAAGGCCGTGGAAGTCTGCGTGCACGAGGTGCGTGTGGAGGATCGCGGGCCTGTGACGACGCACCAGGCGGACGAGCGTTGCGAACGCAGCCGGGCTGAGGGCCTGTCGCAGACGGATCGACTCGACGGGGACGCCCGCGCCGGCGAGCCGCCGCGCGAGCTCCTTCGCGCCCGGCTCTCCCTCGTGGAGCATGACGAAGCGCACGTCGAGCCCCCGCTCCTGGAGGGCGGGGAGAAGCAAGAGCAGATGGTTCTCCGAGCCGGAGATCCCGGAGACCTTCGCGACGTGGAGAACCGTCACGGCCTCGCCGCGAGCTCGACGACGCGGTCGGCCCAGACGTCGACCGAGTGCTCGCGGACGACCCTCTCGCGCAGCTCGCGACCCAGGGCGTTCCGGTCGAGCCTCCGCAGGCTCGCGAGCACGGCCGCGAGGCCGTCGACGTCGCCGTGCTCGAACCGGAGCTCCGGCGGGAGCAGCGTGTCGAAGGCCGGGTTCGACGCGATCACCGGCAGGCACGTCGCCGCGGCCTCGTAGACGACCTTGTCGGTTGCGCCCGGGCGCATATCGTTCACGAGGGCGTCGACGTGCGCGTAGAGGTCGGGCACCGCGGCGCGCGGGACCGGGCCGCCGATGTCGACGCGGTCGAGCAGCCGGAGGTCGATCACGAGGCGCTCGAGCGCGATCTTGTGCAGCCGCTCCTCCTCGGTCGTCGCCGGCCCGACGATCCGGAGCAGCATGCGCTCGACCTGCCCGACCGCGCGCACGATCGTCTCGAGGCCCTTCGCGGGCGAGGTTCTGCCGAGCGCGAGCAGCGTGAGCGGCTTGCGCTCCTGCCGCGTGACGCACGTGAAGCCCGTGACGTCGATGCCGTGCCCGATCGCGACGAGCTTCCCCGTGCGCAGCGGAAACGTCCGTTCGTCGACGCTGAGCACCGTCGTCGACGCGCGCGTGGCCGCGGCGAGCAGGCGGCTCCGGCGCCAGTGTGTGAACCAGAGGAGGACATCGACCCCGGCAGGGCGCGCGAGCGGCGCGGCGAGGACGGCGTAGATCGGGCACATGTGTGCGAGGACGGCGGCCGGCCGCGGACGGCGGACGAGCTCTCGAGCGAGAGCGGACTCGAACCGCAATCCTCGTCCCGCGCGGTGACGCGACCGGAACAGCCGAACGCGGCAGTTGCCGGGCAGAGAGCCGTCGACGGCGCTGTCGGCCAGGACGACGAGCTCATCCACCCGCGCCGCGAGGGCCCGGAGCTTGTCCGCCGTGGCGCCCAGCACCGGGCTGGCCGGATCGACCTGCTGCGTGACGACGACAAGCTTCATGCCCGGCGATCCGCGACGGCCGTGGCGACGAGCTCGAGGACGCTGTCCGCGTACTCGTCGGCGGTGTATGTCCACTCCGACGCATGAGCGTGGCCA
>Ga0081539_10005090_pt1 | contig 13779 bp, 10 predicted proteins | sample TabmetS4T2R2_FD_71023 | JGI IMG/M metagenome (GOLD analysis project Ga0081539, IMG submission 71023) | Tabebuia heterophylla rhizosphere microbial communities from the University of Puerto Rico - S4T2R2 | ecosystem: Host-associated > Plants > Roots > Rhizosphere ...
CGGTCGGTGGAGCTGGAGGCTCATCGGTCTCCCTGTCCCGGTGCGCTCAGGACGACGTCTTCGGTCCCGGCGTCGTGGCCGCTGTCGAGGCGGGTGTCCATCCGGCGCTGCTGGCCGTCCTCCCACAGGAGCATCTCCTGCGTGAACGAGACCTCGCTGCTGAACAGCGCACCGACGGACTCGCCACGATGGATCCGCTTGATCGCCTCGCCGATCAGCGGCGCGACGGACAGCGTCGTGATCTTCGAGAGGCGCTTCACTGCGGGCAACGGCACGGAGTCGGTGAGCACCACCTCCTTGAGCGTCGACTCGCGCAACCGATCGACGGCCGGGTCCGACAGGACGCCGTGGGTTGCACAGGCGTAGATCTCGGTGACGCCTTCACGCTCGAGCGCCCGGACGATCTCGGTCAACGTGCCCGCCGTGTCGATCTCGTCGTCGACGATGATCGCCCGCTTGCCGCGGACCTCGCCGATGACGTTCATCAGCTCGGCCCGATCCAGGTTGCCGATCCGGCGCTTCTCGATGATCGCGAGCGGCGCGTCGAGGAGCTCAGCGAACGTCCGGGCCCGCTTGGCGAACCCGAGGTCGGTCACGACCACGACGTCGGTCAGCCGCTTGTGGATGAAGTAGTTCGACAGCAGGTGGACCGCAGTCAGCTCGTCGACCGGGATGTTGAAGAAGCCCTGGATCTGGCCCTGGTGGAGGTCCATCGTCAGGACCCGGTCCGCTCCGGCGACCGTGATCATGTCCGCGATCAGGCGGGCGGTGATCGGCACTCGCGGCTGGTCCTTCTTGTCGGATCGGCCGTAGGCGTAGAAGGGGATGACGGCGGTGATCCGGCCGGCGCTCGCCCGCTTGAAGGCGTCGATCATGATCAGGAGCTCCATGATCGACTGGTTGACCGGGTGACACGTCGGCTGGACGAGGAAGATGTCCTTCTCGCGGACGTTGTCGAGGATCTTCACGAAGATGTTCTCGTTGGCGAATTGGAACACCTCGGCCTTGCCGCACTCGGTGCCGAGCCAGCGAGCGATCTTCCGGGCAAGGTCCGGATTGGAGTTGCCGTGGTAGATCTCGAACTGGTCGGCGTACACGGCGTTCTCCCGGTCGAGCGCCCTCACGACGCCGTCACGCGCCGCTCCCCGACGTCGGGCCGCTGCCGCCCGGTTCGGGGGCGTCATTGTCCTCGATGCCATCGCGCTCCGCCAGCCCGGATCGGAAGGCCGCGATCGCGACGACCCGGTCTCCTTCGGCGAGGCGCATGACGATCACGCCGCGTGCGCCGGACGAGTAGCGGTTGATCGAATTCGTCTCGGTCCGGATCACCTGGCCGCCGGCCGAGATGAGGAGGAGCTCCTCGTCGGCGTCGGTGACCTGCTGGACGGCGGCGACCGAGCCGGTCTTGCGGCCCTCGAGCGCGATCAGCCGAACGCCTTGTCCGCCGCGGTGCTTGCGGCGGAACTCGGTCAGCGCCACGCGCTTGCCGTAGCCGGTCTCCGTGAGGATGAGCAGGTCCGCCTCGGGCTCCACGACGCTCATCGCGACGACGTTGTCGCCCTGCCGCTTCAGCAGCCGGATGCCGATCACGCCGGCCGCGACCCGGCCCATCGGGCGCACCTCCGACTCGGCGAATCGGGCGAGCATCCCTTCCGCGGTGGCGATGATCACGTCGTCGCCGCCACTCGAGATGTCGACCCAGGCCAGCTCGTCGCCCTCGTCGATCGTGATCGCGATGATCCCGGTCGAGCGGACGCGCTCGAACTGCTCGAGCGGGGTCTTCTTGATGATCCCGCGACGGGTGGCCATCACGAGGTAGTGGCCCGGCTCGAAGTTCGGGAGGACGATCGTCGCCATCGGGACCTCGCCGGCCTCCACCTGGACGCCGGGGAGGTTGATGATCGGGATGCCCTTCGCCTGGCGGCTGGCGTCGACGATCGCATGGACCTTCGCGCTGAACACCCGGCCGCGGTTCGTGAAGAAGAGCGCCCAGTCGTGGGTGTTCGCGACGATCAGGTGCTCGACCGCGTCCTCCTCGCGGGTCACGTGGCCGATGATCCCCTTGCCGCCGCGGTGCTGGCGGCGGTACGTGGCGACCGGCTGGCGCTTGATGTAGCCGCGGCCGCTGATCGTGATGACGACGTCCTCGTCCGCGATCAGGTCCTCGTCGGTCATCTCGCGGCTCGAGTCGTCGGCGACGCGGGTCCTGCGCTCGCCGCCGAACTTCTGCTTCAGCCCGGCCAGCTCGTCCTTGATGATCGTCAGGACGCGGGTCGGGTTGGCAAGGATGTCCTCGAGCTCGGCGATGAGCTGGATCACGCTGAGGTACTCGTCCTCGATCTTCTTCCGCTCGAGGGCGGCCAGGCGGGCGAGGCGCATGTCGAGGATCGCGTTCGCCTGGAGCTCCGAGAGGTCGAACCGCGACATCAGGTTGCCCCGGGCGACCTCGACGTCGGCCGACTCGCGGATCGTCCGGATCACCGCGTCGAGGTTGTCGAGCGCGATCTTCAGCCCTTCGAGGATGTGCGCCCGAGCGCGCGCCTTGCCGAGGTCGAACTCGGTCCGGCGCCGGACGATCTCGCGGCGATGGTCGACGTAGTGCTGGAGGACGCTCTTGAGCGGCAGCGTCTGGGGCTGGCCGTCGACCAGCGCCAGCATGTTCATGTTGAACGCGAGCTGCATCGGGGTGTGCTTGAACAGGTTGTTCAGCACCTTGTGCGGGTTCGAGTCGCGCTTGATCTCGATGTAGATCCGCATCCCATCGCGATCGGACTCATCACGGAGGTCGCTGATCCCGTCGATCTTCTTGTCCTTGACGAGGTCCGCGATCTTCTCGAGGAGGGCCGCCTTGTTCACCTGGTACGGGAGCTCCGTGACGATGATCGCCATCCGGTCGCCGCGGACCTCCTCGAACGCGACCTGGGCGCGCATGACGACCCGGCCACGGCCGTGGGCGTACATCTGGCGGATCGCGTCGACGGTCTCGTTCTCGCCGGTCAGCGGGTTGCGCTGCTGCTCGAACCGGTAGATCGTCGCGCCGGTCGGGAAGTCCGGGCCGAGCACGTGCTTGGCGAGGTCGTCCGAGGTGATCTCCGGGTCGTCGATCAGCGCGATCGTCGCGTCGCACACCTCGGACAGGTTGTGCGGCGGGATGTTCGTGGCCATCCCGACGGCGATCCCGCTGCTGCCGTTGACGAGGAGGTTCGGGAGCTTCGCCGGCAGGACCGTCGGCTGCTTCTGGGTCCCGTCGTAGTTGTCCTCGAAGTCGACGGTCTCCTTGTCGATGTCGTCGAGCATCTCGGACGCGATCGCAGTGAGGCGCGCTTCCGTGTAGCGCATCGCGGCCGCGCCGTCGCCGTCGACGGAGCCGAAGTTCCCCTGGCCGTCGACGAGCGGGTAGCGCATCGAGAAGTCCTGGGCGAGCCGGACGAGGGCGTCGTACAGGGCGACGTCGCCGTGCGGGTGGTACTTGCCCATGACCTCGCCGACGATCGCGGCGCACTTCCGATAGGAGCTGGTGGCGCTCAGCCCCATCTCGCCCATCGTGTAGAGGATCCGGCGATGGACCGGCTTCAATCCGTCGCGGACGTCGGGTAGCGCGCGGGCCACGATCACGCTCATCGCGTAGTCGAGGTAGCTCCCCCGCATCTCGTCCTCGATGCGGATCGCCCGGATGTCGCCGAGATCGTCGGTCACGGTCGGTGGCTCCTAACGAACGTTCGGTAGCAGTTGGTCGTCATGTCAGCGGCGGCTCCTCAACGGGACCGCCAAGCAGGCCGCGCCCGAACCGATCGGCCGTCTCCGCTGCCCGCGACGTCGAGGGCGCGCCGGGTCGCCGCCGGATCCCCTCGAGGCGGGCGCGGATGGGGTCTGCGTCGGATGAATCGATCTTCGGCAGCGTGTCCCGGATGACCCACGCTCGGTGCCCGTCGTCGTTGCGTGCGGCCGCCACCACCTCGGTCGCCAGGAACTCGGTCACGGCCGCGGGATCGACGACGATCAGCGAGCGGAGCGCCCACGAGAGGGCCTTCTGCACGTCTGGCTCCGCGTCGCCGATCAGCTCGCGCACGAGCGCAAGGCCGTGCTCGGCAACGTCCGGCGTCCGGCCGCGACGGCGGTCGATGAACGGGATCGTCGCAACCGTGCTCCCGACGAGGCGACGCTCCCAGCGGCGTGGGCTGTACACGAGCTGGTCGAGCTCGGCCCAGCGGTAGGGCTCGTTGAGGATGCCCTTGCCCGCCGCGTGGGCCAGCGCATCCACCGTGGCCCAGTCGCCCGCCTCGCGAGCCGCCTTCCGGATGAGCTGCCAGGCGCGCTCCGGCTCATCGCCGACGAGCCGCTCGAGGAGCCCGAACGCGAACCAACGTGCCTCGATCTCGGGCTCGCGGAAGAGCCGGTCGACCACGAACAGCCAGTGGCTGGTCGGCTCCCCGCGGGTCTCGGTGCGGAAGCCACGGATGACCGCCTGGATCAGCGGCCAGCGGACGCCGTGAGTAGGCCCGAGGGTGGGCACAACCATGTGCTGGCCGTCGTGGTACTCGGGATCGGCGAGACCCGAGAATCCGTCGGAGACGGCCGCCGCGAACCGATCCGGATCATCGATGTCTTCGGCCAGCCGCCGGCCGAGCGCCTCGGCGGCCGCGCGCCGGTCCGCCACGAAGGCGGTCGCCCGCTGGGTGATCGGGCTCACGGTCGCGGCGGTCATCTCGCGTCGGCCCCGCGCGGCGCCTCGGCGTCCGGAACCAATCGGAACCGGTAGCGCGCCTGGAGCTCGGCCTTGCGGTCCGCATCCGCTGCGACGTACGTGGCGGTCGCCGTGGCGAGGACCTCATCCGTCGCGGGATCGACGATTCGCGCCGCCGTCTCGTGGAGTCGCCGGCGGCTCGAGACGATCCAGCCCTCGCCGCGGATCGGCGTGCCGATCCGGATCGGCCGCTTGAAGTCGACGCTCATCCGGGCCGTGAGGCCCCAGTTGTCCGTCGCAGCGAGCGACCAGGCCATGACCTCGTCGAGGATCGTGCAGACGATCCCGCCATGGGCGATGCCGTCCCATCCCTGGAACCGATCGGGCAGGGCCAGCTCGGTCCAGCAGCGGTCCTCGCCGACGTGCAGCTCGAGGTGGATCCCATGGTCGTTGAGCGACCCGCAGGCGAAGCAGCGATGTGGGGCGACCTCGACGGTGAGGGTCGGGGGCGCCTGGATCGCCGGCTCAGACGTCAAGGTTGCGGACCTTGCGTGCCTCGGTCTTGATGAAGTCCTTGCGTGGGGCGACCTTCTCGCCCATGAGCATCGTGAAGATCGCGTCCGCCTCGGCCGCGTCCTCGATCTCGGCCCGGAGCAGCGTCCTCGTCTCCGGGTTCATCGTCGTCTCCCAGAGCTGGTCCGCGTTCATCTCGCCGAGGCCCTTGAAGCGCTGGACGGACACGTTCTTCCGGTCCAGCTCCTTGACGATCCGGTCGCGCTCCTTCTCCGATCCGGCGTAGCGCGTCACCTTGCCCGTCGACACGCGGTAGAGCGGCGGCTGGGCGATGTACAGGAAGCCGTTCTCGATGACCTGCGGCATGAACCGATAGAAGAAGGTCAGCAGCAGCGTCCGGATGTGGGCGCCGTCGACGTCGGCGTCGGTCATGATGATGATCCGGTGGTAGCGCAGCTTCGTGAGGTCGAAGCTGTCGCCGATCCCCTCGATTCCGGCGCCCAGGGCGATGATCAGCGGGCGGACGTTCTCGCTCGCCACGATCTTGTCGAGGCGGGCCTTCTCGACGTTGAGGACCTTCCCCCGGAGCGGGAGGATCGCCTGGAACCGGCGATCGCGGCCCTGCTTCGCGGAGCCGCCGGCCGAGTCGCCCTCGACGATGAACAGCTCGCTCCTCGCCGGGTCGCGCTCCTGGCAATCGGCGAGCTTGCCCGGCAGCGACAGCCCATCGAGGGCGCCCTTGCGGATGACCAGGTCGCGTGCCTTGCGCGCCGCCTCGCGAGCGCGGGCGGCGGTCAGGCACTTCTCGATGATCCGGCGCCCGTCGCCGGGGTTCTCGTCCAGGTACTGACCGAGCGCCTCGGCGAGGGCCGTCTGGACCTGGCCCTTCACCTCGGCGTTGCCCAGCTTCGCCTTCGTCTGGCCCTCGAACTGTGGCTCGGTGAGCTTGACGCTCACGACCGCGGTGAGCCCCTCCCGGACGTCGTCGCCGGACAGGTTGCCGTCGGCGTCCTTGAGAACGCCGGCGCGGCGGGCCCAGTCGTTCAGCGAGCTCGTGAGCGCTGCGCGGAACCCCGTGACGTGGGTGCCGCCGTCGACCGTGTTGATGTTGTTCGCGAAGGCGAGGACGTTCTCGGTGTACGAGTCGTTGTACTGGAGGGCGACCTCGACGGTGGTCGACCCGTCGCGCCGCTCGCAGTAGATCGGCCGCTGGTGGAGGATCTCCTTGTTCCGGTTGAGATGCCGGACGAAGGAGACCAGCCCGCCCTCGAAGTAGAAGGAGCGCTCGCGGTCGACCCGCTCGTCGCGGAGCGTGATCCACACGCCCTTCGTGAGATACGCCGACTCGCGCAGGCGCTGCGAGATCATGTCGAACGAGTAGTCCACGGACTCGAACATCTCGGGGTCGGCCCGGAACTGCGTGGTCGTTCCGCGCCGGCCGTTGCTCGGGCCGATCTTCTGGACGGGCGACTTCGGCTTCCCGCGCGTGTACTCCTGGGCCCAGACGTTGCCGTCGCGGGCGGATTCGACCCGCATCCACTCCGACAGCGCGTTCACGACGCTGACCCCGACGCCGTGGAGACCGCCCGATACCTTGTACCCGCCGCCGCCGAACTTCCCGCCTGCGTGGAGGACCGTATGGACCACCTCGAGGGCATCCTTGCCGGTCGAGTGCTTGCCGACCGGCACTCCTCGACCGTCGTCCTTCACGACAACGGTCCCGTCCTGACGGACGGTCACGACGATCGTCGTGGCGTGTCCGGCCATCGCTTCGTCGATCGAGTTGTCGACGACTTCCCAGACGAGGTGGTGGAGGCCGCGGAGGTCGGTCGAGCCGATGTACATCCCCGGCCGGCGGCGGACGGCCTCCAGACCTTCGAGGACCTGGATGCTTGCCGCGGTGTAGTCGGAGCCCGACGCGCTCTTCGCGCGCCGCGTCCCGCCCGCTGCGGCTCGCGTCTGGGTCGCTTCCTCGGTCACGCAGGTCCTCCGATCAGGCGGTCGTAGAGCTGACCGAGCTCCTCGTCGCTGTAGAACTCGATGATGATTCGGCCGCCATTCCGCGACCGGGCGAGCGTGACCTTCGTGCCGAGGCGCCGCCGCAGGTCCTCCTCGACTCGCTCGAGGTCCGGGTCCGGGAGCCTCCGTGTAGCGGCGAGAGTCGCCGTCTTCGGCTCGCGCAGACGGCGCACGAGCTCCTCCGTCTGGCGGACGGAGAAGGCCTGCTCGACGACGGTTCGCGCCACGTGCGCCTGCTGCCCGGGAGCCAGACCGCCGATCGCGCGGGCGTGCCCCTCCGTCAGGCGGCCGTCGGCGATCGCGGCCTGGACGTCTGGGTCGAGGTCAAGGAGGCGGAGCGTGTTCGTGATCGTCGACTTCGCCCGCCCGACGCGCTGGGCGATCGTGTCGTGGGTGAGCCCGAACTCGTCGGCGAGCGCGCGGAACGCGTGGGCCTCTTCCATCGGACCGAGATCAGCGCGCTGCAGGTTCTCCACGAGGGCGAGCTCGAGCTGGTCGCGGTCGGCGAGCTGGCGGATGACCGCGGGGATGCGCTCGAGGCCGGCCAGGCGGCTCGCGCGGAAGCGCCGCTCACCGGCAACGAGCTCATAGCCGTCGAGGGTCTCCGTCACGAGGATCGGCTGCAGGACGCCGTGCTCGCGGATGCTCGCCGCCAGCTCCTCGAGCTGGCCCTCGTCCATCCGCTGGCGCGGCTGGCGCGGGTTCGGTCGGATGCGGTCGATCGGGATCTCGGTGGACGCCGCGTGCTGGGCCCGCTGCGGGATTAACGCGGTGAGGCCTCGGCCCAGACCCGAATGACGCTCGGATCGGACGGTCATCGCGCGGAGCTCGCGACGAGGGCCGAGGTCTCCACGGCGGATGTGCGGACCGGGGTCTCGCCGCTCCGCTGCGGGTCGCCGGACGGCACCCGGCCGTCGCGTCGGCGGAGCTCGTCCGCCAGCGCGGCATAGGCCATCGCGCCGCGCGACTCCCGGCTGTAGAGCGCGATCGGTTGGCCGAAGCTCGGTGCCTCCGACAGCCGGACGCTGCGCGGGATCACCGTCTCGAACACCGCCGCCCCGAAGTGGGTCCGAACCTCGGATGCCACGTCCGCCGAGAGGTTGGTCCGTGCGTCGTACATCGTCAGGACGACCCCCTTGATCCCGAGCGACGGGTTGAGGTTGTCGCGGACGAGGTTCAGCGTGGCGATCAGCTGCGACAGCCCCTCGAGCGCGTAGTACTCGCATTGGGTCGGGATCAGCACCGAATCCGCGGCTGTCAACGCGTTGACGGTGAGGAGCCCGAGCGACGGGGGGCAGTCGAGGAGCACGTAATCGAACGCAGCCACGATCTCGCTCAGAGCGCGCGACAGGCGCCGCTCGCGCTGATCCACGCCGGCAAGCTCCACCTCGGCACCCGCCAAGGCAACCGATCCGGGGACGAGGGCGCAGCCGCCGATCGCCGTCGGCACGATGGACTTGCCGATGGGGCGGCCCGCAAGGAGCACGTCGTACAGCGTGGAGTCGAGGCTCGATCGATCGATCCCGAAGCCGCTCGTGGCATTGCCCTGGGGATCGAGATCGATGACGAGGACACGCTCGCCATCGAGCGCGAGATCGGCGGCCAGGTTGACCACCGTCGTGGTCTTTCCGACGCCGCCCTTCTGGTTGGCACAGGCGATCGTCTGACCCACTCAGATCCGCCCGAACATCGCGCTCACGAGCCCAAATTCTATCATCCGGAGGCCTCCCGACCCGGCTTCGACGAGAGCCGAATGGTGCTCCGGCCCGCTCATCCGGCTGTTCGTTCGCGCTTCACCGCGAAGTACCCGGCGGTTCCCGCCGACCGCGGCGAATCGGGCGGTGCCGCGTGGTTTCACGTGAAACCGGTCACACAGGAACCGATGGTTTCACGTGAAACCCTTCCCGCACGCCTGACCTCGGCGCGAGCCGCGGCCATCGCGCCAAGCTGAAGGGAGCAGGCCCGGAAGCGGATCGGCCCATTGCCGGTCCGGACCGAGGCGTGGGATACTGAACGGAGAACGTCACCGCCGCCGCAGCTCGACGGACTCAGCACGAAGGTCCGTGCGACCCGCTCGCCAGGATCGGACTGCCATGACCTTGCTCGTCGCCGCGATCGCTGCGACGGTGGCCGCTCTCCTCGAATCGACTGTCACGCAATACCTTCGGGTGGGCGATGCCCAGCCGCACATCGTCTTCGTCCTCGCCGTCGTCACGACGGTCGCCGCGGGACTCGACACCGGGCTCGTCTGGGCCTTCGTCGGAGGGATCGCCCTCGACACGTTGGGTCCGCGACCGCTTGGGGCCACGGCCTTCGCGTTGCTCATTGCGGTCGGTGCCACGAGCTTGATCGCTCGGTCGCTGGCCCGGATCCGACCCGTGGTCGCCATCATCGCTACGGCACTGCTCAGCCTGGTCTACTCGATGACGCTCGTCCTGCTGTTCTCCGTCCTGCGTCCCGCCGCCGCCCTGTCCGATCCGCTCCGGCTCCTGGTCCCGAGCGTCGTCTACGACGTGATCGCGGCCATCGTGATCGGTCCCCTCGTCGTCTCGATCCACGACCGCTTCGTCGACGAGGAGCGCGTGGCGCGATGACGCCGTACCTGGACGCGCGCCAATCCCCGGGTCGCCCCGGGTCGCGATTCCTGATCTTCGGGATCGCCGCGATCGTGGCGATCGGCGGCTTGACCACCCGGCTGTTCTACCTCCAGATCGTGACCGGCGCTCAGTACGCGGAGCTCAGCCAGGGCAACCGCGAGGTCGAACAGGCGATCCCCTCGACCCGTGGCCTCATGTACGACCGGAGGGGCCGTGAGCTCGTGAAGAACGTGAAGACGTTCGCCGTGAAGGTTCGACCCGTCGATCTCCCGGAAGAGCGACGGGATGACGTGGTCGCTCGGCTCGCCGCGCTGCTCAAGCTGGAGATTGCCGACATCAACGGCGCAATCGACGGCAACCCGGGGAGTCGGTTCGACCTCGTGCGGATCGCCTCGGACGTTCCCGACGAGACCGCCCACCTGATCTCGGAGAGCGGCGACGATCTGCCGGGCGTCGAGGTGGTCGTCGAGACGCGCCGCCAGTATCCGGAAGGGCCGCTTCTCGCCCAGATCCTCGGCTATACGGGACCCGTGGCGCCGGATCAGCTCGCGGAGCTGAAGGAAGAGGGCTACCTGCCCGATGACCTCATCGGCCGAACCGGCCTGGAGGCCTTCTACGAGAGTGATCTGCGCGGAACCTACGGAAGCGAGACGGTCCAGCGAGACGCCACCGGGCGGAAGCTCCAGGTCCTCGAGACGACGAGCCAGGCGCAGGGCGGCAACTCGCTCGAGTTGACGATCGACGTGAAGGAGCAGCAGTACGCCCAGCGCGCCCTCCAGTGGGGGATGCGCGCTGCCGGCCTCAAGCGCGGCGCGGTGATCGTGATGAACCCGCAGACCGGCGAAGTCCTCGCGATGGTCACCCTCCCCACCTATGACGACAACGTCTTCTCGCGCGGGATCAGCCCGAAGGACTACGGCAAGCTCCTCAAGGACAAGAACAAGCCGCTGCTCAACCATGCGGTCCAGGCGCACTACCCGCCGGGCTCCACGTACAAGCTGGTGACGGGCAGCGGGGCCCTCGCGGACGACAAGATCTCGCCGACCACACGGGTCACGACGCGGCCCTATCTCACCCTCGGCCGAACGAAGTTCTGGGAGTGGAACCGGCGTGGCTGGGGCGCGATCAACATCAAGGACGGCTTCGCCCACTCGAGCGACACGTTCTTCTTCCAGCTGGCGGGGATGCTCGGCATCGATCGCCTCGCCCACTGGGCCCGCGAGTACGGCTTCGGGGCGAAGACCGGGATCGACCTTCCGGGCGAGGTCTCCGGGATCGTGCCGAGCAACACCTGGAAGCAGGCCGCGATCGGCGAGCCGGTCTACCCGGGCGAGACCTACCAGGCGGGCATCGGACAGGGCTATGACGTGGTCACGCCGATCCAGCTGATCAACGCCTATGCCGCCCTCGCGAACGGGGGGAAGCTGTACCAGCCGCAGGTCGTCCGCCAGATCGTCGGCCCGGACGGAACGATCGTCCGGCCGTTCAAGCCCAAGCTGATCCGGCGCATCGACGTTCCCCGCTCGGACCTGCGCACGATGCGCGAGGCCGCCCGCCACGTCGAGCTCGTCCGACACACGTACAACCTCGTCGATCTCCCGATCGTCTCGGCCGGCAAGTCCGGAACCGCCGAGTTCGGGCTGCGGGACAGCAAGGGCCGCCTGCCTTTCCACAGCTGGTTCGTCGCATTCGTGCCGAAGAACCCCAACAAGGTCGCGAGCGATCCGGAGGGGCTGAAGGCCGTCGCGCGCGAGGACGCCCAGCTGGTGGTGCTCGCGTTCGCCTACGACTCACGCACGAAAGGCAACGCGGCAACCGAGATCGTGAAGTACTACCTCCAGCTCCACTTCCGCATCAAGCAGGACTTCCGCAACTTCTACCTGCTCGAACGCGGCAACTTCTACCAGTCGAACTGATGGACCGGATGCGAGCGGAGAGCAAGCACCGAGTGGTCCCGCGATGGGCGTGATCCGTGCCGAGCCCGCCCGGATGACCGATTGGGCGTCACGCTCGATCGGCGCGGCCTGGCGCGCGTTCGACCTCCAGCTCGTCGCGTATGCCGGACTCCTGGCGATCCTCGGTCTCGTGATGGCCTATACGAACTCCGTCGAGCGCGGGCAGCCGGTCCTGAGCGCCGGCACGACGTTCGTCCGGGGGCTGATGTGGACGGGCATCGCGCTGATCGCGTTCGTCGTCACCACCGCGTTCGACTACAAATGGCTGAAGACCTTTGCGTGGCCGCTCTACGTCGCGCAACTCGGGCTGCTGATGGCGACGCTCGCGATCGGCCACGGCGTCGGCGGGTCGTCGCGCTGGATCTCGCTAGGCCCGTTCGACTTCCAGTTCAGCGAGCTCGCGAAGATTCTGATGATCGTCGTCCTCGCGAACTATCTCGGAGCGCGCCAGGGTCGGCTGACCTCGCTGCCGTCGATCCTCGGAGCGTGCGTCCTCGTGGGACCCCCTTGGCTCCTCGTCATGCTCCAGCCGGACCTCGGCACGTCCCTCGTGCTCCTGGCCATCCTGGCCGGGATGCTGTTCATGTCCGGGGCGAGCCTGCGCTGGCTCGGAGCGATGGCCGGCGCGGTCCTGCTGACCCTGCCGCTCGTCTGGACCTACGTCCTCCGCGACTACCAGAAGCAGCGGATCACCGCGTTCCTCGATCCGGCGTCCGACACGCAGGGCGCGGGCTACCAGCTCTACCAGTCGCAGATCGCGGTCGGCTCGGGCGGCCTGACCGGGACCGGCCTCACCAACGGAACCCAGAACCAGCTCAACTTCCTGCCCGTGCAGGAGAGCGACTTCGTCGCCGCGATCTATCTCGAGGAGCTGGGATTCGTCGGCGCCATCGTTCTCCTGTTGCTGTTCGGAGCGCTTCTGTGGCGGCTGCTCGTCGCCGGCTGGCGCTCGAAGGACCCGTTCGGGATGATGTTCGCGACGGGGCTGGCGACGATGATCCTGTTCCAGGTCGTGGTGAACCTCGGCATGGTGATCGGGATCATGCCGATCACGGGCATTCCCCTTCCGTTCATCTCCCACGGGGGCGCGTCGCTGATCAGCGTCGCCGTGGGCCTCGGCATCGTCCAGAGCATCAACATCCGGCAGACGCGCGCCGAGTGGTGATCGCCGCCGTGCGCCGGCGGCGCCGGGCAGGCCCGCGATGATCGACGTCGGCGAGCTGGGCCCGCTCTGGTTGCTCGTCGCGATTCTGACGGCGACCCTTGCCGCGGCGGTCGCGACCGGCCGCTCGACGGTCCCGGCCAGCGTCGTCCTCGTCGTCGTGGGGCTCGTCATCGCGCTCGCCGGGCCCGACGTGGGGCTGCCCGTCCCGCCGAGCGTCCTCCTGGCCGTCGTCCTCCCCGGCCTGGTGTTCGAGGCCGCCTTCCGGACGGATCCCGCGGTCCTCCGCCCCGTCCTCGTGCCCGTTGTCGTCCTCGCCGTGCCTGGCGTGCTCATCGTGGCCGCGATCGTCGGCTTCGTCCTGTCCGCCATGACGAGCCTTTCGCCGACCGAAGGATTCCTCGTTGGTGCGATGGTCGCGGCGACCGACCCGGCCGCCGTCCTGTCGACCTTCCGGAGAGTGGCCGTCCCCGCCCGGCTGGCGACCCTCGTCGAGATGGAGAGCCTCGTCAACGACGGAACCGGGATCGTCCTCTTCGGGTTGGCGCTGGAGCTCCTCGAAGGTGGCGGGTCCATCGGCGGCTCGATCTTGGCGTTCGCGGTGCGCGTCGCCGGGGCCGCCGTCCTGGGCGCTGGACTCGGCTGGCTGGCGGCACGTCTCGTCCACCGCGTCCACGATCACCTGGCGGAGCTGACCCTGACGGTCGTGCTTGCCTACGGGACGTACCTGGTGGCGGAGGCGCTGGGGCTGTCCGCCGTGATCGCGACGCTGGTCGCGGCGAGCGCATTCGGAGCCCTCGCGCGGGGCGGGCTCTCGGCTCGGGCCCGCGACGCGATCGACGTCGTCTG
>Ga0081539_10005091_pt1 | contig 13770 bp, 12 predicted proteins | sample TabmetS4T2R2_FD_71023 | JGI IMG/M metagenome (GOLD analysis project Ga0081539, IMG submission 71023) | Tabebuia heterophylla rhizosphere microbial communities from the University of Puerto Rico - S4T2R2 | ecosystem: Host-associated > Plants > Roots > Rhizosphere ...
CCGCCCCCGTATCTAGCTTCGATACGAGGTCGTCCGGCGTCCGCAGCCTCGGAAACGACCAGCGCATCCCGGCGACGAGCGACACCACAGCAGACGCTCCTCGCGCAAGTTTTCGGCAACTTCGAGCGTCTTTTCTAAGGCATGCAGGGTTTGTCATCCGTCTCGTCGGTGCGCTGCCTCGGTTGCGGGGTCGTCTACCCGAAGCCTGCAGGGGGAGGAACGTCCGCGTCCAACCCCGGCTGTCCGCGCTGCGGCTACGTCGGGTGGGTCCCTGACGAGGACGGCCTCAGGCGAGAGTTAGAGCGGATCCGCTCCGTCGGGGATCGGCAGCCGCGCCGCTTCGGCCTATCAGGCTGACTCCGCCGAAGTAGTGGTGGATCGTGCTGAAGCGCCGCACGTCGTAGCCGGCCTCCTCGAGCGCGGCCAGGGCTTCCTCCTCGAAGCCGGGCTCGATGCGAACGATCTCGCCCGCTGAGTGCAGGCGCGGGCGGTCGACCGCCTCCTGCAACGCGAGCCCCTCGTCGAGGATCCCGCTCAAAACCTGCGCGAGCGCGGGCCGCAGACGCGTCCCGCCCGCCGCGCCCGCGGCGAGCTCGGGGCCGTCGCCGTCGAGGAGGAGCGTCGGAGACATCATGCTCTCCATCCGCGCTCCTGGGACGAGCGGCTCGACCTGGAGATCGACCTCTCCGAGCATGCTGTTCAGGTGAACGTCGAGGCCCGGGATGAAGTCGCCCGAGCCCAGACCGAGACTCGTGGTGAGCACGCAGGCGTTCCCGTCACGGTCGGCCGTGACGAGGTTCGTCGTGTCGCCGATTCGCTCGCCGTGGCCCGTGTAGGGAGGCGCTTCGAGCACGGCTGCCAGCGTGACCGCACGCTCGGCGGGGCTCATGCCGCGAATCGTCGGTAAGGCGCTCAGCGTCCTGACGAGGTTCGAGAGGCCCCCGCGAGTGAGGACGCGCCGTCCGAGGTACGTTGCTTCGGTCGGGTCCCGCCATCTGGGCTCGTAGGCCTGGAGATCGTCCGTGGTCACCGGGCCGCCTCTCTCACGCATCAGCGCAATGAGCGCGGCGGCTATCGAGCCCCTGTAGAACGTGCGCGCCCCCTCGTCGCGCACGAGCTCGAGCGCCTTCGCCAGGCCCGGTTGCTCGAGTCGCGATCCCGAGTGGAGGAGCTCTCCGTCGGGCGAGTAGATCCGAGCGCCCTCACGGAGGGTCATCACCGGAGCGAGCATCGCCAGGCAGGCCGCGTGCGCAGGCGGCATCTCCACCCCCTTGCGGGCGAGCTCGAGAGCGGGCTCTACGAGGCGAGCCCAGGGCAGCCGGCCGTAGCGGCGCCAGAGCTCGTCGAGACCCGCCGGGACTCCCGGGACGGCACACGACGCGATCCCGACCTGGTAGTGGACGATCTCGTTCCCGAAGGGGATGCCGACGTCCTCGAGAGCAGAGACAGCGAGGTACGACTCGAGTCCGGGAACCGTCACGAAGAAGTCGAGCAGGCGCGTTTCGCTGCTCCGTCCGTCGAACCAAATCGCGTGCCCTCCGCCTGCGAGGCCGGTCATCACGGTCTCCGCGACACACGAGGCCAGCGAGGCGGCGACGGCCGCGTCCGCCGCGGTCCCACCGTCCTCGAGTACCTCGAAACCCGCATCGGCAGTGGCCGGATGGCCGGCGGCGATCCCAGGCGTGAGCCCTCGCAAAACCGTTTTATCCGTCAACTTCGCTCTGCCAACCCGTAAGAAAGGGGATCTCGTCTGACTTTGGCGCGTTAGCGCTGGTAGCCTAGGCGCGATGGCACTCACCAAAGAGGCCAAGCAGGAGATCGTCGCCGGGCACGGCAAGAGCGACACGGACACCGGTTCCACCGAGGTCCAGATCGCACTGCTGTCGCGCCGAATCGAGGAGCTGACCGAGCATCTGCGGACGCACGCGAAAGACCACCATTCGCGCCGCGGCCTGCTCAAGCTCGTCGGCAGGCGTCGGCGGCTGCTCAACTACCTGCAGAAGAAGAACCTGGAGGGCTACCGCCAGCTGATCAAGGACCTGGGCCTGCGCCGCTAGGAAAAGACGCCGGAAGCCGCCGGCGGAAGTTTGAGGGAGCTCCGTTCAGGCGTTGCCTCAAACCTCCGCCTCCGCCTTCCGGGGAAGGAAAGAGGAGGAATTGATGAGCACGATGGTTACCGGCAACGCGCGTGTCGCGGTTCAGGTCGGTCCCGAAGAGATCACCTTCGAGACGGGGAAGCTCGCCAAGCAGGCCGACGGCGCGGTCGTCGTGCGCGGCGGCGACACGATGGTCCTCGCCACGGCAATGGGGCGGACGGAGGCGCGCGAGGGCGCGGACTTCTTCCCGCTCACCGTCGACGTCGAGGAGCGGATGTACGCGGCGGGGAAGATCCCCGGCGGCTTCTTCAAGCGCGAAGGGCGTCCCACCGAGAAGGCGATCCTGACGGCGCGCATGATCGACCGCCCGATCCGGCCGCTGTGGCCGAAAGGCTTCACGAACGAGGTGCAGGTGATCTGCACGACGCTCTCGGCCGACCTGATCACCCCATACGACATCCTCTGCATCAACGGTGCATCCGCTGCGCTGATGATCTCCCCGCTCCCGTTCATGGGCCCGGTCGGGGCGGTCCGCATCGGTGAGATCGACGGCGAGTTCGTCGTGAACCCCACGCAGCCGCAACAGGAAGAGGATTCGAGGCTCGATCTCGTCGTCGTCGGCACGCACGAGGGCTTGACGATGGTCGAGGCCGGCGCGTTCGAGATTCCCGAGGACCGGCTGCTCGAGGCCCTCGAGCTCGCCCACTCGGAGATCAAGAAGCTCTGCGAGGCGCAGGACGATCTCCGGCGCCAGGTCGGCAGGCCCAAGTGGCTCGACCGGGAGGTCACGACCGAGATCGAAGAGCAGCATTCCGACCGGATCCGAGAGCGGATCGCCGCGGAAGGCCTTCGCGAGGCGGCCGCGGCCGTGGAGGAGGTCGCCGCCGAGCTCGCTCCCACGCTCACGATGGATTCGACCGAGGAGGACATCGTCAGAGAGATGCAGGTTCGCTCCAGCCTCGACCTGCTGCTCGAGAGGCTCAGGCTCGAAGCCGTCGCGGGCCCGGTGCGCGATCAGTTCGAGGACGACCTGAGGGCGCTCACCGAAGCAGAGCAGGACTCGAAGCAGCTGAAGTCGGCCAAGCGCCACCTGCTCTTCGACCGCATCATCGAGACCGTGGAGCTGCCGTTCCCGGTCGGCCCGGCGACCGCCGAGGGCGAGGCCCCAACGGTGAAGGACTCGATGACGCGCCAGTTCGTGAAGAAGGCGGCGGAGGCCATCTACAAGGAGCTCGTGCGCAAGAAGATCGCTGTCGAGAAACGACGGCCGGACGGACGCGGCACGGAGGAGATCCGCGCGATCGAGTGCGAGGTCGGCGTCTCCCCGCGCACCCACGGCTCCGCCCTCTTCACGCGCGGCCAGACGCAGATCATGACCCTCCTCACGCTCGGTACGGCCAAGGAGGGGCAGCGGATCGACGACCTCTCGCTCGAGCAGGAGCGGCGCTACATGCACCACTACAACTTCCCGCCCTACTCGGTCGGGGAGACGGGCTTCATGCGGGGCCCGAAGCGCCGCGACATCGGGCACGGCGCCCTCGCACAGCGGGCGCTCGAGCCGATGATCCCCGAGCTCGACGAGTTCCCGTACACCATCCGCCTCGTCTCGGAGACGCTCGAGTCGAACGGCTCGTCGTCGATGGGGTCCGTCTGCGGCTCGACACTCGCCCTCATGGACGCGGGTGTGCCGATCAAGGCGCCAATCGGCGGGATCGCGATGGGCCTCGTCAAGGAGGGTGACGACTACGTCATCCTCACCGACATCCAGGGCGCCGAGGACCACCTCGGCGACATGGATTTCAAGGTCGCCGGCTCGCGAGACGGCGTCACCGCGCTGCAGATGGACATCAAGATCACCGGGGTCACGCAGGAGATCATGAGGAGCGCGCTCGAGCAGGCCAAGCGGGCCCGCGAGTTCATCCTCGACAAGATGGCCGAGGCGATCCCGGAGACGCGCACCGAGCTCTCCGCGCACGCGCCGCGGATCACGACGATCAAGATCGACCCGGAGCAGATCGGGCTCGTGATCGGAAAGGGCGGCGAGACGATCCGCTCGCTCGAGGCCGATCACGAGGTCCAGATCGACATCGAGGAGGACGGGACGATCCTGATCTACGCCACCGACGGCCCGAAGGCGGAAGGCGCCATCTCCGCGATCCAGGCGCTCACCAAGGAGCCCGAGGTCGGCGACGAGTACACCGGGAAGGTCGTGAAGACGACCGACTTCGGCGCGTTCGTCGAGCTCAAGAAGGGCACCGACGGGCTTCTGCACGTGTCCAACGTCGGCCCTGGCCGAGTGGCCCACATCGAGGACGTCATCGGCCGCGGCGACGTGCTGGACGTGAAGGTCGTCGAGGTCGACAAGGCCCGCGGCCGGATCGGGCTCAAGCTCGTCGCCAAGCACGAGAACGGGGCGCTCGTCCAACCCGAGGAGCTGATCGAGCGTGCGAAGTCGGCGCCGCCGCGCGAGCGCGAGGAGCGCCCGCGGAACGGCGAGCGCCGTGGTGGTCGCGACCGCGGCCGCCGCGATCGCGGCCCGAGGCGCGAGAGCTAGGTCTCGAGCGGAGGGTGCACGAGGGGGGCTTGCCCCCCTCGTTGGCGCGCCTTCCAGAGCTGAAGAAGGCGCGCCGTCACCGCGATCGCGACGATGTCGAAGAGCACGTAGCCGCTCGCAGCCCCGCTCGGCGGGTTCCCGGACGGGAGCTGCAGGCCGGGTACGACGTCCTTCCAGGCCCAGACGCCCACTGCGGTTCCCGAGATCTCGAGCACCGCGACGACGAGGAACACCGCTCCGTAGAGCACGCGGGCGCGGCCTCGCCAGAGGAAGAGCAGGAAGACCGACATCCCGAGGGCGCCGCTTGCGTCCACGCGCGGAAGGACGGTCAGGCCGGCCACCGCCCAGCCGAGCGCGATCGCGGCCACACAACCGAGGAAGGTGCGCTGATGGCGTGAGACGAGGCTCGTCCGCGTCAGGCTGAGCCCGGTCAGGTAGACGAGGCCGTGGCCCGGGGGCACGAAGAGCGGCAGGTTGCCGAGCCGATAGGTGTAGACGCCCCAGACAATCGACCCGATCACCTCCATGCAGGTGGCCGCCGCCACCACGAGCAGCGCGCGGATCCGTCCCTCTGCATCGAGCGGCGCCAGGGCTGCCAGGAAGACCAGCCAGGTCGCGACGCCCAGCAGGAGCTGTCCTCGGAGCTCGACGGCCACGTCGATCCGGAAGACGGCAAGGAAGAAGGCGACGACGAAGCCGGAGAAAAGCCAGGGCCGCATTCGAGGGGACAGAATAGAGACGTGAGTCGTTACGACGCCATCGTCGTCGGAGCCGGCCCGGCCGGCTCGACGGCTGCCTACCGGCTGGCGAAGGCGGGGCGTAGCGTGCTGCTGCTCGACCGCGCGCGCTTTCCGCGCGACAAGCCCTGCGGAGGCGGCGTGACCGAGCGCGCGGCGCGGCTCCTGCCCTTTTCGATCGAGCCGGTCGTCGAGGAGATTGCAACCACAGTCGACCTGCGGCTCGACTACCGGCGCACCGTCGTGCGCCGAGGAGGCGCGCCGCTGGTCTATCTCACCCAGCGGGCACGGCTCGACCACTTCCTCGCCGAGCAGGCCGCAGGCATCGGCGCCGAGTTCCGGGACGGCGCCAAGGTGAGCGAGGTCGAGAGCAGGGAGGACGGCGTCGCGGTCGTCGTCGGCGGCGAGCGGATCGAAGGCTCCGTGCTCGTCGGCGCGGACGGCGTCAACGGCGTCACGGCGCGCGCACTCGGCCTCGGCGGGAACCGCCACGTCGGGGTGGCTCTCGAAGGGAACCTCGGCTACTCGAAGCTCGATCCCGATCGGTATCGGGGCAAGCTCGTGCTCGAGTTCGGGGTCGTGCCGGGCGGTTACGCCTGGGTCTTCCCCAAGGCCGAGCATGCGAACTTCGGTGTCGGCGGCTGGGGATCGGAAGGCCCCTCGTTGCGCGCTCATCTGGAGCGGCTCTGTGCCGCTCACGGCGTCGCGACCGACGATCTCGAAGGCCTCCGGGGCTACCGGCTGCCGCTCCGCTCACCGACCTCCAGGCTTGCCGCCGGCCGCGCTCTCCTCGTTGGAGACGCCGCCGGCCTGATCGACCCGGTCTCGGGCGACGGCATGTTCGAGGGCTTCCTCAGCTCCCTCTACGCGAGCGAGACCGTGCTGGACCTGCTGGACGGCCGGGCACGCAGCCTCGACTCCTACAGCGACCGACTGGCGCGCCGCCTGGCAACGCATCTCTGGGCGTCATGGGGTGCCAAGGTGGCGCTCGACCGCTTTCCGCGCTCGACGTTCCGCCTGGCGAGCACGCGCGTGGTCTGGCGGGCCGTCGAGCGGATCGTGCGCGGGGACGTGGCGGACGTGGGGGAGATCCGCGGGATCGCGCGCCCCCCGCTCAAGCTCGTCAAGCTCCTGGTGCGCGCGGCGGGGGACCCCGGCCGCGCCTACAAGCGGGTTTAGTCGGATTACATCGCGGGCGCCGGCGTTCCCTCGTGCTGCACGTCACGAATGCGGAAGGCGAGGACGATGTCTCGGACGCCCCTGATGACTGCGAACGCGGCCACCCAGGCGACGAGAAGAACAGCGCTGCGGCCGTAATACCCAGCCGCCCAGAATCCGAGGCCGAGCTCGATGATCCCGCCGACCAGCTGCAGCCACCAGACCTCGATCTGCCGGCGGACAGAGATGGCGAAGATGATGTCGAAGGTGCCGGCGAAGACGAGGAAGAAGCTGAAGACCGCTGCGAGCGCGGCGAACGTGTTGCCCGGACTGATGAAAGCGATGACGCCCGCGACGATGTAGACGATCGCGAGGACGGCGTGCAAGAGCTTCCACCAACCCGTGGCCATGAACAGCGCGGTGAACTCGAGCGTGCCCGCCGCGATCGCGACGAACCCGAACAGCAGCGAGATCGAGTAGACGGAGGTGTAGTCGAAGCGGAGCAAGATGATGGCCACGAGCGTCCAGGCGATGCCGGTGATGAGGGCGAGCCACCAGGGCGGCAGGAACGTCCTCGCAAGACTGCCCCGGAGGCCCAAGGAGGGTGCAGCAGCGCGTTCGGCGTGGGGGGTCGACATGACTGACCTTCCTTTCAATCGGGACGCGAAAGCCAGTCTCGCGGGAGCGCGAAAACCAGTTTCGCGTCTGCGGCAGGTCCAGGTTCCTCCTTCGACGCTCGGGTGTCAACTTCGGCTGCGAACGCCCGAGGGCGCGTCCATCTCGGGGTTTTCCGGCTCCCGCAGTACGATCCGGCCGTGCAGAACTACCTGCTGACGCAGCTCGACAGCGGCACGCGGGTCATCACCGAGCCGCTTCCCAGTGTGCGCTCGGCAGCAATCGGCCTCTGGATCGGCACCGGCTCGCGCGACGAGGACGACGCGCGCGCCGGCGTCACGCACTTCCTCGAGCACCTGCTCTTCAAGGGCACCAAGAAGTACTCGGCGCAGCAGATCGCCGAGGTCTTCGACACCTTCGGGGGAGAGCTGAACGCCGCCACTGCGCGGGACTACACCGTCGTCTACGGCCGCGTCCTCGACGAGCACGTCGAGACCGCGATCGACGTCATGACCGACATGGTCTTCGCGCCGGCACTCGCGGACCTCGATTCGGAGCGCGAAGTCGTCCTCGAGGAGATCGCGATGATCGAGGACAGCCCGCAGGAGCTCGTCCACGACCTGATCACTCAGACCGTCTTCGGATCGCACCCGCTCGGCCGGCCGGTGCTCGGGAGCGCGGAGGTCATCTCCACGGTCAGCCGCCGCTCGATCGGCGCCTACCATCGCGCGCGCTACACGGCCGCCAACGTCGTCGTCGCCGCTGCGGGAAGCGTCGAGCACGACCGCCTGCTCGAGCTCGTCGAGACGATGGAGCAGAAGCTCCGCGAGCCGCCCACGCGCAAGCCCGCGGCCCGAGCCCCCTTCGTGTCGCCGCCGAGCCCGTCGCTGCGCTTCCAGCGCAAGGACACCGAGCAGTACCACCTCTGCCTGGCAGCGCCGGGCATCTCCCGGTCGGACAAGCGCCGCTTCGCCGCGTCGATTCTCGACGGCGTGCTCGGCGGCTCGGCGTCCTCTCGCCTCTTCCAGGAGATCCGGGAGAAGCGTGGCCTTGCGTACTCGGTGTACACGTTCTCGTCCCAGTACGCGGACACCGGTCAGATCGGTGTCTACGTCGGCACGCGCGAGGAGAACCTCGGCGCCTGCCTCGACATCGTCGCGGAGCAGATCTCGAGCGTCGCCGCCGGGGACATCGCGGACGAAGAGCTGGCGCGCGCGAAGGAGAACCTCAAAGGCCGCATCATGCTCTCGATGGAGCTCACCTCGAACAGGATGAGCCGGCTCGGAAAGTCCGCGATCACGGACAGTGAGCTGCTCTCGCTCGACCGGATCCTCGCAGAGATCGAGGCGGTCGAAGTCTCGGCGGTGGCCCAGCTCGCGGGCCTGCTGCTCGCCCGCGATCAGCTCTCGGCAGCGGCCATCGGCCCGCGGGAGGACCGCGTGCTCGCGGCCGTCGAGACCGTCTGCCCCGGCCTCATGGCCGCGGCGGCAGCGTGAGAGTCCTCCTTTTCGGCGCAGGCGGCAAGGTTGGATCGGTCCTCGGGCCGCGCCTCGCCGAGGCCGGGCACGAGGTGACGCCCGTCCAGGGTGGTGACGCTCCGAGCTACGGAGGCCAGGACGTCGCGATCGACTTCACGCGGCCCGACGCCGTGCGGGCCAACGTCGAAGGTGCCTTGCGCGCGAGCGTCCCCTGCATCGTCGGGACGACGGGGCTCGGCAGCGAGGACCTCGCCCGGCTGGACGGGCTGGCGCGTGAGCACGGCGTCGCCTGCTTCTTGGCGCCCAACTTCGCCGTCGGCGCGGTTCTCATGATGCGGTTCGCCGCCGATGCGGCCAGGTACCTCCCGCGCGCCGAGATCGTCGAGCTGCACGACGAGGCCAAGCTGGACGCGCCCTCCGGCACCGCCAAGGCGACCGCGAGGGCCATGGGCTCGGACGTTCCGATCCACTCGGTCCGCCTACCCGGGCTGGTCGCGCACCAGGAGGTGCTGCTCGGAGGGCTCGGCCAGCTGCTGACGATCCGGCACGACACGACCTCCCGCGAGGCGTTCGTCCCCGGCGTCCTGCTTGCCTTGGAGAAGCTTCCCGGCCTCGAGCCCGGTCTAACGGTCGGACTTGAGAACCTCCTCGAGTAGCTTTCGCCCTAAGATGCGGCTGTGGTAGGACAAGTCCTCACGGCCATCGCGACGCCGTTCTCCGACGACGGGTCGATCAACTTCGACGCCTTCCGGCGGCTCTGCGCCCATCTGCTCGACAACGGCTCCGACGGCCTCGTCGTCGCCGGGACGACGGGTGAGGCCCCGACGCTCGGCGACGCGGAGCGCATCGATCTCTTCGCTGCAGCCGTCGAGGTCGCCCACGAGCGCGGCGGTACCGTGATCGCCGGGACCGGGACCTACTCGACGGCGCACTCCGTGCATCTGACCCGGGAAGCGCACGGTGTCGGCGTGGACGGCTTCCTCGTCGTCACGCCGTACTACAACAAGCCCCCGCCGCGCGGAGTCGTCGCGCATTTCGAAGCGATCGCGGCCGTCACCGACAAGCCCATCGTCGTCTACAACATCCCGTCCCGCGTCGTCGTGAACCTCGAGCCCGAGACGCTGACCGATCTCGCCGAGATCCCCAACGTCCAGTACGTGAAGCAGGCGACGGAGGACATCGACCAGGCAAAGCGCATCGTGTCGGAAAGTGGTCTCATCCTTCTGGCCGGAAACGACGACCTGCTGCTGCGGTTCCTCGAGGTGGGCGGGAAGGGCGGCATCTTCGTCTACACACACCTCGTCGGGCCGCGCGTGAAGGAGCTGATCGCCCGTTTCGAGCAGGGCGACCACGACGGAGCCCGGGCGATCGAGGCCGAGCTGGCGCCGGTCATCGAGGCGCTCGCCGTGACGACGAACCCGATTCCGCTCAAAGCGGCGCTCAACATGCTCGGCCACGAGGCCGGCGGCCTGCGGCTTCCGCTCGTCGAGGCCACCGACGCCGAGAAAGCCGTCGTCCGGGAAGCGCTCGCAGGTGCCGGTGTGCTCGCCAGTCAGCCCGCGTAGAGCGAGCCGGCGAGATACTTCAGGCCCGAGTCCACCTGGGCCGTGACCACCCGCTTGCCGGGCCCGAGCCGCTTGGCGACGGCGAGCGACGCGGCGAGATTCGCCCCCGTCGAAGGGCCGGAGATCAGCCCTTCCTCCGAGGCTGCTCGCCGAGCCATCGCGAAGGCTTCCGCATCGGACACCGGAATGACCTCGTCGAGATCGTCCTTCCCCAGGAGCGGAGGCCAGAAGCCGGCACCGCCGCCTTCGATGTGGTGAGTCCCGCGCTCCCCGCCTGAGAGGACCGCCGACTCGGCGGGCTCGACGCCGACGCGCAGGACCTCCGGCGCGGCAACGCGGAGCTCGCGGGTGACGCCGAGGAAGCAACCTGCAGTCCCGATGTAGGAGCAGAACGCGTCAGGCGGTCCGTCGAGCTGCTCGACGATCTCGCGCCCCATGCCACGGTAGCCGTCGATCATGTCCGTGTTCCGAAACTGGTCGGTCGCGAAGCCATCAATTTCCTCGACGATCTCGACAGCCCGCGCCATCATGCGCGGGATCAGGTCGGGAGTAATGCCCTCCGGGCTCTGGATCAGCTCCACTTCGGCGCCGAACGCCTCGATCGTCCGCGTCTTCTCGACCGCGAAGGCGTCCGAGGTGACGATGCGGAGCGGGTAGCCCTTGACGGAGCACACGAACGCGAGCGACGAACCGGTGCTGCCTCCCGTGTACTCGACGACCGTCTGGCCGGGTCGCAGCTTCCCCGAGCGCTCCGCCCCTTCGATCATCGCGAGCGCCATGCGGTCCTTGTACGACCCCGTGGGGTTGTAGGACTCGAGCTTGACCCAGACCTCCGCCGAATCCGCTTCGGGCAAGCGGGTGAGCTGGACGAGCGGCGTCGATCCGATCGCGCCGAGCATCGCGACGCGGTCTCCCGTAGCGGTTGCCACGTTGCGACCCTACTACACTGCGCGAATGGCCGGATCGACCCGATTGATCCCGCTCGGCGGCCTCGGCGAAGTGGGGAAGAACATGATGGTCGTCGAGTGCGACGAAGGCATCGTCGTGATCGACGCGGGGCTGTCCTTCCCGCGTGACGAGCATCTCGGCGTCGATCTCGTCTTGCCGGATTTCGGCTACCTGCGGGACCACGAGCAGGACATCCGCGCAGTGGTGATCACGCATGGGCACGAGGACCACACGGGTGCGCTGCCTTTCCTCCTGCGCGACGTGCGCGTCCCTGAGGTCTGGGCGACGCGGCTGACGCTCGGCCTCGTCCAGTCGAAGCTCGACGAGCATGGCTTGCTGAAAGCCACCGAGCTCGTCGAGATCGAGCCCGAAGGCGGCCCGATCCAAATCGGGCCCTATCACGCGGAATTCGTCCGAATGGCGCATTCGATCCCGGATTCGGTCGCGGTCGTCCTCGAGACCCCCGGCGGCCGCATCGTGCACACCGGCGACTACAAGATCGACCACACCCCCGTCGACGGGTTCCGGACTGATCTGGGGCGACTTGCCGATCTCGGCAACCGGGGCGTGGACATCCTCCTCGGGGACTCGACGAATGCGGAACGTCCCGGGGTGACGCAATCGGAGCGCACGGTGGGCGAGGTGTTCCGGCAGATCATCCCGCAGCGATCGGGGCGGATCCTCATCGCCTCCTTCGCCTCGAACGTCCACCGCGTCCAGCAGGCGATCGACGTCGCGACCGAGGACGGGCGCAAGGTGTGCCTGATCGGCCGTTCACTGCGCAAGAACGTGAACATCGCGCGCAACCTCGGCTACCTCGACGTGCCGGAAGACCTTCTGGTCAAGCCCGACTTGCTGCCGGACCTCGCGCCCGACGAGACGATGATCCTCTGCACGGGGAGCCAGGGAGAGCCGATGTCCGCGCTGACGCGAATGGCGTACCACGATCACCCCTTCGTCCACGTGGAGCAAGGCGACACGGTGATCATCTCGGCGAAGCCGGTGCCCGGGAACGAGCTGCGGGTGCACGACACCATCAACCGGCTCGCCCGCTCGGGCGCCGAGGTACTGCACCAGGAGATCTCCCCCGTACACGTGTCGGGGCACGGCCACGCGGAAGAGCTACGGACGATCCTCGCCGTCCTGCGGCCTCGGAACGTCATGCCGGTGCACGGTGAATTCCGCATGCTCGCGGCACACGGCCGCCTTGCGGCCGATGCGGGTCTCGATCAGGACAACATCGTGCTCGCCGAGAACGGCTCGGTCGTCGAGCTCGCCGACGGTCACGCGCGCATCGCCGACGCGGTGGACACAGGGCAGACGTTCGTCGACGGAATGGGAGTGGGGGACGTGAAGGACGTGGCCCTGCGCGACCGCCGCCACCTCTCCGAGGACGGCGTCCTGATCGTCGTCGTGACGGTGGGCTCACAGAACGGGCGCGAGATCGCCGCGCCCGAGGTGATCGCGCGCGGCTTCGCCGAGCCGGGCCCGCTCCTCGACGAGGCGCGCGACGAGGCCGAGCGGACGCTCGCCCATTGCCTCAACGAGGACATCTCGGAGCTCAAGCTTCTGCAGGAGCACATCCACGACGCCGTCGGCACGCTCATTCGCGAGCGCACCGGCCGCCGGCCGATGATCCTGCCCGTCGTGCTGGAGGTCTAGCGCGGAAGCTGGGGGCGCCTGCCCAGCTCGATGTCGTGCGAGCCGCTGGCTGGGATATCACCACGCGTGACGTACTTGGTCCTGCCGCACTTTTCGCAGCGCACGAAGTAAGAGTCCACCCGTTCGTCGCCTGCTGCCTCGACCGCGACATAGTCGTGGCGGCAGAGGAGCTGCTTCAGTCGAGCCATCGAAACCCGAGCTCGTCGACGGCCGGCTCGAGCGGGCTCGTCGGGAGGCCACGGCGCGGCTTCGCTTCGTTGTAGGCGCGAGGAGCGACGTCGTTCGGCGAGTCGGGGTGGAAGAGCGAGGCGAGATACTGAATCTGGCCGCGGCCCGGCCCGAGCTCGAACTGGCCGCCGCCGTAGATCCCGATCCCGTTCTCGCCGCAGTGCTCGTACGCCTCGAGCAGCGCCCGCCAGCTGCCGAAACGCGAGGGCTTGAAGTTGAGCGTCCTCGGCGGGAAGGGGAGTCCGAGAATGTCCCCGACCGAGTGGATCGGCGCGTCCCAGGTGATCCGTGAACGGTGTGGCTCGAGCACCGGGTCCGTCTCCTCAGTGAGCGCCGGATCCTCGATGAAGGCCTCGGGGAAGGCGATCGCGACGCGCGCGTACAGCGTCGCGTCGGGATCCTGATCGACCGGGGTGCCCTTGTACGCGCCCTTGAGGTCGAGCGTGTCGACCGAGCGTGTGTCGACGAGCGCGCTGACGAGTGCATCGTCCCACGTCGCGGTGGGGTCGAGCTTGAAGCGGAGCTGCGGATAGGAGTCGAGCCACTGTTGCAATGGATCGATGGAGGCCGGCTCCCCGAGCCGCATCGAGGACACGAACGTCACCGGGCGCGGGTCCAGGTCCATCACCGCGTGCAGGGAGGTGCCGGTCTGACGAAGCGCCAGGTCGAGCGCCGCGCTCTCGTAGGCCCAGCGGCGATACGGGCGGAACTGCTCGAGCGCCGGGCCCG
>Ga0081539_10005092_pt1 | contig 13769 bp, 14 predicted proteins | sample TabmetS4T2R2_FD_71023 | JGI IMG/M metagenome (GOLD analysis project Ga0081539, IMG submission 71023) | Tabebuia heterophylla rhizosphere microbial communities from the University of Puerto Rico - S4T2R2 | ecosystem: Host-associated > Plants > Roots > Rhizosphere ...
CGAAGATATGCTAGGCTCCTCTGAGCCCTTGTGGCGTCCCAGGGCAGTGCGGCGCCGGGGCCGGCACGGGAGGACGGCAGCCATCTCCTGGCACGTGCCACCCATCGCGTCATACAATGCATACGTGTTTCCCCTGGCACCCAGACATAATAGTGCTACAATCATTCCCACAATCACGCGGCTTTGTCAAGCACGGTCAGAACTATCCCCCTGGGGGTTTGCCGTGAGCGGTGCAGCGCTGCAGCGGCAAGTGGAGGTGGTTTCGTAGGGCCGTGTTGAGGTATAATCTTGACGTGCTAGCAGTGTGCATACACGCGGAAACTCTAGAAAATTCAGTACATTACAGGCTTTATTGATGCTTGACACCCCCTGCCAAGTGTGTTAGGGTTAGCGGTACGGGGTCAAAAGCCATGGAGTTTGCTCACCACCATTAAGGAGAAGGTTTCTTAACTATGGAGAACTTCCCGCAGGAAGAGAGGAAGGGGTTTGTCCGCGACACGATGCGCAAGCTCTCCATCCATATGCCACGCTCAGAAGCCTCATTCCAGAGCAAACTCGCCCAGTACGAGATAGAAATCAAAGACTTACAAGAGCGAATCAGGGTCGTTGAACACGATTCCGAGAGTTTGGTACGACACCTGGAGAAGACGATTAGCCACTACGAGGCGCTGAAACGGAAGTACCATCAGTCGCTGGAGCAGCTGACGCAGGGGAAAAAACAGAACGAGAAGCTCGTAGGCGCTCTGCAAGAGGCGAAGGAGCAGATCAACGCCCTCAAGAAAGAAGTGGAAAAACTCTGCCTGCCCCCCAATAGCTATGGGGTCTTTCGCCAGCGTAACGCTGATGGCACGCTAGATATCGACATTGACGGGCGGCATTTGAAGGTCAATGTCCATCCCCGCCTTGAGAACGCTGCTTTTGAAGAAGGTCAGCTGCTGGTACTGAACGAGGCACTGAATGTGATTGATATCAGTACCTATGAGTCCCGCGGTGAGGTCGTACGTTTGAAGGATCGCCTGGATGAGCGGCGTGTCCTTGTCATGGGGCGTGCCGACGAAGAACGGGTGGTCACGCTCTCGGATCACGCCCGGCTCTTGGACTTAGATGTTGGGGACAACCTGTTGCTCGAGACGCGGTCGAACTATGTGCTGGAGAAACTCCCCAAATCAAAGGTGGAGGAGGTGGTTCTGGAAGAAGTGCCCAATGTCACCTACGAGGATATTGGTGGTTTGGACACCCAGATTCAAGACCTCCGGGATGGTATTGAACTCCCGTATCTCTATCCCGACGAATTCCGCGAACACCGTCTACGCCCGCCGAAAGGCGTGCTCTTGTATGGCCCGCCGGGGTGCGGCAAAACCTTGATTGCCAAGGCGGTGGCGAATAGTCTAGCGCAGAGTTTAGCGGCGCGTAAGGGCGTCGAGGCGCAGAGTTATTTCCTCAACATCAAAGGGCCTGAACTCCTAAATAAGTACGTGGGCGAGACCGAGTCAAAAATCCGTGAGGTGTTCAAGAAGGCACGGGAAAAGGCAACGGACACGACACCAGTGATCGTCTTTTTCGATGAGATGGATTCCCTGTTTCGGGTGCGCGGCTCGGGGATCTCGTCGGATGTTGAGATCACCGTAGTTGCCCAATTCCTCTCAGAGCTAGATGGCCTGGAGTCCCTTGAGAACGTCATTGTCATTGGCGCCAGCAATCGCCAGGATCTGATCGACCCGGCAGTGTTGCGTCCTGGGCGCTTAGACCTCAAGATCAAAGTCGAGCGGCCCGACAAGCAAGCCGCCAGGGATATCTTCTCCAAGTATCTGCTCGCCGATCTGCCCCTGCACGACGAGGAGCTGCGGCGCCATAGGCGTGACCGTGAGGCCACGGCGGTGTGGCTCATTGACCAGACCTGTGAGCACATGTACAGCACACGGGACGAGAATAAGTTTCTCGAAGTGACCTACGCCAAAGGGGACCGGGAGACCTTTTACTTCAAGGATTTTGCCAGTGGTGCAATGATCGAAAACATTGTGGCGCGGGCCAAAAAGTCGGCGTTGAAACGCTACCTGGCCATTCGTGAGAAAGGCCTGAAGTTGGAAGATCTCCTCAATGCTGTGCAGGAGGAGTTCAAGGAGAACGAGGATCTCCCGAACACCACGAATCCTGATGATTGGGCGCGGATTTCCGGTACAAAAGGGGAAAAGATCATCAACATTCGTACGCTGGTGGGTTCGAAGACCCCGAAGCTACGGCCCATTGAAGATATTACCCCGGGACAGTACCTCTAGGAGGCGGGATGAGGGCTCGTGTGGTGTCTGGTGTGGTTCGCAGCCTGCGCGGCAGTGTGGGTGAGGCACGGTCCTGAGTCTGGAGGTGTCATGGCGCTCCCGAAAATCCTTGGTTCGGAAACGGAATACGGCCTTGTGGTCCAGAATGATCCGGAGTTCGATTCCATTGCCACCTCCTTGTTACTGGTGAATAGCTACAACGCTGACCAGTCGCTCAAGCTGTTGTGGGACTACGATCAAGAGGACCCGCTGGTCGATGCCAGAGGTTTTGAGCTGGATGACGAGTACGACGTCCCGGATCATCAGGACAACATGGCGATTAACAAGATCTTGCCCAATGGCGCGCGCTTCTATGTCGACCACGCGCACCCGGAATTCTCCACGCCGGAGTGTTCCAATGTCCTTGATCTTATCCGCTATGAGAAGGCCGGGGAGCGTATCCTCAACCTGAGCCGTTTGGGCGCTAACCAACTCATCCCGCCTGGTCGGACGATCATCATCTACAAAAACAACAGTGATCAGAAAGGCAATAGCTACGGCTATCACGAAAACTATCTGTTAGATAGGCGCACGCCGTTTCAGACGATTGCCGAACGCTTTATGCCTTTCCTGGTGTCACGGCAGATTTTTTGCGGGGCTGGCAAGGTTGGCTCAGAAAATGGGACTGAGCATGTGCCGTACCAGATTTCGCAACGCGCCGACTTCTTTGAAACGGAGATGGGGCTAGACACGATGGTGAAGCGCCCCATTATCAATACCCGTGATGAGCCACACGCGAATCGCGACCGGTATCGCCGTCTACACGTCATTGTCGGCGATGCCAACATGTCGGAGTTCACGACCTACCTGAAAGTCGGGACGGCGCTTGTCGTCCTCCAAATGATTGAAGAGGGGTTCTTGCCGGAGCCGTTGGCACTGCGCAACCCCGTGCGCGCTTTGCGGGACATTTCCCATGATCCGACGTGTCAGGTGGCAGTGCCGATGAAAAACGGTACTAAAATGACGGCGATTGATATACAGCGCTGGTATCATGAGGCGGCGCAGCGCTACATCGCGCAATATCCTGACTGCCATCCGACCTATCCAACTGTGGTGGCGGAATGGGGCTCGGTGTTGGAGCGCCTGGCCAGTGATCCCATGCAACTGTCGCGGGAGATCGATTGGGTCATGAAGCTGCACCTCTTGACCCATTATATGGAGCGGCGGGGGAGTAGCTGGGATGACCCACGTATTGCGATGATGGACTTGCAGTATCATGATATCCGCCCAGAGAAGGGTCTGTATTACGTGCTGGAACGGAGCGGAGCGGCCAGGCGTATGCTCACAGAAGAGGACATCGTGCGGTCCATGGATGACCCACCTGAAGATACGCGCGCCTATTTCCGTGGGCAGTGTCTCAAAAAGTTTAAGAACCAAATTTTTGGGGTGAATTGGGATTCGATCTCGTTTAATCTCGGGGATGGCCCCATCAAACGCATCATGATGGAGGAGCCAACACGCGGTACGAAACGCCACGTGCAGCAGTTGCTGGACCGTTCGGAGACCGCTGCAGACCTGGTCGCTAACATTGTTACATAGGCAGCGCTAGACAGCGGTAGAGCCCACACAAAAGGAGCGTATTATGGTGAGGGAGCAGACGAGAGCGGCGTGGACGGCGTGGGCCGGCATTGTTACATGCGCCGAAGGTGGTGGGCAGCAGCAAGTGCGGCGCACCAGTGACACGCAGACGACGACAGCGAGCACGCCGACCTCCAATTTGTCGGCCAAGGGTGAAAAGCTGCGGGACGATATGGATGCCCTGATTGACGAGATCGATGAGGTCTTGGAGGAAAACGCTGAGGAGTTTGTGAAAAACTACGTGCAGCGAGGAGGACAATAAGGTGCCGTTGTTTTCGGGAAGCTACGAGGGTGCGAGCTTCTTTGAGTTGCTGCAGCATGACTTTCCGCACCTTCTCCCGTTCCAGCATCTGCACCATATACCGCAGCTCGCTGCCGGTGAGCTGCGGTTGACCGAGGCCATGCCTTTTGCTACGACGGTGCTGGCCTTGCGGTTTGCGGATGGCGTCGTGATGGCTGGTGATCGCCAGGCTACGGAGGGGTTTGAAATATCGTCACGACGCATCGAAAAAGTCTATAAAGCGGACGACTATTCGCTCATTGCCATGGCTGGTGCTGCTGGCCCCTGTCTGGAAATGATCAAGCTCTTCCAGGTCGAGATGGAGCATTATCACAAGATCGAAGGGGAGACGCTCGCCCTTGACGGCAAGGCGAATAAGCTCGCACAGATGGTGAAGCAAAACCTGCCGGCAGCCTTTCATGGGCTCGTGGTTATTCCTATTTTTGCTGGCTACGATCTGCGCCAGCAGCAGGGCCGCATCTTTAAGTACGACGTGACCGGTGGGCGCTACGAGGAGTTGCAGTTTTATGCCACGGGCTCGGGCGGCAAAGAAGCCCGTAGTACCCTCAAAAAATTCTTCAAAGCCGACCTAACACGGGAGGCGGCGCTGGCTTTAGCCTTAGAGGCCCTAGTGGATGCGGCGGATGTTGATGTGGGCACGAGCGGTCCTGATCTGGTACGGGGGATCTATCCGGTCGTGAAGATCGTCACGTGTCATGGTGTGGCAGATGTCCCTGATGATGAGCTCCGGCCTCTGAGTGAACGGCTCATTGCGGCGTTGCAAGGGTAGCGCTATGGCCGTGCCTTTCTATGTGTCGCCCGACCAAATTATGCAGGACAAGGCGGAGTACGCGCGCAAGGGCATTGCCAAAGGGCGCTCTATCGTCGCTGTCGAGTATGCCGATGGGCTCCTGCTCATGGCGGAAAACCCCAGTGCATCGCTCAATAAGATTTCCGAGATCTATGACCGCATCGCTTTTGCCGGCGTTGGTAAATATAGTGAGTTCGAAAACCTCCGCAAAGCTGGTATTCGCTATGCCGATCTCAAAGGCTATTCCTATAGCCGCCAGGATGTCACGACCAAGTCGCTGGCGAATGCCTATTCAGAGACCATGGGCACGATTTTTACCCGTGATCCGAAGCCGCTGGAAGTGGAGATTCTGGTGGTGGAAGTTGGTGAGACCCCGGCGCAAAATGAGATGTATCATGTCTCCTTTGATGGTACGATCACAGACCGCCGGCAGTTCGCCGTGATCGGTGGGCAGGCTGACCGCATCCGCACCTACTTGCAGGAGCATTATCGTCCGGACCTGCCGTTAGCGGAGGCGTTAGCCCTGAGCCGTCGGAGTTTGCTGGCTGGTTATGAGCGACCGCCAGCCGAGGAGAGTGCTCTGGAGGTTGGCCTTCTAGAGCGCAGGCGCGTCGGCCGAAAATTCTATCGCATGACGCAGGCCGAGGCTGCTCGGGCGATGGCGGCCACCAACAATGGGCTGTGAACATCTATGAAAAAGCGCATCTACGGGCTGGAAAACGAGTTCGGTATTGCGTTCACCTGCAATGGACGGCGCACCCTCCCGTCCGAAAAAGTGGTGCGCTATCTCTTCGAGAAGCTCATTACCACGGAAGGCTTTTTGAACGTCTTTCTCGAAAACGGGGCGCGTTTCTATCTCGACACGGGGTGCCATCCGGAGTACGCCACCCCAGAGTGTGCCAGCCCCATGGACGTCATGATCTACGACAAAGCCGGTGAGCGTATTCTGGAAAACTTGCTCAATTACGCCCAGAATAAGGTGCATGAGGAGGGTTTTCAGGGCGAGCTCGCCATCTTTAAAAATAACACCGATTTTGTGGGTAATTCTTACGGCTGCCACGAGAATTACCTGGCCGATCGCACGGCTGATTTCTACTACATGGCCGAACAGCTCATCCCTTTCCTGGTGACACGGCAAATCTTCACTGGGGCCGGGAAGGTGTTTCGCACCAGGCGGGGTACGGTCTATCACATCTCGCAGCGTGCGCAGCATATTCGGCAGAAGATCTCTGGCACCACGACGAATGAGCGTAGCATTATTAATACCCGTGATGAACCGCACGCTATCAAGGAAAAATACCGCCGGCTGCACATCATTGTGGGTGATTCGAACATGTCGGAGTTCTCGACCTACTTGAAGGTGGGGACGACGGCTCTGGTGCTGCAGATGATCGAAGATGATTTCCTCCCACCGATCTTTTCTCTACGCAATCCGGTGCGGGCGATCAAAGATATTTCGCGTGACCTGACCTGTCGTGAAGCAGTCCCTCTGAATAGCGGCAAGAAATACTCGGCCCTGGAGTTGCAGAAAGAGTACCTCGATCTGGCGCATCGCTATTACAGTACGCGGCCGGTGAGCCCTGAGGCGGCTGATATCCTGCAAAAATGGGAGTACGTGCTAACGAAGCTCGAAGAAGATCCCATGCAGCTGCACCACGAGATCGACTGGGTGATCAAACTGCACCTCCTGCAAGCCTATGGGGAGCGTACCAATCTGCCGCCAGAGGTCAGCGGCGATCGCATGCTCATGCTCGATCTGCAATATCACGATATTCGGCGCGAGAAAGGCCTGTACTTCCTCTTAGAGCGGAAGGGACAGGTGGTGCGGCTGGCGACCGAGGAGCAGATTGAGAAAGCCATGGTTGATCCACCCCAAAATACCCGGGCGAAGATGCGTGGGGAGCTCATCAAGCTCGCAAAAATGAAGCGTATCCCCTATGATCTCGATTGGAATTACATCCGTATTGGTTACCTCCTCAACCTATGGGTCAAGTGTAATGACCCCTTCCAGGAAGAAAACGAGAAGGTCACCCAGCTCAAACGCCGCATTGAGCGCTCGAATTTTAAATACGGGTATCTGCTCTAGCGACTGGGCACGGCGCCTCCTCAGGGACGCTCACGGAATTCGAGGTGATTGAAGAAAAAGGGGATTTCCTGAGCGGCTGAGGATGGGGAATCTGAGCCGTGCATGGCGTTTTTTTCCACGTCGAGGCCAAATTCCTGCCGTATCGTGCCAGCCGCTGCTTGGGCGGGATTCGTCGCTCCCATGAGGTCGCGCAAGACCTGAATCGCATTGTCACGCTCAAGCAGGATGGGAATAGCTGGTCCCGAGGCCATATACGCAGTCAGGCTCTCGAAAAATGGCCGTTCACGATGCACCGCATAAAAGCGTTCAGCATCCTGTTTGCTGAGATAGACCATCTTCAGGCCCAGCACCACAAACCCCTCAGCCTCAAGACGTGCCAGAATTGTACCAGCCAGGTGGCGCTGCACCGCGTCGGGCTTGATGATCGCAAGAGTCCGTTCCATGGTTCTCCTCTTATCCTGTGTGTGTCAGCACGTCGGCAACCGTCTCACCAATACTCGCTGGGCTGTGCACAACCCTGATACCACTGCGTTCCATGGCGGCTATTTTTGAGGCCGCCGTGCCCTGCCCACCAGCAATAATGGCGCCAGCATGTCCCATACGCCGTCCCGGTGGCGCCGTCTGCCCAGCAATAAAGCCCACCACTGGTTTGGTGACGTGCTGCGCAATATGGGCCACGGCGTCTTCTTCCGCTGTGCCACCAATTTCGCCGATCAGCACTACGGCATCGGTCTCGGGATCCTGTTGAAATTTTTCCAGGCACTGGACAAACGTTAGACCACCCACTGGATCGCCGCCGATACCCACACACGTGGATTGACCAATGCCGCGGGCCGTGAGCTGCGACACGGCTTCATAGGTCAGCGTGCCACTCCGGGACAGCACCCCCACCCGTCCAGGCGTGTGGATGTGGGCCGGCATGATGCCCACTTTTGCCTTCCCGGGAGAGATCACGCCAGGGCAGTTGGGACCGAGAAGGCTCACATTTTTCCCGACCATATAGCGACGCACCACCAGCATATCGCGGATAGGAATGCCGTCGGTAATGCACACCACCAGCCCGATGCCGGCGTCGATCGCTTCCAGAATCGCATCCGCTGCCGCCGGCCCTGGCACAAAGATGAGCGTAGTGTTCGCCCCCGTATCGGCCACCGCTTTGGCTACTGTGTTGAACAGCGGCCGCCCTAAGGCCGCCCCACCGCCGCGTCCGGGATGCACGCCCCCGACGAAACGCGTACCGTATTCGATGGCCTGCTCAGCATGGAACCTGCCCTCACGTCCCATCCCCTGGACCAGTAGGCGGGTGCTCTGATCCACCAGAATACTCATCGGGCTGCTCCTACCCCTGGATAGCCTGCACCACCTGGTGCGCGGCGTCTGCCATGCCATCAGCGATGCGAAAATTGAGACCAGACTCGGCGAGAATCTGCCGCCCCTCTTCTACGTTTGTGCCCTCCATGCGCACGACGACTGGCACGGTGACCTGCACATTCGTCACGGCCTGGAGCACACCCTGGGCAAAGACATCGCAGCGTAAAATGCCGCCAAAGACATTGATCAAGACAGCCTGCACATGCGGATCAGCCATGAGCAGCCGGAAGGCGTTCTCGACCGCCTCGGCGCTGGCGCCTCCGCCGACATCCAAAAAATTGGCTGGGGCAGCCCCTGCGAGCTTGATGATATCCATGGTCGCCATCGCTAAGCCAGCACCGTTGACAATGCAGCCAATATTGCCATTAAGTTTTATATAGTTTAACTTATACCTGGAAGCTTCAACTTCTAGGGGGTCTTCCTCGGCAAGATCCCGCAGCGCTACCACATCAGGATGGCGGAAGAGGGCATTATCGTCGAACTCCATTTTGACATCGAGGACCATGGGTAGGCCTGCGCCGGTCAAGATCAGCGGGTTGATTTCGAGCAGCGTACAGTCCTTGTCATAGAAGACATCATAGAGTTTCCGTAGCAACGCCGGCAGCGCCTGCTGCGCTTCTGCCCCGACTTTAAGCTGCTCGACGAGGCGCCGCGCTTGAAAGGGTGCCAGGCCGAGCAGCACGTCGATAGATTCACGAAAGATCTGGTCTGGCGTGGTAGCAGCCACCGCCTCAATGTCCATCCCCCCAGCCGGACTCACCATACACACTGGTTGCCCGAGCTGCCGGTCGATCACGATCCCACAGTATAATTCCTGGGCAATGTCGCAGCCCTCTTCGATCAGCACGCGCTGCACGCTCCGGCCTGCTGGTCCGGTCTGCGGTGTGATCAGCTTCTGTCCCAGCAGGGTAGCAGCGACCTGCTCCACCTCCGCAGTACTGTCCGCCCCCCGCACACCCCCGCCTTTGCCGCGCCCCCCTGCATGGATCTGGGCTTTGACCACCCAGCGGTTCCCGCCGAGCGTCTCTGCCACCTGTCGCGCTTCCTGGGGCGAGGACGCGACCTGCCCTCTGGGGACAGGTACATTGTAGGTGCGTACGATCTCTTTACCCTGATACTCGTGGATTTTCATGCGTAACCCTAGCTCTCTGTAAGGATGTGCTCCTGCGCGGAGGGATCATAGCGTAGTAAACGGACGGTGTCGAGTCTCTGACGGTGGGGAGTGTATACTACAAGAGCAGCCTAAAGTAATTAGCGCTCTCGTACCAAAGCTCACGGAGATGCAAGAGCATGCCAAAAAAGATTCCATACCACCGGAAGCGTCTTGGGCAGATTTTTTTACGCGATGCGCTCGTCGTTGAGCGCATTCTCCAGAGCGCCTGTCTCGCTCCTGATGATATAGTGCTCGAGGTCGGGCCGGGCCGGGGCATTCTGACAGCGGCGCTCGCCCAGCGTACACAAGCCCTCTATGCCATCGAGGTCGATGCCCACTACGCCCACCCCCTCCAGCAACACTTTGCGTCTGCAACCCATGTGCACGTTATCGAGGCCGATGCGCGATTCTATGACTACGAACTCCTACCACAACCCCTGGTGGTTGTGGCCAACCTGCCGTACAGTATGGGTATGGCTATTTTGCAGCGCCTGTTGACGTTTCGCCAGCGTCTGTCGCGGCTTGTCATTATGCTTCAGAAGGAAGTGGCGGCCCGTCTCCTGGCCCAGCCGCACAGCAGCGCATACGGAGCCCTGTCAGTCTTCTTCCAGTATTATGCCCGTATCACGCACAACTTTGACGTCTCACGACATGCCTTTGCCCCGGTACCGGCGGTTGACTCTAGTGTGATAACGTTGCGGCCGTTTCCCGTCTTACCGTGGCCTACGTGCGATGAAGGTTGGCTGTTTCGCATGGTCAAGACTGCCTTCGCGCATCGGCGCAAGACGTTGCGCGCCAATCTCTTAGCCGCCTTTCCGCAGGCGCTGACCAGAACAGTCTTGGCCAGGGTCTTCACTGACCTCGCTCTCAATGAGCACGCTCGCGCTCAAGAACTGTCTGTGCACCAATTCGTCCAACTCGCGCAGGCCTTACAGAGTCTGCGTGGCGCCGACAGAGATGAAGCATCTCACAGCCTGAGCTGGCTTGACCCCGAACTCCCGCTTTAGGACGCCGGTAGATCTAAAAGCTTCCCGAGGCGATCCAAGCGGATATGGTGGACAAAATTGCCCTCACGGTTCCAGGACCAGTAAATGAAAAAGGCCCTCCCTTTTAGACGTGTGCTGCGCACGAAACCCCAATAGCGACTATCCTGACTATTATCACGATGATCCCCTAACACAAAGTAATAGTCGTGCTCCACAGGACGCGGCTCGAGTGTTTGCTGCAGCGTGGTGCCTGGAGGTAAGAGTGCACCGTAAAAGACCTCCAGACCTGACATGGGAGTATTATCACTCCGGGGTCGGAAGAGACCCGACGGGATTGGTATAGGTTCACCATTGAGATACAAACGCTTGTCGCTGCGCATCTCCATGCGATCACCTTTTTTAGGCACGACTATTGGCCCAAAGTTCCCCTGCTCCTGGCCCTGCCGAGGCGGAGTGGTGTAGTAGACATACGGCTCGTGTAATGGCTGCTCATTCACATACACCTGCCAGTCACGCATCTGCACACGATCTCCCGGCAAACCAATCACCCGCTTGATGAAATCGCGATCCTCCTCCCATGGGTATTGAAACACCACAATATCCAGGCGTTTGGGAGGGATAAAATAGTACAGAAATTTATTGACCAGGATATGGTCACCCACGAGCAGCGTGGTTTCCATGGACGCCGAAGGAATTTTGAAGGCCTGCACTACGAATTGGCGCATAACGAGCGCCAAAACAATGGCAAAGACGAAGGCCTCCACATATTCACGTACGACGGATTTGGCTTTCCGTTGCCTCATGCTTGCTTCATCGTGCTGGACTCTGTGCATCTCGTGATCTACCCCTGCGCATGTCATCCCACGCCGTCCAGGCACACTGCACACGCTACCAGGGTGCCGACGGATACACTGGCTAGCTCTGCCGCAACGCCTGCAGGGCGGTGACCGCCTCCGGCGCCAGCGGTTGCACACGTCCGAGGAGCTTCGCCAGATAGAGGATCTGGGCGGCGCGCTCGACGATTTCCATCTTGTTAAAGGCCGCTTGGAGCGTGGCGCCAACCGCGACACTGCCATGATTTTCCAGCAGGGCTGCCTCAGCTTGGAGCATGGCCGCACCGACATCGTTGGCAAACTGCCAGGTGGTAGGCATCTGATATGGAATCGTTGGCACCTCTCCCAAGGCCACGACAGCCTCAGGAAGCAAAGGCGGTTCGAGGCGGTAACCAGCGACTGTGAGGGCTGTCGCCAACGGCGGGTGCGCGTGTACGACAGCGCCAATATCAGGTCGGCAATGATATAGCGCCAGGTGCATCGGTGTTTCACTTGAGGGCCGTCCGTTGCCGAACAGCACTTGTCCCTGAAGATCAATGAGCAGCAGGTCCGCCGGCTGTAAGAGCCCTTTGTGGTGCCCTGACGGGGTAATCCAGAGCCGGTCGGGTCCTTCCAAGGCACTGACATTCCCCTCTGTACCAGCAATAAATCCCCGCTGATACAGGCGCTGACAAACCGCCACAATGTCCCGACGCAGCACGTCGGCGTCAGCAGGCATAGGCCCTCCTCAGTCCCTGACGTTTGGGAAACGGAGCGTCCCACAGAGCTCTGCCACCGTAGCGATGTGGTGACGTTGTAGGTAACGCGTCATTTCGGTGAGAATATTTCGGCACGCGGCAGGATCCACAAAGCTCGCCGTCCCCACCTGACACGCGGTGGCGCCAGCCACGAGAAACTCGAGCGCATCTTCACCGGTCATAATGCCACCGAGACCAATGACTGGAATACGCACGGCCTGGGCGACTTGCCACACCATGCGTAAGGCCAGCGGCTTAATAGCCGGACCGGATAAGCCCCCGCAGCCCAGGGGCAACCGCGGTGTACGTGTTTCCAGATCGATCGCCATACTCAAGAGAGTATTGATCAACGATACCGCATCGGCGCCAGCGTCCTCGGCAGCGCGGGCAATGGCTGTGATGTCAGTGACGTTGGGGCTGAGCTTGACGATCAGCGGTAGCGCAGTCACTTTGCGCACACGCTCGACGACTTGAAATGTCAGGTGCGGATCGCAGCTGAAGAGCATGCCGCCGTGTTGCACATTCGGGCATGAGATATTGGCCTCCAGGGCTGCAATTCCTTCGGCGTCATTGGCGCGTTCCGCGACAGCGGCATAATCTGCCGGTGCCTCGCCAAAAAAATTGACGATGATGTGCGTGCGATACCGTCGGAGTGCCGGCAGCTTCTCGGCCAGAAATGCCTCAATGCCAATGTTGTGTAGCCCCACAGAGTTCAGCATGCCAGCCGTTGTTTCCACCAGGCGTGGGCCAGGATTGCCCCTGGTGGGTTTGAGCGAGAGTCCCTTGACCACCACTGCACCCAGGCAATTCAGATCGACAAAGGGATGGAGTTCTTCACCGTATCCACAGGTGCCCGAAGCTGCCATAATCGGGTTTTGCAACGTCAACCCTGCAACTTGGACACGCAGATCAGGAGTGTGAGCTGCTGCCACGTACCTTACCTCTCAGCGGAAATGCTGTTCCCTGGACATCCTTGTACTTCTGGGCAATGATAGCACAGGAATCCTCGTGGCTGGAACGAAGAAGTGTACGATGCTAAGATACCTGCCCGGAGGTATGGTCAACTACCTGAAGAAAGGGACAGCAATGCCTGCAGAAGTCGGTGAGGTCGCTCCTGATTTTACCCTGCCATCGGTCAGCGAAGGCGATATCAGTCTGAGCCAGTATCGTGGCCAAAAACACGTCGTCCTGTCATTTCACGTCTTTGACTTTACCAGTGGTTGAACGGAGCAAGCCGTCACCTTTCGGCGTTATCACAGCCGATTGGAGGAGCGGCAGGCCCAGGTACTGGGCATCAGTTGCGATCATATCGCGGCGCATCGGGCATGGGCCACGTCGATGGGCGGGCTGCCCTACCCGGAGCTGTCCGATTGGCATCCCAAAGGCAAAGTGACGCAGTCCTATGGTTTATGGAACGAAGAGCGTGGCGTCGGTTTCCGCGCTGTCATCGTTGTCGATAAGGCCGGTGTCGTGCGCTTTCGACAACGCTACACCCCGGGGACACTCCCAGATGCGGAGGAGATTTTAAAGGTGGTGGAGAGTTTGGGGTAAAGTGCGGGGCTGAGGAGAGGGTGCTCAAAGCCTGCACTGGCATGGCCCGTTTTACCGCACCTTCTCCG
>Ga0081539_10005093_pt1 | contig 13767 bp, 9 predicted proteins | sample TabmetS4T2R2_FD_71023 | JGI IMG/M metagenome (GOLD analysis project Ga0081539, IMG submission 71023) | Tabebuia heterophylla rhizosphere microbial communities from the University of Puerto Rico - S4T2R2 | ecosystem: Host-associated > Plants > Roots > Rhizosphere ...
CTGGGGCAGCGGCGGCCTGGAAGGACTCGGCCTCGGCAATGGCCGGCAAAAAATGTTGTATCTGCCTTACGCGCACACCGATTTCATTTTCCCAATCATCGGCGAAGAGCTCGGTTTGCGCGTCAGTCTCCTCGTGATTTTCCTCTTCGTGCTCATCATCGTTTGCGGAATGATGATCGCGCTGCACGCCAAGGATCGCTTCGGTTTGCTCCTCGGCTGCGGTGTCGTTTCACTGCTTACCCTGCAGGCGGCCGTGAACATCGGCGTGACCACATCGTTGCTGCCGAACAAGGGTTTGCCCCTGCCATTCATCAGTTACGGCGGTTCGAATTTGGTGGCGTGCCTGTTTGGTATCGGGCTGCTTTTGAATATTTACCGCCAGGCGATCCTTGAACCGCAAAAAAAACGCATTCCTCTGCAGGTGCGCGTGACCCCGCGGATATGAATGCCGTCATCGCTTGTGGCGGAACCGGCGGCCATCTCTTCCCCGGAATTGCGGTAGCCGAAGTGCTGCGCGAACGCGGGCACGAGGTGATGCTCTTCGTCTCCGAAAAAGAGATCGACTCGCTCGCGCTCTCGCACCGTTCCGAATTCAAGGTCGAAAAACTGCCGACCGTCGGGTTTCCCTCGATTTACTCTCCCGCCATTTTTGGTTTTCTCCGCCGGTTCAACGAAAGTTTCTCCCGTTGCCGCGCCATTTACCAAAAATTCAAGCCGCAGGCGGTGCTCGGGATGGGCGGTTTCACTTCCACCGCGCCCATTTTGGCCGGACGGCTGCGGGGCGTCTCGACGTTTATCCATGAGTCGAATGCCGTGCCGGGGAAAGCGAATCGACTCACCGCGCGGTTGGTGCGCGCGGTTTTGCTCGGGTTCAAGGAATGCGCGCAATTCTTTCCCAAAGTGCGGACCGAAGTCACCGGCACGCCTGTGCGAACGGAACTGCGAGCGGTCGATCGAGAGCTGGCGCGACAGCGATTGGGTCTGCGGCCTGATCTGATCACCATGCTCGCCATGGGCGGAAGCCAGGGAGCAAGCGGGATCAACCAGGCGCTCATCAAATCGATGCCGTTGCTGCGCGATCTGCCCCTGCAAATCGTCCATCTGTCCGGAACGCGCGACGAGCGTCTCGTGGCCGACAATTACCGGCGCGAGAACATTCCCGCGTTTGTCGCGCCGTTTCATCACCGGATGGAAGAAGTTTACAGCGCCGCGGATCTAGCCATCGCCCGCGCCGGCGCGGCCAGCCTCGCCGAAGTCGCGGCGTTCGCGTTGCCCTCGGTCCTCGTTCCGTTTCCCTATGCAACGGACGATCACCAGACGCGCAACGCCGAGGTGTTCGTGCGCGCGGGCGCTGCGCTCCTGGTCAAAGAAGGCGAAATCCAGGGCGATCTGCTCGCACTCCGCATCAAAGAGTTAATGGCCGACCCGGCAAAACTTCGAGCCATGTCCGACGCGTCGCGCCGGCTCGCGCCCACCGATGCGGCTGATCGGGTCGTAAACACGATTGAAAAGTATACGAATGACGCGCGCGACTGATGTCGATCTAACGAAATGGCTCACGCGCGAGCGCCATCGGGTCCACCTCGTCGGCGTCGCCGGAAGCGGCATGAGCGGGCTGGCGGGTTTGCTGCTCCAGCTCGGTCATGATGTCAGCGGATCCGACAAAGTCACCACGGTCGAGACCGACCGCCTCCAACGGCTCGGTTTACGCTTTCAGCCGCAGCAACACGCTGACGAAGCGCGCGACACCGAACTGGTGATTTATTCGTCGGCGATCAAGATCGACAACCCGATCCTGACGAACGCGCGAGACGCCGGCATCCCGCTGGCCCGTCGCGCCGAAGCGCTCGCCGCGGTCATGACGGCAAAGCGCGGCGTTCTCGTCGTCGGGATGCATGGTAAAACCACAACCTCGGCAATGCTCGCGCACGTCTTGCGCGAAGGTGGGTTGCACCCATCGCATTATGTCGGCGCGGAGATCCCGATCCTCGGGACGAACGCGCACTGGGACGGGCGTGGCGAATACTTCGTAGCCGAAGGCGATGAAAGCGATGGCACGATCGAGTTTTTCCGACCCGAGCACGCCCTGGTTCTAAATATAGAAGCCGAGCATCTCGATTTTTACGCAGATCTCGCCGCCATTGAAGCCACGTTCATAAAATTACTCGGCCAGACCAGCGGCAAGGTCTTTCACAGCGCCGACGATCCAGGCGCCAGCCAATTATGTCGATCTTGCGCTGGCGCTGTCTCGTTCGGGTTTGCGTCGACCGCCGACTACCGCGGCATGAAGGTTCAGCTGGATGATTTCAGCTCAAGTTTTCGCGTCCATTCACGCGACGGCGAGCTGGGTGAGGCGGTGCTGAACGTTCCCGGCGAGCACAACGTACACAACGCGCTGGGAGTCATCGCCGTCGCAATGGAACTCGGAGTTCCCTTCGACAAAGCCGCCGCGTCGCTACGCAAGTTCCAGCACGCGCGCCGGCGGTTCGAGATCAAATACGCCAGCGACCGCTTTCTTCTCGTCGACGATTATGCGCATCATCCAACCGAGATCCGCGCAACGTTGAAGACGGCGCGGGCGACGCGGCGCCAACGCGTGCTGACGATGTTCCAGCCGCATCGTTATTCGCGAACGAAAGCGCTGGCTAACGAGTTCGGCGCCGCTTTCGATGACGCGGATCGGATTGTCCTAACGGATGTGTATCCGGCGAGCGAGGAGCCGATTTCCGGAATCAGTGGTGAAACGGTCGCGCGGGCGATCGCCGCGCACGGCCACCGGAACGTCGGTTATCAGCCGCGACTCGCCTGGGTCCATCGCGATGTCGGCAACATGCTCGAGTCCGGCGATCTCGTCCTTAGCCTCGGCGCGGGGAACATTCACGAGCAACTGTCGATCCTGGCAGCGGATCTCGTGATCGCGGAAAAGATCAAGGAGATTATCGGCGCGGAAGGCGATGTGCGTCTTTACGAGCCACTCGCGAAACATACAACCTTGCGCGTCGGTGGCCCGGCTCAATTCTGGGTCGAGCCGCGGACCGAATCGGCGTTTGCCGAGCTAATCCGATTTTGCCGCCGCGAGAATGTTCCGCTGTTTGTCATCGGCCGCGGCTCGAATCTGCTGGTGCGCGACGGCGGTATCCGCGGCGTGGTGGTTCATCCGAGCGGCGGTGAGTTCGACAAGATCGACATCGACGGCGAGGAGATCACCGCGGGCAGCGGCGCGAAGATGAAGGAAGTGGCCTACGCCGCGCGGGGCGCAGGAATCGGCGGATTGGAATGGATGGAAGGAATTCCGGGCGCGGTGGGCGGTGGTTTGCGGATGAACGCCGGCGCGATGGGCGCGCAGTTGAGCGACGCGCTTGTCCGCGTTCGGTATCTCGACGCGGACGGTAACGCGCATGTGCAGGAGCGGCATGAGCTCGACATGCGCTACCGCGACTTCCCGCTCCTGCGGAACAACTACGCGGTCGGCGCGACCTTTCGCGGTGGCCCAGCTCCGCGCACACAGATTGACGCGCGGCTGCAGGAATCGCAGGAGAAACGGCGCACCACGCAACCGATCGCGAAAAGCGCCGGCTGTATTTTCAAAAACCCGGACAGCACGCCCGCGGGTAAATTAGTCGAGGAACTTGGCTTGAAAAATTCGCGCGTCGGCGCCGCGCGCGTGTCGGAAGTGCACGGCAATTTCATCGTGAACGACGGCGGGGCCACGGCGGCGGAGATGCTGCAGTTGATCGAGCAGATCAAAAAGACGGCGCGCAGCCAGCGCGGGATCGAGTTGGAGACCGAAGTGCAGATCGTGGGGGAGCAGGAATGACAGCGTTACCGAAAAGGATCGCGGTCTTGATGGGCGGGCCCGGTTCGGAGCGCGATGTTTCATTGGCGACCGGGCGCGGTGTGGCGAAAGCGTTGCGCTCTTTGGGTGCGGATGTCACCGAGGTCGACGTGCGCGATGAGAATTTCTCCCTGCCGAAAGATGTCGATCTTGCCTTCATCTCCCTTCATGGGACTTTCGGCGAGGACGGGCGCGTCCAGCGCATTCTCGAAGCGCGCGGGATTCCCTACACCGGTGAAGGTGTCGCGGGCAGCGAAACCGCGATCGACAAGATCCGGTCGAAAGAAAAATTTCGCGAGCACGGCGTGGCGACTCCGGAGTGGGAAGTGATTCCGGCTCGAGCGCGGCCGACGATTTCGCCGCCGATCGTGGTGAAACCGCCACGCGAAGGTTCAACCGTCGGCATTGTCATCGTGAAAGATGAAGGCGCGCTCGAGCCGGCCCTGCGCGATGCGGCGAAATTTGATCGCGAATTATTGATAGAAAAATTTGTGCCGGGACGGGAATTGACGATTGGTATCCTCGGTGATCAAGCCCTGCCGATCCTCGAAATAATTCCCAAGGGCGGATTTTACGACTTCAAGAACAAGTATCCGTTCCTGAACCCGCAGGCCGGCGGAGGAGCGGAGCATGTTTGTCCCGCCGCGATCGATAGCGAGCTAGCGCGCCAAATCCAGGAGCTCGCGTTGCGCGGGTTTCGCGCCCTCGGACTCGAAGTTTACGCGCGAATCGACGTGATGTTGTCGACCGACGACAAGCCGTTCGTGCTGGAGGCGAACACGATTCCGGGCATGACCGAAGCGAGCTTGTTACCCGAAGCGGCCGCGGCGGCGGGAATCAGTTATCCCGATCTTTGCCTGCGCATCATCGAGTTATCGCGAGCGAGAATGGAGAAGAAGGGGCGATGAGGAAGCGGCGCGGCCGGCCGCGCAATCGAAGGGTCTCGAATTGGCGGCAGCGGCGGCAACAACATTTGCTCGACGTGAAGGTGCGCTCGCGCACGGCCACGCAACATCGCAACCGGCGCGTGCTCGTGCTGGCGTCGAAGATCGCGCTCGCCCTCGGCTTGTGCGCCGGAATTTACCTCGGTGGGCGCGAAGGCGCGCGGCGATTGTTCTTCGAAAATGCGGATTACAACCTGCGCACAATCGATGTCCAGACCGATGGCACGTTGACGCGCGACCAAATTCTGCAAACGGCCGCGTTGCGTGAAGGCGCGAACATTTTCTCGGTGAACCTGGCGAAGGTGCGGGACGAATTGCAGGAGCTGCCGCAGGTCGACGACGTACAGGTGGTGCGGAAATTACCGGGTGAGATCGACGTCAAAATCACCGAGCGCAAACCGGTGGCATGGATCACAGCGGAGAAAGAGCTCGCCGACCCGTTTAACACCGACGGCGCGTTCCTGGTCGACGCGCGCGGGGTGTTAATGAAGGAAAAAAAGTTGCTGGCCGAGTACCTTGGTCTGCCGCTCATCCTCGGATGCAAGGGCGAGTCCCTCGAGGCGGGCAAGGTTGTCGAATCGCCCGAGGCACAGGCCGCGTTGGAACTCTTGCGACTGAGCACGCGCAGTTTTATGCAAACGCGTTTTCAGGTGCGCGAGATCGATCTCTCAAAGGGTTATTGCCTGTTCGTCACGGACAAGAACCACACGCGCGTCACGTTCGGGTTCGATCATCTGGACGAGCAACTCCGTCGGCTCGAGCAATTTCTCGTTTACTGTGACGACACCAAACGCGAGCTCGCAACCGTGAACCTGCTCGTGCAGCGCAACATCCCGGTGACTTTCGCCAAACCGGCGCCCGAAGTAATCAACGACACGATCGAACCGGAAGCGACGCCGCGAATATTGAAGGCGATTCCCGTGCATCGGCCGGAGACCGCGACTCCGAAGAAAGCAAAGAAGGGTTAACGAATGGCGAGCAGCGATTTAATGGTCGGTCTTGAGATTGGCACCTCGAAGATCTGTGTGGTTGTTGGCGAAAGCCGACCGGACGGCACCTTGAAACTCCTCGGCGTCGGCCAGGCGCCATCACGTGGCGTCCGCAAAGGGGAAATTGTCGATTTCGAAACGGCCATGAAGTGCGTGCACGAAGCGGTCGTGGACGCGGAGCAAAAAAGCGACGTCATGATTCGCAGCGTCTATGTCGCCGTGGCGGGCGCGCACATTCAAAGCTTCAACAATCGGGGCTGCGTTATCCTGCCCGAAGACCGCGATGAGATCGACGAGCAGGACATCGAGGACGTAAAGGTCAACGCGCGCGAGGTCAGCATCCCGGCGCAGAACGCGTTCCTCCATTCGATCATTCAGCACTATCACGTGGATGGTCAGGAAGGTGTGCTCAACCCGGTTGGGATGCTCGGCGAAAAGCTCGAAGCCGATTTTCACATTATCCACGGCGTGCGTACGCGGATTCAAAACACCATCCGCTGCGTCAAGGAGCTGCCGCTGGAAGTCGAAGACGTCGTTTTCGGCCCGCTTGCCTCGGCGCAGGTCGTTTTAACTCCGCATCAAAAAGAGCTCGGTGCGCTGGTTGTCGATATCGGCGGCGGGACGACTGATTACATTTTGTATGTCGACGGCGCGGTCAAACAAAGCGGCGCCCTTGCCGTCGGCGGCGACCACATCACCAACGACATCTCGATGGGATTGCGCATCCCGATGGCTCGCGCCGAGAAGCTAAAGATCGACGAAGGCAGCGTGACGCTCGGCAATTGTCTGCCCGGTGAAACGATCCTGCTCAAGGACGACTCCGGTTTCGCCGGCAAAGAAATCGAGCGCGAGACGTTGAACACCATCATCCATCTGCGTTTGCGTGAGACATTCGAGCTGCTCAAGCGCCAGCTCGAGGAGGAGCCGTTCATCAATTACATCGGCGCCGGGATTTTCATCACCGGCGGCTGCAGTTTGCTCGACGGGATTGAACATCTGGCCTCTGACGTGTTCGAGGTGCCGGCGCACACGGCGCACGCCCAGACCATTTCCGGTCTCACCTCGGCGTTCGAGAACCCGCAGTTCTCCACTGCGATCGGCTTGCTCAAGTACGCGCAAGCCGTGCAAGCCGACCGCCCGCGGCGCGGCATTCGCGGCATGATCGGGAAAATCTTCAGCAGAATATGATGACAACCGAAAGATCGACATGATCCAACTCAGCAAGAATTACAGTTTGCCGGAACGCGAAGAAGAATCGATCCCGATCAAAGTGGTCGGCATCGGGGGCGCCGGTTCGAATGCGCTCGACCGCATAGTGCTCGACGGCATGGACAAAGCGGACCTGGTCGCCATCAACACCGACGTGCAAGCGCTCGCCAGCTCGGTGGCTGCGCACAAGGTGCAGCTGGGCCGCGCCGTTACGCGTGGCCTCGGCGCCGGCGGCGATCCGGAAGTCGGGCACCAGGCGGCGCTCGAATCAGCCGATGAAATTCGGCAGGCATTGACCGACGCTCGACTGATCTTCATTTGTGCCGGGCTCGGCGGCGGCACCGGCTCCGGCGCGGCGCCGTTGGTAACGCAGCTTGCCCGCGAAACCGGTTCGCTCGTCATCGCTCTCGCCACCCTCCCGTTTTCCTTCGAAGGCAAACGACGCGTTGCGCAAGCGCGGGCGGCCTTGGAGCAAATGCGGCAGATCGCGCACGCGGTCATTTGTTTCGAGAACGACCGGATGGGCGACATGGTTGCGCCGAAAGCCGGCATCCACCAGGCGTTCGCGACTGCCGACATTACCATCAGCCAGAGTGTGCGTTCGATTGTGAACCTGATCCAGCGACCGGGATTAATTCGCATCGGCTTCGACGATTTGTTAACGGCGCTGCGCAGCGACAATGGCCGCTGCCTGTTCGGCTACGGCGAGTCGGACTCGGACAATCGCGCCCACGACGCCTTGCGCCAGGCGCTTAAAAATCCGCTCATGGACAAAGGCAAAATGCTCGGCGCTGCTGCGCACGTGCTTGTGCAGGTGGCGGGCGGCCCGGCCATGACGTTGTCGGAGGTCGAAATCCTAATGCAGGAACTGGGGCGCCACGTCAGCGAGCGCACGCAGATCATTTTCGGCACCGCCGTCGATAGCCGCATGGGAAATCGGTTGAGCGTAACGATCATCAGTTCGCTTGCCGACGAAACATTCGCCGCGCCTGCTCAGTCAGTAGCTGCCGCGGTGGACACGCCAGTGGAACCCGCGGCTCCGCCGGTATGGGATCAACCGACCGTGGAAGCGCCAAAGATCGACATCTTGCCCGAACCCCCGGTGTTCATCGAGCCCGAGCTAGCCAGGCAAAACCTGATTCCATTTGAAGAGCCCGCTCCGGTGCAAAGCGTGATTCCGCCCGAACCGGCGCCAATGCCTCCTCCTGCGCCGCGGCTAATTGTGCCGAAGAAAAAACCTGTGCCCGTTGCCCCCGAGCCAAAACCGAAAAAATACACGCACGCAAAACAGGAAGTTTTGCAATTTGAACCGGTGACGCGCGGCCGGTTCGAGCGCAGCGAGCCGACGATTGTCGAAGGCGAAGACCTCGACGTGCCCACGTTTCTGCGCAAAAAGGTGAAGGTAAAGTGAGTCGCGTGAGCTGGTAGGGACCGCGCACCGCGCCGTCCGCGGACATCGCAGTGCGATGTCCCTACCGTTTCATCAGTTCGATGACGGCGCTCGTCATACCCACGATGCCCGTGCGGATTGTCGGCTCGGGCACGGGCGCGAACTTGCTCGAGTGCAAACTGGGAAGCGGCGCCCCAGTGTTCTTTGATTCCGCGACCTTTGCCGGATCAACGGCGCCGACATTGAACATACACGCGGGAATCGAATGGTCGGGCAAACTGAATTCGGAAAAATCTTCACCGCCCATGGTCGGATCTTTATGAATGACGTTGGCGTCGCCGAGCGCGCTCTTTAACGCTGCGCTCACGCGCTTGGTCAGCTCAGGATTATTGTAGGTCGCGTTGACGCCTTCGTCTTTAAGCACGTTTACCTCCGGCATCTTGTCGTTAGGCAATCCGGCCGCTGCCGCGCAGCCTTTTGCGATTTGTTCGATGGCGGCGAGGGTGCGCTGGCGCACTTCCGGTTTATAGGTGCGCACGGTCAACTGCATCTTCACCTCGTCAGGAATGATGTTGTGTTTCGTCCCGCCGTGGATTGAGCCGACCGTGACGACAATCGGATCGAGCGGGTTATTTTCGCGCGACGCGATCGTTTGCCACGCATTGATGATTTCGGCCGAAAGCGCGACCGGGTCCTTCGTCTTATGCGGATACGCACCGTGCCCGCCGATTCCTTTCACGGTCACGTCAACCGCATCGGTGTTCGCGTAACAATAACCTTCGGTGATGCCGATCTTGCCCGCTTCAATTTCGGCGTCATCGTGCAGGGCGAGCGCGTAATCAGGCTTTGGCCAGCGCGTGTAGAGGCCGTCCTTCAGCAGGGCGCGCGCTCCGCCCACTGTTTCTTCCGCGGGCTGACCGACGAAAATGATGGTGCCGTGCCATTTGTCCTTGAGCTTGCCGAGCGCGCGCGCCGTCCCGATGAGCGACGACATGTGAATGTCGTGTCCGCAGGCGTGCATCACCGGCACGTCTTTGCCCTCGTTGTTCTTCGTCGTCACGGTGCTCGCGTAGGGCACACCGGTCTCCTCGTGCACCGGCAACGCGTCCAAATCGCTGCGCACCAGCACGGTCGGCCCGTCACCGTTTTTCATCACGCCGATGACCCCGTAGCAAGTGGTGCCCGGCTTGTCGTATTTGCCTACGCGCTCGGTCACCTCGCAGCCGGCGGCTTTTAATTCCTTGGCCACGATCCCGGCGGAGCGTTCTTCGCGCGTCGAAAGCTCGGGGTGCGAATGCAGGTCTTTGTAAATCGCCAGCAGCGACGGCAATTCGGAATCGACGAGCGCCTGCGGTGTTTGCTGGGCCGCCGCAAACGAAACCGACAGCAGTAAGATCGACAACGCGCGGAAGTTCATGTCCGACTTATATGGAGGGACGACCTCTGTGTCGTCCCAAAAATTTTGGGACGCGACGGAGTGCGTCCCTCCATTTAGCTTGGGAACGCGGATGGAATTTGAGAAAAACACGCTGCTCTTCGGCGCTGACGGGACGCCCCGGATCGTGGCGATCGAGCTCGGCGAGACCGGCACAGTGAAGGTTTACCGGCGCGAGCCCGATGGGTTCACCTCGGTCGACGTCGAGCCGTTTCATCCCTTTGTCTGGGCGGACGCCGACGTTGTCGATCTTGGACTGGATAATGCCGAGAAGCTCGCCGGCGATCTCAAATACAACTGGCTTGTCACCGTCGACAGCTGGAAGGAGCTCATCGCATTGCGTAACGCGCTAAAAAATTCCGGCCGCGACTTCTTCGCCTTTACCGACCCGGTGCAGCACTACCTGACCGGGACTGGTCGGACGCTGTTCAAGGAGCTGCCGTTCGAGGAACTCAAACGGATGCAGCTCGAAGTGCTCGCGAATGACGAGCACATCATGAGCATCGCGCTCGCCGACAATGCGAGCTGGGAGGAACTGATTGTTGTCGATCCTGCGAACGTGGAGGAATCCGAGCGCGTGGCGATCAAGCGTCTCACGCAGCTGATCAAAGAGCGCGACCCCGACGTGATTGAGGGCCATGACCTCTTTCGTGTCGATCTTCCGTTGATCGTCGCGCGTGCCAAGAAGCTGAAGACGAAACTGGACTGGGGGCGGAGCGGCGGCTTTTTGCGCTCGCGCCCGTCGCGCCTGCAAATTGCCGAGAAGACAATCGATTACCCGAAGTTCCAGATCGACGGCCGGCATTTCGTCGACACGTTTCTGCTCGCGCAGTTTTACGACGTCGGCATGCGCTCACTCGCCGGGTTCGAGCGGCTCGACGTCGCGAAGCATTTCGGCTTGTGCGATACGGAGGAATTCTCCGGCCTCGCCGGCAAGGAATTACAGCGCGCGTGGATCGACAATCACGAAAGTTTTCGCCAGCGCGCCTTGTGCGCGGTGCGCGAGACGCGCGCCATCGCGGATTTGCTCAGCCCGAGTTACTTCATCCAGGCGCAGATTTTCCCCTACAACTACCAGGAGGTGATCGTGCGCGGCAACGCCACGCGCATTAACGCGCTTTTCCTGCGCGAATATCTGCGGCAGCGCCACTCGATTCCCGAGCTGCCGATCACGCGCACGTTCGAGGGTGGTTACACCGATATCTTTTTCACGGGCGTGGCGCGGAACGTCTGGCATTGCGACGTGGCGTCGCTTTACCCATCGATCATGCTTCAGTTTGATTGCTTTCCCGCGAGCGATCGTCTCCAGATCTTCCGCAACCTGGTCACCGACCTGCGTAAGTTTCGGCTCGACGCGAAGGCAAAGATGCGCGCGGCGAAAGATCCCAAGGAACAGCACCACCTCGAGGCGCTGCAAAATACCTTCAAAATTTTGCTCAACAGTTTCTACGGCTATCTCGGTTTCGCCCAGGGGCACTTTGCTGATTTCGACGCGGCCGCGCGCGTGACCGAGATCGGGCGCGACTTGTTGCGCAAGATGATCGACTGGCTGACCGACCAGGGCGCGCAGGTCATCGAGGTCGACACCGACGGCATCTATTTCGTGCCGCCGACCAAGAACGACATTGACGATTTGCAGAACGGACTGGCGAAAGAATTGCCGGCGGGGATTGAAGTTGAATTCGACGAGCAGTTCGACGCGATGTTCAGCTACAAGGCCAAGAACTACGCCTTGCTCACGCGCGACGGCGACGTTGTCATCAAGGGCGGCGCGCTGAAGTCGCGCGGGCTGGAGAAATTCCAGCGCGTGTTCCTCGAGCAGATGATCAAGTTGATCATGGAAGGCAAGCCCGAGGCTATTGTTGATCTTCGCAACAAGTTTGAGCGCAAAATCCGCGACCGCGAATGGAAGATCGACATGTTGATGAAGACCGACACGCTCCAGGATTCGCTCGATAAGTACCGCGCCAAGATCGCCGGTTCAGCGCGGAACCGCGCGGCGGCGTATGAATTGGCGCTCGCGAGCGGGCGCTCTTACAAACCGGGCGACCAGGTGAGCTATTATATTAAGAGCACGCCCAAGAAGGTGCCGGCCTACGAAGCCGCCAAGCTCGCGAGCGAGTTCGACCCGCGAAACCGCGACGAGAACGTCGATTACTACGTCGCCAAGCTCGCCGACCTGGTAAAGAAGTTCAGCGGACTTACCGACGTCGCTTCACCGCCCCGCCAGGAAAGCCTCGCTCTTTAAGAAGACCGCGAAAAAAGAGAGGCCGGCAGATGCCGGCCTCTCGCGCTAAACAGTTAGATCGTTGGCAGAGATTATCGCACCTGGAATCGCCCGCGGAGCGTGAAATGCCCATTCACGATCACGCGCGCGACATCGCCGGCCCGCAACTCCGGTGCGGCGGTGCCATGAATGTGGGTCTCAAAGATGATGTCGTTCGTCAGGTTCCGGTAAAACGGCAGCCGATGGCTGTAAACGAGCGTGCCGCTGCGCAGGACCTGTAGCGTGACGACTTCATCGGTATAGCCATTGCCCGGAGTAATCCCCAGAGCGCCGAAGTCGTCCTTGGCAATCTCCACTTCCGCGGTGAAGTCGTCGTTGGCATACCCGCCTTCATTGTCCAGCCGGGCGCGGCCGCTCGCGTCGACCGCGATCACAGGTTGCAGCAGCGCTTCCAACCGGGTTCCGTCTTGGGCGTTTGCGAGAGAAGCAAGCGCCGTTAAGGCGCCGATGATCATTGTAGCAGTTAAGTATTTTTTCATGGTTGTTTGGTTGTTAGGCTTTCTCAATCGCAGACCTGCAACCGCCGAACAACCGGCGAACGGTAACGCTGTTGTTACTCGGACAAGCCCTGACCGCGGTGTTTCCGTGACACGCGCTCGATCGGAATTTTCGGTTGAACCAGACACAGCTGTGTCGGATTCAAATGCATGAAACGAATGCAATTTTGGTTTCGGTCTGGTCTCGCTTTCATGCTGCTTGCAACTGCGCCCGTATACGGTGAACCAGCGGACTCTGAGCTTACCGCGATCAAATCGGAAATTGCGAAGCGCCACGATGAGGCGGTGAAGCGGTTGCAGGATTGGATTGCGCAGGTGTCAATCGCGGCTGAGAACCGCGGCTATCCGGAAGGCGCGGAGTACATGGCGAAGCTGGCGCGCGATGCCGGTTTCCAGAAAGCCGACGTGATCAATACCGACGGCAAACCGGGCGTGTTCGCGACGCTCGATGCCGGTGCGCCAAAAACCGTCGGCCTCTATTTCATGTACGACGTGAAACAGTTCGACCCGGCGGAGTGGTCGTCGCCGCCGACGGAAGCGCGCGTCATCGACAAACCTCCATTAGGCAAAGTGATCATCGGTCGCGCGTCGGTGAATCAGAAAGGACCCGAGGCGGCGTTTCTCGCAGCGCTGCACGCGATTCGCGGCGCGGGCAAAAAGGTGCCGGTCAATTTGGTCTTGGTCGCGGAAGGCGAGGAAGAAATCGGTTCGCCGCACATTCCGCAACTCGTTAGGCGACCGGAAGTGCTCGACGCGCTGCGCAAATGCGTCGGCGTGTTCATGCCCTCAGCCACGCAGGACCTCGACGGCGTCGTGACGGTGAATCTCGGGTCGAAAGGAGTGATCGAGCTCGAGCTCGTGTCGAGCGGCGAAAAATGGGGACGCGGCCCTGCCAAAGACATTCACTCCTCGCTCAAGGCGATGATCGACAGTCCGGCATGGCGACTCATTCACGCGTTGAACACGTTGGTGAGCGAAGACGGCAACACCATCAAGATCGACAATTACCCGCAGCCGCGGCCGTTGAGCGCGGAGGAGAAGGAGATGATCGCGCAGGTTTCGAAGGTGCGCAGCGAAGAGAACGCGAAGAAACAGTTCAGCACGCAGCATTGGATCGATGATTTGCCCTGGCAACAGGCCAACGAGCGACTCGAATCGCAGCCGACCGTAAACATTGAGGG
>Ga0081539_10005094_pt1 | contig 13767 bp, 11 predicted proteins | sample TabmetS4T2R2_FD_71023 | JGI IMG/M metagenome (GOLD analysis project Ga0081539, IMG submission 71023) | Tabebuia heterophylla rhizosphere microbial communities from the University of Puerto Rico - S4T2R2 | ecosystem: Host-associated > Plants > Roots > Rhizosphere ...
CACTCAGCGCCGGACATGGCGCTATGGTATGTCCATGCCAACGGCGACAGCCACCATTCGCGTGACGCGCCAGACGCGCGATATGCTCGCCGCGCAGGCGCGCGAGCAGGGCGTCTCGTTGGCGGCGATGCTCGAGCAGATCGCGCGCGACGGGCTGCGTCAAGCGGCGCTGCGGTCAGAGCGCGACGCAGCGCGCGCCGACGCTTCGGATCGGCGCGCGCGGGCCGACGAGCGTGCCTGGGACGCCGCGCTCGGCGATGGCATCGGCTGAGCCGCGGCGCGGGGAGATCTGGCTCGTAACGCTTGGCGCCGCGCGCAAGGGCGAGCCGGGGAAGAACCGTCCGGCGATCGTGATCTCGGTCGACGAGATCGTTGCGGGCGTCGAGCACGAGCTCTTCGTCGTGGTCCCGGTCTCGAGCTCGCGAGCGCCGTCACTGCTGCGGCCGCGCGTCTGCGCCGGCGAGGGGATCGACGAGGACAGCGCCGCGATCTGCCGCGGGGTTCGCGCGGTCTCGCGGTCCCGAATGCTTCGCCGCATCGGCGCGCTGCAGCCCCAAACGCTGCACGAGGTCGAGCGGGCCCTGGCGACCGTGCTCGGACTCGAGCGTTAGAGGCTCGCGCTGTCCGCCGGGCTGTCGAACGTCGGCTGGCGGGGGTCGCTCTGGCGGCGGCCGAGGACGAACCAGATCGCGGTGGCCGGCGCGTCGGTGTTGTTGGCCAGGACGTGCGGCTCGTCGGAGTTGAAGGAGATCGAGTCGCCGGGGCCGAGGTCGTAGGTCTCGAAGCCGACGGTGACCGTGAGGCGCCCGCTGAGGACGACGCCGTACTCGCGGCCGGCGTGGCGGACGAGCTTGCCGTGCGCGTTGGAGGCGCCGCCGGGCTCGTAGGTGACGTGCAGGAAGTCGACGACGGGGTCGTGGTCGGCGGTCAGCCGCTGCCACTGCACGCCGGTGTCGAGCTCGAGGACCGGGCGGTCGGCCTCGCGCAGCAGCGGCCGCTGCGGGGATCCGGGCGGGATCCAGCCGTTGTCGACGACCGGCTCGCTCCCCGGCCGCTGCTCGGACCCGACGCCCGCGCCGTGATGGTCGAAGAGCTGATCGAGCGAGATGCCCAGCTCGGAGACGACCGCGTACAGGGTGCGCACCGACGGCCGCGACTTGCCGGTCTCGATCTGCGAGAGCGCGCTGGGGGAGATGTCCAGGCGCTTGGCGAGCTGGCGCAGGCTCAGGCCCGATCGCTCGCGCGCTTCGCGCAGCCGCCGCGGTACCTCGTCGGAGCTGTCGCCGTCGGCCGGTTCGGCGCGCGTCATGCCCTTCAGCCTACCCGCGCCGGGGCCGCGGCCGTTCGCGCGTGCTTCACGCATGTGCGCCCGCCGCCGCGGCGCTCACGCGTGGCTGGGCGCGTGCGCCGGGTTGCGCGGCGTCCAGGTGCCGCCGAGCTCGATGTCGCCGATCAGCTCGTCGTCGCGCGCCTGCTCGAGGACGTGGTCGCGCGTGGCGTGGGCGAGCTCGAGGACGTGCTTGGGATCGAGGTGGGTGAGCGCGCCGTCGCGCTTCACCACGCGGCCGGCGACGAGGATCGTGTCGACCAGCCCGGGGTGCGCGTTGTAGACGAGCGCGCCGACCGGGTTGTTCAGCGGCGACATCCCGAGCGTGTCGGTGCGCACGAGGATGACGTCGGCGTCCTTGCCGGGCGTGAGGCTGCCGATCTTGTGGTCCAGGCCGGCGGCGCGGGCGCCCTCGATCGTGGCGAACTCGAGCATGTCGCGCGCGGTCAGCGGGATCGGCTCGCCGTTGGCCAGCGTCCCGCCGGACTCCTCGAGCCGCGCGTTGTCGAGCGCGCGCTGCGATCCCAGCGCGGTGCGCATGAGCCCGAACATGTGGCCGCCGGTGCTCGTGCAGACGTCGATCGAGAGGCTGGGACGGATGCCCACCGCCAGGAGCCGGCCGGTCGCCGGCCAGCCGTGGCCCATCTGCATCTCGACGTCCGCGGCCACCGACGCCTTGCCGCCCGAGTCGGCGATCGCCTGCAGCTCGTCGTCGCCGAGCGTGCAGCAGTGCACGTAGGTGATGCGGTCGCTGAGCAGGTCGCGGTCGCGCAGCCAGTCGATCGGGCGGGTCTTGCCCAGCTCGCCGTCGCCGACGTGCATCGTGATGTCGAGGTCGAGCTCGGCGGCGAGCGCGAAGTCGTGCTCGCTGACCGCGTCGGTGGTGAACTGCGGGCCGCGCAGGGCGAGCGCCATCGTGGTCAGCCCGTCGTTGGAGCTGAAGTGCTCGCTGCGCACGCGGCGCACGTCGTCGGCGGGGTGGGGGACGTCGTTGCCCGGCAGCACCGCCCACTGCGGGGCGCCGCCGCCGTGGGCGAAGATCGTCCGCGCGCCGGAGTCGCGCAGGCCGGCGATCGCGCCGTCGGTGTGGTCGGGGGTGCGCAGGTTGTGCGACCAGTCCAGGAGCGTCGTGATGCCCGAGTCGAGGGCCTCGGCGGTGCCGAGGAGGTTGCCGTTGTAGGTGTCCTCGGGGCGGTAGTACTTGCTCAGCCCGGTGTGCAGGCCCCAGAGGTAGTGGAAGAGCGACCAATCCGAGGCGATGTTGCGCCACGGCGCCTGCCACGTGTGGCGGTGGGTGTCGACGAACCCCGGCAGCACGATGCGGTCGGTCGCGTCGATGATCTCGGCGCAGCCGGGATCGACGTCGACGCTCGCGGCGACGGCGACGATCCTGCCGTCCTCGACGAGCACGTCGCCGACGGGCAGCTCGCCGATCTCCGGATCCATCGTCAGGACGTAGCCGCTCTTCAACAGCAAGCGATCGCTCATCGGCGGCACGGTACGGGGTCGGCCGCGCGGCTGTCAAGCATAAGCGAACAGCATGAAGCGACCCTGGACGGCGGGTGAAGCGGCCCGCGCGGTGGCGGCTGCGCGCGGCGTGACCGCTCCGGCCTCAGAAGCTCAGCGCGATCGGCGGCTGCGGGATCAGGCCGCCGTGGGCCTGCGCCCAGTCGTCGACGTAGGCGTGCGACGACTCGAGCTCGCGGCGCGCCGCCGCGACGTCGACGTGCACGAGCTCGCCGCCGCGCTTGACGATCCGGCCGCCCACGAGCACGGTGTCGACGTTGCCCGGGTGGGCGTGCAGGACCACCGCGCCGGTCGGCTCGCGGCGGTTCCAGCCCAGCAGGTTGAACGCGTTGGCGTTGATGAGGACGAGGTCGGCCTCCTTGCCCGGAGTGATGCTGCCGACCTTGTCGTCGAGCCCCGCGGCGCGCGCGCCGTCGATCGTCGCCCACGCCAGCGCGTCGCGCGTGGTGTAGGTCACGTCCTCGGGCATGCTCGTCTCGCGGTAGAAGCGCTCGTCGCCGAGCATCCGCCCGACCTGCAGGGCCAGGCGCATCTGGGCGAACATGTCGCCGCTCGAGTTGGAGGTGATGTCGACGCCGAGGCTCGGCGTCACCCCGTGCTCGAGGCACCGGCCGGTCGCCGGGTAGCCCATGCCCATCTGCATCTCGGTCTCGACGGCCACCGAGACCGACGCGCCCGCCTCGCCCAGGAGCCGGAACTCGTCGTCGCTGCTGAACGTGCAGTGCACGAAGATCGTGTCGTCGGCCAGCAGGCCGGCGCGGTGAAGGCGGTCGATGTCGTGCCAGCGCTCGTGGGCGAGGACCTGGTTGGCGTGGATGGTGATCCGCGCGTCGAGGTCGCGGGCGGACTGGAACTCGGCGACCACCTCGTCCCATTCGGCGATCTCGATCTCCTGCGGCACGATCGCCAGCGTCACGAGCCCGTCCTTGGACGAGAACTGCTCGCCTGCGAGGCGATGGGCGAAGGCGACGCGCGAGGCGTGGTCTGGGAAGGCGAGGTTCTCCGTCTCGGGCAGCTCGGCGAAGCCGTGCGAGAGCACCGGCGTGTAGCCGAGCCCGAAGAGCGCCCGGCCGCCGGCGGCGCGCAGCCCTTCGAGCGCCGCGTAGGCGTGGTCGGGCGTGACGACGTTGTGGCAGTAGTCGACGATGAGCGTGACGCCGGCGTTGAGCGCGTCGAGCGCGCCGACGTAGTTGCCGGCGCGCATGTCCTGCGGGCGGTACATCGGGCCGAGGTGCACGCGCCAGCAGCGCACGTAGCCCTTCACCGTCCAGTCCGCGCAGACGCCGCGCAGGGCGTGCTGCCACGTGTGCAGGTGGGTGTTGACGAACCCGGGGACGACGATGAACCCGTCCGCGTCGATGATCCGGGCGCCCTCGACACCGAGGTAGGGCGCGACGGCGGCGATCTTCGTGCCCTCCACGAGGATGTCGGCGCGGTCGAGGTCGCCGAGCTCGTCGTCCATCGTGACGACGGTCGCGTTGCGGATGAGTGTGCGCTCCGGGGACATGCGCGTACGTTATGACTGAACGAGTGCACGATGCAAGCCGTCCCGCTGGCTGTTCGTGAAGTGGAACAGGCCAAATCGTTCAGAAACACTTGACAAGACGTGAAGCGGCGGTCTACCGTCGCCGCCGTGCAAGGCGCACGGAGCGAGCCGATCGTTGAGCACGCGGGGTCGCGCACGGACGGTGCGCGCGCGTCGGCGGGCGACGCCGTGCGGGCCGCGGCGGGCGACGCGGCGGCGAGCGACCCGGCGGCCAGCGGCGCTGCCGAGACCGGCCCGCGCGCCCGCCGCGCCTTCTGGCGCAGCCCCTTCTTCCCGATCTGGCCGGCGACCGCGGTCCTCTTCCTCGTCAGCCCGCTGCTCGCATCCGGCAGCCTCGACCACAGCGCGCTGCTCGGCATGCTCCCCTTCGCCGCGATCCTCGCGATCGCCGCGGCCGGGCAGACGCTCGTCGTCCAGCAGCGCGGCCTGGACCTCGCGGTCCCCGGCGTCTTCTCGCTCGCCGCGGTCCTCGTCGCCAAGGCCGGCGACGGCGACAACGGCAAGCTTCCGATCGCGCTGCTGCTCGTCGCTGCGATGTGCGTCGCCGCCGGCCTCGTCAGCGGCCTGGTCATCACCCGCCTGGGGATCACGCCGCTCATCGCCACGCTCGGCGTCAACGCGCTGCTCACCGGCGCGCTCCTTCAGTACTCCGGCGGCGCGGCGCCCCAGGCCAGCCCGCCCGAGCTGACCAGGCTCGCCGGCGGCAAGGTCCTCGGGATCCCCAACACCGTGCTCGTCGCGATCGTCGTCATCGCGGCGGCCACCTTCGTCGTCCGGCGCACGACGCTCGGCCGCAGGTTCGTCGCCACCGGCGCGAGCCCGCGCGCGGCCTTCGCCGCCGGCATCCACGTGCGCCGGCAGGAGACGCTCACCTACGTCGTCGCCGCGCTGCTGTACGGGGCGGCGGGCGTCCTGCTCGCCGGGTTCCTCCAGACGCCCGGGCTGCAGCCCGGCGAGTCCTACCTGCTGCCGTCGATCGCTGCGGTGGTCCTCGGCGGCACGTCACTGGCAGGGGGCAACGGGAGCGTCGCGGCGACCGCCGTCGGCGCGCTGTTCCTGACGCAGCTGGGACAGGTCGTCCTCGGGATGGGGGCGGCCACCTCGGTCCAGTTCCTGATCCAAGGGGCGATCGTCGCCCTGGGCATGGGTCTGCGCAACGTGCCGTGGGCACGGCTGCGGCCGGTCAACTCGAAGAACTCCAGGAGGAGGGTGTGATGGTCATCAGCATCAAGCGATGGTCGCTGCTCGCGGCGGCGGTCGTCGGCGTCGGCTCGCTGGCCGCGTGCGGAAGCTCGGGCAACAGCGGCTCGGCGGACTCGGCGGGCTCGTCGACGAACGCGGCCAGCGCCGCCACCGTCATCAACGCCACCGCGGCGGAGCTGCAGAAGACGTCGGGCAAGCTCAGCAGCACCGCGTTCTGCGGCACGAAGAAGATCAAGCTCGGCATCCACGACGGCCTGGGGATCAACGCCTGGTCGAAGGCCTCCTACGCCGTCGTCCGCTCCGAGGCGGCGCGCTGTCCGAACGTCACCCAGATCGTCGGCGCCGGCGGCGGCGACGTCCAGAAGACGATCTCCGACATCAACGGCATGGTCGCGCAGGGCATCAACGCGCTCGTCGCGATCCCCGACTTCGGCGCCGCCCAGCTCCCCGCGCTGCGCAAGGCCACGCAGGCCGGCGTCAAGGTCATCGCGTGGGCCGCGGCCCCCGGCGGCAGCGCCGGCAGCGACTACCTGGACTACGTCGACTGGAACCAGAAGGTCGCCGGCCAGCGCTGGATGGAGTGGATGGCCAAGGCGATCGACGACAAGGGCAACATCGTCTTCCTCGGAGGCCCTCCCGGCACGTCGGTGAGCCAGGACGAGCTGTCCGGGATCAAGGAGGAGCTCGCCAACCACCCGAACATCAAGCTCCTCACCGGCACCAAGAACTACGCGATCACCAACTGGGACCCGGCCCAGGCGCAGAAGACGATGTCCGCGCTGCTGGCCAAGTACCCGAAGATCGACGGCGCCATCATCGACTACGGGGCCAGCGCCGAGGGCGCGATCCGAGCCTTCCAGCAGGCCAACCGCCCGCTGATCCCAATCGGCACCACCGAGGGCAACAGCCTGGGCTGCACGTTCAAGAAGCTCAAGCCCGCCAACCCGAAGTTCGAGATGGCGACGTTCTCGTCGCGCAACTGGCTCGGCCGCGTCGCCGCCCGCAAGGCGATCGCCGCCGCGGCCGGGGTCAGCGACAAGGAGCCGAGCATCTTCGAGCTCTCGCTGCTCGAGGACTCCCTGGCCGGCACGCCGCCGAAGTGCGACCCCAGCCAGGGCCCGGACACTGCCTTCTCGTCGGCGATCACGCCGGCCGAGCTGAGCAAGTACGGAAACACGAAGTAGGTGACCATGTCGGCTGCCCGCGTCGTCCTTCGCCTCACCGACGTCGAGAAGCGCTACCCCGGCGTGCGAGCGCTGAAGGGCGTCTCCTTCGACGTGCAGGCCGGTGAGGTCCACGCCCTCGTGGGCGAGAACGGCGCGGGCAAGTCGACGCTCATGGGCGTGGCCGCCGCGACCATCGTGCCCGACGAGGGCACGGTGGAGATCGACGGCACGCCGCTTCACGACGCCTCCCCGGCGGCGGCGCAGGACCTCGGGCTGGCGATCGTCTACCAGCACAACTCGATCCTCGACGACCTCACCGTCGCGGAGAACATGGCCTTCGCCATGCCGGCGGCGATGCGTCCGCGGCTGTCGGCGGCCCGCATCTGGGCCGCCGACCACCTGCGCAGCATCGGCATCGCGCTCGATCCGCTCGGCCGCGCCGGCGAGCTGGGCCCGGCCGAGCGCCAGCTGCTGGAGATCGCCAAGGCGCTGGTCCGCGACCCGAAGGTGCTCGTCCTCGACGAGCCGACCGAGTCGCTGACCGCTGGCGAGAGCGAGCTGCTCTTCGAGCGCATCGAGCACATCCGCTCGCGCGGCGCGGGCGTCGTCTACATCTCCCACCGCCTGCCCGAGGTCCTGCGCGTCGCCGACCGGCTCACCGTCCTGCGCGACGGCGAGATGCGCGGCACGTTCGCGCGCGGCGACGTCTCGCCCGAGAAGGTCCTCGACCTCATCGTCGGCCGCTCGATCGACCACGCCTTCCCGCCCAAGCGCGACGGCGACCCGCCGGTCGAGCCGCTGCTCGAGGTCGCCGGGCTCTCGGGCCACCGCTTCCACGACGTGACGATGGAGGTCCGGCGCGGCGAGATCGTCGGCCTGGCCGGCGTCGAGGGCAACGGCCAGCGCGAGCTCCTGCGCGCGCTCGCCGGCGTCGAGCGCTCGCGCGGCAGCGCGACCGTCGCCGGGCGCCCGATCTCGCTGTCCGATCCCGCCCGCGCGCAGGAGGCGGGCCTCGTCTACCTGCCCGGCGACCGCCACGCCGAGGGGCTCTTCCTCGATCTCTCCGTGCGCGAGAACGCCTCGGTGCTCGTACTCGGCCGGCTGGCGCGGCGCGGCGTCGTGCGCAACGACGTCGAGCGCCGGACCGTCGCCGAGCAGATCCACGCGCTGGCGATCAAGACGCCCAGCGAGGAGACGCCGGTGCAGTCGCTGTCGGGCGGCAACCAGCAGAAGGTGCTCTTCGCCCGCGCGATCCTCGGCGAGCCGACGGTCTTCCTGGCCGAGGAGCCCTCGCGCGGCGTCGACGCTGGCGCGCGCCTGGAGCTCTACCGCGTGCTGCGCGGCCTGGCCGACGAGGGGCGCGCGGTCGTCGTCGTGTCGTCGGACGCGCTCGAGCTGCAGGGGCTGTGCGACCGCGTGCTGGTCTTCTCGCGCGGGCGGATCGTGCGCTCGCTGAGCGGCGAGGAGGTGACCGAGGCGAACATCACCGGCGCCGCGCTCACCGCGACCGGCGAGTACCGCCGCGAGGAGCGCGCCGACCGCCTCGCCGGGCTGCGCCGCTTCGCCTCGGGCGACTACGCGCCGAGCGCGATCCTCGCCCTGTTCCTCGTGTTGATCGCGCTGTACACCAACGCGCAGAACAGCTCGTTCCTCAACCAGCGCAGCGTCAGCGGGATGCTCGTGCTGGCCACCGCGCTGGCGCTCATCGCCTTCGGCCAGCTGTGCGTGCTGCTCACCGGCGGGGTCGACCTGTCCGTGGGTCCGGCCGCCGGGTTGACCGTCGTCGTGCTGTCGTTCTTCGTCGGCGCCGGGGCCGGTGGCGGGGACGTCGCATTGGCGATCGTCGTCGTCGCGCTGATCGCGGGCGCGGTCGGCCTGGTCAACGGCCTGCTCATACGCTGGGCCGGTCTCTCGCCGGTGCTCGCGACGCTGGCGACGTACATCGTCCTGCAGGGCGTGTCGCTGCTGCTGCGCCCGCAGCCCGAGGGTTCGCTGTCGACGAGCTTCACCGGCGACCTCACCTGGCAGTTCGGCGCGATCCCCGTCGCCTTCCTCGTCGCCGTCGTGCTGGCGGTGGTGGGCGACGCGGTGCTCAAGCGCCGCGCCGCCGGCCTCGAGCTGCGCGCCGTCGGCTCCAACGAGGAGCGCGCGCGGCGCCTGGGCGCGCGCGTGCACCTGACCGTCATCGGCGCCTACGTCGCCTGCGCGCTGCTGACCATGCTCGGCGGGCTGATCCTCGCCTCGCAGATCGGCATCGGCGATCCGAACGCCGGGCGCAGCTACACGCTGACGAGCATCGCGGCGGTCGTCCTCGGCGGCGCGAGCATCTTCGGCGGGCGCGGCTCGTTCATCGGCGCGCTGCTCGGCGCGATGCTGCTGCAGGAGATCGCGAGCGCCACGCCGTTCCTCGGGCTCGGCCAGGCGTGGGAGTACTGGCTGCCGGGCGGCCTCATCCTCGGCGCCGCCGCGCTCTACGCCGCCGTGCGCCGGACCGGCGCCGTCCAACCCCGTGTCGCATGAGAACCGACGAGAAGGAGCAGCGTTGATCGCCTCGCGTGGAGCAAGCATGGCCGTCGACTGGGAGCAGCGCGTGGACTTCGCGCGGCTCCGGGCCGAGCGGCTGGCACGGGCACGGGCCGCGCTGGACGAGTCCGAGCTGGGCGCGGTCCTGCTGTTCGACCAGAACAACATCCGCTACGTCACGAGCACCCACATCGGCGAATGGGCGCGCGACAAGAGCGCGCGCTGCGTGCTGCTCCCGCGCAGCGGCGACCCGATCCTGTGGGACTTCGGCTCGGCGGCCAGGCATCACCAGCTCTACGCGCCGTGGCTGCCGGAGTCGAGCTGGCGCGCCGGGGTGACCAGCATGCGCGGCGCGATGCCGGAGGCGACCGGCGTGCCCGACCTGCTCGCCGGCCACGTGTTCGAGGCGCTGCGCGAGCTCGGGCTCGAGCGCGAGCAGGTCGGCATCGACCTCACCGACATGGAGACGCTCGCGTCGCTTCAGCGCCGGCGGATCGCGGTCGCCGATGCGGCGCCGGTCATGCAGCGCGCCCGGCGGATCAAGACCGAGGACGAGATCGCGCTGCTCGAGCACGCGGCGGCGATCGTCGACGGCGTCTACGACCAGATCTACCGCCAGCTGCGCCCGGGCGTGCGCGAGAGCGACATCGTCGCCGATGCGCAGCGGATGCTCTTCGCGCTGGGCTCCGAGCAGGTCGAGGCGATCAACGCGGTCTCGGGCGACCGCTGCAACCCGCACCCGCACGTCTTCTCGGATCGGCTGCTGCGCCCGGGCGACCAGGCCTTCTTCGACATCATCCACTCGTTCATGGGCTACCGCACCTGCTACTACCGGACGTTCTCGGTGGGCAGCGCGACGGTCGCCCAGCTCGACGCGTACAAGCGCTGCCGCGAGTGGCTGGACAACGCGATCGAGCTCGTGCGCCCGGGCGTCACCACCGACCAGATCGCATCGGTGTGGCCGACCGCGCAGGAGCTGGGCTTCGGCGACGAGGAGTCCTGCTTCGGCCTGCAGTTCGGCCACGGCATCGGCGTGGGCCTGTACGAGGCGCCGATGATCTCGCGCCTGCACTCCTTCGACGACCCGGTGGTCATCGAGGAGGGGATGGTGTTCGCGCTGGAGACCTACTGCCCGGCATCCGACGGGCGCTCGGCCGCGCGGATCGAGGAGGAGGTCGTCGTGCGCGCCGACGGACCGGAGGTCATCACGCGCTTCCCGGCCGAGGAGCTGCTGGTGGCCGGCCGCCAGTATGTGCGCGGCGCCGACTTCGTCGCCACCCAGGAGGTGCTGTCTTGAGCAGTCAGGCCGCGGCGCGCCTCGACGAGCCCACGCTCGAAGCGGGGCTCGAGCTCTACCGGCGCATGCGGCTCATCCGCCGCTTCGAGGACACCATCCAGTCGCTGTTCCAGCAGGGCGAGGTCCACGGCACGACGCACCTGTACTCCGGGCAGGAGGCGGTAGCGGTGGGAGTGGCCTCGGTGCTCGGGCCCGAGGATCGGGTGGCCGGGACCTACCGCGGCCACGGGCACGCGCTGGCGCTGGGCGTCGAGCCGCAGGGGCTGCTCGACGAGATGCTCGGCCGCGCGACCGGCGTATGCGGCGGCCGGGCCGGCTCCATGAACGTCATCGACCTCGAGCATCGGCTGATCGGGTGCTTCGGGATCATCGGCGGGTCGATCGCGGCGGCGACCGGGGCGGCGCTCGCGCTGCAGCGGGTCCGCGGCGTCGCGGTCGCCTTCTTCGGCGACGGCACCACGAACCACGGCTACTTCCACGAGTGCCTGAACTTCGCCAAGGTGCAGGGCCTGCCGGTGCTCTTCGTGTGCGAGAACAACCTGTACGGCGAGTTCACCCCGTGGGAGGACGTCACCGCGGGGCAGATCCTGTCGCGCCCGCAGGCGCTCGAGATCCCGGCGGCGACGATCGACGGCAACGACGTGTGGGCGGTCATCGACGCCGCCGGCGCGGCGGTGCAGCGCGCGCGGGGCGGCGGCGGGCCGCAGTTCCTCGAGGCGCGGACCTACCGCTTCGTGGGGCACTCGCGCAGCGATCCGGGCCGGTACCGCAAGCCGGGCGAGCTCGACGCGTGGAAGGAGCGCGATCCCCTGAAGCTCGCGCGCGCGACGCTGGCCGAGCGCTTCGAGGCCGGCGCGGACGTCCTCGACGCGGTCGACTCGACGGTCGAGGCGCTCATCGAGGAGATCGTCGAGCGCGGGCTGGCCGCGCCGTACCCGGAACCCGCGGTGGCGGCGGAGTTCAAGTGACGCTCGACTTCCGCACCGCCATCCGCGACGCGCTCGACGAGGAGCTCGCGCGCGACGAGCGGGTGATCTTCTTCGGCGAGGACGTCGCCAAGCCCGGCGGCGTCTTCGCGACGACCGGCGGGCTCTATGAACGCCATGGAGCAGACCGCGTCTTCGACACCCCGATCTCCGAGCTGGCGATCACCGGCGCCGCGTTCGGGTCCGCGGTCTGCGGGCTGCGGCCGGTGATCGAGATCATGTTCGGCGACTTCCTGGCGCTGTCGATGGACAGCCTGGTCAACCAGTCGGCGAAGTACTGGTACCTGTCCAACGAGCAGGCGAGTGTGCCGCTCGTGGTCCGGTCGGCCGTGGGCGGCGGCGGGAACTTCGGCGCGATCCACTCGCAGACGCCGATCGGCTGGTTCCACAACGTGCCGGGGCTCAAGCTCGTGGCGCCTTCGACGCCCTCGGACGCCAAGGCGCTGCTGAAGGCGGCGATCCGCGACGACAACCCGGTGCTGTTCTTCGAGCACAAGCGGCTGTACGGGCTCAAGGAGGACGTCTCCTCGTCGGAGGAGGTCGCCACGCTGGGCGAGGCGCGCGTGCTGCGATCGGGAGACGACGTCACGCTGGTCTCGGCGATGCGCGGCGTGCACGACTGCCTGGCCGCGGCGGAGCTGCTCGCGGGCGACGGGATCTCGGCGGAGGTCGTCGACCTGCGCACGATCCGGCCGCTCGACCGCGCGACGGTGCTCGAGTCGCTGTCGCGGACGAACCGCCTGGCGGTCGTCGAGGAGGGGCCGGTCACCGGCGGCTGGGCCGGCGAGGTGCTCGCCGTCGCCGTCGAGGAGGCGCTGGGCGAGGTCGACGACCTGTGGCGCATCGCCACCGCCGACGCGCCCATCCCCTACAGCCCGACGCTCGAGGACGCCTTCTTCCCCGACGCCGAGGCGATCGCGGCATCCGTGCGAGAGAGGTTGAGCTGATGGCGCAGCAGCGCATCGCGGTGGTTGGGACCGGCGCCAACGGCGCGGCGATCGGCGCCGACTTCGTCCGCGCTGGCCTGGACGTGACCTTCGTCGAGCAGTGGCCGGCGCACGTCGAGGCGATGCGGGCCGATGGCCTGCGGGTGCAGTCGCCCGACGGCGTGGAGATCACGCGGGTGCGCGCGCTGCATCTGTGCGAGGTCGCCACGCTGCGGGAGGACTTCGACGTCGTCTTCCTCGGCGTGAAGGCCTACGACACGCGGTGGGCGACGGAGCTGATCAAGCCGCGCGTGGCTGAAGACGGGTTGGTCGTCGGGCTCCAGAACGGGATGACGATCGACGACGTCGCGCCGATCGTCGGGCCGCAGCGGACGATCGGCGCGGTCATCGAGATCGCCGGCAACATGTTCGAGCCGGGCGTGGTGAATCGTCAGACCGCGCGCTCGGGGACGTGGTTCGCGGTGGGCGCGGTCGACGAGGCCGCGCGCGGGCGCGAGGCCGAGGTCGCTGCGACCCTCGGGCACGCGGGGACGGTCGAGATCACCGACGACATCCGCTCGGCCAAGTGGATGAAGCTCGTCGCCAACGCGGCGGAGTTCCTGCCCTCGGCGATCCTCGACGTGCCGCTGGTCGAGGCACTCGGGGTGCCGGGCGTGCGCGAGGTGATGGATGCCGCCGGGACCGAGGCGCTCGACACCGCGCTGGCCCTCGGGCACAAGATCGTGCCGATGTTCGGTCAGGAGGGGATCGAGCAGCTGCCGCCCGAGCAGTACGCCGCCGCCCTGCTCGACGCGGTGCTGAGCGGGTGGTCGTTGGAGGACACGCGCGTGGCGGTGCTGCAGGACTGGATGAAGGGCCGGCGCGGCGAGGTCGACGAGATCAACGGGCTCGTGGTCGCCGAGCAGCGGCGGCTGGGCGGGAGCGCTCCGGTCAACGAGATGCTGGTCGACCTCGCACAGCGGATCGAGTCCGGCGAGCTGCGCCCGGATCGGTCGAACGCCGAGCTCATGACGTCGGCGCTGGCGCGCTGAGCGGCCGGCTCGAGACGCGGCCGGCGGCCGCCCCGCGGGCCGCTCATGAAGCGGCCGCGGCCTACGACGCGGCCGGCTCGAGCGCCGCGACCCGCTCGGCCAGCAGCGCCGCGTTCGCCGGATCCGGCGCGAGCTCGCCCCGCTCGATGCGGGGCGCGGCCTCCACGACCGCCGCGTTGACCGGCGCTCCCAGCCCGCGCCGCTCTGCCACGGC
>Ga0081539_10005095_pt1 | contig 13762 bp, 12 predicted proteins | sample TabmetS4T2R2_FD_71023 | JGI IMG/M metagenome (GOLD analysis project Ga0081539, IMG submission 71023) | Tabebuia heterophylla rhizosphere microbial communities from the University of Puerto Rico - S4T2R2 | ecosystem: Host-associated > Plants > Roots > Rhizosphere ...
CGCTTCCGTCCCGAACCCGTCAGCTAACCCGGTCGGCGGTCACCCGGAAGGACACTGCATGACCGTACGACCCCGCCGGTGGCTGACGCTCGCCCTGGCGCCGTTCGTGGCCGTCGCGCTCTTCGCCGTTCCCGCGTCTCCCGCGCACGCCGAACCCGGCGGCGACTCCGCGACCGCCGACGAGTCGGCCGACGAGGACAGCGAGAATCCTCTGCTCAACGACCTGTTGGAGTCGTCCAACCGGCGCTTCGTGGCCGCGAAGGCCGCGGTCGCGAAGTCCGCCAAAGCGCAGACCGTGCTGGCCGCCGGCATCAAGGAGGCCGAGGCGCGACGCGACGCCCTGCTGCCCGAGGTGAACGCGATCGCCGCGCAGCAGTACCGGACCGGCGACATCAGCACGGCCAGCTTCCTGCTCGGCAGCAACGGCTCGGACGACTTTCTGAACAAGGCCATCTCGCTGCAGGAGATCAACTCGCTGCAGGACCACAAGCTGCGCGAGCTGAATCAGGTGATCGACGAGATCACCGACAAGAAGGCCCGGCTGGATGCCGAAATCACGAAGCAGAAGACGAATCTCGCGTCGATGGAGAAGCAAAAGGAGGCCGCCGAGAAGGCGCTCGCACTCGTCGGCGGGGAAGGCCTCACGCACGGCCTCGTGTTGGCCAAGTCACCGATCGCCGATCCGGCGCCGCGCAACTCCGACGGCGGGTTCTCACCGGAGCGGTGCACCGTGAACGATCCGACCACGGGTGGGTGCATCACCGCGCGTACCTATCACATGTACAAAGAGGTGAGAAAGGCGGGCTTCGATCGCTTCGCCGGTTGTTACCGCAGCGGCGGCCCGTTCGAGCATCCGAAGGGCCGCGCCTGCGACTGGTCATTGCAGGACAGCGGTTTCTCCATAGCGCACAACGACGACATGCGCCGCTACGGCAACAATCTGATGGCGTTCCTGGTGCGCAACGCCGACCGGCTCGGCATCTACTACGTCATCTGGTACGCGCAGATCTGGTTCCCGGCCACCGGCTGGCGCGCCTACCACGGCGTGAGCAGCCACAAGGACCACGTGCACGTCTCGATGCTCTGAGGTCGGCGACACCGACGAGGGAAGGCCCCGGGGCTGTGCCGCTACCGGCCTGGTCCTACGGACGGCGCGGAGAACCGACACAACCCCGGGGTTTCGCCTCGCCGGCCGTCAGCTGGAGGCCCGCCGCACCGGGGCCCGCCCGGCCGGCTGGGTCGGCGCGGGGCCGACCGGCAGCCCGACCGGGATCGGCATGGTGACCGGCTTCACCTGGGTGACCTCGATTTCCTTGCCGTGGTGCACGAGGGTGAGCCGGGCCGACCCGCCGCCGTTGCGCAGCGAGTAGGTGACCTCCTCGGGCGTGACGTTCACCCGAAGCCGCAGGCCCCGCCAGAGAAGCGAGAACTCGAGGTTGTTGATCCGGCTGGGCAGCCGGGGGGCGAACGACAGCTGGCCGTTGAAGTCCCGCATGCCGCCGAGGCCGGCCACCAGCGCGATCCACGAGCCGGCCAGCGAAGCCACGTGCACCCCGTCGCGGGCGTTCTGGTGCAGGTCGTGCAGGTCCATCAGGGCAGCCTCGCCCAGGTAGTCGTGTGCGAGCTCCAGGTGCCCGGTCTCCGCCGCCAGCACGGCCTGGATGCAGGCCGACAGCGAGGAGTCGCGCACCGTCCGGGCGTCGTAGTACGCGAAGTTGCGCGCCTTCTCCTCCGGGGTGAACGCGTCACCGCGGAGGTACATCGCCATCACCAGGTCGGCCTGCTTGACCACCTGCTTGCGGTACAGGTCGAAGTACGGGTAGTTGAGCAGCAGCGGGTAGGCCTCCGGTGGGGTGTTCTCGAAGTCCCACTCCTGCAACCGGGTGAATCCCTCCGACTGCTGGTGCACACCCAGCTCCCGGTCGTACGGGATGTGCACGGCGGCCGCCGCGTCCCGCCAGGAGGCCATCTCCTCGTCGTCCACGCCGAGCCGGCGGGCCAGGTCGGGATGGCGCTGCACGGCCTCGACCGCGGCGAACATGTTCTGCTGGGCCATCAGGTTGGTGTAGATGTTGTCGTCCACCACGGCCGTGTACTCGTCCGGCCCGGTCACGCCGTCGATGTGGAACCGCCCGTGCCGGTCGTGGTGACCCAGCGAGCGCCACAGCCGCGCCGTCTCCACCAGCAGCTCCAGGCCGAACTCGCGCTCGAAGTCGTAGTCCCCGGTCGCCTGCACGTAGCGGCGGACCGCGTCGGCGATGTCAGCGCCGATGTGGAAGCCCGCGGTGCCGGCCGGCCAGTACGCCGAGCACTCCTGCCCGCGGATGGTCCGCCACGGGAACGCGGCACCCTGCAGGCCGAGCGTCTGGGCGCGCTCCCGGGCCAGGTCCAGGGTCGAGTGCCGCCAGCGCAGCACGTCGGCCGCCGCGGACGGCTGGGTGTAGGTCAGCGCCGGCAGGACGAAGCTCTCCGAGTCCCAGAATGTGTGGCCGTCGTAGCCGGGACCGGTGAGGCCCTTCGACCCGATCGGCCGCTGCTCCGCCCGGGCGCCGGCCTGCAGCGTGTGGAACAGCCCGAAGCGGACCGCCTGCTGCACCTCCGGATCGCCCTCGACGCGGACGTCCGAGTGGTCCCAGAAACCGTCGAGGAACTCCCGCTGCGCGTCGACGAGGCCCTCCCAGCCGTCCAGCCGGGCGCTGGCCAGGGCCGCGCCGACCTGGTCCCGCACGGCTGGCAGCGAGCGGTTGCTGGACCACCCGTACGCGGCGAGCTTGACCACCCGCAGCTTCTGTCCCGGCTCCAGCTTGCAGGCGACGGTGGTGCGCAGCCAGTCCGGGTGGCCCTCGGTGGTGACCGCGTGCTTGCCCGGCGCCTCGACCAGGTGCTCCATCGCCGCGGCCATCCGCAGGTCGCTGGCCTTGGTGCGGTGCACCAGCAGGCCGCCGGTGCGCTGCTCGAGCATCTCCTCGGCCTGCAGCGGGTGGTCCAAGACGGCGGCGACCCGCGGATCCTTGCTCGTCGGCGGCAGCTGCTCGTTCGCCACCAGCTCGGACTGCAGGATCAGCCGGGCCGACTCGTCCAGCGGCTCGACCTCGTACAGGAAGGCGACGACGGCGCGCTGGGTGAAGGACACCAGGCGGACGGTCCGGATCCGGATGGCCTGCCCGGACGGCGAGACCCACTCGGCGGTGCGCTCGAGCGTGCCGGCGCGCAGGTCCAGGACGCGCTCGTGGGCACGCAGTTCGCCGTACCGGACGTCGAACGGCTCGTCGTCGACCAGCAGCCGCATGAGCTTGGCGTTCGTGACGTTGACCATCGTCTGGCCGGATTCGGGAAAGCCGTAACCAGCCTCGGCGTACGGCAGCGGGCGCAGCTCGTAGAACGAGTTCAGGTAGGTACCCGGCAGGCCGTGCGGTTCGCCCTCGTCCAGGTTGCCGCGTATCCCGATGTGCCCGTTGGCCAGCGCGAACACCGACTCGGACTGAGCCAGCAGGTCCAGGTCCAGGCGGGTCTCCCGGATGTGCCAGGAGTCGACGGGATAAGCCCGTTCACGGATCACGGTGGTGCCTCTCGAGAATGAGAAAGAGGGAATGTCTGAGATGAGAGAACCGCGCACTCAGCGCGCGAGGAGTTGCGACAGATCCGTGACGACGATGTCCGCACCGTTGTCCAACAGCGCCTGGGCCTGTCCCACGCGGTCCACACCGACCACGATGCCGAAGCCGCCCGCCCGCCCGGCCGCCACACCGGCCTGGGCGTCCTCGAAGACGGCGCATTCCTCCGGAGGGAGGCCGAGGAGCTTGGCGCCGTACAGGAAGGTGTCCGGCGCCGGCTTGCCGGGCAAGTGTTGCTCACGGGCCACCACGCCGTCCACGCGTGCCTCCATGAGATCGGCGATACCCGCGGCTCGGAGCACCTCCTTGCAGTTGGCGCTCGCCGAGACGACGGCGCGGCGCAGGCCGGCCGCCTGCGCCGCCGTCAGGTACTCCACCGAGCCCGGATAGACCTGGACGGCGCCTTCGGCGATCTTCTGCAGCACGAGGACGTTCTTGCGGTTGCCGATGCCGTTCACGGTCTGCAGGTCGGGACCGTCGTGCGGGGTGCCCTCGGGCAGGGTGATACCCCGAGAGGCCAGGAAGCTACGGACGCCGTCGGCGCGCGGCCGGCCGTCGACATATCGGTGATAGTCGGCGCCGGAGTCGAACGGCACGAACGCCTGCCCGTGCTGTGCCGACCACGTTTGGAGAAACGTGTCGAACGTCTGTTTCCACGCAGCGTTGTGCACGAGGGCGGTCTGCGTCAGCACGCCATCAAGGTCAAAAAGGCATGCGGTTACTGTCGAAGGTAGTCCGAGCACGCGCCCAATGTAGCCGCACGATGCAGCAGTTGAGTCCCGAAGGGCGGCTTCACGTTCTGACGGCGGCTTCCCCCCTGCTAAATCGGTTGTCATCTTCCTTGCAGTGCGACGAATCTCACGTCTGTCGGCCTGGCAACGTGACGCGCAACCCGATCGTCGTGCCGATCGGCCCGGTGGCGGTCGTCACCTCGTCGCAGAGCTGGTGGGCGAGCCAGATGCCCCGGCCGCCCACCTCGAACGCCTCGGGCACGTCCGGCCGCTCCAGATACTTCGCCGGGATGCCCGGGCCGGAGTCGGTCACCGTGCACCACGCCGAGCCGTCGGTGAGCCAGACCACTACCCGGCCGTGCCCGCCGGCGTGCAACACGACGTTCGTGATCACCTCGTTGATCGCCAGCACGAATCCCTGCAACCGGTCCCCGGTGAGGCCCGCGGCGACCAGCCGGGCCGCCACCTCGTGCCGGACGACGGTGATCTCGTCCCGGCCGAACCGCCGGTCCAGCAGCTGGGAGCCGCGGGACTCGCCCGGCGCCGCACCGGACACGGCGGTACTCCGTGGCTCCGCACCCGGAGCCCGACGCACACCCTGGCTCAATCTCTCCTCCACCGTGGTGCAGCCTACGCGGTGTGTCGCCCCGGTGGCACACCGCGCCCGCGATCGACCGACAGAGATTCGCGATCGTCCGGACCATCTCGGCGGAGAAGTTGCCGTCGATCTTCCCGGTGGTCGCTCATTCTTCGTCGAGGAAGACGCGCCGCACGACCCGTTCGGCGGCACCCCCGTCGTCCAGATAGCAGAAGCGCGCCCGGAAGGCGGCCCGCGCCGCGGCCGCCGCCGCGTCCCGGTACCGGCCCGTCCGGAAGATCTCCACCAGATCCGGGTAGGTCGTCGCGACCGCGCCCGGCGGCTCGGCCAGCAGATCGAAATAGGTGCCGCGGGTATCCCGGTAGACCGGCCAGTCGGGCGCGAAGATCACCACCGGACGGTCCAGGACTGCGTAGTCGAACATGGCCGACGAATAGTCCGTGACCAGGACGTCGGCGGCCAGGTAGAGATCCTCGACGACGGGATGTCCGGAGACCTCGACGATCCGGCCGGTACCGGCCCGCGCGGTGCCCGGGGCACTCGGCGGAACGGCGAAGTAGTGCGCCCGGACCAGGAGCACCGTGTCGGGGCCGAGCGCCTCGGCGAACTGCTCGACGTCCAGGACCGGCGTGCCGGCCGGCAGCCACTCCCGGTGGGTGGGCAGGTAGAGCACCACCCGGCGGTCCTCGGGGAGGTCCAGCCGGGCGCGCACCGCGGCCGACTCCGCGGGCGTGGCGGTGGCGAGCCGGTCGTTGCGGGGATAGCCGACCTCCAGCGTCTCGTAGCCGCACGGATAGGCCCGGTCCCAGGCGATCGTGGTGTGCGCGTTCGCGGTGACGCTGAAGTCCCAGCGGTCCGCCCGCCGCATCTGAGCGGCGAAGTCACCGTCCCGGACTCCCGCCGGGTGGTCCAGCTGATCGAGGCCCATCATCTTGAGCGGGGTGCCGTGATGGGTCATGACGTGCGTCGTACCGCGCCGCTTGACCAGGCGGTTCGGCCAGTTCACGTTGTTCACCAGATACCGCGCCCGGGCGATCGCCCGGTAATACGGCAGCGAACCCGCGACCACGTGATCCGTGCCCGGCGGCAGCGCGGCGGCACGGGCCGGGCCGACCACCCAGACATGCCGCAGATGCGGAACCAGCTCGGCGGCTTTCGCCGCGACGGCGGCCGGGTTACAGCTCACCCCGCGATACCAGTACGCGGCATAGAGGGCCAGCGACCGATCCACCGGCAGCCGCAGCTGGACCTGGTAGTAGAGCTGCGTGACGAGTTGCCGGGCGCCGCGGACCACGAATCGCCGCGCAGCCCGCATCGCCCGCCGGGCGCGCCGGACGGCACGCACTCCCCGATCGGTGGCCTGGAACGCCCGGTACGCCCCGCGCGCCACGAGCCGGTAGCGCAGGCCCTCGGCCCCACCGGGCCGCGGGTAGCCGCCGGGCGGCAGGTGGCGCCCGTAGTCCTCGGTCATGCGCTGGAAGAAGCGCCGGCGCGACGCGGCCGGCACCCTGGCGTCGTGCCGCAGCACCGACAGGTAATGCCAGATCATCCGGCGGAAGAGCATGCCCCGCACCGGGTCGTCCGGTGCGGTGTACGACTCGGCCAGCTTGAGGGCCCGCTCCCAGTGGTCGAACACCTCGAAGTGCCGGTCCCCGACGGTCCGGGTGATCGCCCCGGTCCGCCGCTGCCGGTAGTGCACGCAGGTCCGCGGCAACGTGCTGATCCGCTCCGCGGCGAGCAGCAGCGGGAACGTGAAGGACACGTCCTCGTACCAGCCGGCGTCGAACCCGAGCCCGAACTGGACGAGCAGGTCCCGGCGGATCACCTTGTTCCAGGCCACGTGCAGGATGTTGAGCACGTCCGGCCACTGCCGCACGCTGAATACCGGGGGCGCCGCCGCGAGCAGCGGCTTCCCGCTGCCCGGCTCGACCCGGCCGGACCAGTGCACCCGATCCCAGCCGACGAGCAACACGTCCGCGCCGGTCTGCCGGAGCCGCCGGGCCACGGCGTCCAGTGCTCCGGCGGCCAGCCAGTCGTCGCTGTCCAGGAACCACACGAACTCACCGCAGGCGTGGTCGAGGCCGAGGTTGCGGGCCCGGCCGAGGCCGAGGTTGACCGGCGAGGTGACCACCCGGACCCGCGAGTCGCGGGCGGCGTACTCGGCGAGGATCGCCGCGCTGTGGTCGGGCGAGCAGTCGTCCACCGCGATCACCTCGAAGTCGGCGAACGACTGGCCGAGCAGCGAGTCCAGGCACTGCCGCAGGTAACCCTGCACGCGGTGGACCGGCAGGACGATGCTCACCAGATTCATGCCGGGCCGCCGTTCCGCTCGGCGGCGGCCGGGTGCCTCCCGCGCACGCCGGCGACCGCGTCCGCCAGGAAGGACCCGCCGACCACCCCGGCCAGCAGTGCCTCGCCCAGGGTGGCGTACCCGGCCAGCGCAGCGGCGGTGAGCAGCACGATCCGGCCGTCCCAGCCGATCGCCGCGCCGGTGGTCCGGCCGGCCGGTGCGCCCTTCTCCATCCGCGCCGTCAGGTCGTAATGCCGCAGCGCCAGCGTGAAGAGCAGCAGGAAGATCACCGGCGGCGGCACCCGGCCGGTCAGGCCCACCGCCACCACCATCAGGTACTCCGCCGCCCGCAGCACCGCCGGAACGAGCCAGTCGAGCGCGCCGTCGTGCCGAGCCCGGGCGGGCAGCCCGGCGCCGAGGACCAACAGCGCCACGACGGCCAGCGCCGTCCGGACTGTGCTGCTACCGGTGCCGGCGAGCAGCGCGGCCACCAGCGCCAGCGCCGCGAGCGCCGCGACGGCCGCGAACAGCAGCGGGCCCGGCAGGCCCGCCCGGCCGAGGAGCCCGCGCACCAGCGAGCCGTCGTCGCGATGCCGCGCCGTGTCCACGGTGTCGAGCACTCCGACCCGCATCGACCAGGCCCGCAGCGAGCGCAGCGCCAGCGTGTACGCCAGGGCGAGCAGTTGGCAGGTCACGACCGCGGCGAGGACGGTCCGCCCGGTCGTGAAGATCGCCAGGACGGCGATGAGCGCCCAGCGCTCACCGATCGGGAAGACGACGATCCGCTTGAGCCAGTACACCGCCGAGCCGGTGTCGCCCTGGACCCTGGTGGAGGCGGCAGCGAGCCGGGCCCCCACGCCCTCGGCCGCCGACGCGCGCGGGTGCGCGGCCGCCTCGTCGTGCAGGGCGCCGTACCAGGTGTCGGTCATGTGCCGGACGGTCTGCACCAGGATCGCGGTGACGGCCAGCGGCCAGGCGTACGGCAGCCCGATCCGTTCCGCCCCGGCGGCCAGGCCGGCGTAGACCGCGTATTCCTTGGCCCGGTCCGCCATGGTGTCCAGCCAGCCCCCGAACGCGCCGAACGTGCGCGTGTAGCGGGCGAGCTGGCCGTCCACGCAGTCGAGCACGAATCCCAGGTAGAGCAGGACCGCGCCGATGATCATGGCGGGCCGCGAGGCCTGCCAGAAGGCACCCGCGGCACCGGCCGCCAGCAGCACGGACAACCAGGTGACCGCGCTCGGCGACAGGCCCAGCCGGGCCGCCGCCTTGGTCACGAGCGGGGACCAGGTGCTCACCGCGTACGTCGTGAAGAAGTCGTCCCGCTCCTTGACGGCCATCCGCAGGCGCGCCGTGTCCTCGTCCACCGCGGCGACCGCACGCCGCGCCCGGACCAGCTCGGCCTCGTCGTGCACCAGCTCGGCATGCAACAGACGCACCGGCACGGCGGTCGGCACCACCCCCGCCTCGAGCAGGGCCGCCAACAGGTCGGGGCGGTCCGCCACCTTCGCCAGCACGTCGAGGTCGGCCGGGGCGACGCAGAGCGCACCGGCATAGCGCACCGTCCCGGTCCCGCCGGCAGCGGGCACCACGCGGCCGCGGTCCTCGCGCAGGTCACCCCCGAGATCGGGGACGACGAGCGCGCTGCTGCGCCCGGCCGGCTCGGTGGCCAGCGTCCACAGCAGGCTGGGATGGGCGACGAGGTTGTCCGCGCAGACCAGCACCCGCTCGTTCGCGTCGCGCGCCCGCACCGCGGTCTCGCGCAGCCGGCGCGCCGGGTCGCCCGCGGCCCCCGGCCGCACCACCTCGGACGCGCCCGCGGCGGAGAGCGCGGCGGCCAGGTCGTCCGCCAGCCGGGCGGCGTCGGCGGGATCGAGGGTGCTGCCGCTGCCTTCGTGCAGGACGGCCAGCGTCACCGGAGGATCACCACCTGCCTTTTCGTCGGTGCCGGGACCCGGTGCTCACGCCCCGGAATGGGAGCCAGGTTAACAAGGGGCACGTCTCGGGTACGGGTCACCCTTACGGGAACCGGGACACCCGTCTCCGCCCACGGGCCGACGGCGGGCGGCCGCGGCTCCCCTACCGTCGACAGGGTGGTCGCGGCATCCGGCCGGGACCGTCGGAGAAGGAGTGAGTGACCGTGACCCGCCGTCTCGTCCGCCCTCGGAACGACCGCTGGATCGCCGGAGTCTGTTCCGGCCTCGCCCGCCGGTTCGGGCTCCCGACCGGGATGGTTCGCTTGATCTTCGTGCTGTCCTGCCTGCTTCCCGGGCCGCAGGTCCTCGTCTACCTCGTCCTCTGGGCGCTGATGCCCAACGAGTGACCCGCCGGGCCCGCTCACGGGCTGGCGAACGTGACCGTCACCGACGTGTAGCCGAGACGGGTGAACAGGCTCTCCAACATGCGCTGGGTGTTGTCCTTCGCCCGCTGATCCAGGCCGCTGCCCCGGGCCGCCTCAGTGATCCGCTGCTGGGCGAGCTGGTAGACCCGTTGCTGCTTGCCGGGATCACTGCGGAACGCGTCGCCGATGCGGGTGAGCAGGCCGCGCTCCTCGGCGACCACATAACTCTTCTGCATGTCGAGGCTGGCCGTCGACTGCTGCGGCGCAGGCAGGGTGATCTGGACGGTGTTCTTCTCGTTGTCGACCTCGAGCGCGTCCTCGGCGAGCGCACCGAACTCGACGTACTCCTCCACGGTGCCGGTGCCGACGAACAGGGTGCGCCGGTTGACCAGGAAGTCGGGCACGTTCTCCTTGTGCTCCTGCAGGTCGACGATGACCTGGAAGGTGCCGTCGGCGGCGACGTAGCGGCTGAGGTCGCGCATCGACCGCAAGAGCACCGGCTGGCTGCGGTCGGTGGTCTTGTCGGCGAACGGATTGTCGAAGCCCGGCAGCAGGTCGGCCGCCCGCAGTCCCAGGCAGGCCGCCACGAGCAGGGCGAAGACGAGGCCGGTGAAGATCAGCACCCGGGCGAAGCCGCCGATCCCACCGCGCTGCGGAACCTGGGCGGCCGGCGGCGGCTCGTCGGGCACGGCCGGGTACTCCCGGGTCGGTTCGTCGACGTCTGAGTCGGCCATACCTCTCACGGTAGAAGAGGGGTACGACAGCCGCGACCGGGCGGCGGTCCGATCAGCCCCCGAAGGCGTTCGATCCGGTGAGTTTCTGCCCGATCACCAGCTGGTGGATCTCCGAGGTTCCCTCGTACGTGAGCACGCTCTCCAGGTTGGCGGCGTGCCGCATCACCGGATACTCGCCGCTGATCCCGTTGGCGCCGAGGATCGTCCGGCACTCCCGGGCGATCCGGATGGCCTCCCGGACGTTGTTCAGCTTGCCCACGCTGACCTGTTCCGGGCGCAGCGACCCGGTCTCGTCCCGCCGCCGGCCCAGGTGCAACGCCAGCAGGAAGCCCTTCAGCAGCTCCACCGTCATGTCGGCCAGCTTGGCCTGAGTGAGCTGGAAGCCGCCGATCGGCCGGCCGAACTGCTCGCGGGTCACCGCGTAGTCCAGCGCGGTGTGCAGGCAGTCCCGGGCCGCGCCGAGCGCGCCCCAGACGATGCCGAACCGGGCCTCCGTCAGGCAGGAGAGCGCCGCCTTGACACCCGCCGCGGCGGGCAGCCGGGCGGACTCCGGCACGCGTACGTCGTCGAGGGTGATCTCGCCGGTGCTCGACGCCCGCAGCGACATCTTGTGCTTGATCTCGCGGGCGGCGAAGCCGGGCGTGTCGGTCGGCACGGCGAAGCCCACCACGCCCTCGTCGGCCCGCGCCCAGATCACCGCGACGTCGGCCACCGGCGCGTTGGTGATCCACATCTTGCCGCCGGTGAGCACCCAGCCGGAGCCGTCGCGGCGGGCCCGGGTCGCCATGTTGGCCGGGTCGGAGCCATGATCCGGCTCGGTCAGCCCGAAGCAGCCGATCAGCTCGCCGGCCGCCATCGGCGGCAGCCAGCGCTGCTTCTGCTCCGGCGACCCGTACTTCCAGATCGCGTACATGGCGAGCGAGCCCTGCACGCTGACCAGCGACCGCACGCCCGAGTCAGCCGCCTCCAGCTCCATGCAGGCCAGCCCGTAGGCGACCGCCGAGGCGCCGGCACAGCCGTACCCGGTCAGGTGCATGCCGAGCAGACCCAACTTGCCGAACTCCCGGGCGAGATCGCGGACGGGTGCGCCGCCCTGTTCGTACCAGGACGCGACGTCGGGGCGCACCCGGTCGTCGGCCACCCGCCGGGTGAGCGCGCGGATGTCCCGCTCCTCGTCGGTGAGCAGGCTGTCCAGGTCCAGCAGGTCCAAGGGGGCGACCGTCATGGTCTCAACCTAACGGGTGACGCTCGAGGCGACCGATCAGCCCTCCACGACCAGGACCCGTGCGTGGATCTGGTTGCGCTGCTGCAGCGCGGCGCGCAGCGCCCGGTGCAGGCCGTCCTCCAGGTAGAGGGCGCCCTGATACTCCACCACGTGCGGGAACAGGTCGCCGTAGAACGTCGAATCCTCGGCGAGCAGCTTGTCGAGCGCGAGTTCGCGCTTCGTGGTGATCAGGTCGGCGAGCCGGATCGGCCGGGGCGGGATCTCCGCCCACGCCTTGAGCGTCGTGTGGTGATCGGGGTACGGGGCACCGTCCCGGACCGCTTTGAAGATCACGGCGGTTGCCCCCTTCCGAACCCCACCCAGGCCCCTACCCGTGCCAGCCTAGCCGCGCGATCGTCACCCAACGCCCGCCGACGGCGCCGGATCCGTCACGACCCATCGGCCATGATGCACCACGTCGTCCACCGGGCGGTGCCCCCGCTTCAGTGACGGAGACCTTCTGTCCGCCCCCCGGTATCCGACGCTGAGCGTCCCGATCGGGGAGAATTCGTCCGGAACGCCGAACGCCTCCCTGAACGCCGGGATCGCCGGCACCGACAGCCCGAAGAAGCATGAGCCGAGCCCTTCGTTCACCGCGGTGAGGTGCATCAGCAGCGCGGCGAATCCGGCGTCGATGTCCCAGTACGGCACCGGCCAGTGCGCTTCGTCGCGATCCGTCCAGCCCTTGTCCGGCTGGGCGTACCGGTCCAGATAGACCGACTTGTTGGCGAGGCAGACGATCAGCACCGGAGCGGTCCGCATCCGGGTGAGCCAGTCACCCTTCCACGCCTGGTCGGCCCGTGCGTCGCCGAGCTCCCCGCCGGTCGTCGCGGACCAGTACCGGTCGCGATCCTTCTGCTCGGTGAGCACGAGGAAGCCCCAGCCCTGCGAGAAGCCGGCGCTCGGCGCGCGCAGGGCGTGCCGGACGATCTTGTCGACCAGTTCGGGCGGGACCGGCCGGTCCGGGTCGTAGCCGCGCACCATCCGCCGGCGCCGGACCACCTCGTCGAACTCCATCAGGGCCGGATCCCCCACGACGCCGACCAGCCGCGGCCCGGCTCGAGCACGATCAGGTCGCGGCCGGTGCGGAACGCGTCCGGCGGGCAGGTCATCGGCTCGACCGCCACGGACCGGCGGAACCGTTCGCCGTGCAGCGTGTCGCCGGTGAAGACCTGCCAGTACCGGAAGTTCTGATCGGCCCACACCGAAGCGGAGAAGCCTTGCGGGTCCGCGATGGTCACCTCGGTACGCCCAGTCGCGTCGTGCTCGACATCGCCGAACGTCGTGTCCAGCACCAGGTCGCCGATCCGGCGGGGCGCGGTGAAGTCGTACTCCGAGCCGGCGACCTTGACCGAACCGACCGGCAGCAGCCGGCCGTCGGCCATGATCCGGCTGCGCGCCGGGACGTGCAGCAGGATGTCGTCCACCGCCACGCCCGGCAGCCGCAGGTACGGGTGGACCGAGTACCCCCACGGCGCGTTGGACGGGCTGTTGTTGACCACGTCCTGATCGCAGCGCAACCCGTCGGCCGAGACCGACCAGCGCGTCCGCAGCGTCAGCCACCAGGGATAGCCGATCTGCGCCGGCAGCTCGTACTCCAGCGTCACCGAGCCCGCCGACCGCTGGGCCAGGGTCCAGCGGGACCAGTTGACCAGGCCGTGGATGGCGTTGTGCCGGGCCGGCTCGGTCAGCGACAGCTGGTAGCTCCGTCCCTCGAAGACGTATTCACCGTCCCGGATCCGGTTGGGCCAGGGAGCCAGGATCTGGCCGGCCGACGCGGGCGACAACTCGTCCGCCGAGAACCCGTCGAGGATCTCTACCGCACCGGCCGAGTACTCCCGGAGCACGCCGCCCACTTCGGCCAGGACGGCCCGGTGTCCGTCCGCCTCGATGGACCACTGCGTACCCGATGTGGCCGCGACAACGCTCGTCATGGTTGGGACCTTAGCGGCTCCCCCGCCGGCGTGGCCTTCAGACTGCCGGTGGGTGGGGCGGCTGGACGGGCGGCCGGTACCGCAGCAGCGTGGGAAAGGCCAGTGCCAGCACGACCGCCAGGCCGGCCGCGGCGAACCCACCGCCGGCCCAGGACCAGGTGGGGCCGGCCAGCGCGGCCGTACCGCCGGCCCGCATGTCGCCCAGCCGGGGACCGCCGGCCACCACCACGATGAACACGCCCTGGAGCCGGCCGCGCAG
>Ga0081539_10005096_pt1 | contig 13761 bp, 11 predicted proteins | sample TabmetS4T2R2_FD_71023 | JGI IMG/M metagenome (GOLD analysis project Ga0081539, IMG submission 71023) | Tabebuia heterophylla rhizosphere microbial communities from the University of Puerto Rico - S4T2R2 | ecosystem: Host-associated > Plants > Roots > Rhizosphere ...
CTGCGGCCGCGCCATGGCGGAGCTGATCCTCACCGGCGGCTTCGAGACCATCGACCTCACCCGGTTCGGGTGGCGGCGCGTCGCCGACGGCGACCCGCTGCCCGAGCAGGGCATCGTCTGAGAGGGGCCGGCATGACGCGCGCGACCGGCGGCGGCAGCTACGACTACGTGGTCGTCGGCGCCGGCCCCGCCGGCTGCGTCGTCGCCGCCCGCCTGGCCGAGGACCCCGGCACACGGGTGCTGCTGGTGGAGGCCGGCGGCCCCGTGCGGGGCCTGTTCCTGCGGATGCCCGCCGCGCTGCCGTACGTCTACCAGCGAAGCTCGATCCAGTGGGGCTACCAGTCCGGCCCGGAGCCGCACCTGGGCGGCCGCAGCATCGACGAGAAGGCCGGCAAGCTGGTCGGCGGGTCGTCGTCGATCAACGCCATGATCTTCAACCGGGGCAACCCGATGGACTACGACGGCTGGGCCCGCCTCGGCCTGCCGGAGTGGAGCTACGCGCACTGCCTGCCGTACTTCCGGCGGATGGAGACGTTCGAGGACGGCGCCGACGACTGGCGCGGTGGCGAGGGGCCGCTGCGTGTGGGCCGGAACCGTGCGGAGCACACGCTGTTCGAGACCTTCCTGCGTTCCGGCGAGCAGGCCGGCTGCACCGTGACCCCGGACCACAACGGGTTCCGGCAGGAGGGCCTGCACATCGCCCAGTCGTTCATCCACGTCGGGCTGCGCTGGAACGCCGAGCGCGCCTACCTGCGCCCGGCGCTCGGGCGGCCCAACCTGGAGCTGCTCACCGGCGCCGCCGCCGAGAAGGTCGTCGTCGACGGCGGCCGCGCCTCCGGCGTCGTCGTCTCCGGCCGCGGCGGGCGGCGCACCGTCGTCTGCGACCGCGAGGTCGTCCTCAGCGCCGGTGCCTACAACTCGCCGAAACTCCTGCTGCTGTCCGGGATCGGCGACACCGGCGAGCTGCGCCGGCACGGGATCCGCTCGTCGCCCACGTGCCCGCCGTCGGGCGCAACCTGGAGAACCACCCCGGCGTCGACGTCCAGTTCGCCACCCGCCACGAGGACTCGCTCACCGCGCAGCTCGGCATGCTCGGCCGCGCCGGGCTCGGCGCGCGCTGGCTGCTCACCCGGCAGGGTCTCGGCGCCAGCAACCTGTTCGAGGCCGGCGCGTTCCTGCGCACCCGGGACGGCGTCGCGTACCCCGACATGCAGTACGAGTTCCTGCCCCTCACCCGGCGGCTGCAGGGCGGGAAGCTCGTGCCCGTACCGGGATTCCAGTTCTGGATGGACCTGTCCCGCCCGATCAGCCGGGGCGCGGTGACGCTGCGGTCGGCGGACCCGGCGCAACCGCCCGCCATCGTGTTCAACCACCTCGCGCACCCGCACGACGTCCGCGACCTGACCGCCGGCATCCGCCTCGCCCGCGAGATCGCCCGCCAGCCGGCCTGGGACCGCTACCGCGGCGAGGAGGTCGGCCCCGGCGCCGACGCCGCCACCGACGAGGAGCTCGCGGCGTACCTGCGCGCGCGGACCGGCACGTCGTACCACGCCTCGGGCACCTGCCGGATGGGCACCGGCGACGACGCGGTGACCGACGCCGAGGGCCGCGTCGCCGGCGTCACCGGCCTGCGCGTCGTCGACGCCTCGATCATGCCGCGCGTCGTCACCGGCAACCTCAACGCCCCGGGTGGTCATGCTCGCCGAGAAGCTCAGCGACCGGATCCGCGGCCGCGAGCCGCCGCCGCCGGCTACGGCCGGCTACTACCGGGCAACCACCTGACCGGCCGGGTGCCGGTGTCAGACGTCTGCGGGCCTCCAGTCCGGTGCGTCGGTGGGTACGACGCGTCGGAGGAGGCGTGCGGCGCGGGTCACGCCCTCGGCGGAGTTCATGAGGACGTCCTCGTGCTCGATGTTGAGCGGTCCGTCGTAGCCGACGGCGCGGAGCGCGTAGACGAAGTCGGCCCAGAACCTCTCGCCGCCCGGGTGGCCGAGCCCGAGCGTCACGTAGTTCCACGAGCGCAGGTGCGCGCGCTCCATCGGGTGGCTCGTGGGCAGCCCGTCGCGGGAGACGACGACGGGGTCGAGGCGGGTGTCCTTGGCGTGGACGTGGAAGATGTGCGCCCCGAGCGCGCGGACGACCGACGGGATGTCGGCGCCCATGGCCATGAGGTGGGAGGGGTCGAGGTTGGCTCCGACGACGTCGGGCCCGGCGGCATCGACGAGCCGGAGCAGGGTCGAGACGTTGAAGACGAGCTGGTCGAAGCACGCCTCGATCGCGAGCCGGACCCCGTGGTCGCGGGCGAACGCTGCCAGCTTGCGCCACGCGGGGATCGCGACGTCGTCCCATTGGTAGCGCTCGATGGCGAGGTTCTCCGGCGGCCACGACGACGTGACCCAGTTCGGCATCGTGTCTCCCGGCGCACCCGCCGGCAGACCGGACATGCAGACGACGGTGGGGACCCCGAGACGGCCGGCCACGACGATCGTGTCGCGGAGCACGCCCAGCTGGCGTTCGCCGTCGGTGGGGTGCAGCTGGTTGCCGTTCGCGTTGAGAGCGCTGATCCGCAGGCCGCGGTCGGCGACCAGACCTGCGAGCGTCTGGCGCGCGGCCTCGGAGGTGACGAGCTCGGTGAGGTCGACGTGTGGCGCCTCGGACCAGTTGCCGGTCGCGATCTCGACCGAGGCGAGTCCGAGGTCTCGGGCGAGGTCGAGCACGTCCTCGAGGGGGCGATGCCCCAGCGAGTCGGTGATGAGTCCGACGTCCATCGTGGCCCTCCTGTCGGTGGCGGGTGGGTCAGACGTCCTCCATCCCGGCGACCTCGCCGGGGGCGAGTTCGGGGGCTTCGACTGCGCCCGGGGTGACGTCACCCGGCGGGACGACCTTGCCCGGCTGGGCACCGCGCAGCTCGTGGCTGAGCTCGGCCAGCTCCTGCCCGCCGGCCATCTCGGCGGTGAGCTGCGCGAGGGTCAGCTCGTCGCGGTGCGCGTCGAGCGCGACCTGCCCGAGCTTGAGGACGATGAAGTGGTTGCCGACGAGATAGGCGTGGTGCGGGTTGTGGGTGATGAAGATGACTCCCAGGCCGGCGTCCCGTGCCTTGGCGATGTACTTCAGGACGACGCCGGACTGCTTGACGCCGAGGGCTGCCGTCGGCTCGTCGAGGATGAGCACGGCGGCGCCGAAGTGGATGGCCCGGGCGATGGCGACGACCTGTCGCTGTCCGCCTGACAGGCTCCCGACGGGCCGGTCGAGATCGGGGATGACGATGCCCATCTTCGTGAGCTCCTCGGCGCAGATCCGCTTCATCGCCGGGATGTCGAGGAACGGCCCCCTGCGGATCTCGTTGGCCAGGAAGAAGTTCCGCCACACCGACATGAGCGGGGCCAGGGCGAGGTCCTGGTAGACGGTCGCGATCCCGAAGGCCTGGGCGACGCGTGGTGAAGCGAACCGTCGCACGCTGCCGCGGAGGGTCATGGTGCCCTCGGAGTAGTCGTGCAGGCCGGCAACGATCTTGATGAGGGTCGACTTGCCGGCGCCGTTGTCTCCCAGCACGCAGGTGACCTCGCCCTGCCGGACGCGCAGGCTGACGCCGCGCAGCGCATGGACGTTGCCGTAGCTCTTGCCGATGTCGTCCAGCGCGAGGATCGGGCCGTCGGACGACGTCGCCTCGCCGTCCGGAGCGGGAGTGGCGCCGGCCGCGGTCATCGGGCGTCCGCCTTCTGCTTGACCTGGAGGTTCACCAGGGTGGCAGCGATGAGCATGATGCCCAGGAAGGTCTTGAACCAGTCCGGATCCCAGCCGGCGTAGGTGATGCCCAGCTGGGTCATCCCGAAGATCAGGGCGCCGACCGTTGCTCCGACGACCGAGCCGTACCCGCCGGTGAGCAGGCAGCCGCCGATGACCGAGGAGATGATGTAGATGAACTCGTTGCCGACACCCTGGCCGGACTGCACGTTGTTGTAGTTGAACAGGTTGTGCATGCCGAGCAGCCACGCGCAGAAGCCGACGGTCATGAACAGGGCGACCTTGGTGGCGATGACCGGCACACCGACGGCGCGGGCCGCGGCCGGGTCCCCGCCGACGGCGAAGATCCAGCTTCCGTAGTGGGTCCTCAGCAAGACCACGCCACCGACGACGGTCAGGACGAGCCAGAAGGCGATCGGCACCTTGATCTCGATCGGGCCGAGGTCGAAGCTCGACGCGAAGACCGCCTTGGCGCCGTCGAATCCGTCCAGGTCGTTGAGGGAGTTGGAGGAGACGCCACCCGCGACGAGCCGGGTCAGCGCCAGGTTCGCGCCCTGCAGGACGAAGAAGGTGCCGAGCGTCACCAGGAAGCTCGGCAGCCCGGTCACGTGGAGCAGCCAGCCGTTGAAGGCACCGATTCCGAGGGCGAGCGCCAGGGCGAAAGCGACGCCGACCCAGACGTTGAGGCTGAAATACCAGGCCAGATGCGCGGCGGCGAGGCCGGACGTCGTCACGGCCACACCCGCCGACAGGTCGAACTCGCCACCGATCATGAGCAGCGCCACGGCGACGGCCATGATGCCTATGGTCGAGGAGCCGTACAGGATCGTCCCGATGTTGCCCACGCTGCGGAACGCCGGGGCCACGAGAAGGAAGAGCGTGGCGAGCGCGACGGCTCCGACGAGCGCCCCGATCTCGGGGCGGCCCAGGAAGCTCGCGGCGACCGAGCGGGTCGCGACCCGGTCGTCGGCGGGCGTGGCCGTGACAGTCGTCATCTCAGGTCAGCCTCCAGGTCGCCGGCTGCCGCTCAGCGGGTGCCGTTCGCGGCGAACCTGGCGACGGCCTCGACATTGGCCTTGTCGATGAAGGCCGGGCCGGTCGCGACGTTCTGGCCGCCGCCGAGGGTGTTCCCGTTGGTGACGTACCACCAGATCGAGTCGACTGCGAGATAGCCCTGCATGTACGGCTGCTGGTCGACGGCCCACTGGATCGACCCGTCCTGGATGGCTGCGACGAGCTCCTTGTTCGTGTCGAACGTTCCGATCTCGGCCGAGCTGCCGGCCCCTTGGACGGACTTCACGGCGTCGAGCGCCACCGGAGCGGCGAGCGTCACGATGAAATCGATGGTCTTGTCCTGGGTCAGCTTGGCCTGGATCGTCGTGGTCACCGCGGAGTCGTCGGTGCCGTTGACGTAGATCATCTCCACCTTGGCACCCGCCGCGCCTGACGTCACCCCGTCGCAACGGTCGACGAGCTGCTGCTGGCCCTGTGTCTGGTTGACGCAGATGATGTTCATGGCGCCCTCCGCGACGGCCTTCTGGCCCACGGCGACACCGGCGTCCTTCTCGCCCTGACCGAAGTAGCCGATGGCGCCCAGGCCGAGTGCGTCGGGGCCGCCGGCGTTGAACATGCTCACGGGGATCCCGGCCGCGACCGCCTTCTTGATGACGTCACCGAGCGCCGGGGTGTTCGGGTCGGTGACGGCGATGCCGTCGACCTTCTTGTCGATCGCGGCCTGGACGAGCTGGGCTTGCTTGGCGGCGTCGGGATCCGAGGAGTACTGGACCTCGACGTTGTCTTTCGCCGCTGCCGCCGAAGCGCCCTTCCGGATGATGTCCCAGAACGTGTCGCCGGGTGCGGCGTGGGTGATCATGGCGATGGTGAGCTTCGGGGTCGACGCCGCGCCACCGCCCGCGGGGGCCGCGGCGGAGGACGCGTCGGACTCCTGCTTGCCGCCGGACGACGAGCATGCCGTCAGTGCGAGCACCGCGGCGGAGAGAACGACGACGGCCGCCCCCGCACGCTTGGAGCGAATCATGGTCGGCTGCCTTTCGAGCGTCACCGCTGGATCGAGGCGGTGTCCTGGGATGGATGACGGTGATGCGGCGCAGCGGCAACGCCGGGCCCGGGACGCCGGTGGTGATTCGACGCGTCGTGGGGCCGTCGCGTTGCGGACGCAGCACGCCGAACCGAGGACATGAGTCGCGGGGGTGCGACGTCGACCACGAGCGGGCCGCTTGTGGCGGTACCCGCTCCCGGTCTCCCGTGACCCCTCACTCCGCCAGGCCCTGGACGGTGCGGACTTCGACAGAGGGCTTGCAACCCTTGGTCTGCATCGTTATAGCCTCGCTGGCCTATAACGATGCAGGCCGTGGCTGAACTATGACGTGACCCCGAACACACGTCAAGGCCCATGTAACGACAAAGCCGGTAACGTTCTTGCTCATCGTTGAGGATTCCGCGGTGACGCGTGAGGATGTCGCCCGTGCCCGTGAGTAGCCAGTGACCACCTCCGGCCGCCGCGCGACCCTGGCCGACGTGGCCCGGCGGGCGGGTGTCTCGACGACGCTCGTCTCCCTGGTCATGCGCGGAGTTCCCGGAGCGAGCCCGGCGAACCGCGAGAAGGTGTTCCGGGTCGCGCGGGAGCTCGGCTACGTCCCGGACTCCCGGGCACGCGCCCTGCGGGGCCGGTCACACCTGCTCGGCCTCATGTACGAGGTGCACCAGCCGTTCCACGCCGACCTCGTCGACGGCATCTACGCCGCCGCGGAGGAGGCGGGTTACGACGTCGTGCTCAGCGCCGTCACGCAGCGACGGAACGAGGACGCGGCAGTCGAGACCCTCCTCGCCGACCGTTGCGAAGCGCTCCTGCTCTGCGCTCCGCGGACGGGACGCAACTGGATCACCGGCGTCGCGGCCCGCCTCCCCACCGTCGTGCTCGCGCGACACGTGCGCCACCCGGACGTGTCCGTCGTCAGGACCGCCGACGTCAAGGGCATCCGGCTGGCCGTCGACCACCTGCTGGACCTGGGTCACACGCGGATCGTCCACATCGACGGCGGCAGCGTCCCCGCCGCCGAGCAGCGGCGCCGGGGCTATCGCACGGCGATGACGAAGCACGGCCTCACGCCCGTCCTCGTACCTGGCGGCTGGTCGGAGGAGAGCGGGTTCCTCGCCGCGCAGCGGATTCTCGGCGACGCCGACCGGCCGACGGCGATCGTGGCCTTCAACGACGCCTGCGCCACGGGAGCCCTCAGTGCCCTGTTCCGAGCCGGTGTCGCGGTGCCCCAGGCGATGTCGGTGGTCGGTTTCGACGACACCCACCTCGCGGGGTTCTCCCACGTCGGCCTGACCACGATCCGTCAGGACGCCACGGTCATGGCGCGGATGGCGGTGTCACGAGCGATCAGCCGGATCGAAACGGGATCCGGCGACTCGAACGGCGGCGACGGCGTGGTGCCGCCGACGCTCGTCATCCGTGGCACCACCGGCCCGGCAAGAGCCTGAAGACGGCACCGAGGATCGCGCACCCGTCCTCGGACCGGCGTGGTTGTCCACACCCGGCCTAGGAAGCGTCCTCGGAGTGCATGATCACCGTGGGTCTGTAGATTGATGCACGTTCAACGAATCTCTTCGCGCCTTCCGCACGTACTACTTTCGAGCGCTTTGTGACCGGGGGAGCCGCCGTGATCGCGTACCGCAGCCGGCTGGCGTTCTGGTCCGGTGTCGTCGCCGTCTGCGGCGGTGTGGCCCTGCATCTGCCGATGTACCTCGGCGCCGGCGACATGGACTACCGCCTGTCCGGGATGCCGGTCGACGCCTCGATGCGGGCAGGCATGGGGCTCATCCTCGTCGGCTTGGGAGTCGCCGCCTACGGGCTGATCCCGCGGGGAGCGGTCGACGTGAACCGGGGGCCGGCCGCCGGGTGGCGCGTGACCGCGCTCGACGACGCACCGCTGAGCCGGCCTCATGTGCTGCTGCTCCTGGTCATGGCTGCCGCCGTGACGATCGACGTCATGAAGCCCACGACCCTGGCGTTCGTGGTGCCCGGCGTGGCCGAGGAGTACGACCTGAAGTCGGCGTCGAACCCCGGCGGCGGGGCTCCGGTGGCGCTGCTGCCGCTGGTCGCGCTGATCGGGATGGTGATCGGCTCCGCGCTGTGGGGATGGCTGGGCGACACCCTCGGCCGACGGGCGTCCATCCTGCTGGCGGCCCTGATGTTCATCGGGACGTCCATCTGCGGAGCGATGCCGTCGTTCGAGTGGAACCTGGTCATGTGCTTCCTGATGGGGACGGCGGTCGGCGGCATGCTGCCGATCGCGTTCGCGCTGCTGGCCGAGACCATCCCGGCCCGGCACCGCGGCTGGCTGATGGTGCTCATCGGCGGTGACGTCGCGGGTGCCTACCTCGTCACGAGCCTCCTCGCCGCCACCCTCGAGCCGCGGTTCTCCTGGCGCATCATGTGGCTGATCGGGCTGCCCACCGGGGTGCTGCTCGTGCTGCTCAACCGCTGGATCCCCGAGTCGCCGCGGTTCCTGCTCGCCGCCGGGCGCGTGGCGGAGGCGGAGGCGGTGATGGCGCGGTTCGGTGCGCGGCTCGTGCGGGTGGCCGCCGAGCCCGGGGCGGAGCCCGAGGACCGGGGCCGATACCTGCAACTTCTGCGCCCGCCCTACCGCGGCCTCACCGGGGCGATCGCCCTGTTCGGGTTGGCCTGGGGCCTGGTCAACAACGGCTTCCTGCTCTGGCTGCCCACCAACCTGCGCGGGCTCGGGCGGGAGGCCGGCGACGCGGAGCGGCTGCTCGCGGACGCCGCGCTGGTCGGCTTCCCGGCGGTCTTCGTCGTCGCCTGGCTCTACGGGTTCGTGAGCAGCAAGTGGACCATGGTCGGCGTCGTCTGCCTGACGTCGGCCCCGCTGGCGGCGTTCGCGGTGCTGGGCGAGGACGTCGGCCGGCGCCCGTGGCTGCTGCAGGCGCTCGTCGTGGCGCTGCTCGTCGGCACCAGCGCCACCCTCGCGGTCCTGACGCCGTACGGCTCCGAGGTCTACCCGACCCGGATCCGTGCGCGCGGCACCGGCCTGGCCGGCACCTGCGCCCGGGCCGGCGGGCTGATCGGCGTGGCCGCGGTCGTCGTCGGTGTCGTGCCGTCGAGCCTGGCGGGCGCCGCCGCGCTCGGCGCCGTCCCGACCGCGCTGGCCGCCCTCGCGGTGATGCACTACGGCGTCGAGACCCGTCGGCGTCGCCTGGAGGAGATCGCGCCCTACGAGGACCAACGTGCCGGCATGCGCCGGTAGCGGGGAGGACGCCATGGAGTACCTGGTGATCGGCGCGGGGCCTGCCGGGCTCCAGCTGGGATACCTGCTGGAGCGCGCCGGACGCGACTACCTGATCCTCGAGGCCGGCGACTCACCGGGGACGTTCTTCCGGACGTTCCCCCGGCACCGCCGGCTCATCTCGATCAACAAGCCGCACACGGGCTGGGACGACCCCGAGCTCAACCTGCGGATGGACTGGAACTCGCTGCTGTCGGACGACCCGGCGCTGTTGTTCACCCGCTACTCGGGCACGTACTTCCCGGACGCCGACGACATGGTGCGCTACCTGGCGGACTACGCGGCGGCCTTCCGGCTGCGCGTCCGCTACGGCACGCGGGTGGTGGGCGTCCGGGGCGAGGACGGCGCCTTCCGCGTCACGACGGACACGGGAGAGGTCCACCGGGCGAAGCGGGTGATCGCGGCGACCGGTGTGACCATGCCTCACCTCCCGGCGATTCCCGGCGTCGAGAGCGTCGAGCGCTACGGCACCGTCTCGGTGGACCCCGCCGACTTCGTCGACCAGCGCGTGCTCGTCATCGGCAAGGGGAACTCCGGGTTCGAGACCGCGGACAACCTGATCGAGACGGCGGCCGTGATCCACGTGGTCGGCCCGCGGTCGATCCGGATGGCGTGGCGGACACACTTCGTGGGAAACCTGCGGGCGGTCAACAACAACCTGCTCGACACCTACCAGCTGAAGTCGCAGAACGCGTTGCTGGACGGGACCGTCCAGCGGATCGAGCGCGGCGGCGACGGCTACCGCGTCACGGTGAGCTTCGCGCGGGCGAACGAGGTGACCAAGGACATCCCGTACGACCGCGTGATCCTGTGCACCGGGTTCCGGTTCGACCCGTCGGTCTTCGACCCGGCGCCCGACCTCACGATCTCCGGCCGCTTCCCGGCGCAGACTCCCGAGTGGGAGTCGACGAACGTCCCCGGCCTCTACTTCGCCGGGACGCTGATGCAGGTCCGGGACTATCGCCGGTCCACCAGTGGCTTCATCCACGGCTTCCGGTACGGCGTCCGGGCCCTGCACCGGATCCTCGAGCGCAAGTACCACGGCGCGCCGTGGCCGCGGCGTCCGCTGCCGGCCGACCCGGAGCGGATGGCCGACGCCGTGCTGGCCCGGGTCAACCGGACGTCCGCCCTGTGGCAGCAGTTCGGCGTCCTGTGCGACGTCGTCGAGCCGGCGCCCGGCGGCGGAGCGTCGTACCTGGAGGAGCTCCCCGTCGATCTCGTGCTGTCGGAACCGGCCGGCCACGTCGTCACGATCACCTTGGAGTACGGGCCCGACCACGACGTGCTGGATCCGTTCGACGTCGACCAGGGCCGGATCGCCCAGTCCGACGCCGACCGCGCGGCGCAGAGCCGGTACCTGCATCCGGTCGCGCGTTCGTACCGCGCCGGCGAGCTGGTCGCCGAGCATCACGTGACCGAGAACCTGGAGAACGAGTGGACCGACCCGCAGGTGCACCGCGCCCCTCTCGCGGCGTTCCTCGCCCGCGAGCTGGACCCGGTGACGGCGTGACGGCCGTGATCCCCAGGCCCGGCGCGGCCGTCAGCATCCGCGACCTGGAGTCCCGGGCTCGCGCGGCGCTCGACCCGGCGGTGTACGACTTCTTCGCCGGCGGCGCGGGCGACGAGGTGACCCTGCGCGAGAACGAGGCGGCGTTCGGCCGGCTCGGCCTGGTGCCGCGGGTCCTGCGCGGCGGCGGTGACCGGAAGCTCGACGTCGAGGTGCTCGGCCGGCTCATGCCGATGCCGGTCGTGGTGGCGCCGACCGCGTTCCACCGGCTCGCGCACCCCGACGGGGAGCTCGCGACGGCGCGGGCGGCCGCCGCCGCGGGCGTGACGATGGTGGTCAGCATGGCCGCAACCGTCGCCGTCGAGCGGATCGCCGAGGCCGGTGGCGACCTGTGGTTCCAGCTCTACGTCCAGCCCGACCGGGAGTTCACCGAGCGGGTCGTGCGGCGCGCGGAGGCGGCGGGTTGCCGGGCGCTCGTGGTGACGGTGGACTCGCCGGTCCACGGCAGGCGTGAGCGTGATCTGCGCAACGCGTTCCTCGACCTGCCGCCCGGGCTGGCCTGCGCGCACCTGGAGGGTCGGTCCATCGCCTTCATGGCCGACCTCGCCTGGCGGCATCTGGACTGGCTGCGCGGCGTCACCTCGCTGCCGATCGTGCTCAAGGGCGTGGTGCACCCGGACGACGCCCGGCTCGCGGTCGGGGCCGGCGTCGACGGGCTCGTGGTCTCCAACCACGGTGGTCGCCAGCTCGACTCGATCCCCGCGACCCTCGACCTGCTCCCCGAGGTCGCGTCCGCCGTCGAGGGCCGCATCCCGGTGCTGCTCGACGGGGGCGTCCGGCGCGGCACCGACGTCCTCAAGGCGCTCGCCCTCGGTGCGGCCGCGGTCGGCGTGGGCCGGCCCGTGCTGTGGGGCCTCGCCGCCGATGGGCAGGCCGGGGTGACGGCGGTGCTCGACCTCCTGCGCGACGAGCTGTCCGCCGCGTTGGCCCTGTGCGGTCACGTGTCCGCCCGCGACGTCGGACCGGACCTGGTCCGGAGGCTGGGATGCGGACCCGGCTGAGACGGGCTCGGAGACCTGGACCCGCTCCGATCGCCGCCCTGGTCGCCGGCCTGGCGGCGGCCGCGCTGCCCTGGTGGCTGCCCGGCGTCGTCGTCCGGCTGCGGATGTGGGTGTTCGCGCGCGTGAACGGGGACGAGGCGATCCAAGTCCCGGGAGACGTCGTGGACGTCGCGCACTTCCGCGAGGTGTACTCGCACCCGGCGGCGAACGGCCGCAGCCGCGGCGCCCGGCTGTCGGACCTGTTCTGGTACTGGCTGGCGCCCGGGCCGGAGCTGCACCAGGAGCATCTCGAACCCGGCGAGCGGTACGAGCAGGTCGCGCGCTGCACGCGACGGATCCTGTCGGTGCCCCGGGCCGAGGCCGAGGAGCTGGCGAGCCGGTGCGCGGCCGGCGTGCTGGACGGCGTCCGGGACGGCGGGCTGGTGCGCCTGCGTGATCTCGCGATGCCGATCTGGGCGGCGTACTACTACGAGCTCGTCTTCGGCGAGCCGTGCCCACCGCGGGCCCGCCGGCTGATCGTGGACAACGCGACCGACGTCGTCACCGCGCTCAAGTGCAGCGGGCTGCGGCACATGCGACGGCGGAACGGGCTCACCGGCTTCCTCGAGGCGCGGCTGGCGTCCGGCGGAGTTCCGCACGGGCTGCCGCCCGGCATGACGACCGGCGAGCACGCGCTCTACCTGCAGGGCACGTTCTTCAACACGGCGATCGTGCAGACCTCGGAGGCCCTCGCCCACGTTCTGATGATCCTGGCGCGGCATCCGGAGACCCACGAGCGGGTGCTGGCCGACGACGCGTACCTGGACCGGGTGATCGAGGAGGCGTTCCGCCGATACCCGCTGTTCGGCATCGCCCACCGGATCACCACCGACGAGATTCGCGTCGGCGACGCCGTCCTGCCCACCGGATCGGTGTTGTGCTTCAACTACCCGGAGTTCCACCGCGCGGGCTTCGACGAGCCGGACCGGTTCGACCCGTCCCGCTGGGAGCGCCTGGCGGTGCGCGACGCGAACCACATCCCCTTCGGCATCGCGACGAACCGTCCCTGCCCCGCGTGGCGGCTGGCGCCGATCACCCTGCGGGTCGCGGTCCGGGAGACGTTGGCACGGTTCACACCGCAGACCACCGCGGCGCACAGCCGGTCGCTGCCGAACCGGGGGCCGTGCCTGCTCGTCCCGCGCTCGCCCGGCGCGGAACGGTCGCGGTCGCTCGCCCGGCGCCGCGCGCTGCTGGGCTACGTCTGGGTGCGTGACCGCTGGGAGGACGTCGGCCGCAGCGTCGTCCAGCTCGTGCTGGGGACGTACATGGTCCTGGACGCCCGCCGTCTCCGCCTGTGCCAGCGCCACTTCGAGGCCGCCGGAACCGACGAGGGCGCGCCGGCGGGCCGCTCGTTCTGATCGTTCCGATCATTCCGACCATTCTGACCATTCCGATCATTCCGATCATTCTGACGGTTCTGACCGGGCGCCGTGCAGGGCGAGCAGCGCCTGCTTGTCGGGCTTGCCGCTGGCGGCCACCGGGACGCCGGGCACCGTCGTGATCGTCCGGGGAACGCTGTCCTCACCGAGCGACTCCCGCACCAGCGTGGCGAGTCCCTCGCGATCGGGGACGCGGCCCGCGGCCGGGACCACGAACGCGTGCACGGCCTCCCCGGTCCGCTCGTCCGGCGCCCCGACCACGTACGCCTCCACCAGGTCGGGGTGGCTCGCCAGCACCCGCTCGATCGGGCCCGCGTAGACCACCATCGCGTTCACCATGACCACGTCCCGAGCGCGGCCGACGAGGTACAGGAAGCCGCCGGCGTCCTGGTAACCGAGGTCGCGGGTGCGCAACCAGCCGTCCCGCAGCGTGTCCCGGGTCTCGGAGTCGTCTCCCCAGTACCCCGTCATCTGGTACGGGCAGCGCACGTGGATCTCGCCCGTCCGGCCCCGCGCGACCTCCCGCCCCGCCTCGTCCCGCACGCTGACCTCCACGCGCGGGTGCGGCCGGCCCACGGAGCTCAGCACGCGGGCCGGCCCGGCGGCGACGTCCGCGGGTGTGAGCATCGCGATGTTCCCGGCCTCGGTCTGCCCGTACCCCTGATAGACGACGGGGCCGAGCCGCTCCACCGCCTCCGCCA
>Ga0081539_10005097_pt1 | contig 13761 bp, 9 predicted proteins | sample TabmetS4T2R2_FD_71023 | JGI IMG/M metagenome (GOLD analysis project Ga0081539, IMG submission 71023) | Tabebuia heterophylla rhizosphere microbial communities from the University of Puerto Rico - S4T2R2 | ecosystem: Host-associated > Plants > Roots > Rhizosphere ...
ATCCGCCGCCGACGAGCCGCTTCTCGGTCAGCGCGACGACGTGCGGGACATCCTCGACGAAGACGCCCTCGGCGCTGTGCTCGGCGCCGGCCTGGTGGGTCTCGACCAGGAACCGGTCGCGATCGGGCTCCGGCAGCGCCGCGTACGCCTCCGCCAGCCCGGCCCGGTCCGGCACGACCGCGACGCCGACGCTCCCCATCGAGCCGCGCGGCTTCACCACCCACGGCCCCGGATGGGCTTCGGCGAATGCCTCCGCGTCGCGCAGGCTCGCGCATTCTGCCGCCTCCGGCTGCTCGAACCCGGCCGCGCGGAGCGCCTCGCGGGAGCGGTACTTGTCGCGCACGACGGCGACCGCGTCCGGCGGGTTCCCCGGCAGGCCGAGCGCCGCGGCGACGCGCGCGACCGACTCGACGGAGAACTCGCGGAACCCGTAGACGCCGGCGAGCGGCTCCGATCCCGCGCGCCCGAGCGCCCACTCGACGCAGCCGTCGGGGTGGTCGTACGCGAGCTCGACCGCCTCGTCTGCCGTCCCGACGATGCCGGGCGCCGCGGCGAGGTTCTCCGCGGTGTCGGCGACGATCGCCCGCAGTCCTCGCGCCTGCGCCTGGGTGACGCACCGCATGCCTTGCGAGAGAGCCGCGCCGCCGAGGATCAGCAGCGAGCCCGCGGCTCCCATCTACGCGGTCACGAGCGACCCCTCGACGACCGGCCGCAGCCGCGCGACGCCGTCGTCGAGGAGGTCGAGAAGCGGCTCGCGGTCGGGGTGGTGGCCGATCACCGCCGCGACGCGCTGCGAGGTGAAGTACTCGGGCGGGAGCTTCACCTCGGAGCCGGTCGGCACCTCGAGGAAGACGTGGTCGTAGCCCGGCCGCTCGAGCAGCTCCTCGACGCCGTCGACGCGCTGGAAGATCCCGGGCCGTTCGGCGAGCGCGAAGCGGACGCCCGCCACGAACGACAGCGTCGGCTCGATCTCGAGCGGCAGCCCGACCGCGACCCGCACGACGTTCTCGAAGTAGTGGACGCCGCTCGCGAGCGGCACGACGTGCGTCGCGATGTAGTCGCCCGCCGGCCGCGCGGCCACCTCGATGAAGCGGAAGCCGCGCTCCCCGATCTTCGCCTCGAGATGCATCGAGCAAAAGTCCATCCCCAGCGTGGCCGCGACGAGCCGTGTCCCCTCGCCGATCGCTGCCAGGGCCGATGCGTCTAGGCCGCTGGGGAAGACGTGGCGCAGCTCGAGGTGGAAGCCGGGGCTCGTCACCTTGTCGGTCACCCCGACGATCTCGACGCGTCCCTCCTGGACGAAGGCCTCCACGCTGAACTCGTCGCCCTCGAGGAACTCCTCGACGATCAGCTCGCCTGGGAACTGGCGGAAAACGGCGTCGAAGTCGGGGTGCGCGATCCGCAGCAGGTGCCGCACGGCCGGCTCGAGGTCGTCCGCGCCGTGCAGCTCGAAGATCCCTTTCGAGCCCGACCCGCCCGTCGGCTTCACCACGGCCGGATAGCCGATCGTCGCGATCGCCCGCTCGAGCTCGTCGAGGCTCGTCACGCGCGCGAAGCGCGGCAGCACGCCGTCGAGGTGCGCGAGCGCCTGCTTCATCGCGAACTTGTTCCGGCACCGGTGCGCGGCCTCGGGCGGGATCCCCGGCAGGTCGAGCGCTTGGGCGATGTACGCGACCAGCTCCACGTCGATCTCCGTCCAGTTCGCGACGCCGTGTACCGGATGGCGGGCGGCGAGCTCTCGCGCGGCTGCGAGCGCCGCGTCGCGATCGAACGTGTCGACCACGACCAGGTCGTCGACGAGCGGCCGCGCCCAGTCGGGCACCATGCCGGGGCGCGCGATCATGACGACGTCGTAGGCGAGCCGGCGCGCGGCGAGGAGCGATTCGAACCCCTCGCGCGGGATCCGGCGCAGGTTCACGTAGAGGACGCAGCGTCTCATCGGGCGCCCGCCGCCTCGGCGCCCACCGAGGTCGGCTCGAACCAGTCGTCCGCAAGGCCGCCGACGTCGGTGCCGGGCGGAACCCACGCCGGCGGCTCCTCGAAGCGGCGCTCGTCGGGCGGCGTGGAGTCGCCGAGCGCGCGGAGCAGCCGGTCGGCGAAGTCGGGCACGATCGGGGTCGCAAGCATGCCGAGCGCGCGGGCAGCCAACAGCTCCAGCGCGAGGCTCGTGCGCGCGTGGTCGGCGAGCGAGGCGACGTCGACGAAGTGGCCGGTGGCCGTGCCGAAGCGGCGCGCGGTGCGCACGAGCCCGAGCAGCTCGCGGGCCGCCTCCCGCGTGGAGAACGACCGCGGGTCGTACGCCGCGCGCACGGCGGCGGCAACACGACCGACCTCGCCGTAAAAGCGCTTCGCCTCGTCGCTCCACGGCCCGGGCTCGGGAGCAGTCCCGTCGCCGAACGACGCGACTCGCTCGGCCAGCTCGTGCAGCCAGCCCTGCCACTCGCCGACGAGCTCGCGCTCGACGGTGTCGGCGAAGTCCTCGAGCGTGAAGTTCGTCTGCTCTCCTTCCGGCGCGGTCAACGCCAGATACAAGCGGACCGCGTCCGCGCTCGCCATCTCGACCAGCTCGCGTCCCCACACCGCGTGGTCGCGCCCGGTCGAGAACTTGCTGCCGTCGAGGAGGTAGAACTCGTTCATCGCGAGCGCGTCGGGAAGCGGGACGTCGCTCGAGTAGGCGCCGAGCACGGCCGGGAAGATGATCGCGCGGAGGTAGGCGTTGTCGTGCCCGAAGAAGAGCACGGTGCGCGGGCGCTCCGCGCGGACGAAGTCGCGCCACCCGCGCTCGCCGGCCAGCTCGTCGACCGCCGCGAGGAACCGCGCCGCCAGCTCGAAGGACGAGTACAGCCGCTGCCGCTCGAAGCCCGGCACGCCGAGCGGGATGCCGGCGTGGGAGACGTAGCTGACCGCGATCTCTGGCAGCTCGGCGTCGAGGACTCCTCGGACGAACGCGCGCAGGCGGGGGCTCGTCGCCGCTTCCGCCGCGAACGCCTCCAGGAGCGGCCGGAGCGGCTCGAGTGGGAGGTAGAACCGCTCGAGCGGGCGCCGCTCGGCGGGCGCGCCGCAGGTCGTGCAGCGCGGCGCGAGGAGCTCGGAGTCGTCGTGGTGGAGGGCGCAGCGCTCGCACTCGGTCCCGGTCGCGTCCTCGGCGCCGCAGTGCGGGCACGTTCCGGCGACGAACGCCTCGAAGAGGTAGCGGTCGCAGGCCGGGCAGAAGCTCACGTCGCGCGTCCGGGGGACGACCGTCCCGTTCGCGCGGAGGGTCCGGAAGACGTCGGCCGCGATCTCCGGGTACGCGCTCCCGGCGGTCGGGCGAACGAAGACGTCCGGCTCGATCGCCGCGGCGGCGAGCGTCGCGACGATCTCGCTCGTGCACTCCTCGGCCGCCTCGTAGAACGAGATCCGGAGGCGCTCGGCGCGCACCGCGACCTGGCTCTGGTGCCCGATCGTCCCGAGCAGCAGCGCGGGTGACGCGCCGGCGAGGAGAAGCGCCCGGCGGCAGACGTCGGCGGCCACGTACGGGCCCGCCAGGTGGCCGACATGGAGGTCGCCGTTCGGGGTCGGGAACGACGGGAGGAGCAGGACCGGCCGTTCGGCGTTCGCGGCGTCGCGGTGGCTCGCGGCGCGCCGCAAGAGCTCCGCCTCGAAGGTCTCGGCGTCCTCCCAGAAGGTGGTCAAGAAGAGGAGCGGGTCCGCGCCCGTGTTCCGCAGCGCGTGGCGCCCGAGCGGCGGCAGGAAGATCGCGTCGCCGGTAGCGACCGGCTCCACACGGTTGTCTTCCACCACCTCGCCGTGACCATCGAGGACGAGCCAGATCTCGCTCTCCGCGTGGTCGTGCGGCCGGGTCGAGGAGCCGGGCCGGACGGTCACGACCCGGGCGCTGAACGGCGGGGTCAGACCCTCCGAGCCCTCGACGAGCGGGACGCTCGCCGTCGGCGCGCCCTCGGGAACCTCGAGCGGATCGACGATGCGCCGGATCAGCACGGGCGGCTCACCTCGCCCCCGCCCGAGCACGCGTGGCCAGCGCGTCCTCGAGGTCGTCGTCCTCGAACGGAGCCGCCCAGTCGATCGCCGCGCTGTCGCCGTCGACGTCGTAGACGCGCCGTCCGGCGACGCTGTTCGCGATCGTCGCGCTTCGCCAGGCGACGAGGCTGAGGTTCGGATCGGCGATCCCGAACTGGTGGCTGGCCGCGTTCTGGACGTAGATCCGGCGGCCGCGCGGCCCGTCCCACTCGAGCGAGAAGTCCCGCCGCACGACGAGCCGGCCGTTCGAGAACGCGATCCGGTCGAGGAGCGGGCCGAGGACCGGCGACGGGACGGCGCGGTCGCCGGTCGCCAGGATGACGACGTCGGCGGCGACGGTCGAGGCCTCTCCCGTCTCGAGGCTCTCGAAGGTCAGCTCGACGCGGTCGTCGCCGGCCTCTACCGCCTCGACGAGCTCGTGCGCGACGACGAGCCGGCAGAGGCGCTCCTGGCCCTCCACGCACTCGAGGTCGTAGAGCCGCTGGTAGATCGCCTCGAGCAGGTGCGCGTCGATGCCGTTGCTCGACAGCACCTGCGAGGCGAGGAGGTCGAGCCGCTTCTCCTCCGGCAGCCCGTAGAAGTACTCGGCGTAGCCGGGCAGGAAGAGCTCGTTCGTGAACGCGGAGTCGTCGAGCGGCAAGAGGTTCGGGCGCTTCGTCACCCAGTAGATGCGCCGTGGCCGCTCGGCGCGCTCGGAGAGCAGGTGGTGGAAGATCTCCGCGCCCGTCTGGCCGCCGCCGACGATCGCGACCACCTTGTCCGCGAGCGACCGCCGCCGCAGGAGGAACTCGTTGCCGTGAAAGGCGTGGTGACCGAGGAGGGCCTCCACGAACGGCGGGACGTACGGCCGCCGGCCGGTGCCGACGACGACGTTGCGCGCGCGAATCGTCCGGTCCGCGGCCTCGACGACGAACGTGCGGCCGTCCCACGAGACCGCCTCGACCGCGCTTCCGAACGAGACGCTCTCGAGCGACGAGGCGACCCACCGGTAGTACTCGTCGAACTCGAGCCGCGAGACCCGCGCGCGGTCGGCGATCACGGCCCGGTAGAGCCGCTTCTTCGCGGCCAGGAAGTTCAGGAAGGAGAACCGGCTCGTCGGGTCGACGAGCGTGACGAGGTCCTTGATGAAGTGCACCTGCGTCGTCGTCCCGGGCAGGAGCAAGCCGGGATGCCACGCGAACGCGGGCTTCTGCTCCAGGAAGACGGCCTCGAGGTCGGCGACCGGCTCGAGCAGCGCGGCGAGGCTCAGGTTTGCGGGACCAACGCCCACCCCGACGACATCGGTCGTCCGGTCCCGACCGGGGTGAGTCGAACGGTGAGTCATGCCTGCGGCGACTTTTGGACGGCTAGGTTGGCATCACCTGTGAGTCCAGGTTGGAAACGTTAGTCGTCAGCCTCGCGAGCGCGCAACTCGGCCGAATTTGCGGGCTTTCTTGTAGGTTCCCGGCGTGGCGCGGACGGTTCGTCTCGCGACGGAGGCGGTGCCGGATCTGTCGGTCGTCGTCCCGATCCTGAACGAGGAGCGGAGCGTGCCCGAGCTCTACCGCCGGACGACCGAGGCGCTCGCCGGCTTCGGCCGCAGCTACGAGCTGATCTTCGTCGACGACGGCTCGACCGACGGGACGTTCGCGGCGCTCGAGCGGCTGCACGCGGAGGACGGGCGCGTGCGGGCGGTGCGGTTCAAGCGCAACTTCGGCCAGCACCCGGCCATGCACGCCGGCCTGGCCCGCGGACGCGGCGACATCCTCGTGACGATGGACGGCGACCTGCAGAACGCGCCAGAGGACATCCCGCGGCTGGTCGAGGCCGTGGAGGCCGGCGCCGACGTCGCGAGCGGCCGGCGCGCGGCGCGGCACGACTCGTGGGGGCGGACGCTGCCCTCGCGCCTCATCAACGGGATGCTCCGCCGCTTCACCGGCGTCGAGATCTCCGACTTCGGGTGCGCCTTCAACGCCTACCGGCGCGAGGCCGTCGAGCCGATGCTCGGCGCGATCGGCCGCCAGAAGTTCACGAAGGCGCTCGTGCTCTCGGGCGGCGCGAGCGTCGTCGAGGTGGACGTCGCACACGCGCCGCGCGTCGGTCGCTCCCGATACTCGCCGCTTCGGCTGACGCGGCTCGCGCTCCACGTCCTCGCCGGCTTCTGGCCGCAGCCCATCCAGTGGATCGGCGTCGCGCTCGGCGTCGTCTGCACGGTGCTCGCGCTCGCGCTCGGCGGCTACGGGATCGGCTACTGGATCGACAACTCGAACTTCCCCGGGCCGCTGTTCGGCGGCGTCGCCGTCCTGTTCGTCCTCGGGATCCAAGGGTTCATCCTCGCGCTCGTCGGCGAGTACCTGGGCCGGATCCAGCGCGAGGTCGAGGGGCGGCCGCTCTACACGATCGACCGGGAGCTCGAGTAGCGCGCGCCGAGCGCGTTTTTGGAAGGCTACGCCGGCCGGTCGTCTTCGCGACGCGTGAAGGAACCTACCGGCGGCCGGCGAGGGGAGGTTCCATGAGATCTCGTTGGCTACTCGCGGCCGCGATTCTCGTCCCTGTCGTCGCGTTCACGGGGCCGGCGCTCGGCGCCGGGCCGAACGCGCGCGTGACGCGGGACGACGCGGCCTCGAGCTACTTGCGGTACGACGGCTCGAGCGACGCGACCATGGCCGCCTGCAGCACGGGCAGGCGCCAGCAGAACGAGCCGACGGTGGCCGTCGACCCGCACAACACGTCCGTGGTCACCGCGGGCGCGAACGACTACTGCGCCTCGATGGTGAACGGCGACGTCTGGGCCGGCTACTACCGCTCGACCGACGGCGGGTCGAGTTGGCAGGACAGCCTCGTTCCCGGCTATCCGGCCGACACGTCTGCGGGCGGCACCGCCTCGCCCGCGCACGGTTCCTGCGGCGCCGCCGGCGATCCGAGCCAGGCCTTCGACAACGACGGCCGGCTGTTCTACTCGTTCATCTGCTTCAACCGGGGGAAGCCGGTCAACGGCGGCATCTACGTCTCCCGCTACACGAACGACGGCGGCACGTACGACCGGACCGTGCTCGTGAAGAAGGGCACGCCTTCCGCCCACTTCGCCTCGAGCGGGCTCTTCCAGGACAAGGTCAACCTCGCCGTTGACCAGACCGCGGGCCCCACCTCGGGCAACGTCTACGTCGCGTGGTCGCAGTACAACGGGTCGGCCGGGAACAACACGGTCCTGCTCTCCCGTTCCACTGACCACGGGCTGACGTTCGAGAATCCGATCAAGGTGACCTCCAAGGCGCACGGCACCGCGTCCTTCGCCGACGTTGCAGTCGGTCCCGACGGGGCGGTCTACGTGTCGGCCATCGACTACCCGTCCAGCTCGAATCCGGACACCGAGATCTGGGTCGCGAAGTCGACGGACGGCGGGGAGACGTTCGGGCCCGCCGTCGTCGTAGCCTCGATCGAGCAGTTCGACTCCAGCCAGTACAGCGGGAACGGCGCCTCGGACTGCGGCGACGGGCCGTTCGCGTGCCCGAGCGGATTCACGTTCTCGCGCTTCTTCAGCTCGTCGGCGGTCGCTGCCGACGCGACAGGCGTGCACGTCGTCTGGGCCGCGAGGACGGCAAGCGGCGGCCAGTCGAAGATCTTCGTCCGGAACTCGCCGGACGGCGTCAGCTGGCCGACGCCCGCGACGACCATCGACGCGGTCGCGGTCGGACACCAGTGGTTCCCCGACATCGCGTCGAACGGGGGGACGATCAGCGTCGTCTTCTACGACTCGCGCGCCGACCCCGCGTACTCGGCAGATCGCCCGCCGGGGAACACGGCGAGCGGGGCCAACTCAGGCGACGTCGTCCAGACGTACGTCGCGCAGTCGACGACCGGCGGTGTGACCTGGAGCGAGAGCCAGGTGTCGTCGGCCGGGAGCAACTTCGGCTGGGAGACGCACGGCTCCCGTCGCGACGGCTTCTGGGGCGACTACCTCTACATCTCGGCCGTGGGCGGCACCGTCAAGGCCGCGTGGACGGACTCGCGCGACCTCGTGCCAGGTGCCGACCCGCGCGAGACGGGCGCGGACGACGACGCGGACGGCTTCGACGTGTACCAGCCGTGCACGTACGTGCCGAACGACATCAACGCTCCGTCCTACTCGTCGCCGCTCGTGAACGACCCCTGCCTCTCGCAGGGCGGGCTCGACCAGAACATCTACGTCGCTAGCCCGTAGCGGTTCGGTTTGGGCGGGCGCTCGCGCGGAACGCGGGCGCCCGCCCACCGTTAGGCTTCCGCGCGTGCCGAAGCGGGTCTTGGTCACGGGCGGGGCCGGGTTCATCTCGTCGAACTTCATCCGCCACCTGCTGCGCGCGACGCCGTACGAGGTCGTCTCGCTCGACGCGCTGACGTACGCCGGGAACCTCGAGAACCTCGCGGACGTGATGTCGCACGAGCGGCTCTCGTTCGTCCACGGCGACGTGCGCGACGCCGAGCTCGTCCAGGAGGTCGTGGCCGAGGTGGACGTGATCGTCAACGCCGCGGCCGAGTCGCACGTGGAGAAGTCGATCGCGGACGGCGCGTCGGAGTTCGTGACGACGAACGTGGAGGGGACGCAGATCCTGCTGGACGCGGTGCGGGAGGCGCCGGCGCCAGTCGAGCGCTTCATCCTCATCTCGTCGAGCGAGGTCTACGGGACTGCCGAGCGCGCCCCGATGGACGAGGAGCACCCGCTGAACCCGCGATCGCCGTACGCCGCGACGAAGGCGGGCGCCGACCGGCTCGCGTACTCGTACTTCGTCACCTACGGACTGCCGATCGTGATCGTGCGGCCGTTCAACAACTACGGCCCGCGCCAGCACCCGGAGAAGGTGATCCCGCGGTTCGTGACGCAGGCGTTGTCGGACAAGCCGCTGACGATCCACGGCGACGGGCACGCGAGCCGCGACTGGCTCTACGTCGACGACGACGCCGAAGCGATCGAGGCGATCATCGAGACGCCGATCGAGGACGTCGCAGGCGAGGTGCTGAACGTCGCGACGGGCGTGGACATGTCCGTTTGCGACATCGCTGACTTGGTGCTGGCGCTTCTGGGCAAGCCCGCCTCGCTGCGCTCGCACGTGCCCGAGCGGCCCGGCCAGGTCGACCGGCACATCGGCTCGACCGAGAAGATCAGGCGCCTCTGCGGCTGGTCCGCTCGCACCTCGTTCGAGGAAGGCCTCGCGCGGACGGTCGCGTGGTACCGCCAGAACGAGGCCTGGTGGCGCGGGATCGAGCGGAGCGGGACTCGGGCAAGCGTCTCCTCGTCCTAGGGGCTGGGCCGGCTCAGCTCGGGCTGCTCGAGGCGGCTCGGGCGAGGGAGTTGTTCGTCGTCGCTGCCGACCGCGATCCCGGCGCCGTGGGTTTTGGCTTGGCGGACCGGCGTGCGCTGGTCTCGACCGAGGACGAGCTCGGGCTGACGCGGCTGGCGCGGGCGGAGCGCGTCGACGGGGTGATCGCGCCGGGGATCGACTGGCCGGTCGCGATCGCAGCGCGGATCTCGGAGCGGCTCGGGCTGCCGCATCCGATCTCGCCCGAGGCGGCCGTCCTCGCGACCTCGAAGCTGCGCCAGCGGCGGCGGTTCTTGGAGGCGGGGATTCCGCAGCCGAGGTGGCAGGTCGTCGAGGGCGCCGAGGCGGTCGAGCTCGAGCCACCGCTCGTCGTCAAGGCACCCGACCGGCAGGGCCAGCGGGGACTGTCGCTCGTGCGGAGCGTGGAAGAGCTCCGGCCGGCGGTGGAGGCGGCGCTTGAGGCTTCGCGGGGAGCGTCGTGCCTCGTCGAGGAGCTCGTGGACGGGCCCGAGGCGACGGTCTCGGGGTTGATGGCTGGCAGGCGGCTCGTTGAGTCGATCGCGACCGACCGGATCGTGGCGGAACCGCCGGCGTTCGGTGTGGCGCTCGCGCACGTGTGGCCTAGCGAGCTGGACTCGGCGGCGCTCGAGGAGGCTGCGGTCCGCGCGGCTCGCGCGCTCGGGGTCGAGGAAGGGCCGATCTACGTCCAGCTCCGCGTCGGGCCGGAGGGCCCGCGCGTCGTCGAGCTGGCAGCTCGGCTCGGCGGCGGGCACGACGCGGAGCTCGCGTACGCGGCGCGTGGGCTCGACCTGAACGGCGCTGCGCTGGCGGCGGCGCTCGGCGAGCCGGAGTTGGTGCGGCCCGGCGATGCGGCAGCCGGCGGGGCGTGCACGCGCTTCCTCGTCCCGCCGGAGGGTGAGCTTCGTACAGTGCGAGGCTCCGAGGAGGCAGGCTCTTCGCCGGGCGTGTTCGCGGTGCGGATCTACCGCTCGCCGGCTCACCGCTTTGGCCCGTTCCGCACTGGCGCGGATCGCGCGGGCGCGGTGCAAGCCGTCGGCCGCGATCGAGCCGAAGCGGTCGCTCGAGCCGAAGCGGTCGCGGCGGCGATCCAGCTCGAAACGGCTTGAGCCATGTCGCGCGCGGCCACGTCCGGGGTCAGACCCCCGAACTGGTCGGAGCGGACGGTGGAGCGAGGAGCGAAGCCGGACTGCGCAGCGCGAACTGCAACGTGACGCGGCGCATTGCTCCACACCAGGGTCAGACCCAGAGCCGCGCGGCGGCTCGATGAGGCTCCGCGTGGGCGACTCAGTACGCTTCCGCGGCAATGCAGCCGGTCGAGCAGCGGCCCCCGCGCACGTCCTTCCTCTCGTTCCAGCCGCCCGCGATCGGCGACGAGGAGATCGCGGCCGTGGTCGAGACCCTTCGCTCGGGCTGGCTGACGACCGGGCCGCGCGCGGCCGCGCTGGAGGAGCGATTCCGCGAATACCTGGGCACCAGACACGCCCTCGCCGTCTCGTCGGGGACGGCCGCGCTCCACCTCTCGCTGCTCGCGCTCGGCGTCGGGCCGGGCGACGAGGTGATCACCAGCACGATCACGTGGCCCGCGACCGCGAACGTGATCGTCCACGCAGGCGCGACACCGGTCTTCGCCGACGTCCGGGACGGCGACCTAAACATCGACCCCGAGGACGCGGCGTCGCGGGTCACCAAGCGCACGAAGGCGATCGTCCCCGTCCATCTCGCCGGCGCGCCCGCCGACCTCGACCCGATCCACGCGCTCGGCCTCCCGGTGGTCGAGGACGCCGCACACGCCGTCGAGAGCGCCTACCGCGGCCGCAAGATCGGCCCGCTGTCCGAGGCGACGTGCTTCTCGCTCTACGCGACCAAGAACGTCGCGGCCGGCGAGGGCGGCCTGATCGCGACCGACCGCGACGACGTCGCCGCAGCGGTCGCGGACCTCCGCCTAATGCGCCGCGGCGACGGCTCGCTCTACGACATCTCCGTCCCGGGCTACAAGGCGAACCTGCCGGACATCCAGGCGGCGATCGCGCTCTGCCAGCTCGACAAGCTCGACGCGCACCGCGAGATCCGCGAGCGGCACGTCCAGCTCTACGACGAGGGCCTCGCCGACCTCGACGGGATCACGCCGCTCGCCGGCGACCCGCGCGACAAGCACGCGCTCCACCTCTACGTCGTCCGCATCGACCCCGCCGGCGCGGGGGCTACGCGCGACGAGTACCAGCGCGCCCTTCGCGAGGAGCAGATCGGCACGAGCATCCACTTCTTGCCGGTGCATCGCCTCTCCTGGTATCGCGAGCGCTTCCCCGACCAGCCGCCGCTGCCCGTCGCCGAGCGCGCGGGCGCCGAGGTGCTATCGCTGCCGCTCTCGCCGGCCCACTCCGAGGACGACGTCCAGGACGCGATCCACGCCGTCCGACGCGTGCACGCAGCCTTCACAGGATGAAGCGGACACTGCGCGTCGTCGCGACCGTCGTCGTGACGGGCCTCTGCGTCGCCTACCTCGTCTGGAAGATCGACGTCGGGCGCGCCGCGCACGAGCTGGCGCACGCGAAGCTCGCGTACTTCGTGGCCTCGCTCGGGATCATGGTCGTCACCGTCTGGCCGATGGCTTGGCGGTGGCAGCAGCTGCTGCGCGCGAAGGGGATCGAGGATCGCCTCGGCTGGCTCGTCCGCACGTACTTCGTGTCGTACATGGTCGGCCAGGTGCTGCCGACCTCGATCGGCGGCGACGCCTCGCGGATCTACGAGACGACGCGCCGCCACCCCGGGAACGGCGGGCCGATCGCCGGCTCGGTGCTGCTCGAGCGGGCGCTCGGCGGGGCGGCGACGCTGATCCTCGCCGCCGCCGGCTTCCTGCTTGCGATCGGGCGCTACAGCGTCGGGCCGTACCTCGTGGTGGAGGCGGTCTTCGTCGTCGGGACGATCGTCCTCGCCGTCGTGCTGTTCTCGCGCGCCGCCCGGCGGCCGCTCGCGCGCGTGGCGCCCCTGCTGGCGCGCGCGCGCATCGACCGGCCGCTCCGCACCGTCTACGAGGGCATCCACTCGTACCGCGGCCAGCCGGCGCTCCTGGTCGGCGTGCTCGCGCTGACCGTGTTCGTGCAGGCGTTCCGCGTACTCGCGATCTGGCTCGCGGGGAAGGCGGTCGGCGTCGACCTCTCGCCGCGGCCCTACTACGTGATGGGGCCGCTGCTCTTCCTCGTCATCCTCGTGCCGTTCACGATCAACGGGCTCGCCGTGCGCGAGTCGTTCTTCGTCTCGTTCCTGACGAAGGTGGACGTCAGCGCGGACGCCGCGTTCGCCACCGGCTTCCTGTTCTTCCTGGTGACGATCGCGCTCTCGCTGCCGGGCGGCGTCGTTCTCGCCTGGGAGTCGCTCCGGTCGCCGCTTTCGGAAACCCCGCCATCCGCTGGGGCACCCCGGCCCACCACCCGAAAGCAATTCTAAGGGCGAAATCGCAACAGGTGTGTGCCAACTTCGTGCCAAATTCGCGTCGCGACGTGAGCGTCGTCGTGGTCGCGTACGACGCGCTGCCGTGGATCGAGCGAAGCCTCGAGAGCGTGCGCGGGCACGAGACGATCGTCGTCGACAACGGCTCGAGCGACGGCACCGTCGCTTTCGTCCGTGAACGCTTCCCGGACGTCCGGCTGATCGAGCAGGAGAACCTCGGCATGGGCGCCGGCAACAACGCCGGGATGCGCGTCGCGAGCGGCGCCTACTTCCTCCTGCTCAACTCCGACGCGTGGGTGCTCGGCGACGCGATCGACCGGCTCGTCGCGTTCGCGGAGGCGCATCCCGAGGCAGCGGTCGTCGGTCCGCGCCTGCGAAACCCGGACGGGACGCTCCAGCGCTCGGCGCGCGGCTTTCCGACGCTCTGGCGGCTCGCGACCGAGTACCTGTTCCTGCGCAAGCTCGCTCCCCGGTCGACCCTGCTCAACGCCTTCTACGGCGGCGGGTTCGCGCACGACGAGCCGCGCGAGGTCGACTGGCTCTACGGCGCGTGCCTCCTCGTCCGGCGCGACGCCGCCGACGCGGTCGGGCTGTTCGACGAGGAGTTCTTCATGTTCAGCGAGGAGACCGACTGGTGCTACCGCTTCCGCGCCGCCGGCTGGACGGTCTGGTTCTGCCCCGACGCCGAGGTCGTGCACGTCGGCGGCGCGTCGCACGGCGGCCGGCTCTTTCGCGAGAACCTGCGCAGTCAGCTCCGCTTCTTCGCGAAGCACCACGGCGGCCGGCAGGCGGAGCGCGCACGGCGGCTCCTGCTCTGGTCGCTGCGCCTCCGCGGGCTCCTGTTCCGCGGCTCGCGCGGCCGCGAGTATCGCGACGCCGCGCGCTGGCTCGCGTCGGGCCGGGGGCCGGGGCTCCTGGAGCGCTCGAGGGGATCCTCGACTACCTCCGGCTCGCCTTCGCGACCGGGGTCCTCCTCCTCCCCGGAGCGCCCGGCGCGCGC